>FTBH01000031.1_pt1 | contig 28543 bp, 28 predicted proteins | sample 1639321 | NCBI WGS metagenome assembly FTBH01 (sample SAMEA3914864, study PRJEB12502) | metagenome | biome: forest; material: soil | place: USA | collected 2012-03-12 | depth 0.3 m
CAGAATGTGGGCTCGCCGATTGATCTGAATCTCAAGTTAATTAGTCCAAATTTTCTCCCTGGTACAAACCTTGTGATTTCCTATTATTCCGATGATAACGCGCTTTGTAAGCTATTCGGGGCTTCTGAAGCTATTCAGGGAACCAAATTGACTGCGGAGGCGGGGTTGGTAGAGACCGATGTTTATGTAGATAACACGGGAAAAATTATTGGCACCGGCGGGCGTAAGGGTGATTCCATTGGGTCTTTAATCTGTCGCAAATGACTTCGAATCCGGCATCATCGTTCGCCAGGACGGTTGTACCTTCCGAAGCGCTCGGGTTTCGGTATGGCCGACAGCCTCGGCAAAGTCGCTCATTGTTAAAACATCGACTCAATCCTGAAGTTTTCTCATAACTGTCAAAACGGGGCCTAAAAACCGGACATTATTTGACCTTTGATGACCGACTCCTGGAAATACTTCCGAAAAGGCTCTGGACCTGTCGGCGGCTAGCTCATCGTCTAGGTTTTAAATTTCGGGCATTTAATTCGGGACAGACCGTTCGCTCTGTAGCGGTGGCACTGGAGTGAGCGCTTAAACTGGAGTTTGCATTATGACTCGATGCGTTGTATGGATCCGGTCTATGAAATTTCCTAAAATCGTCCTGCTCTGGCTTAGTCTGACTCTGAGTTCGCTCAGCGCCTTTGGGATGGGTGGAAAGCTGCCTCAGCCCGAAGGCGCCCAGCAGTATCCGGCTTACCTTTGCATGGCTGTTGGAACAGATCGGGAGCCGGATTATCCAGGTCATCCGCTGAGACAGTTCAATTCAGATAGGTATTATACGGATTGCAATGTTTCGGCGGTCAATGCGCTCAGCTTTTGCAAGAGAAACGACTCGAATCCCAAAACCTGCCGCTTGGCTTACTGCGCTCGCATGAAATGCAACGGAATTGCCGGGGAGAAATGCGGAGATGATTGGTATCAGGAAGTGAAGAGCTGCCCGAACTAAGGCGGAATCACTCACGCTGACGTCGGGACTGGGTTTCCTGACTGCCGCGGTCATAGGTCGGACGAGGTCGCGCAGCGAAGCCCCTCCCGAAAGGGTGCATCGTGCGATCGAGAGGAGTGGCTGCCCGAAACAATAGTTTCGAGCCCTTCATTCGCCTGCAATCATTTATTCGGCATTCTAACATTTGCTGCCATTGCTCGAACCCGAGAATCGGTATCATTGTTATTTGCAAACGAACGTGTACTGCTTTCCAGTTTCTTATTATTTAACCAAAAATAGCCTTCCTTCACGGCGGGAACGCTATCCACCTGATTCTTAACATAACCAGAGAACTGCCCTTTAGCGCCATATGCTCGATTCAGGGGGTAATTTTCTCCCACGTTGAATAGCCCCCCAAAAAAGCCCATATGAGGAAGCAAGGCAAAATTCGTGTTGAATTTGACCTTTGAGTCCTTCGAGATAAATCCGCTCTTTATCAGTTGATCAGGGCTTGCACTCGTTTCGAGCCCGATATTGCTGTAACCCGTAGACCAGAAGAGATAAGTCTTTCCTTTTTGCACAGACATACTGAAACTGCCTCGGTTCACATCTACTAAACGGCGGCCTGTTTCACGCACGGCTTTCAAAGGTTGAGAGGGCCCACCAGTTGCCACCTCAGTAAATTCGATTCCTTTGATCGTCATTTTACCGTCCTTCATCGGAATTCCCGCTAGCATGTGAAGCCAAACGGCGCTCTCCGCATGAAGTACCCTCGGCGTTACCAGTGCAAATAGGGTCAAACTCAACATTAAAGAGAAAGACTGCTTAGACGCGATTTTTGCCTGCTTCATAGAGAGGACTCCTCGTTATCGAAAGTGCGGGCGGACCCGAGAAAAGCTTATTTTTCTGATTAACTTGGAACATCGCAAGCTCTATGCCTGAGCACATAGGTTTTGAAACTGGGCTAAATCACTGGGTTTTTTGAGTTGTTTTAAATTTCGTGTGGCTATGCATTGTACATCTTGTTTGGCTCATTTCACGTGTTCTATGCGACACCCCCCCCCCGCGTTGCATCACATAAGTGTAAGGCGATCGCTCGGTCCGGTCCGCCATTCGCCGTTCGCGCATCGCACGCTAGCTTATCCCTTGCGATTCGACCACCGCTTGGTGAGCGTGTGTTAGATCAAATGCCCGTAGCTTTTCAGCGAGTGAGCGGAAATCTATCTTCCCTCGCTCGGTAACTAAACGTGGTAGACAGGCTTCCTTTGGTTTCTTCAAATTTCTAGAAAGTGTAGCCAAAATTCTGGCTTCACGAAGCCAACTCGAGTGATTTCGGGACATCCCTGGAGCGAACCGATGTGGTCTGACGAACAACTAGGGCATCTGCTACGTTTGATTTGCCCTCGGATTCAGCGCGAGGCTCGAATCGAAACCCAACACGGCGGGCCGAGCGACCGCAGTCCCCCGAAAACACAAAAGGCCCCGTGACCGAAGTCGCGGAGCCTTTGTCGTTTGAAAATGGTGGATCGAGTAGGGATCGCCTACTACGCTCAGTCGCTTCACGCTCCTTCGCTGCGTAGGCTCACCTTGAAAGGCTTTGTCAGGCCTCCTGCCTGCCAATCCGCTCCAGACATGCCATTTAGGCATGTCCGTCGCGGTCGCCTTCCTCGCTTCGATCCCTACTCGATGCACAGATCTCCAAAAACAAGAAGGCCCCGGAACCGGAGTTCCGAGGCCTTCTTGTTTTGGAAAAAATGGTGGATCGAGTAGGGATCGAACCTACGACCCGGTGATTAAGAGTCACCTGCTCTACCAACTGAGCTATCGATCCACGAAGTGTCGCAGGCCGCGGGAGCGGCCGTTGCGATGCCTTATAGGATTGGGGGTTTAGCATCGTCCGATGCTAAGCGCAATAGCCGCGAACGAGCTCGTGCTATAATTCATTCATGATTCGACTAGCCCTGATTATCTCTTTGATTTCAACGGTATCGGCTACGACGTTTGTTGAGCGCCCCCTGCAGGAGGCGGTCGGAGACGCCGCGGTCGTGGTTCGCGGGACCGCCGGAAAAAGCACCTCCAACTGGGGAAAGACGGACGAGGGGACGCGCAACATCTATACGTATACGGAGCTTCAGGTCTCCGAGGTCCTGCGCGGCCCCGGGTTGACCGCGCCCACGACCATTCAGGTTCGCTCGCTCGGCGGCGAGAAGGACGGGATCGGAATGCAGGTTTCGGGAGTCGCGTCCTTTAATCCGGGCGAAGAGACGATCGTCCTGCTCCGCGAAAAAAACTCCGAAGGCTCCTATGATGTCGACGGAATGATGATGGGGAAATTCAATCTCCGCACCGACGAGGAAGGGCACGAGGTGGTCATCGGGCCTGGGATTCCGAGAAGCGAAACCGGCTCGAAGTGGACCTTTCAGGCATTTCGCGATCTCGTCGCGTCGCAGCCCGCTCCGCGGTCCCGCATTCAGCCATCCGCCGGTCCTTCTGCTGCGGCAAGCCTGTCTCCCGTGCGTCAGGAAGCTGACGCGCCCGTGAGCACTCCTTCCGAGGCACCTCGCTTGCAACCCTCTCCCGGGGAGGAAGTCTCCCCTGATTCGGGACTTCCATCCCAACATCACTTAGAATGGTGGAGCGTCCTCGGGACGGCGGGCATTCTGGTACTTCTTTTCGTGTTTCTCCGAAGAAGAAACAAGTAGCCCGCTCAACAGGCCGCACCCGTTCAAGATGAGCGGGGTCGCGGGGAGAATTCCCCCTGGGGGTCTCACGGATGGGCCGGCAAAAGTTGGGAAGAGCGACGATCGCGGTTTTGGTGGCGGCAGGCTCGGCAACCGACGCCGCCGCGTACACCAACACGATCACGAGCGGCGGCCTGCATGTTCGCTGGGAGGGCACGGCGCGCCTCGAGCTCGCGGGTAATCCGATCAATCGCAGCGGACTCAGCGAGCGGCAAGTCTCTGATGCGGTTGTTCGCGGACTTCAGCGCTGGAAGGCCATCGGGCAGGGTCGCGTCGACTTCGACTACTGGCAGGGGACCAGCTCCGATTACGACGCCTCCAGCGACTACAACGGGCTCTCGAGCTTGTACTTCGCCTCGAACGCCAGGCAAGAAACCCGGCTCGGCCCCAACGTCCTGGGACTCACGCAAGTTTGGTACAACACGTCGACAGGAGCGATCCTCGAAACCGATATCGTCCTGAACGACCGCGACTTTGCCTTTAGCACGGACCCGCGCGATACCTCGGGCGCGGGAAGCGGCCAGGTGGGGAGCACGGGCCGCGTCTTCATCGAAAACGTCCTGACTCACGAGCTCGGTCACGCCTTCGGTCTGTCCCATAGCGGGACGATGCAGGCGACCATGCTCTTCATGGAGTCGCCCGAGCAGGCGCATCTCGGCTGCGACGAGCTCGTGGCTGTGAGCGCACTCTATCCGGCGGCCGATCGCGGCGCGCGCGCCGCGATCACGGGATCGGTCGTGGACGCGCAGGCTAAGCCTGTTTACGGCGCGCATGTTCTCGCGATCTCGCGCGAGCGCGGCACGGTACTGGCGAGCGCGCTGAGCGGTCCCGGCGGCGATTATCAGATCGAAGGTCTTGAGCCGGGGACCTACTACCTCATGGCTGAGCCATTTTTCGCGGGCGCGGCCGCTTTGCCTTCTTACTACTCGGGGATCAACACGCGCGTTTGCTCCGGATCCGACGAGTTCGCGCGCACCTTTCTCACCCAAGGAAACGGAAGCGATCTGCGTCCGATCTCGCTTTCGGCCGGCGCGGTCGCGGCGGCTCCGGCGATCAAGGTCCAATGCCGGGACGGATCGTCGGCCGCGGTTTCTTCGCAGCTGAGCGCCTCGAGTCCGCAGACGGCGCCGGTGATCTTCGATGCCGCCACTGGGGGCGCGGGCTTCGGCACTTCGGATTCGTTCTCGCGCGGGACTACGGCTTACTATCGCCTCAAAGGCGTTTCTGGGGATCTCGAGGTCCACGCGGTGGGCTTCAGCCTCTACTCTCGCGCGCATGCGACGCTCGCGCTGACCGACGCCGATGGCAGTCCGGTTGATGCCCAGATCGTCGATCCGGTTTACGAAGGGGACTCGGGCTACATCAATCACGATTCTTCGATCGTGGCGCATAGTCTCCCGCGCGGCGACTACGTGCTTCGCGTGAGCGCGGATAATATTCCGGTAGGGGATTATCCCGCGGGCCAGGTCATGGTCGACGGCGCTCACTTCATCGCGATCACCGGCACGCTCAATCGCGGAGCGCTTCCATTGAGCGGCGTGATGCCTGAGAACGCGCGCTGCCTGATCAGCGAGAAGTTCTCCTCGTACACGCCCAAGAGCGGGCCTCCTCCCAAACGTCAGACGGTGGAGGAAGCGGGCCAGACTGGTTTCTGCAACTCGATTCGCCGCGAGGACGGCGGCGGAGGCGGCTCGACCCGCGGGCCAGGCGCCGGCGCGATCGCAGGATGGCTTGCGCCGTGGCTGTTTATGCTCGCCGTCGTCCGTTATCTGCGATTTAGGGCGCCACGGCGCGCTTGCGCGAGATCCTAGGGCGCGTTAACCTGAGGCCATGAAAGCATTTCTGAAGGTCGCGTCATTCGCGATCCTGATCTCCGGCGCGCAGGCCCCGGCTCGAGCTGAAGTGAAGCCCGATCGAGTCTTCACGGCCGAAGCGCGCAAAACGGAGAAGTACGTCAAGGACGGCATGATCGTCGGCGGCGACAAGGCCATCGACGACGTCGCGGTGAAGGACATCCGTCGCGCTTCGAACTCGGGGTTCGAGCGCATCGTGATCGACCTCGACGCGACTCGCGGCGGTCAGGAACCGGCGATCCAACGGCCGCCCTTCTACCAGGTCGCCGTGACTCCCGACGAAAAACGCGTCGTCTTCACGATCTGGGGCAAGCCGCGCCTCGAGTTCGACGCCAAGAAAGTCATTGCCGCGTTCAAGAAGAGCGCGGTCGTTCAGAACGTCGCGCTTCTTCCTCGAGTGGATGAGGACAGCTGGACGTTCGCGTTCGAGCTCAAGGGCGACCATCCGGTCGAAGTCTTCGAGCTCTCCAATCCCGTCCGCATCACGATGGACATCAAAAGCAAGGCAGCCGCAAAATGAAGAAAATCCAAATCGCTTTCGCCCTATCTCTCGGAATTCTCGCAGTCGTCGGTTGCAGCAGCGGACCCGAGGTCAAGCAGCAGAAGTACGCCAAGCTGCCTGACGAGCGAACTTTCGAATACGAGTTTCCCACCGTGTGGAGCGGCGTCGAGCAGACGTTCAAGAACTTCCCGATCCTCAAGCGCGATCCCGACGAGGTCAGCGAGCTGGAGCTCGAGAAGCTGAGCAAGCGCAAGATCGAGACGGATTTCATCTACACGAACTCGCGCGACAAATACCAGGAGTACAAGGTCAACGGGCTCCCCAAGAAGAAGTACCTCCAGTCCCGCATCAAATACCTGCTCACGGCCCAGAATACTCTGGGCGGAGTCCACGTCACGATCCGTACAACTGAAGAGATTGAGAAGCTCAAGCCCAACGGTGAGAGCGATGGCTACTCAAAGGTTGACCAGATCGATACGTCCAGGCCCGCGGAATTGCTGGATAAGATCCAGAACTCGATTCATATCAACGGCGGCAAGCCCGCTCCGTCGGCTCCCCCGATCGGCCAAGAGGACTAACTTGCCAAGGGCGGCTCCGTCCCCGTATGTAGTGGGGGATGGCGGATCCAACTAGCAATGGCCTGATCCTTCCCGATCAGGCCCTTCCTCCCAATCTTTTCGTACTTCCCGTCAACGGGCCGCTCGTGTTTCCGACGCTGCTTGCGCCGCTTTTGGTCACGCAGCCGCGTCTCGTGTCGATGATCGAGGAGTCGATCAATCGTCAGCGCATGCTGGGCTTGCTTCAGACGCGCCAAGGCGACGTCTCCGAGCAGACCAAGCCCGAGGACCTTTACGACGTCGGCGTCGCCGTCAAGATCGTCAAGCGCCTCAAGATGCCTGACGGCTCGGTGAACCTGCTCGTTCACGCGATGAAGCGCTTTCGAAGCCGCAAGGTCCTCTCCGATCAGCCGTACATCGTCGTCGAGACCGAGTACCTCGAGGACATCGTCGAGAAGTCCACCGAGATGGACGCGCTCACCCGCTCGGTCATCAGTCACGTCAAGAAGCTCTCCGAGATCAATCCGTTCTTCACCGATGAGATGCGCCTGGCGATGATCAACGCGCCGGGGCCGGGCACGGTCGCCGATCTCGTCGCTTTCGCGCTGAGCCTCCCGCGGGCCGACGCGCAGGAGTTCCTGGAGACCCTCGCCGTCAAGTCGCGCTTCGAGAAGCTTCTGGTGCACCTCAGGCGCGAGCAGGACGTCGCCGACGTCCAGAAGAAGATCAACGAGGACGTCAACACCAAGATCACCAAGCTCCAGCGCGAGTTCTTCCTCAAGGAGCAGCTCAAGACGATCCGTCGCGAGCTCGGCCAGGAAGAAGACGGCAAGGAGAAATCCGCGCGCACGTTCCGCGAGCGGATCGAGGCCGCCGGGATGCCTCCCGAAGCCAAGAAATCCGCGCTCGAAGAGCTCGAGAAGTTCGAGACGATCTCGGAGAACTCGCCCGAATACAATGTCTCGCGCAATTATCTCGAGACGATCTGCTCGCTCCCTTGGAGCAAGGAAAGCCACGACAATCTCGACCTCGTGCATGCGCGCGAGATCCTGGACGAAGAGCATTACGGGCTTGAGAAGGTCAAAGAGCGAATCATCGAGTTCCTCGCGGTTCGTAAGCTCAAGTCGGATCCGAAGGGCTCGATCATCTGCCTGGTCGGTCCTCCCGGCGTCGGCAAGACCTCGATCGGCAAGTCGATCGCCAAGACAATGGGCCGCAACTTCTTCCGGTTCTCGCTGGGCGGGATGCGCGACGAGGCCGAGATCAAGGGACATCGCCGCACCTACGTCGGCGCGCTTCCGGGCAAGGTGATCCAAGGCCTCAAGCGCGCGGGCACGCGCAATCCTGTGTTGCTGCTCGACGAGATCGACAAGCTCGGTCAGAGCTTTCAGGGCGATCTGGCGAGCGCGCTGCTCGAAGTGCTCGATCCCGAGCAGAACTCCTCGTTCCTGGATCATTACCTGGACGTGCCCTTCGATCTGTCCCGGGTCCTCTTCGTCACGACGGCCAACAACACGTCGACGATCCCCGGTCCATTGCTTGACCGCATGGAGCTCATCGAGCTTCCCGGCTACACCCTCGAAGAGAAGGAAGACATCGCCCTTCGCTACGTGATCCCGCGCGAGATGGAGGCCAACGGGCTGCGTCCGGGGCAGCTCAAGATCGAGCGTCCCGCGCTTCGCAGGATCATGAGCGACTACGCGCGCGAGCCGGGGCTGCGCTCGTTCCAGCAGCTCATCAATCGCATCTGCCGCAAGACGGCGACCAAGATCGTCGCGCAAGGCGGCTCGCGCTCGCGCAAACCCGTCGTGGTGGCCGAAGACGATCTCGTCAGCTGGCTCGGGCCGAAGCGTTTCTACAACGAGATCGCCGAGCGCATCACCTCGCCTGGCGTTGTGACGGGGCTCGCGTGGACCGCGGCGGGCGGCGACATCCTCTTCATCGAGGCGACCGATCTCCCGGGCGGCGGCGCGATCAAGCTCACCGGCCAGATGGGCGAGGTGATGACCGAGAGCGCCGCGATCGCGTGGAGCTACGTGAAGAAGAAAGCCATGAGCGAGCTCAAGCTCGAGCGCTCGTGGTTCAAGAACCATGATCTGCATCTGCATATCCCGGCAGGCGCCATCCCCAAGGATGGGCCCTCGGCCGGCGTGACGATGGCGACAGCGCTCTTCTCGCTGCTCTCGGGACGAAAGATTAAGCATCGCCTCGCGATGACCGGAGAGCTCTCGCTGGTGGGCAAGGTCCTGCCGGTCGGCGGCATCAAGGAAAAGCTATTGGCCGCCAAACGCGCCGGTCTCAACACGATCATTCTTCCGAAGCTCAACGAGAAGGACATCGTCGAGGTTCCGGGTTACGCGCTCAAGGGCCTGACTCTTCACTTCGTCAGCCACGTGGAAGAGGTCTTCAAGCTCGCGCTCGAAGAGAAGGGCGTCACCAAGCAGGAGCCCGCGCGGAAGCGCCGAGTGATCCGCGTGGAGGCCCGCCCGAAAAACTTGAAAAAGAAGCCGAAGACCCGCTCGAGAGTGAGTACTTCTCGTCGCGTTTGACGTGATCAACTGGTTCAGTTGCGGATTTTGATCCGTGAAACCACGTTGTTTTCAAAATTCTTGCCGCGCGTTATCGCTGCTGATATAACCCGCCCACTTTTCGGGATGAACCCCTGGGAGTGAGTTGGAGTTATGACTCAATTGGATGTTCAAACACTGATCCGAAGCGAGCTCGCGCGCCGGACCGCCCGGAACCCGCGCTACTCGCTTCGCGCGTTCGCCAAGGCGAGCGGGATCAGCCACACAGTCCTCTCGCTCGTCATGAACGGCAAACGCCAGCTTTCGCGCAAGGCGGCCATCAAGCTCGCCGACTTTCTGGCGCTCGCCCCCGAGGCGCGCGCGGCGCTCATCAGCAGCCGCGATGTCGCGGGCGTGCCCTCGCCGATCGAGTACCAGCAGATCTCGCTCGATACTTTTGCGGTCATCTCGGACTGGTACCATTACGCGATCCTGAGCCTTCTCGACGTGCCCGGGTCGCGTTTCGAGGCGAAGTGGATCGCGCGCGCGCTCGCGATCTCCGAGAACGAGGCCCAGCTCGCGATCGACCGCCTCTTGCGCCTGGGCCTCGTCGAGGTGGACGTCAAGGGCGTCGCCCGCCAGGCCGGCAAACCGCTCAAGATCGAGAATACGAACTCGACGGCGGCGACCCGCCAGTTTCATCGCCAACTTCTAGAGAAGGCGCTCGATGCCATCGAAGGGGTCATGCCGGATGAGCGCGACTACTCCGCGATGACCTTCGCGATGGATCCGTCGCTCGTGCCGTACGCGCGCAAGAAAGTACAAGCTTTTCGCCGGGAGCTCTCGGCGGAATTGGAAGCTAAGGGAAACGCCAAAGCTGTCTATCAACTCACGGTCCAGGTTTTTCCATTGAGTCTGAAAACTGAAACGCAGGAGTCCTGATATGAAGTCCATTTTTCTGTCCATGATCGCTCTGGCCGCGAGCCTGAGCGCGTTCGCCGCCAACGAAGGCCCTCACGCGATCATCGCGAAGCAAGCGGTTGTCATCGCCGAAACCCTCTCGAGCGGCGGTTTCCGTCCGCAATCCGCTCCGGCCAAGTGGGGAGTTCGCGTCTATGATACCGGCCATGTTGTTCGTTACGAAGACGACAAGATCACGCTCATCGCGACGCTATCGACCGAAGTCATCGACGGCTTGAAGCAGAGGTTCGCGAGCGTCCAGGCTGGCGCGCTTGTGGACCCCGACAAGGATCAGCCGATGTGCACGGACACTCCTTCTAAGAGCTATGTCGTGTATCAGAACGGCGAAGCGCTCAAGGTCGCTTCGAGCTTCGGCTGCCATACCTCGGTCTCCTCGGGCTCCGGCGGCTATGCGGCTTATGGCGCTCTCGAGGCACTCGAGAATCTGGCCTACATCTACCGCTAAGTTAGTCTGACTCGATCATGAGAAAGCCCGGAGGCGGTATCCGCCCCCGGGCTTTCTGCTTTTGAGCGGATGGCTCGATCAACGGGCGCCGAGGGCGCGCGCCGCTTTGATCAGGTTGAGACGTCCGCCGCTGACCGTCTTGCCCTGGAGGGAGGGGAGAGGGTCAACACTCGAGAGGATCGCGGTCTTAAGTTTGAGGGCCGAGCCGGCCGGGTCCGCCTGCGCGGCGCGCGCGAAGTCGGCGCTCGCCAGCGAGTGCAGCAACCCGATCGCTCCGGTAACATGCGGCGTCGCCATGGAGGTTCCGGTTTTGACGCCGGTCAGGCCTTCGGACACAGGCACGAGCGAGAAGATGTTTTCTCCCGGGGCGCCCAGGTCGATGGAGGTCAGGCCATAACCGGCCGACGAGCTGAGCTGATCCTGGTCGTCGGTATTGGTCACCGTAATCAGGTAGTCGCTCTTGCAGCTCGTTGGCACATCGCCGGACTTGTCGATGTCTAGATCCAGGTTGGCCGTGGCCGCGGCCGAGAGGATTCCGACCTTGCCCATTTCGTCGTAGAGGTCATTCCAGACGGGATAGTCGCTGCTTTGGCAGTCGGCGTAGTCGACGCCGAAACTCGAGTTGGTGGCGACGACGTTCGCTCCCTTCGCGCCGTGGGTCTCGAGCCAGAGTTTTTTCTGCGTCAGCACGTAGCCGTATCCTTCGGCGACGACGGAGGTGGTTCCCGAAGAGGCGGCGACGGGCATGATCTTCACGTCCCAGTTGACGCCAGCAATGCCGTTGGCGTTGTTGCCCCTGGCTCCTGCGATGCCTGCTACGTGAGTGCCGTGCGATGCGCTTGGGATAATCCCGTTATGCGCGTAGGCATTCCAGCCGTAGACGTCGTCGACGTAACCATTGCCGTCGTCGTCGATGCCGTTTCCGGCGATCTCGGCGCGGTTGATCCAGAGATTGTCGATCAGCTCAGGATGCTGCAAGTCCATCCCGCCGTCCACGATCGCGATGACGACTTCGTTATTGAGCTTGTCCTTTCCGCCGGTGCCCAAAGCCCACGCGTCGGGCGCGGAGATCTTGGTCATGTTCCAGAGCTTCGAGTAATCGGGATCGTTGGGAATGCGCGGCTCGCGCCCTTCTCGCCCTTCTCTCCATGTCAGCCGATGATCGGGTTGCGCGTACTTGATGCGCGGGTTGGAACGCAGCGAGGTCAACGCCTGTTGCACCGAAAGGCCGGTCTTAAGATGGACGAGGTAGAGATTGAGCGCGGGGATGAGAGGGCGGCTCAGCTCGTAGAAGCGCGGGTCCAGGGCCTCGGTCGGTGACGCGCGGGCCGGATCGTCCTTGAGTCGAACGATGATTTGGCTCGAGACGTAGGTGTCTTGCGCGTAAATTACCGTTGCGTCGAACGCGGCAAGTAGACTTAAGGCAGCAAAGAACCTGACCAGCACAGGCTCCCTGAGGAGCTGTTGTGCGAGCGTGTCCATTGAGTTTCCCTCCAGACAGGTTGCAGGAGGGCGCTCTTGCAGGATTTAAGCTAGGTTAAGCGCGTCTTTTCGCTTTATGGTTCGTCGATCTTTGCGAAAATCCGCTACTCAACGGATTAGCCCCAGGCATTGGACGCCAGAGCCAAGATCAGGCAGTCGCGGCTTCGGCGGTGGCCTTGGCGAGCTGAGTCTTGAGGCCCAGCTTCGTCACCTGACGCTCCAGCTTCTGGACGCGCTCGGCATAAATCTCGATCCACTTGTCGAAAGTGGCGGCCTTCTTCTTGTCGGCGACGTGCTTTTCCTTGAGCTGCGTGTAGTAGCTCAGGCGCTTGCGATTGAGTTCGAGGTCGATCATCACCGTGTGGCTCATGTCGGTATCCTTAGTTGGAGAGCGTCGAAAGGTCGTTGTCGAGGTCGCTGGTTTCTTTGCCGATCGAAGCGACGACGCGGCCAGCAGCGATCTCGCGGAGAGCCGTCACGATCACGCGATTCTTGCTCTTCACGAGGGGCTCCGAGCCGCGGTAAATCTGGCGGGCTCTCTTCGTCGCGACATGCACGAGCTCATACATGTTGTTCACGTTTTTCAAGCAATCCTCGATGGTAACGCGTGCCATGGTAATCCCTCTTAACTGAATTGAAGTTTGATTAGGGTAACTAGCGAATCTCTTTGGTCAAGTCAAGGAGCGTACAACTGATCGAGCATCTGCTGATATCGGTCGTTTACGACGCGCCGTTTGACTTTGAGCGAAGGGGTGAGCTCGCCGGTTTCGACCGTGAACTCATTGGGGAGTATGACGAATTTCTTAATGGTTTCAAAGCTAGCGAGGTTTTTGTTGACCTCGTCTATCAGGCTTTGAACCAACGCCAGAATCTTGGGATGGCGAATCAATTCTGAGTATTCGCTGAAAAGGATGCCCTTTTCGTTGGCGTAACCGATGATCCTTTCGCGGTCGAGCGTTACCAGGGCCGTCAGGTAGTTGCGTTGGTCGCCGTGCACGACAAACTGAGAGATCAGCTTGTGGGTCTTGGCCAGACTCTCGATTTTCTGGGGGGCGACGTTCTTGCCGCCGCTGGTGATAATGAGGTCTTTTTTGCGGTCGGTGATCCTGAGAAAGCCGTCCGGATCGATCTGACCGATGTCGCCCGTATGGAACCAGCCATCTTTGAGCACGAGCTCGGTCTCCGCCGGTTCTTTATAGTATCCCGTGAAGAGTTTGCGCGACTTGATCAGGATCTCGCCGTCGGGCGCGGTCTTGAGGCTGACCTCCCGAAGAGGACGACCCACGGTTCCGAAGCGAGAAGCGCCAGGCACGTTGACGGTGACGGGCCCGCAGGTCTCGGTCAGCCCGTAACCTTCTTCGATCTGCAGGCCGACGACTTCGAAAAACTCGCCGATCCGCTTGGGCAGCGGCGCGCCCCCGCAGATCGCGTACTTGACGCGGCCACCGAACTCTTCCTGGATCCTCGAGAGAATCGCGGCGCGCGCGATCCGATACTGAGTGACCGCCATGAGGCTCGGGCGCTTGCCCTCGCGAATCGGCGCGAAATGGCGCTCGCCGCGTTCATAGGCCCAGTCGAAGATCCTTCTGCTCGCTTCGGGCAGCTCGGCCACGCGCTGGTGCACGCGCGCGAAAGCCTTCTCGAAGAATCTCGGTACGCTGAAGAGGATCGTGGGACGAACCTCGCGCAGGTTGGCCTGGATGCGGTCGAATCCCTCGGCGAAAGACACCGTCCAGCCGAAGGCATAGGCGCACATGGATTCGACTCGGCCCAGGATGTGCGCGTAGGGGAGAAACGTGAGCGACGAGTTCTCGCCGTCGGCGATCGAGGGACCCAGGGCCACGATGCAGTCCTCGAGCACGCTCACCATCGCGTCGTGGGTGATCATCGCACCTTTGGGCACTCCCGTCGTGCCTGAGGTGTAGCAGATCGTGAAGAGATCCTGCGGTTGCGCCTGAGCGAGGCCGAGCTCGAAGCGCTTGGGGTCGGAGGCCTGTTCTCTTCGGCCCAGCTCCTTGAGCGCCTGCGTGGTCAAAACATCCTGTGCGCCGTGTTCATGGCGGGCGGCAAGCACCATCGCGTTCGCTTCGAGAACGATGATTTTTTTCAAGGCCGGCAGGCTGCCGGGATCGGCCGCGCGCGCCTCGAAGATCTTCTCGAGTTGCTTGCCGGAGTCGACGACGGCGATCTTGGCTTCGGAGTGCCGCAGGATCCGCGCGATGTCGTGCGAAGGGAGAGAAGGATAGACCGGCACGACGGCCGCTCGGCAGCCGAGCGAAGCCATGTCAAAGAGCGGCCATTCGTATCGAGTCTCCGAGATGATCGCGACGCGATCACTCGCCGTGACGCCGAGGTTCATCAGCCCGAAAGCGACGAGCGAGCATTCGTCTTTGAACTGCTGAAACGTGACCTCGCGCCAGGACGCTTCACCGGGCGTCTTGAAGCGAAAGGCGATCTGATCGGGCGTGCGCTTCACGCGCTCCCGAAACGTCTCCGTAAGCGTTTTAGCGACGAAAAACCTGGCCGAAGCGCTCATCGGCCTCTCTTGATTGCAATGTCCATGTCACGCTCGGCCGACTTTTTCTTGAGCGTTTCGCGTTTGTCGTACTTCTTCTTGCCCTTGCCGAGCCCGATCTCGACCTTGGCCCGGCCCTTCTTGAAGTACATGCGGAGAGGGATCGCGCTCAGCCCCTTCTGCGTGATGGCACCGTGAATGCGGTCGATCTGATGCCGGTGGAGCAGGAGCTTGCGCCTGCGCATCGTCTCGTGGTTGTAGATGTTGCCGTGCGAGTAGGGGCCGATGTGGCAGTTGACGAGCCACGCCTCGAGCCTTCCATGCTTGCCGCTGACCTCGACGAAGGCATCGCCGATATTGGGTGACTGGTTGCGGAGGCTCTTGGTCTCGGTGCCGGTGAGCACGAGCCCCGCCTCGACGATCTCGTCGATCGCGTAGTTGTGGGTCGCGGCCGGGTTGGCGACGATCAGCCTTTCACTCTCTGGTTTGGCCATGCGACTCCGGTTGGGCGATGCCGAGTGAAAGGATGGTCTTGAAGGCTTCTTCGACGCTCATGTGGCTTTCGCGGACTTCGTCGGCGGGAACGAGCAGGTGAAAGCCCGAGGTGGGATTGGGCGTCGTCGGGATGTAGATGTTCAGGTGGCGGGCAGGCGCGTTCGGTCCGTGCGCTTCCGAGGTGACGAAGGCGAGCGCCCAGCAGCCTTTGCGCGGGTACTCGACGTAGACGACGCGGTTGAACTGCTTGCCGCCGCCCGTGGCGAGCGCGCGCAGGAGCTGATCGAGCGCGCTGTAGATGCTGCGGATGACGGGGATCCGCGAGATGAACTCGGCCAGGAGGGTGAGGAATTTCTTCCCGATGTAGTTCTTGGAGATCCAGCCGAAGGTCGAGACGGCCATTGCGATGACGACGCAGAGGGCGGCTAGGAAGGCGATGTTCACGAGCGCGGCAAGCGTCGGGTCGTGAAGGAAGTTCTCCGGCTGCCAGGCTTCGGGCAGCCAGTCGTGGATGCGCCACAGAGCCTGGACGACCAGCCCGAAGATCCAGCTGATGACGGCAAAGGGGATGAGGACGAGGATGCCTGAGAAGAAATGGTCGCGCACGAGCTGCTTGAGCTCGGGGATCCTGTTTCTTCTTCGAAATCGCTTCCAGTTGCGCATCGGTTCTTCCCGCTAGATCGCGAGCGTGATGCTCGCCCCGCCTCCGTAGACGGATCCTCCGGCATCATACCCCGGATAGCCGATTTTTTCGTCACCGGAGTTACCGAGCTCGTTCGTGCCCGGGACCTTGTCGATGTGCTGCGAGACGAGCGCCTGGTAGGTGCCGTGCAGATCCAGGGTGCAGGGAACGTCGAAGCTCAGGAAATGGGCGAATTTGTAGCCGAAGCCCGCCGTGATGATGTGTTTGGGAGGATCGAGGTAGTTGCCATTGCCGGTGGGAAGCTCGGACAGGATGCTCGGCCGGTAAGCATAGCCAAGTCGGATCGTCGAGCGCCCGAGCTCGAACTCCTGGCCGACGCGAGGGACGAAGATGTCTCGAAACCGATAGGCAGGGTTGGTGCTGGGATTGATCGCGATGGGACAACCGGGCCCGCAGCTGGAGATCGCCGTCTGGTTGATGTTCACGCCCGGCGGCTCGAAGGAGCCCCAGGCCTGGAACTCGCCCTGGAGGTAGAGCTTGCCGACGTCGCCCTCTTGGATGACTGCGCCGAGCTCGACCGAGAGCGGGTCGTAATAGATCGCTGAGAAGCCGCCGAAGTTGAAGTCGAGGTTGGTACCGACGACGCGGGTGGTGTTCTTGACCGTGATGTTATTGGCCGAGGAGACCGGCAGGCGCACCACGGCGCCGAGGGAGAAGGCGGGATTGCTCACCGGAGGCACGTAGCTCAGACCGAACGAGGGCGCCGCGCGCGGCTTGAGGCTCGAGGTCAGGCGCATGCTCGAGGAAGTGCCGTTGGTGGTCGCGATCGTGACATCCGCGTTGGTCGTGAGCGAGTAAGCGAGGTGCATCCCGACGCCAACGTGAAAGCCCGAGCCCAGATCCGCTCCGATGCCGAACTCGAACTGCGGGCGCTGCGTTCGCGCCCGGTAGAGCACATACTCGGGTTGAAGCGTGGGGCCGGTATCCATGTACGCGAGATCATCAATCGGAAAATAGGTGATCGCACCGAAGGTCAGGTTGAGCGTCTCGGGGAAGAGTCGGTAAGACAGCGCGATCATCTGGCCAAAGGTGGACTTGTAGTCTTGGTCGATCGAGCCCGTGAGATCGGATCCCGCGGTCACGTTGTTGGAGACGAGGACATTGTCGATCGGGGTGAAAGAAGGTTCGGCGAAAAGGAGACCCCAGCTGATCGTCAGGCGCTTGGATTTTTCGACTGAAAGGGTGGCTGGATTTCCGTAGGTCGAGAAGGCCCCGAAATCGGCCGCGGCGGCGCCGGCACCCGCGAGCGCGGCGGACTGGGAGCCGAAGCCGAAGGCCTCGCCGACGTTGGCCTGCGCTTGATAAGGAGAGACTAGTAGAAAGGCCGCCGCGGACAATAGAATAGCCTGCATGCCCCTCGCACGTACCGGGCTCAACATTCGACTGATGCCTTTCTCGGTGAGAGTTACTTCTGCCGAAGAAGCGCTTCAAAGAGCGCCTGCCATTCGGACCACGTGAGTGCTTCAGCGCGTTTTGTACCATCGACCCCGGAGGCCTCCAAGGCGTTTCGGTGGAGAGGCGAGCCTTTGAGGCCCGCGCGGAGCATTTTGCGGCGGTGCGAAAAACAGGCTTTCAGAAGCCCTTCCCAGCGTTTTTCTGCGTCGGCTCCGGCGGGGATCGGAACATGGGGCGTCTCGCGGTACTTGAGGACCACGACTTCGGACTGAACTTCGGGAGGAGGAACGAACGCACCCGGAGCGACAGTCAGGAGTTTGGTCACGTCCCAGCGATTCTGGATCCAGACGGAGAGGCTGCCCCAATCCTTGGTGCTGGATTTGGCCCGAAGGCGCTGGGCGACTTCGGCCTGGAACATGAGGACCATGAAGGGGATGCGCACGTCTGAGACCGCATGCGCGGCGAGCTTGGTGAGGATCGCGGTTCCGGCCGAGTAGGGCAGGTTGGAGACCACTGCAAGCGGAGATTTAGTTCCCCAGCGCTCGAAGGGAAGGTCCATGAAGTCGGCTTCCTCGACTCTAAGCGATCCGGACTGTTCTTCGGCCCGCCACTCTTCGGCGATCTTGGCGTCGCGCTCGCTGAGCAGGAGCTCAGGGCGCGCGTCGTGCGCGAAGTGGGTCGAGAGCAGGCGCAGGATCGGAAGCGTGATCGCGCCCTTGCCTGGGCCGATCTCGAGGACGCGCGGACACCGGTGCTCGCGCGCGAGATCGACGGCCGTGGTCGCGATCGTTTCGCAGACCTTGAGGTCCCTAAGAAAATGCTGTCCAAGCGCGCGGCGACGTCCGAGGGTAGGCATGGTTCAAATCTCCGGATTCGCGATCGCGTTGAGGGTCATGAGCGATTCGCCGCGCAGGAACTGGCCCTGCCGAAAGCGAAACGCGCCGGCCGCGGCGATCATCGCGGCGTTGTCGGTGCAGAAACGCAAATCGGGGAAAACCGGTTTGGTGGAGAGACCCCAGCTCTTCCACTCCGTCTCGAGCCGCGCGCGCAGCCGAGAGTTGGCCGCCACGCCGCCGACGATCGCGAGCGACCGGCAGCCGTGATCGCGCACGGCGAGCGTGATCTTGGTCACGAGTGCGTCGACGATCGCTTCCTGAATCGAGGCGCAGACGTCGGTGAGGCGCGCCTCGAGCATGCCTTCCTTCTTGAGCTTGTCGATGGCTTGCGCGGCCGCGGTCTTGAGACCGCTGAACGAGAAGTCGTAAGTCGCCTTCTGCGGGAGCGCGCGGGGAAGGGTGAGAAAGCTCTGGTTCCCGCCCTGGGCCGTCTTGTCGATCCACACGCCGCCCGGGTATGGGAAGCCGAGCACCTTGGCGATCTTGTCGAAGGCCTCGCCGGCGGCGTCGTCGCGCGAGCGTCCGATGAGCGAGCGTTTGAGGAAATCCGGCGGCCAGAGCTCGGGCGGAGTCTTGACGAGATAAAGATTGGTGTGGCCGCCGGAGACGACGGCGAGGAGAAGCGGCAGCGGCAGTTCGCGGTTCTCAGGCTTCTCGAGGAAGAGGCTCGCGGCGTGCCCTTCGAGGTGGTGGATCGGGATCAGCGGCTTGTCGAGCGCGTAGGCCATCGACTTGGCGGCGGTCACGCCGACGAGGAGCGCGCCGACCAGCCCCGGGCGATTGGTCACGGCGATCGCGTCGATCGACTCGACGCCCTTCATCGCGGCGTCGATCATCTCGTTGACCGTCTCCAGATGATTGCGCGAGGCGATCTCCGGGACGACGCCGCCGTAGGGCTTGTGGATCTGAATCTGCGAGAACGTCGAGAGCGTGCGGGCTCTGAGCGGCTCGCCCGGGCGGTACTCGACGACCGAGGCGCTGCACTCGTCGCAGGAGGTCTCGATGCCGAGGATGGTCGTCACGGCTTGATTTTGCTATGGACGCGCTTGGCTTCGGGCGACTTCGGGAACTTGTCCTGCAACTCCGAGTAGAATCCCTTGGCGTCTTCCTTCATCCCGAGCGCGTCGAAGCTCTGTCCGATGCGCATGAGCGCGTGGGGCATGCGCTTGGACTTGGTGTACTTCTCGGGGAACTTCGAGAAGTCGACGATCGCCTTCTTGAATTCCTTCGTCTGGAAGTAGGCTTCACCGCGCAGGAAGATCGCGTCCTCCGCGTGCTTGGCCTTGGGGTTCTTGAGGTAGACGTTGAGGCTCTGGATCGTACCCGGCATGTCCTGGGCTTCGAACTGCTTCTTGGCCTTCTCGAACGCGTCGCTCGCTTCGACATTGGCCGGCGCGGTGGGCGCTTCCTGCATCTTCTTGATCGCCTCGATCATCTGCGCCTGGGCGTTCTCAAGCTCGACGATGCGGGCTTCGAGTTTCTTGGAATCTTCCTTCTGGCCTTCATTGCCCTTGGTCCCGCGCTCGAGATCCTCGATCCGGCCGTTCATCCGGGTGATCTCGCTTTTGATCTCGTCGATCGCGTAACCGCCCTGAGGCTGGGCCTCTTGGGTCTGGATCGGCATCGGGTGGGCAGCGCTGGCTTCGTCCGCGGGTTCCTGGTTGAGCTGGGCTCGGGTTTTCAGGCAGCCGCTCAGAGAGATGATGATGGCGATGAGCCCCGCGAGGGCTAGACTATGGCGTTTCATGAATTGACCTCTGTAGGGGGCATCATTACATCAGCGTCGATGCTGGGCAAGGGGGGAGCGGGGTGCTAAACTCTTGAATATGCAGAACATCGTCAATCATCCGCTGGTCGTGAAGGTTCGGGATCTCCTGTCGAGTCTTTCGTGGTTGCCGCCGCTCCTGGCCCGGCTTTGCGTGGGCTGGGTCTTTGTCGAAAGCGGCTGGGGCAAGCTTCATAACCTGGAGAAGGTGACGGGGTTCTTCGAGAGCCTCCATCTTCCGGCGCCCGCCTTTCAGGCCAAGCTGGTCGCTACGACCGAGTTTAGCTGCGGGCTTTTGCTGATGGTCGGGCTATTGACCCGGCTGGCGGCGATTCCGCTGACTTGCATCATGGTCGTGGCGCTCATGACCGCCAAGGCCGAGGACATCAAAGTCTGGACGGATCTCTTCGCGATCTACGAGTTTCTCTACATCCTCTTCTTTGCCTGGCTGATCGTCGAGGGGCCGGGCTGCGTGTCGGTGGATCGGCTTCTTTTCAAGAAGCGCTGATCACTTGGTCGGCTGCGGCGACGGGAACGTCGTCGTCGGCGGCGTGATCGGAATCGGCGTCGAGGTCAGAAGTTGCGCGGGGGGCGGAGGCGGCGGCAGGTTCTGCTGCTGCTGAAGCTCCTGAGTGTGGCGCTGATCGTAAGCTTCGATCGGCGTGCCTTGCGGAGTCGGATAAGGATAAGGCGACGGCGCGACTTCGGGTGCGGCCGGAGGCGGCGGCGGAGGAGGCGGAAGTCCCAGCCCCGCGTTGGGATCCGAGGCGACTTCGGTGCGATTGCCGCCGATGCGGATCGACTCGAACTCGGCCTGTTCGGCGAGCCGCCGCGATTTGGCCGCGTAGTCCTTCGCGAGCTTGAAGTTCTTGAACTTGTATTCTTTTCGGGCCTTGTAGAACCACTCGCTCGCCTGTCGGAAGAGCTCAGGCGTGAGCGTGTCGGCTTGCACCTCGCGCGCGGCGCGGAGAGCGGAAGCCGTGTCGGACATCTCCTGGACGGGCCTCGTGGCGAAAACCGAGCAGGCTGAGGCGGCCACCAGCGCCAGAAGAACCGCCAGAAAAGCAAAACGGGAGCGCGACATCGTCTGTCTCGCTCCCGTTTCGATGGAACTCACTTCGAGTGATCCCCGCTTACTTGGAGGTCACCGCGAAATTCGCGCGGCGGTTCTTGGCGTAAGCCGCTTCGCTTTCGGAAGCGTCGAGCGGCTTTTCCTTGCCGTAGCTGATCGTCGTGATGCGATCGCCCGCGATGCCGTTGTCTTCGAGGAACTTCTTGGCGGCGTTCGCGCGCTTTTCGCCGAGGGCGATGTTGTACTGGATGCCGCCGCGCTGGTCGCAGTGGCCTTCGACCTGAACCTTCACGTTCGCGTTGGCCTTGAGGATGTCGGCATTGGCCTTGAGGGTGCTCTTGCCGCTGCTGTCCAGCGTGAACGAGTCATACGGGAAGTGGACGGTCTGGAGGCCCATGGCCTGACCGGAGTCCGAATCTCCGAGCGGGTTCGTGTCGCCGGCCATCGCGTTGTTGGCGGTGCCTTCGTCTTCTTTGTGCTTCTTGCTGCAACCCGTAGCGGCGACAAGCGAGAAAACGGTCATCGCGAGGGCTAGGCGGCGGATCAGCGCGCTCTTGAACATCATAAATCCTCCAATTAAGGGCAAACGGTGTCTATGTTGGGTACTTCACAATTGCTTTACAACAACCATAGTCAAACAAGCCGAAAAATCAACGAACAAAAGGAGAAGACGCCTTGCATTAGAAGTTAAGTTTCCAGACCAGGTCGACGATCGCCGGGTCCACGCCATTAGCTTTTAACCGGGCGGCTGCATCGGATGTCGTGCGAATGTCGCTTCTGAGGAGGGGATTCCAGAGCTGAGCGAAGGTCTCGTTGGCGGTTTCGCCATCATCGTGGAGATCCAGGAGATCCCAAAAAAAACCGGTCACGCGCCATTCGTTTTTCTCTCCCCGGCACACATCGGACGGGATCGTCTCGAAACGAAGGGGCGCTCGACGAGGCACCATGTACTCGAACTTGGCGTCCGGATCGGCGGGATCCACGCTGAGCCAGGCCGAGAAGAACGAAGCCCAGCCTTCGGAGAGAGCGAGGGCCGCAGAGTAGCATTCGTCGATCTTGTGCTCGCCGCCTGGGCTGGTGCCGATCTCGCCTTGGTCGTAGATCGCATGCCCCAGCTCGTGGCCTACGACGTCCCAATGGTCGCCGCGAGTGACATGGACTCGGTCAAACGAATAGTAATCCCCGTCCGAAGGCCAGATGAACCGGATCGAGCTGGCCCAGAAGGACATGTCCACGGAGCTCTCAAGTTTCTTCTCGGCACGGCGAGCGATCTGCCAGATGCCGAGGGCTTGGCCTCCGGAGCTATCCGAGCGGAAGATCGCTTTGACCGTGCCGGAGCAAGGCGCATCGAACGCGATGAAATAGGTCTGGCTGCCGTCGGATACTAAGAAGCGCTTGGTTTCGAGCTTGGCCGAAACCCGGACCTTTTCGATGCACTTCGTTTCGGGCTTGAGCTCGAGCCCTTCGATCTCGACGAGCTTGCCGTGATCTTCGCGAAGGAGCTGGATCGAAAGCGGACCGGTGGCCGAGCCGGTCTCGATCGAATCGGGCGCGAGCTCCAGCGGCACTGAGCCTGGTACGAGATCGTGGATTCGCGTCGGCGGGGCGAGGTCGCTGTCGTCAACCGGGGTCGAGGCATTCGAATCGCTTGCGAGGGACAGGGACGCGAGCAGGATGAGGGCGAGCATGGAGGCGAGTGTAGATCCTGCTTCCGTACTTTTCATCCGGTTTCAGGCGAGAAACGCCGAATTTCGAGCCAGTTCCCGGCACGGCGCGCGCAAGGGCGATCGCGAGCCCGTCAATCGTGGCGGGTTGTAACAAACGTATGCTGGGGTCCTGATACAGGGCCTCATTAAGGAGAAATGGATATGAAGGACTTCAACAAGATCATTCTTTTGGGACGGCTTGGCGCGGACCCGATCGTGAGGGAGACGAAGACGGGGCAGTCGGTGACGCACTTCCCGCTCGCGACCTCGCGAAGGGTGGCGTCTCAGGCCGATGCTTCGGGAGAGACCGCGGAACGCGTTGAGGAAACTCAATGGCACCGCGTCGTCGTCTGGGGAAAGCAGGGTCAGGCCTGCGCCCAGTATCTCAAGAAGGGCCAGTCCGTCCTGGTCGAAGGATCGATGAGAAGTCACAAGTACGAAGGGAAGGACGGGAAGGAGCGCATCTCGCTGGAAGTCTATGCCGAGAACGTGAGCTTTCTCCCGTCTGGACGAAAGCGCGAATCACAGGCTTCCCATGCCGATGAGGCATTGGCCGTGAGCGCGTGATCGTGTTCCTCTGATCATTGCGTCGTGGCGCGGGGCAGGGCTCAGGCTTTGCCCCGCGTTTATTCAGTGGCCTGCCGGTTTGACCAGATCGCCCACCATGACGGCGACGGGGCTGATGCTGACCATCTTGTCAGCGGTAATCATCTTCTCGAGGCGCGCGACGGCCGCGTTCGCTTCGGCATGGATCACCTTGAGATGGGCGATCGGGAAGGTGATGTCCTTGTAAAGCTTCTCGCTCATGACGTCGTAGGTGGCCATGCGGCGCGAGACCTCGAGCGTCGTGCCCGGCTGGATGCCCTGGGCGGTGCCGATGTTGACGTAATAATCTTTTTGAGGCGCCTCGTTGGGGTTGCCCAGGTCGAGGCCGCGGTAGACGCTGTAAATCACGAAATCGGCCGAATGCCCTTCAGTGGGAATCGCGACGATGCCGCCCACCAGACCGATCGTCAGAATCATCCATAGCCAGCGCATAGGTTTCTCTCTCTTTGCAAGCCTCCTTGCCTCCGGCAAGGTGACGGCCGCACTCGCGACCGGGGCGCCTTCGCGGCGCCCAACGACTTGGCTAAACGGTTACTTCTTTCGCATCCGTGCGAGAGTGTGTCCTGAATTACCTATCGGCAGGTCGCGCCGGGTACTTGAAGGGAGAGATCCTTTCTATTTGCGGCTGCCTTCGGTGAATGCGGGCACAAACATAGGATCTCTCCCTTCAAGTACGCCGGCGCTGAGTGTTGGGCCGCCAAGGAGTTGACTATGATCTTGATTGCACTTCCCCCTCCCGTGACCCGGATTCATCTCAACTCATCGGCGTCCCAGTCCGAAAAGACCCTGTGAGCAGTATGATTCCAATTCAGATTTCCCAGCTTCGGAACGTCACCCGCGATATTCCGTTCGACATCTACCTGAAGGTGGCGCCGGACAACTTCGTTCACGTTTTCTCCCGGACGACGGGCATCGACTACAAACGCCTCGCGCAGTACGTGCAAAAAGGCGTGGGCGAGCTATTCATCCGCGCCGAAGACAAGCCGGCGTTCGAGGAGTTCGTTTCCAAGCCGGCGCATGTTCTCTTCCGCGACCCGAATGTCCCGAAGGAAAAGAAGATCGCGGCGCTCCTGAACATGACCGAGCAGAATATGGCGGAGCTCTTCTCGCAGCTCGACGTCACGGAGCAGACCGCGCAGGACACCGAGCGCGTCGTCAAAGGCTACGCGACGCTGCTTTCGGAGAACCCGACGACGCTCGCGCTCATGCTCCGCCTCGTCGCGCATGGCGAGTACCTTTATTATCACACGATCGCGGTTTCGGTTTTCAGCATGCTCATCGCCAAAGGGCTGGGTAAGCTTCCGCAGGCGGAGACCGAGACTCTCGGTTTCGGCGCGTTCATGCACGACATCGGCCTGGGCGAGACCGAGCTGACTACCGAGGAAGCCGAGCGCCAGGATCATCCGCGCGCGGGCCTGAAGCTTCTCGAGGCCAATCCGACCATCGGCAGGGAAGTCCGCTCGATCGTTTACCAGCATCATGAAGAGCCCGCGGGCACGGGTTATCCCAACCAGCTCTCCGGCCCGGCGATCTACTATCCTGCCAAAATCGTCGGCGTCGCCGATGCCTTCAGCGAGTTGATCAGCCGTCGGGGCGAGCGCGCCGCGCTTCCCGTGCACGAGGTGATGCGCAGGCTCTTTGACGGCGCGAAGCTCGGCAAGTTCGATCTCGAGATCGTCCAGACAGCGGAGAAGGTGTTTCTGCCGAGCATCAGCATCGGCAAGAAAGCCGCGTGATCGCCCCGCTCAGCGTCCCGGGATCGGCTTGAAGCGGAAGAATGGATCTTCGCGCGGCTTCTTCGTCGCGGGGTTGATGCGAGTCGCGTCGTTTAGGCTGCTCTCGACGACTTTGGCCGGTTGGGTAGCGCGAAGGCTGCTGATCAACGCGACTGTGGCGGCCGGGTTTTCAGAGAAGTAAATGAGTTCCTGGGTGCCGGCGAAATAAAACGGCTGGCCGAACTTGCGCGCCCACTTGTACATGTATTTTTCGAAATGCGGGCCGCTCAAGCATGAGACGAAGCTCATGACAGACGGGATGCCTCCGCGCTCCCGAATCGATTCGTCGATATCAGCGACGCCTTGCTTGGCTTCGTTGTAATATTTGAAGTCCACGCGGCCATCGGGAGTCAGCACGGGCTTAAATGTGTTGGGACCTCCCTCTTCGCGCGAGTGTCCGGTGTAATTCCAGACATCCGCTTCCTTGATCGCTGCCTTGAGAAATTGCCGGGCATGAATGCTTTGCATGAGCTGCGCTTCGGCTTTCGCGGGATCTTGATCGATCTCGTCGAGGGTCTGAAACTTGGAAGAGGTCATGATGGCCACGCGGATGATGCCTTCGCCCGACCAGGCGGGCGCCTGGACGACGATGAGCTCCTCGACAGGCAGCTTCTGGTCGCTCTCAATGCCGTAGTCGCGCGGGTTCGGCACGGGCGCGTTTTCGAAACCTAGGTCCTGCAGTTTTTTCCAGATATCCCAAGAGACGCTCCGAGAAGAGATACTGCGGTCCGAAGCATCCAGAAAACCCACCACGATGCGGACGTCGAGGATCCCGTCGTCCTGGAGCTTCTCGAGCATGAGCTGCGGGATCGGCGCCGGCGCCGAAGGCGGGAGCTGATGGGCCGCAGGGGGATTTGCCTTGAGGCCGGACAGAGGAGCTAGTGCCGCTAAAATCAGCGGAAGAAACTTCGGCATAGATACCTGCTCCCGGCAGGTGATTGGCCGCAGGATTTATATCAGATTAATTAACGCAGTGCAATATAAAAGAAGGATGGCCTATTCGCGCTGCCTTATTGGGCTTCTTCAGCGTTTGTAAGGTCCCCGGTCAGCCGAGTCGTCGGGGCTCCACGGCTTGACGTGGTAGTAGTTGGCGCTGGAGCCACCGTAGACCGTCGAGCTCTCGAAGAGAGTCGGTGCCGCGAGGTAAATGCGTTGGCCGCTCTTGGTCCGGAGGACGAAGCCTTCGACGGCGACCTTGCGGAAGATGTCGCCGTTCCAGGTGACCGTCGTGAGGCCGTCCACGTTGACGATCCACTGGGTCGGATCCTTCTCGGAGCGGCGAAGCGCTTGGTTTGCGAGCAAGTCGCCGGAGACGAGATCGGTCGTCGGGCGCGGGCCGTTCTGGCGCGGCTCAGGCGGCAAGCGGAGCAGGACCTTTGCGGATTCGAACTCGACGCCCTCGGGAAACGGTCCGAGCACGAAGGTCGACCGCGAGTCGTCGAAGTCGTCCGTCTTGAGCTCGAGGATCCGGCTCGCCAGGTCGGGGCGCGCCTGCGCGGCCGAGTTGGAAGCCTCTGCGCGCAGCACGTCCGGGCCGATCGGGGCGGCGGCGTCCGCGAGCGCGATCGATCGCTCGAAGAGCGGCGCCAGCCGCGTGCTCCCGGCCGCTGCTCCGCCGCGCGCCAACCCGGTCACGGCGAGGCGCGAGTAGACGTGGTTCTTGGGCAGCTCGAACGAATATCGCAGCACCCAGGCCTCGCCGGACTCCTCGGCGCCGCTCGGCTGGACCGGAAGCTCGTGCTGCGGCAGTGGGCCGGTCGCCGCAAGCTCCGGCGCCGTGAGGAGCGCGACGAGGGTAAGGGCGTCGTCGCGCGTGGCCGCTTCGGACTTGGGGACGCGCGCCGTGAAGGTCACGCGGCCGCCCTCGCGCGCGAGCTCGCTCACTTCGGCCAGCTCCGAGGACGAGGCGCGCGATCCGGCGGGCACGAGCTCGACGCGCGCGCGGGCTTCGGTAAAATCTTTCTGGACGGGATTCGCGCGCATGAAGAAGCCGCCCGCGTTCATGAGGTCCTGCGGGATCAGCATCGAGACGCGGGCCTTGGTGCCGTCGGAAAAGGGTTTGGGCCGCTCACGATCGCTGTACTGGATCACGTCGAGATCCGCCTGGAATCCGACTCCGTTCGAGTCGGCGCTGACTGAGATATCGCTGAAACGGACTTTCACGCCCGGCGGAAGCGGGTACCGAATGCCCGCGTAAGGATGCGAGAGACTCTGCTCATTCTCGACGAGCCGATCCAGGCACTCGCGGAGCGAGTACGAGAGATCCTTGAACAGGACCGAGTCGGCGTAGAAAAGCCGCGACTCATGCGCGAGCTTGAGGTGGAAGAGGCGGCCATGCAGCTTGCCCTGCACGTCTCGGATATCGATTGCATCGAGTTTTTCGTCGATGTAGGCCGCCATCTTGCTTCCGAAAAGATTGGGGATGTTTTGGGGGTCCTCGTGCGTTTCATCGGGGTGACCCACGGTATGCAGCGCTTCGTGCATCGTGAAGTTGAGTAGGTCCCTGAATGCCTTGCGCGTGGGTACCCAGGTTTCGGGGTCTTCGGGCTTGATGTACTCGCCGAGCGCGGAGCGGTTGTACCAGATGGTGAACTTGTCGTCTTTGTCCGGGACCGTTCGAGCGAAACGATGCGCGCCGAGCCCGTCGGGCCTCTGGAATAGATCGGGCCGAGTCTTTTCGTCGGCAAATCGGATGCGCGCGTTCTGCCAGGACTCGCGGCCCACGAGATGAGTGTATGCGGCGATCTCAGGCCGAATGCGCCATTCGCGGAACAGGCGCTCGCGTTTGACGTCGCGGTCGTAGGAGTAGAGGACGGCCTGCGCGACCGCGGGCATCGTCCTGAGCGCGTGGACATGCGCCGCGAGCGGCACTGGCTTGCGCAAAAAGGGGCGCTCGCCGCGCAGGATCCGGACGGGTGCGAAGTCCTTGCGCTCGGCCCGGATCGCAGGGATGGGCTTGCCCGGAAGGCGATGCGCCTCCGTCGCGTGAGCGAACTGGGCCAAGGCCAAGACATGGGCCAAGGCATGCGCGACAAAGGCGCGGGACGGTTTGCGGGGCGAGAACCGAAACATCGAGGTTATAAAGTGCAAACGGCGTGCACCGCCGCACTCCGATCGGCGTCGCTGTTGGGGCGATTCCGGGTGTCTAAACTTTAGTCAGTCGATCAGTGATCGAGAGCCTGCTTCTTCTTTTCGGGGTCGACGCGCACGTATTTGTAGCGCGTGATGATCAGGTTGGTTCCGCGGTAATTGTGGATCCAGGGCTGAACGACCTTGTACTCGGTATCGTAGTAGCCCATGGCCCAGGGCACGTCTTCCTGGATGATGTCTTCCATCTGCTGGACGAGCGCCGCGCGAGCGGGGCCCGACTCCATGACGGCGATCTTCTCGTAGAGCTTGTTGAAGACCGGGTTGTCGTAGTTGACCTCGCCCGGGCCGGGAGATTTGTTGGGGCCGTAGAAAAGCTGGTAGACGTTCTCGACGTCGGGATAATCGAGATTCCAGCCGCCATGCTCGAGCTGGGTGTTTCCCTGCTTGGCTTTCTCGAGATAGGCCGGAAACGTGTTGTAGACCACATTGG
>FTBH01000256.1_pt1 | contig 28491 bp, 24 predicted proteins | sample 1639321 | NCBI WGS metagenome assembly FTBH01 (sample SAMEA3914864, study PRJEB12502) | metagenome | biome: forest; material: soil | place: USA | collected 2012-03-12 | depth 0.3 m
CCCGCGTCCGGCACCAGCTCCGGCTCCGCGTCCGGCACCAGCTCCGGCTCCGCGTCCGGCACCAGCTCCGGCCCCGCGTCCAGCGCCGGGCGGTGGCGGTGGTGGAGGTAGCCACGGCGGCGGCGGTGGTGGAGGCGGCAGCCACGGCGGTGGCGGCGGCGGTGGTGGAGGCGGCAGTCACGGTGGTGGCGGCGGCAGCAGCCCCGGTCCGATGCCCATGCCGATGATGAATATCGACCTGAATATCGGTGCTGAGGCGATCGGCACCGATGTTTCGCCGGTCGCTGCTCCGATGCCCCTGGAATAACCAAACCACACAGGCGTCGCGATGGTTCCGTTGGAACTCGCGGCGCCTGATCAATGAGTGCCCCGGGGGTGACTTCTGTTTGCCCCCGGTTTTTCTCGATCAACCCGTCCCCCGCCCCTCCATCTGATAGAGTAGTAGTACCGTGAACAAATCCATTCGAGTCATCTTCTGCCTTCTCTGCGTCTTCTCGGGCTTGAGCAGTCTGATCTATGAGACGCTCTGGATTCGCGTGCTCTCGCTGGGCGTGGGCTCGACTTCGGCTTCGATGAGCCTGGTGCTCTCAATCTTCTTTCTCGGTCTCTCGCTCGGAAGTTTTTTCTCCGGCCGGTGGGCCGCTCGCGTCCGCGAACCCTGGTTCGCATACGGCAAGCTCGAAGGGCTGATTGGGCTCTACGGCGCCCTCGTCATTTTTCCACTCTTCAAGTTCAGTACGATTCTCGCTTGGATCCCGTTCACGCAATCCGTGACCGCAATCGCGATGCTGGCCAAGGGGTTGCTCGTCTTCTTATTCCTCATTCTTCCGACCTTTTGCATGGGGGCGACTTTGCCGCTCCTGGTTCGGGCGTCCGACAGAGTCTTCGACGTATCAGGACGCGCGGTCAGCCTTCTCTACGGCCTCAATACGCTCGGCGCGGTGCTCGGAGCCGCATTGACAGGCTTCATCCTCATCCCGAAGCTCGGGATACTGGGCTCCAACGAGCTTTCGGCCGTGCTCAATCTTGCGGTGCTCGGCGTGACCTATGGCCTGCGTAATAAGGTCTTCGCGGGCGCCGCAGGTGGGCGAACGGAGTCGGACCACGCCTCGAGAGTCGCGGCAGTGGGAGAGACGGCTTCCTCGAGGCAGCGACTCCGCGCCGCGACGCTTGCTGTCTGTGCGGCTTGCGGCTTCAGCTCGATCGCGGCCGAAGTCGTCTGGAGCAAGTATCTCAGCATCTTTCTCGGTACCAATATTTTCGGTCTCGCGCTGGTTCTCGCGCTCTACCTGATCGGAATCGCGCTGGGCTCCCTGGCCGTGTCCGCCTGGGGCGCGCGGATCCGTGAACCGCTCAATTGGCTCGCCGGGCTTCTCGCTGCTTCGCTCGTGGCTCTTCTGGTCGCGAGCCGTGGCCTGAATTTCGCGCCTGTCGCGACTAACGTGATCGGCTACTACATCGGCTCGAGCATCAGCCTGCTGGCTATCAAGTGCCTGGTCACTCTCTGCGTGCTCGTCGTGCCGACATTTTTTTTCGGCGCGATCTTCCCTCTTTGCGTAAGCATTCTCTCGAATCATTTCCCCGAAGAGACCGACGCGTCCCTGCTCGGCACCGCTTACTCGCTCAACACGATCGGCTCGATCGTGGGTTCCTGCGTGGCCGGCCTGGTGCTGATTCCTCTCTGGGGCTCTTCATCGGCGCTTCAGGCCGCGATTCTCGGTCTCGGCGGCACGCTCGTCTGGTTTGCCTGGGGCGCGTTCGAGCGCCAGACGGCGAAGCTCGCGTGGAGCGCGGCGATGGCGGGCGTGTTCGCGTTCGCCTTCCTCTCGGAGCCGGTGCAGTTCCGCAATATCATCAGCTCGGCGTACTATCAGTCGGTCGACGCCAATCTTTCGCTCGTCGAGGCGGTCCGCTACTTCTCAAAGGGCTACGAAGAATTCAAGCTCATCTACGAAGGCAAGAGCGGCGTCATCTCGCTCTCGCATGATCCCGCCGACGGTGCGAGCTACAAGCGCTACCTGCGCCTGAAGACCAGCGGCCTCAACGAATCCATCTACAACCTCGATAACCTCGAGACGCTTCCTAAATACGAGGCGCTCCTGGGTTTTCTGCCATACTCGCTCGTGCGCAACCCGCAGTCCGCGTTTCTCGTGGGTTACGGCGGCGGCTACACGACCGACTTCCTGACGCGCGCGACGCTCAAGCAGGTTCACGTCGTGGAGCTCGAAGAAGGCGTGCTCAAGGCAGCCGACATCGTCTACAGCGGCAAGAACCCCATCGTCGAGCGCCCGAATCTCGAGCTCGAGATCAACGACGCCCGTTACACGTTGGCCTCGCAGCCTGGCCGCGCCTACGACATGATTCTCTCGCAGCCTTCGCACTCGTGGCTGACGGGGGTGGCGAACCTCTTCACGCGCGAATTCTTCGAGATCGTCCGATCGCGGCTCAGCGACAAGGGCGTCTTCTCGCAGTGGCTGAACTTGTACAATATGGACGCGACGGTCCTGAGGAGCATTCTCAAGACGTTCTACGAAGTGTTTCCGTACGGCGCGGTCTTCACGCAGCCGGGCGACCAGGAAATGATCATGATCGGCTCGGTCAAGCCGGTCGAGCTCAACTTGCACAAGATGGAGCTGCTCGCGCGCGATTCGAAGATCGAGCGCCAGCTTTCGCAGATCCCGTTCAAAAGCGGTTACGACGTCGCTGCCCAGGTCGCCATCAGCCGGACCGACGTGCTCAATGCGGTGGGGGACGCTCCGATCAATACGGACGTCAATGCGTACGCCGAAGTCGGCCAGACCCGGCTCTTCTATCAGAAGCCCGGGCCCGAAAGCGATCCACAGGCGTTTCTCGATCGCGCGTACACCGGTGACCTGAACGAGATCGTCCACGTGGCGGATACGGATCTCCCGACCGTCTACGAGGGCGTCCTTCAGTCACTCAAGGACTCGAAGAAGTACTCCCGAATGGTGGCCGTTCTGGCGCGGTACGAAGCCGCGCTGACGGCGACGGTTCAAGGCTCGCAGCCCGCGCGGGCCGCCGAAGCCTATTCGCGCCTCGGCTATTGGTGCCTGCAGGCCGAGCGCTACCGGAGCGCGAGCCGTTACCTGCAGGAGAGCTTGCGGCTCAAGCCGGATGCGCACGCGCTTCAGCTGCTGCTCGCGTCCCAGGTGAGCATCCGGGACTTCAGCGGAGCCGTGTCCGCGGGCGCGCGCTACGCTTCGGTCCAGAACGATGCTTCGCGCTGCTTTCTGGCGCACGCGCAGGTGGAGACTTCGGGCGCCGAGAGAGCACGCGCGGCTTTCGCGCCGCTGGAGCGCGACTCGAAACGGTTTCGCCAGGCCTGCGGGAGCTATTACGATCGGGTCATGGGCACCTATCGGCTCGCGCAGCACCAGTACAAAGAGGCTATTCCGTTTCTTGAGGCGTACTATCTGGTCTTTGGACACGACGTGCGCATCATTTCCGGCCTCGTGCAGTCGTATCTCAGCATCGGCGACTGGCCAAACGGGAAGAATTTCTCGGCTTATCTGCAAACGGCAATCGACAACGACGCCAAACACCGCGGGGCGATGAGCGACTTCTTCAAGAAGAAGGGCTGGGCGGAGGATGCCCAGGCGCTCGAGAGCCTGAAGCTTTAAATGGATTCTATGAATTGACTTGCGGTCCCGTTCGTAGGACTCACCAGGTCACTATGAAACTCATTCGACTCGTCTTGGCCGCGGTTCTCTGCACGAGCGCGATGGCTCGCGCCGAATCCAATCTGTACGCGACCGGGGAAACTTCCGGCAACTTGCACGTCGTCGAGATGGACAAGGCCGAAGTCGCGAAGCTTCTGCCGCCTGGCCTATCGCTGGCCGACTCGGGTCTTGCGAATAGATCGAAGCATCCTGTGATCTTCTATTTCGGCAAGCAGAGACACGTGCACTGGGTGGTCTTTGGAGTTCACACCTATCCGAACACCCTGGGCGAGGAGTACTTCGAGCAGATCCTCATGATTCCCGAAGTGAAATCCGATCGCTATCCGGGCAAGATTTTCGCTCATGTCCCGCGGATGTTCCTGAGCGGAATCCGCCCGACGCTCGCGGGCGAGTTCTTCAATTTCAATAAGCGGGTCGCGAAGATCCAATACACGGAGGAGGGGATGACGATCTCCGAGCTCGGCTCCGGGCGTCCGCTTCTCTCGGATTCGCATTCGCGCCCGGACCGTTTCGTCCCCGGTGCGCAAAGCGCCGCCTTTCAGAAGGTGAAGCGCTATTTCACGCGTGCGATGATTCAGCCGGGCAAGGGCACGCAACTCTGTTCTTATTTCGACTGGCGTCTGGATAGCGGCAAAGTCGCTCCGGTCTCCTCCGTGGTTCGCATCGGCCAGTCCTACCTGCCGGGCCTGCGTGAGGAAGTCTATTCGCAGCAGGGTTTCGTGTTTGCGTCCGAGCCGATCCTGACTCCGCCTTTTGACTGCAGCCATTTTTAGGCAACTGACTGAAATTTAGGCACTCCCGCGATGTTGAGGGCTAACTGGGCTTTCCCATCGGCCGGTTTGCGTCTTGCAAATGCCGGTAGCCGGAATGAAGGCTTTTGCCCTGCTCATATTGGCTTTTCTGCCGACGCTCTCCTGGGCAAATGACCGGTTTCGACCGGAGCGGCCTGAGGAGATGCCTTATGGCACGCGCGTGGAAGACACGCTTTCGGTTCCGGGAACCAAGGCGATTTTCGTCAATTTTCGCGCGATGAGGCGCGACTTTCCTGGGCTGAGTAAGCTCTCTGACCGCCAGATCGTCGAATTCGTCGAGTCCCATTTCAACAGGATCGGCTCTCGGCAGCCCAGGCTCGACGGCATCCGACAGACGCCGATCCCCGTCGATCGATCCGCAGCCCCTTTGCAGGGCTTCCGCTCGCCGGGCGCTTATCGATCGCTCCATTTCTTCGTTCCTTCGCCTGACGCCGAGTCCGCGGTCTCAGGAGAGACGATTAACGTGGATCTTAAAGGCAGCGGCTTCGGGCCGATTTCGGACGGCGAGATCCTGGAAATGCTCAAGATTCATCGCGAGGCAATGGGAGCGAAGGATCCCGAGCTCCGTCGAAAGCGCTTGGATGAGCTTGTTGACAGCGCGCATAGCGATGGGCTTTCCGATCACACGAGCATCGCGGAGCTGACTCGGCTCGAGGCACTGCAGAAACTCGCTGACATTCGCAATTTCGAAACTCGTTCCGACCACCAGGTGAGTGAAGTCTACTTCCTGCTACGTTACCCGTTTGATATCCTTCGCAGCGGAGGTCAGAAGGTCCCTGCCATCGCGATCGGGCGCCAGACGAGTTTTGGGCGCACTCTTTTCGATACTTCAAAACGCCGAATCCCGGATGATCTATACCGGGACAAAAAGGGATTGAAGCAACGAACCTTCAGCAATGCGGCCATCGATGCCGGCGGTATGCTAATCACGGGCGAACCCCTGCGAGAGAACTTCGGGCTTCATCCAGGCGGTCACGAAGAGAGGACGGAGACTTTTAAGCCCGTGACCTACGCCAAGGAGACCGCCGATGCCCTCGGTCACGCACCGTACTCGGTCTACGCTCATCTCGAGCAGATGCTGGCCCCGGTCATGGACCGATGGCGTGCACTTCCGGATTCGGCAAAGGGCTTGGAGCCCCAGTCCGAAGCGGCAAGGAAGAAGCTTCGGATCTACCGATTGGCTCAAAGGCCGCGTCTACGGAAAGCCGATGTCGAAGGGATTATCTCTTTCCTGGAGAAGGAGCGGGATCCGTATTTCGCGCTCCTGATGATCGCCAAGCTCGAAGGGAAGGTCTCACTCATCGACTACCCCCGATTTGAGCCGATCCTAAAGGATGCAGTTTTAAAAACCGAGGGGCTCGAGGCGCTGCGGACCGCGGCGCATTGGCTTGCGATGTTTAAGCCCTCCGACCCGGACTTGATCGCAGAGGTCTTCTCAAAGGTGCAGAAGACCGGAGGGCCGATTAACAAGCTCCAATTGGAACGGGATACAATGACTCGTATCCTTCTGGAGTATTTCGCCCTAGCTGCCAGTTTGCCGAAAGAAAAAGCGCGTACCTTGGCCTTGCGCCTGCTTAATCAGGCAGGAGTCGGTCGCCTCCTCATGCGGAAGCGAGTCTGGGCCTATCGCCTGGCTGCCGCCACTGGGATTGACGATGAGGTCATTCTGAGCTCGTTTCGAAATGATCTCCTGGATCCACCTCAAGGGGTGATGAACGTCAGGCCCGGTGATCGGATTCAAGGCTACAAGTCGCTGACTCGCCTTGCGGCAAGTTCGGCTCAAGCCCAGAAGCTCCTGGCTGAGGTTCGGAGCGCTCAGTTCGCGAATCCGGAATTCGCTAGGATGGTTCGAAAGGTCGGGCACCGCCTGGCTCCTTAAGACTATTTTCAGGCTTTTTGGCGCCGCTTAAAGCTTGATATAAACGTTCTGCGTTGGTACACCGCTTGCTGTTCGCTGGGTCGTAACGACTCAAACCATGCTGCGCTTGTTGGGGAACGAGAGCCACGCATGCAAAAACTTCTGGTCGGCATTTTCGCCGCCATTGCCCTCAGCGCTTCGAGCGTTCAAGCCTCGATCACCGCCGCCTTGGGCACCTCCAAGATCGATGCGGCCGCGCCGACTCATATCTTCGTCATCGGTTACTCGCATGGGATGGGTAACCAGTTCTTCGAATCCGCGCTCTCTCGCGCGTTGAAGTACCGCGAGCTTTATCCGAACCGCCAGATCGTCTTCTTCCGCAATCGCGAAACGGGCGGGAAGGACGATCTCCGTCAGACCGCGCTCGCGGGCGTCCAGATCGTCTCCGAAGACCAGGAAAAGCTCACAGGCCAGGCGCTCCTCGCCAAGCTCCGCAAGTTCACGCGCATCGCGAGCCTGGAAATCTCGAGCCACTCCTCGACTCACATCGGCGTCGGTCTCGAAGGCTCCGATCCGGTGGATCGCCTCTATCCCGGCACGCCCGGCATCGAGAAGCTGCAAGGCCACTTCGCCGAAAACGGCTACGTCTATCTCCATGGCTGCAATGGTGGCTATGTCTTCGGTCCTTATCTTTCCAAGCTCTGGGGCGTGCCGGTCGCGGCCGCGCTGACGTCGATTGACTTCCAGCAGCTTCACTCCGATAACCAGTGGTACACCAACAATGCCGGACAGTATCCGGCGAGCGGCGGATGGAATAAGACGAATGCGGTCTCCTACGAGACCCCGCTTTCCTGCGCCGACGGCAAGTGCCATCGTCTCAAGCCCGACAATCATCCGTATTCGGGGATGTGGGGCCAGTTCGAAGGCGGCGGGCTGCCGTTCTACAAGTTTTTCTGCAATTTCGCGGGAGCCGAGTCTGAGTGCAACAAGGCGATGGCGCTCTCGATGCTCGGATTTCCGTCGATCGTGCCTGCCAGTGCTCGCAGCACCGAGCGCGAGTTCGAGATCGTGCTCAAGGACTTCTTCTGTCCGATGGACATCAAGGGGACGCAGGCGGGCTCGCGACGCCAGCAATGCATGGACGCGATCGATCAGAACCTGGCGAGCGGTAACGAGGTTTATAGCCCGTTCCGCGGGAACTCGCTCGAGTGCAGCCTCACGGGGTGCAACGTCGAGGTCAAGTGCAAGACCGGATCCGACGGGCTGCCCGTCGCCGGTACATGCACCACTCGCGCGCCGGACAACAAGACACCCAAGACTCTGATGCAGGAGTACAAGCGGTACCTCGACGGGTTCCGCCAGCTTCAGCAGTAATCAACCCAAGGGCCTGACGGCCTTTGACGTAAGGAAGTAGAAAATGAAGAAGATCGTTCTGTTCGCGATGTCTGTTCTGTCCGTAACCGCTTCGTGGTCCTTTGGCGCAGATCGCAAGGTTGTCGCAGTGACCTCGATCAAGGACGAAGCTTGCGTTCTCATCAACGCCGATTCGCTCCAGCCCGAACCCGAGATCGATTTCTTTCGCCAGGAGTGCGCGGGCCTCGCGGGCTACCAGGTGATCTTCGCAGGCGGCGATATCCGCAGCTATATCAGCCTGAAGTACGGCAGCGCCGAGGAAGTCACCTTCCGCGTCTCGACCGGGCAGTTCCCGAACGTCTCGGGCGACACGATCGAATGGCGTGCGACCGTCAAGGACAACGACAAGGCCGTCTATGAGTCGATCGTCTTCAAGGTCGAAGGCGGCGATCCGGAGTCCGAAGGCGCCAGCAAGGTCATCAAGACCTGGGTGGCCGTCAAGCTCGACGGCGCCGACTCCTGCGTGGTCGGATCGGTCCTCGACGACGGCAGCGACGCTTCGCTCGAGGCGATCCGCAAGATCGCGGATGCCGCTCCGAATTCCAAGTGCGTTGCAGATAACGAATAACCCTCGAAGGAGAATCATATGAAATTGGTAATCAGCCTTCTCATGCTCATGTCCGCTCCCGCCTTCGCGACGGGCGGTTTCGACTGCGGCGATAAAGCCGCTAAGAACTCGATCGGCGCGGCCGTGTCCCATGGCCTCGGCAGCCTCATCAGCGATGTCACCGTCCTCAAGGGCGGCATCGAGCGCAAGTTCAAGCGCGATCAGGTCATCCAGTACAAGAACACGAATAACGAGCTCTTTGCCGTGATCGTGGACTTTGACCAGTCCAAGCCCGATTTCGAGGAGATCATCACCCTTGACGTCAAAGGCGAGCGCGGCAAGCTCAGCTTCGAGAGCGATGGCAAGAAGGAGACCTTCAAGGTCGAGTGCATTTTAGAGTGATTGGGTGTCGCAGGGCCGGTAGGCCCGTTGCGATGCTTTTGAAAGATTGGCGCCGTCGCGCCCCTTTGGGGAGCGTGGCGCCAGCGGACCCGCGAGCGTCAGGGGGAAATGGGGGCGTTCGCGGGTTTAGTTTTAGCTGGGGATCGGCTCGGATTTTCTTGGAAGGGCTGCGGAGCCGTGGTTCAGCCGGGGTAGCTGAATACCTTCGCTTGGATCGCGGCGGGGCGGGACTTCATGCGTTCGATGTAGGCAAGGACGCGTGGGTAGAGCTTCATCACGCTCTCGAGCTCAGGCCAGAGGGTGAGCCAGAGCGCCTGGTAGCTCACGCAGATGTCGGCCGCGGTGAAACGATTACCGACGAGGTAGTCGCCGCGGGAGAGGGTGCGGTCGAGCGCTTGCATCGCGTCCCGCAGCTCCTCTTGGATCTCGGACTCCTTGGATTTTTGGACTTCTCCCGCCGGGATGTCTTCGATGATCATGATCTTGGCTTGGATGGGGTCCAGGGTCGAGGCGGCGAAGTACATCCACTGCTGGTAGATGGCGCGCTCGGGCGAGTCGAGCGCGGGGGCGAGTCCTTTGTCAAAGTGGCGGTCGGCGAGATAGGAGCAAATCGCGCCGGATTCGAACATCGCCTGCCCGTCGATCTCGAGGACCGGGATCCGCCCCATCGGATTGAGCGCGAGGTATTCGGGCTTCTCGAACTCGCGCGTCTCCCGGTCGAGCCAGCGGTCTTCATGGGAGATGCCGAGTTCGGCTAGGAGCCAGCGCGCTTTCGCGCTGCGATCATAGGGATAGATTCCGTGGAGACGATACCGAGGGTTTGCCATGCCGGCATTTTAGGTCTTGGAAGTTTTCTTCGCAAGCCGCTTGGCGCGCATAATGAGAAAGGCCGGCAGCGATACGAGCGCCGCGACAGCGCAGGTGATCTCGCCGGCGACGGCGAGCTTGCCGAAGCTCACGAACCCTTGATTGCTCGCGATCAGAAGCGAGACGTAGCCCGTCACCGTGGTGAAGCTCGCGAGCATCACTGCGCCGCCCGTGTTCCGGAGCGTGCGCAGGACCGTGTCCTCGTTCACGCCTCGTCGCTTGGCTTCAATCGAATAGCGTTGGAAGATGTTCACCCCGTAGTCCACCCCGATGCCGAAGGTGATGGGCAGCGCGATGAAGTTCAGGAAGTTGATCTTGAAATGCAGGCCCAGAACCAGGCCTGCCAGCCAGATCACGCCCATGAAGAGCGAGAAGAGCACGAGCCCCGATGTCTTGAGGTCGCGGAAGAGCACGAAGACCAGGATAATGACCGCGCAGAGGGCGAAGAGCGTGGCCCGCGGGCCGTCGCGGGAGACGGCTTCGATCATGTCGGAGGTGATCGTGAGCGTGCCGGCCACCGCCGTGCCCGGACGGACGGAGTCGGCGGCTTCGCGAATGGATTTCGTGAAGGCGAGGAGGTTCTCGCCCTTGTAGAGCTCGTTATGCAGCGGAGGCTCGATCAGCACGAGCTTGCCGACGCTTCCGTCGCGCTCGGTGAACTTGCTCAGGACGAGAGGCGGCAGCCCTCCCATGACAATCGGAGTGAAGGAGGCGTGGGTGAGGAACTCGGAGATCGTCTTCTGGTCCTTCTCGCTCATGCGTTGGACGATCTGCGGAGGAAGCAGTCGCTGGATCTCATGGAGCAGGCGAGTCTTCTCGGCCTGGCTCTTGGGCACGAAGTCGGCCAGCGTTTGGACGGAGGCGAGCAGGGTCTTGTCGCCTTCGGCTTTCTGCTGCGCGCGGAGCTTGGCGGCGATGGCTTGGGTGTCCTCGAGGGTCTTAGGCAGGATGACCAGCGGCGAGAGGTAGTGTTGGAAAATCTCGTCGAGGTAGCGCGAGTAGTAGGCTGAGCCGTTCTCGAAGCTGTGCTTGTTGCGGAGCTTGGAGAGATCAGTTTCGAGGATCGACGAATCATATCGCGAAAAGAGGGCGATCGAGAGGATCGTCGCCGCGATTGAAATGGCCCAAAGAGGAGCGGAGAACTTGTGGACGAGCCAGGCCAGGCTGTTGGCGATGTAGGCCTTGGGGATCTTGGCGCCCCGCTTGACCAGCGGGCGGATGCGCTCCAGGAGCGTGAGGTAGGCCGGCAAGAGCGTGTAGGCGCTGATCCAGCAGAGCACCATCCCGAAGAGGCCGATGACCCCGAACTGCCTGAAGCCGCGAAAGGTGGTGAGCGCGAGCGATCCGTAGGATAAGCCGGCCGCCAGCGCGGCAGTGGCTGTCGAGGTGGCGGTCGTGGAGAGGGCGACGATCGTCGCGCGCGTGTTCCCACGGCCGCGCCTGCGCTCTTCCATATAGCGGGCGAGATAGATGATGCCGAAGTTGATGCCGTTGCCGATGACGATCGAGCCCAGGAACGCGGAGTTGGCGTTGAGGTACCCTTCGGTGAAGTAGGAAATTCCGAAGGTCCAGAAGGTGCCCATGAAGAGGCTCGTGACCAGGGCGATTGTGGCGCGGAGGTTGCGGTAGAAGAGCCACATCGCCGCGGAGACCAGAAGCGTGACCACGACTGTCGAGAGCATCAGATCTTCGATCAGCGCGTGATGTTCTTCGAGTTGATCCTGGACGCCGCCCGTGTACTTGACGTCCAGGTCCGGCGCGTAACTCTTGGGATTGAGCTTGGCGACGACCTCCTCGACCGTGTTCTTCAGTTTCTGCGCGCTCGAGATGCCGCTGTTCTTGGTCGGCATGTAGACGAGAATGACGCGCTTCTTCTCATCGGGGGTGGCGTAAAAGCCTCCCGGAAAGCGCTCGTAGGTCGAAACGCCTTTGCGATACTTGTTTCGGATCTCCTCGAAGTCCAGCTTGGGCTCTTTCAGCTCCTCGCCATTGAAGATGTTCAGCGGATTATAGAGGCTGCGCTCGTATTCGATTCGGTTGCGGATGTAGTTTCGGATCTTCTCGAGATCCTCCTGGTCCATGAAGAGGGCCTGCCGGTTCTTGAAGTAGGCAAGCTCTCTCTCGATCTTGTATTCGACGCTCGAGATGACATCCTTGGGTTCGGACTCGAGCTGATGGGCCAGGTCGACCACGAAGCGCTTGCTGGCCTTGACGTCGTCCGAAAAGATCAGCACGCCCAGGTTGTCGATCGAGAGGAGACGGCTTCGAACCTCGCCCAGGTCGATGACGGCGCGGGCGCTCGTGGGCAGAAGCTCCTCGAAGTCCGTCCGCAGGTTCATGAATAGCCGTACGGAGAAGTAGGAGCCTGCGAATGCCAGCAGAGTCCCGAGAAGGGCCACCCATCCGGCTCGGCGCAGTATGAATCGGGAGAAAGCTCTCACAGGGAGGTATAGATCCTTGTTTTGTGAGGAATTTTGGTCTTAACTAGAAGCATCGTGCCCGCTGTCGCGAACTTCGCCATGAACCTCATCGATCTCCTCGGGGAATTCACCTGCTTCGTGGGCGATACGCTCAAGACCCTGCCTCGGTTCTGGCGGCGGAAGGGGCTTTTTCTCAAGCAGTGCGAGTTCATCGGCGTCAGCTCTCTCGGCGTGAATGTCGTGGCGGCTATTTTCATGGGCGCGGTGCTGGGCTACCAGCTCTATGTATCATTTCATCTCTTCGGTGCCGAGGCCCTTTTGGGTGGCAGCGTGGGCGTCGCGCTCTTTCGAGAGCTCGGCCCGGTCATGACGGCGATCATGGTCACCGGCCGTGCCGGCGCGGCGATGGCTGCCGAGATCGCCAGCATGCGCATCAGCGAGCAGGTCGACGCGCTCGAGGTGATGGCGGTCGATCCGATCGAGTATCTGGTGACTCCTCGCGTGGCGGCTGGAGTGGTCATGGTGCCGCTCCTGGCAGTCTTCTTCAGCATCGTCGGCTCGATCGCCGCGGCCCTGGTCGCGTGCGGAGTCATGGGGCTGGACTCTTCCATATTCACTTCGCAGTATTTCAAGGTCGTTGACGCCATCGAGGTCACTCACTGCGTGGTCAAAGGCGCGGTCTTCGGTCTGGTGCTCACATGGATCGGTTGCTTCTGCGGCTTCCGTGCCTATGGCGGCGCGCGAGCGGTCGGCTTGGCCACCCGGAGCACGGTGGTTGCGAGCTGCCTGACGATCTTGTTGAGCGACTATATTTTGACCTCAATGCTCCCGTTCGGTTTTGCGAGGTTGAAAGTATGAGCGAAATTTACTTTATCCAAGGCCTCCGCGAGGAGGCCCGGCCGGAATTCCGGCCGTATCCCTTTCGCGAAGCGAAAGGAGGCTACAAATGAACCCCAATGTCAGCACCCCCAAAACACGCATCAAGGTCGGTGTCTTCACCTTGGTGGGCCTCCTGGCGATTGGGCTGACGACTGTTCTGGTCAATGACCATCCTTACTGGTGGCGCCCCTGCCAGCTGGTTCATATCAATGTCGAGGACGCGACGGGACTCAAGTCCAAGTCGCCCATTCGCTCGCTCGGCCTGGAGATCGGTTACCTCGAAAGCGTCGAGCTGGCCGAGACCTACGTGAGCCTCGGCATCTGCATCACCGCGCCGGTCGAAGTTCTGCCTTCGACTCGCGCTTACATCCGCTCCGAGGGCTTCCTGGGCGACAAGTTCGTCGAGCTCAAGCCGATGCGCTACACGGGCGGTAGTTCCAGCAGCTCTAGCAAGTCCTCCAGCTCGCGCCTTCTCAACCTGATCATCCCCGAAGTCCACGCCGACGAGACCATTCCGGTCGCTTCGGCTTCGCCGGCCGCGACTTCGGCGGCCCCGGCCCCCGTCCCCGCGCCGACCGCGCCTGCCACATCCCGCAAGACCAGATCCAGTTCGCCGAATGCCGGCGGCCGAGAAATTCCCGTAGGCGAAGCCAACCAGGACGTCCAGCATCTGGTGGGGCGGGTCGATTCGCTCGTGGCCGAGATGACGAGCCTCACGAGTAACCTGAAGCAGTCGATCAATCCCGAAGAACTTCGCGCGACGATGCGCCAGTTGAACAAGACCCTCGAGAACGCGTCCAAGACGCTCGCGCCCGAGGGCGGCCTCAATCAAACGGCCCAGCGCACTCTCTCCAAGCTCGAGGACGCCGTCGAGCAACTCCGCGACCAGATGACCCGGATCAATCAGGGCAAAGGTTCGCTCGGCATGCTTCTCAACGATCCGAGCTACGCCGAAGAAATCCGGCAAGTCATCCGAAACGCCAACCAGCTGCTCTCCAAAGTCAGCTCCGTGCGCTTTGTCGTCGACATCGGCGGACAGGAAATCTCGGGTTACAACGGCGGCCGGGGCTACTTCAAACTTCAGATCTTTCCCAACCCCACGCGCTACTACCTGGTCGGGATCTCGGTCGACCCTCGCGGCCGCCGGACCTCTGAGACCGTCACGACGACCGAAGGCGGCTCGGTCAACGTCGTTCAAGTCGAGCGCGTCGAGACGACCGGCATCCTGCTCACCGGGATGGTGGGCAAGATCTTCTTCAATCGCCTCGATCTCTCGTTAGGCGCTCTCTACGGGGATGGAGCGGTTCGCGCATCGGTCTACCTCGGACCCAAAGGAACCGAAGAGCGCTTCCAGATCCAGAACGACATCTACTCGCATAACAGCGAGCAGGGCGTCGATTACCGGGTCGCGGGCCTGTTCAAGCCATGGGGCAATGTCTACGTGACGGGTGGGCTTGAGTCGGTTCACAAGATCAACGGCACGACGCCACTCTTCTACGGTGCGGGGGTCGCGTTTGACGACGAGGACATCAAGATTCTTTTCGCTCTTCGTTAGCGCGACCGTTTTCGCCTTGTCGGCGATCGCGTCTACGGAGCTCCAGTACGCGCCGCTCGGAATCGAGCCCAGGCCGCTCAGCGCGCTCTTCAAGGAAGGGGACGTGGCGCGCGATTTCCGCGACAAGGACGCCGTGCTCTGGCTCGCGCGCGCGCAGCGCCTTCCGGACAAGGACTGCGCGCAAGTCGCACAAGCCTTGGTCGATCAGGTGAGTGCTCCTGTAATCGCGGGCCCCGTGGCCAAAAGCGCGGAGATCGGGTTCAAGTCCTGGGAGCCTTGGAGCAAGAAGGATCTCGAAGCGGTGAGCGGCTGCGATAGCTTTCCCTGCGACGTCAAACTCAACAAGGCCGAAACCGAGGCGCTCGCCAAGCTTCCTGAAGCCAAGCGCTTCGATCGCTTCACGGAGCTCGTGCAGGGACGCTCGCAGCGCTACCTCGCGAGCGGCGAGCGCAAGGAATACGAGTTTCCGGGCGATCCGGTGGATCCTTGGGCGATCTTCGCGCAGGCCGGACTCAAGAACGCCGCTGTCGCGCAGCCCGCGGAGCCGCGGCTGCATGCGCGCCGAGTGGAGTTCGGCCCGGCCGATGACGTGCGAGTCCTCCATCAGGTTGTCGACCGCCGGGCAGCGCGATCGGCCGATGGCCGCGAGGCCGTGAGCTGGCTTCGCGATGTCTATACGGATCACTACTTCGACAGCTGGGGCGAATGGACGGGCTCGTTCTGCGAGAACGCGGCCACGGGCAAGGGCGTGCTTCTCGTTCAGGCCCTGGCCCTCGAGCTCGATCTTCTCAAGAAGACGGACCTGATCTCCCGGATCGCCCGCGGCAAGATGCGCGATACGGTTGAGAAAAACGGCCGGATCTATCTCGATCGGGCATTTGACAGACTTAAATAATCAACTATTGATAACTTGTTGGTATTCTGGTAAAAATCGCCCCCTATGGTCTGCCGGGCGGCTTTCATCACTGCTGTTCTTCTGAGTGCGCTCTCTGCGGTCGCGGCCGGCCCGATTCATAAATTTGCCGGACCTGAGTCCCGGGGATGGGATCCCGCCCATCGTTCGGCCCGGGTCCCGGTCGATCATTTCTTTCCGTTCTCGAGCTCCGGCTCGGATTGGACGTTCGCGCCGTTGTTCGGCCGCGGGCAGGAGCAAGCTTATCTGGCCGAGCTCGTCTCCAAACAGATGGGCTACATCATCGCCGCGGCCGGAACCTACGCGCGAGATAAGTTCGATGCGACTGAGTCCGCGTGGCTCTCGCGGATCTTCCAGAGTCTCACCAAGTCCCCGCCCAAAGTCGAGCTTCGCTCGGCGCGCGATTATCCGGGGTTCTTCGACTCGGACCCGACGAGCCCGGATCGCATCGCCAAGACGGAGCTCACGGAAGGGGCGACGATCTACCTCAATATCGACTACTTCAAGGAGTACGCCGAGCAGCGACCGGACTCGCCGGACCCCGATTTTTTCGGGCTGGTTGCCGGCATCTTCGCGCATGAGCTCGCGCACCATCTCGGGGTTCCCGATTCGCCGGATCGCGTGCTCGATCGTTTCGGCTCAAAGGTCGGCGAGCTCGCGCGCGCGAGCGTGACGATGGTGCGCGCGGACGCGATCGGGCAGCCGCGGTTCAGGCTCTTCACCTGGTCGGGGACGACTCTGGATCGGCTCTTCCTGCATGACGGTGTCGGGCTGGTCGCCGATCTCACCGATGGGCTTCGCGACTACCTCGCGCTCGCGCTGCCCGATGCCGATAACCGGCAGTTCAAGATCCGCGGGATCCACTGGGAAGAAAACCACCTCGCTGACGAGGCAGTGCAAGGTCAGCCTGTTTCGGCGATCCTGGATATCGAAGTCGCGGGCAAGCCGCTTGAGCTTCGAGCCGTGTTTGAGCTCGCGTTGGAGAAGGATTCGTCCGAGCCCGCGCGCCTCTTACAGACTCCGGGCGGAGTCGCCGGAAGATGGCATGCCTACTACGAGCTCTTCTCGCGCGTCCGCTCGGGCGACGCGGTCCTGGACGTGAAACCCCGGAGCGACGTGGTCCGCGCGGGCGAGAGCTGGAGCGCGAGCGCGACGCTGGCGTCTGACCTCGCGTTGCCCAATTTTAAAGAAGGCTCGCTCCACGCCGTACTACGCTCGCCCGAGCTTGCGGCGCGAGGGCTGCTCTGGCCGCGCGAGTTCAGGGTCGAGCCGAGCGCCGTCAAGCTGAGCGCGGACGGCAAGTCGCTGAGCCTCGAGCTCAGTCTCCCGATCCCGGCGGGATCGGCGCCGCGAAGCTACGCTCTGACCTCGCTCGAAGCTGATACGCAGGCGGGGGAGAGGGTTACTTTCGCGCCGACTTTTTTGCGGGCCTTTAAGGTCGAGGCGACGGGATCGACTGCCAAGCCTGAGCTTCTGAGGGCGGGCATCGAGGATCAAGTCCGCGACTATTCCAAGGAGCCGCCCGAGGTTCTTAATATCTCGACGATGTCTCGAAGGCTCTTCCTCGATACGGGCGAGCGAGAGAGTTATACGCTGCGGCTCACCTTGGGCGGTATGACGGATCCTCGCAAGGTCTTGCTCTTGGCTCACGCCTCGCTCGCCACCGAGCCGTCGTCGATCGAGCAGGGCGTAGTGCTCGACCTGCTGGCCAAGGATCGCCATCCTCTGATCCGCGACGTCCGGTGGAAGCGAAGCGCGGCGGGCTTGGAGATCGAGGTCGAGCTCTGGTCAGCGCATGAGCTGAACGGCATCCCGGTCGACGGATTTACGATCGATCAGCTCTATGCGCAGGATCAGGATTGGAACGAGCTTTACCGTGGGCTGCCGTTCGCGGTGCGGTGAGCTTACGACCTCCGAAATCCATCTCGGAAAAGAATATCGATGGCCCGAAGAATTGCACCAAGGCGCGCTCGGACTCGGCTCTCAGTCCTTCTTCTTGGTCAGGAAGCTGAAGAACCGGCTGCAGAAGCTTTCTTTTTTCTCGCCTGTTTGCGTGGTGTTGCTGGCGAGCGCGCGAGTCGGATCAGAGAGGCCTTTGTGGGCGATTGATTTCGTCGCAGGAGTCTGGCCGAAGGAATGGAAGCGCACCTGGTCCTTCGAGGACCGGCAAGCCTGGGACACGCCAGTAGTCGAACAGATCTCATCCAGAATGCCACGGCTGATGCAGAGGTTCTCGTTTCCAACCCGATAGCAGCCGTGTGATGCGGGAGCCTGATAGATGACTCCGTTGTGAATCCCGACTCCGCTCTTGACTCCAAACGCGTTTTTCATCGGGCCGCCATAAGTTGAGGATGAATATCCCGTGTTCCGGCCCTTCTCGTCTTTGCCGTTGAAGTACCAGATATCCCCGCCTTCTAGGCCCCCCCTCTGGGAGCGGGTTTCGTTCGGGCCATTCATGAGGTGCGGGGTCAGGATTACGTCGATGGGAGTGGATGCGTGGCCCTGCATTCCTGAAGCCATGGGAAGAACGCGGGTCTTCCTCGTCTTGTGATTGATGATCGTCATCATCTGGGTCGAGAGGTCAGCCTCGATCGTCATGACCACCTCAGCGAGCGCGGTGGTCGGCAGCGCCGAGGCCAGAAAAAACGCCAAATAGGGCAAGCTGAAATACTTCACGGCTACTTCCTCATCGATTCCTGGATTCATGTTTAGGAACCAGTAGAGCAAGCCGAATGCCGAGCCAGTGTCGGGCCTGGCGCGATCGTGGGGGAGGATGGGAGAAGTGTTGCCGAAGAGTGGCCGTCAACTGTCTAAAGTTCAGACAGCAGGAATGGGCTAATTCGGCTTATTGGTTGAGGTAGGCGTGCAGCGCCGGGATGTCTTCCTTGAGCTGCGGAAGCGGCGTCATGAGCTGCGTCTGGCGCTTGGGCGTGTAGCCCGCGGGGTATTCTTTGCGCATCACGCGCGCCTCGATCAGCTCGAGGGGCGATCCCTTGATCTCGGGCCCGAGCGTGCCGGGCTTGGAGGGGTCGGTATTATGGCAGGCGATGCAGTTGGTCTGATAGACGATTTTTCCGCGCGCTGCGAGGTCGCTGCCCCCGGTGGTCGCGGAGCCCTTGTTGTCGCAGGCGAGGAGGGCCGCGACGAGAGCCAAAAAAAGGGGGCCGCACACGCGGTGTGCGACCCCTCGGCTAGATTGAACGCTCTTGCGCGCCATTACTTGGTCAGGACCTCGATGACGACGTAGAGGACCGCCGCGAGCGCGAATCCGCAGTGGATCACGCCCTTGATCGTGGTCAGCGGACCGAGCTTGCCCTTGATCGCGTTGAGCTCGAGCGCGCCGATGATCACGGCGAGCACGATCGCGAGAAGGCCGAAGTTGGTCGTCGCCGAGACATTCAGCGGAAGGTGCGATGCCGCGCCCATGAAGAAGAGCATCGGGATCGAGAAGAGCGTGTTGTGGCGAGAAGCGAGGCCCGCCTTGGCGCCGGCTGCCGCCGCGCCCGGATCCGCCTTGCCGCCGCCCGCGACCGCGGTGGTCGAAGCGATGACAATCTTCTGATTGGGCCAGATGATGAACCAGACGTTGGCCCACATGAGCAGACCGAGCGCCGCGCCGGTGAGAATCGTCACGCCCCAGGAGGTCGCGAAGATCGCGAAGCCATTCTGGTGGCCGCGGATCGCGAGGATCGTCAGGCCCGTGGCCATCGTCCACATGGCGCCCCAGCGGAACCACCAGAGAGCGCGCGGAACGAGCTTCTGGATCGCGTTGGACTTGGTCGTCGCGTCGGTCTCGGCGAAGAACGCGCCCTGGACGAAGTTGAAGTAATAGAGATGGCCAATCCAGGTGACGCCGAAGAATAGGTGCAGCCAGCGCAGGATGAAGAGCAAGCCGTCGATGCTGAAGATTGCGAGCATGGTTGATAACCCCTTGTGTATGGTGCGGTTCCGGGGTCTACGGACCCCAGACCCGACCTTAAAATTAATGCATGACCCGGGCGATGTCACGGCCTGAAAGCCCGAGCAGGTACAAAATCGAGCGCATGTTCTTCTGGCTCAAAGCCGTATCCGCCTGTTCGCGGACGGCGGGCTTTGCGTTGAAAGCGATGCCCAGCCCCGCCTTGGCGAGCATGAGCAGGTCGTTGGCGCCGTCGCCGATGGCGATCACCTGGTCGAGGTCGATGCGCTCCTGCTGGGCGATGACGTCGAGAAGGTCGGCCTTGCGTTGCGCGTTCACGATGGGCGGCCGGACCTCGCCGGTCACCGCGCCGTCCTTCATCTCGAGGAGGTTGGAGTAGGCGAAGTCGATCCCGAGCTGGTCGCGGAGCCGGTCGGCGACGAAGCTGAAGCCGCCGCTCAGGATGGCGATCTTGTAGCCCAGGCGCTTGAGCACGCGCACGAGATCCGCCGCGCCCGGCGTGAGCTCGATCCGCGAGAAGACACGCTCGAGGTCGGCCGACTTGAGCCCTTTGAGCTTGGCGCAGCGCTGGCGGAGGCTCTCGTCGTAATCCATTTTGCCGCTCATCGCGGAGTGCGTGATTGCGGCGACTTCGTCATAGACGCCGTTCTCGCGCGCCAGCTCGTCGATGACTTCGCTCTGGATCAGCGTCGAGTCCATATCCAGGACGACGAGGCGCTTGGCGCGGCGAAAGAGGCCTTCGGCTTGAAGCGCGATGTCCGCGCCCTGCTCGCGCGCGATGGCGAGAAGCTCCTTCTTCACGGATTTCAATTCGATCTCGCAGTTGCACGAAACCATCATCTCCACGCAGCTGAATCCGCCTTCGCTCAGTCTCTTGATCGAGTCGATGTTCAGGCCGAAGCGCGCCATCGCCTGCGTGACCGCGTGAAGCGCCCGCGCCGAAAGCTCGTCGGCGATCAGGGTTACGGCGTAGTGCTGGGTCTTGCCCGCGGCTGCGGCCGCGTCGTTGGCGCTGGTGTTCCAGGGTTGGCAGTCGATCGTGAGATCCATCTGCGTGGCAAAAGCCTGGAGCTCCTTCTGGACGAGCTTCTCCTGCGCCGGCGTCTTCACCTCATAAAGGAGGGAAAGCGAGAGCAGGCGGTGGATCACGGCCTGGGAGACGTCGAGGATCTTGACCCCTTGGTCAGCGAGGACACCGGTCAGGCCAGAGGTGATCCCCGGGCGGTCGCGCCCGGAGACGGTCATCAAGATGAGCTCGCCGGTGGTGTTCATAACCGTTTGATAACACAAGAAAGCGGGCGTCCTAAAGTTTTAGCGTCAAATAACCGACATGAAGGGTATGAAATCCTGGGCCGCACTTGTTGTATTCCAGCTTCTGAGTCTCACGACCTACGCCGGCGAAAAGCGCGATATCACCGCGCTTCCGGTGGACCGCGGCGCTCGTTCGCCAGCAGGGCAGCCGGTCTGGGCAGACGGGCCGCAGTCGATTGAGCGCACGGTTTCGGAAGGACCAACCTGGTATCGCGATCCCAAGGCGCTCGCGCCGGAGGAGCCGAAGAAGGGCGATGGTCCTGTTCGTGTCGAAACCGTGGACGAGATGGCGCCGGCGCTTCGCAAAATTCCTTACGTGAAATAGACGCGGTTTCCACAATCTGGACATAGTTAGAAGGTGGGTTCCGCCCATCTGGAGATCGTCGACGGAAGTGCTATACTCAACGGATTGATCCACTCGAGTCGTATTTCCGTTTTGGCGGTCTTGGCCGCCTTCAGCGGCAGTGCCTCCGCTGCCGAAGCGCTCACCTGGCAGAGCTGCGTGGAATTGACTGCCCGGCAAAACCCCGAGGTGCGCTCGGCGCGCGAGACCTATAGCGCCGCCGTCGAGCAGGTGGGCGTCGCGCGCAGCTCGTTCCTGCCCCAGGCGGATGGTTCGCTGACTTACGCCAACGGCGAGAGCAACAACAACGCGGCCACGCATACCTACAACGCCTCGATCGCAGTCTCGCAGAACCTCTTCAACGGGTTGATCGACAAGGCCAGGCTCGAGCAGGCGCGCTACGCCTCGGAGTCCGCGCAGGAGTCGCTCATCAGCGCCCGGTCCAAGGTCAGCTACGATCTGCGCGCGGCGTTCGAGGGCATGAGCAACGCAAAGGATTACCGGCAGCTGACGGGCGACATCATCGATCGCCGCGCCAGCAACCTCAAGCTCGTGTCGCTCAGGTTCGACAGCGGTCGCGAGAACAAGGGGTCGGTCATGCTTTCGCAGGCCTATCTCGAGCAAGCGCGGTACGACGATCTTCAGGCTCGCAACAATCTCGTGAGCGCGCGGACCCAGCTCGCGCGGACGCTCGGGCGCGACGATGACGACGCGGTCGACGTGCAGGGGCACGTTCCGACGAATGATCCGCCCGCGAGCGCGCCGGACTACCGCGCTCTCGTGCAGGCCACGCCCGATTTCAAGCGCGCGCTCGCAAACGAAGCCTCATCCGAGGCGGGAGTCACCGTCGCGCGCGGGGGCTTCTTTCCGACGTTGGGCCTGAGCGGAACAGCGGGCAAGCAGGGCGAGAGCTGGTTTCCGGACACCCAGCGCTGGACCCTGGGCGTGACCCTCGGCATTCCGCTCTTCTCGGGTGGCAGCAGTTACTACGCCACGCGCTCGGCTCGCGAAAACTACCGCGCCTCCGCGAGCACGCGCGAGAACTCGGGCCGCCAGCTCCAGTCCGATCTCACCGTCGCGTTCAATTCCTACGTCGAGGCCGTCGCCAAGCTCAAGGTCGACGATAGCTTCCAGAAGGCAGCTGAGGTCCGCGCCAATATCGCGCGCAATAAGTACAACAACGGCCTGCTGAGCTTCGACGACTGGGACATCATCGAAAACGACCTGATCAACCGGCAGAAGAGTTATCTGCAAAGCCGTCTCGCCCGCGTCGTCGCCGAGGCGGCTTGGGAGCGGGCCCAAGGAAAAGGGGTGATCCCGTGAAACGAAACATCAAGCTCCTCTTGGCCGCCGCGATCGTCGTCGCCGCAGGCGCTGGGGGATGGATCTGGAAGAAAGGCTCCGACGGCAACGTCAGTTACCGCGAGGTCAAGGTGGAGCGCGGGGACATCGACTTGTCCATTCTCGCCACCGGAACCGTGCAGCCCGAGAACCGCCTCGAGATCAAGCCTCCGATCGCGGGCCGCGTGGAACAGGTTCTCGTGCAGGAAGGCCAGAAAGTCCGCAAAGGACAGCTCCTGGCGTGGATGAGCTCGACGGAGCGGGCTGCGCTTCTCGATGCCGCGCGTGCCAAAGGTCCCGATGAAGTAAAGCGTTGGGAGGAGCTTTACCGCCCGACCCCGGTCGTGGCCCCGATTTCGGGGATGATCATCCTCCGAAACATCGAGTCGGGCCAGACTTTCACCGCGACGGACTCGGTCCTCACCATGTCGGATCGCCTGACCGTCAAGGCCCAGGTTGACGAGACCGATATCGCGCAGGTCAAGCTCAACGAGCCCGCGACGATCGTGCTCGACGCGTATCCCGGGCAGAAGTTCGATGCCAAGGTCGATCAGATCGCCTTCGACGCCAAGACCGTGAACAACGTCACGACCTATGTCGTCGACGTGCTTCCGGCCGAGCCGCCCGAGTTCATGCGCAGCGGGATGACGGCCAACGTGACCTTCGTCATCGAATCCAAAAACGACGTGCTGACGGTTCCTAACGATGCGATCCGTTCCGGCGGCAAGGGCTCGAAGGACCCGAAAGGCGCGCATGACGGAGAAGGCGGAAAGAGGAAAAAGCGTTCCTTCGTCACCGTCCGTACTTCCTCCGGTGATTCGCTCGAGCGCGAGATCGAAACGGGGCTGAGCGACGGCCGACGGACTGAGGTCGTGTCCGGGTTGCAGGAGGGCGAAACCATCCTGGCCGCGCAACTCAAGCTCAAAGGGCCCGGCGACAAGGGCGGCGGCAGCCCGTTCAACCCGATGGGCAACCGCGGGGGCGGTGGCGCGCGGCGATCTGGCGGCTCCTGATGTGCGATCTGATTTTAGGCTGCAGTACCTCATTGCATGAGCGCGGCCGTATTCCTCGCGAAGCGGGGAGGCTATAAATGACGATCATCGCCCTCAAGGAGATCACTAAGACTTACGTGATGGGCGACACGACCGTTCACGCGCTCAGGGGTGTCTCGCTCACGATCGAAGAAGGCGACTTCGTCGCGATCATGGGACCTTCGGGCAGCGGCAAGTCCACGCTCATGCACGTGCTCGGGCTTTTGGACGTGCCGCACTCGGGATCCTATCTCTTGAACGGTCGCGAGGTCGCGCGACTGAGCGAGGACGACTTGGCTGTCGCCCGGCGCGAGGAGATCGGCTTCATCTTTCAGCAGTTCAATCTGCTTCCGCGAATGGCAGCCTGGGAAAACGTATCGCTCCCATTGCTCTATTCGGAGCGCGCTCTCGATCAATCCTGGTCCGAAGAGCTCCTGGGGCGAGTGGGGCTGGGACCTCGCAAAGATCACAAGCCCAACGAGCTCTCCGGCGGCCAGCAGCAGCGCGTCGCCATCGCGCGTTCGCTCGTCAATCGACCGCGCATGGTGCTGGCCGATGAGCCGACCGGAAACCTGGATTCGCAGAGCGAAAAGGATATCATGGACGCGCTTCGGGCGCTGAACGCCCAGGGCATCACGGTCGTCGTCGTCACGCATGAGGAGGAGATCGGCGAGCAGGCCAAGCGCCTGATCCGAATGCGCGACGGGGTCGTGCAGTCGGATACCAGGCGCGAGCCGATCGGCGCGGTGCCGAGCCTCGACGCCGCGAGCGCGCCCGCTACCCAGCGCAAGCGCGCGACTCAGTCCGGCGGGCTGGTCGAGGTGCTCGAGCATTTCAAGCAGGGTTACCGTACGCTCGCGGCCAACAAGATCCGCACCGCGCTCTCGATGCTCGGTATCCTCATCGGCGTCGCCGCCGTCGTCGCGATGCTGGCGATTGGCCGTGGCGCTCAGGCGGCGATCGAGAGCCAGCTCGCCTCGCTCGGATCCAACCTGCTCGTGCTGCGCGCGGGCGCCCTGCGCGTCGGCGGCGTCTCGCAGGACGCCGGCGCCACGACCCGAATCACGATGGCGGACGCCGACGCGATTCGCGCGCAGGTGCCGGAGATCCGCGACGTTGCGCCCGGCGTGAGCGGCCGCGGGCAGGCGACCTACGGCAACAAGAACTGGAGCACTCAGATCACGGGCGCCTCTCCGACTTACGCGCGGATTCACGCGTCCGAACCCGTGGTGGGCCGTTTCTTCGACGAGGAGGAGAATTCCAAGCGCTCCCGTGTCGCGGTAATCGGCGCGACGCTGGTTCGCGAGCTCTTCGGCGGGCAGAGCCCGCTCGGCGAAATGATCAAGATCAACAAGGTCAGCTTCCAGGTCATCGGCGTCCTGCCGGAAAAGGGCGCGAACGGCTTTCGCGACCAGGACGATGTCATCGTCATCCCCGTTCTGACCGCGATGTATCGGCTTCTCGGCAAGGCCTACGTGGATTCCATCGATCTCGAAGCGCGCGACCCCGGCAGCATCGACGCGGCCCAGGACGCGGTGATCTCGGTCATGACCTCCCGGCATAAAGTCCCGCCGTCGCAGGCGGACGAGGCGTTTCAGGTTCGCAACATGGCCGACATCCAGGCCGCGCTTGCCGAAAGTAGCAAGACGATGTCGTTGCTCTTGGCCTCGATCGCGGCGATCTCTTTGTTAGTCGGCGGCATCGGCATCATGAACATCATGCTAGTCTCCGTCACGGAGCGAACCAAGGAGATCGGCTTGCGTAAAGCCGTCGGCGCGCGGAGGCGGGACATCCTGCTTCAGTTCCTGGCGGAGTCCGTGGTCGTCAGCGTGATTGGCGGCGTAGCCGGCATCGCGCTCGGCTGGACCGTGACTCTGATCATTTCGCTGGCCACTGGCTGGGCGACGTCCGTGTCCGTGTCTTCGGTCTGCCTGGCTTTCTTTTTCTCGGCTCTGATCGGCGTGGGCTTCGGCATCTATCCCGCGCGCAAGGCCTCGCAGCTGCATCCGATCGATGCGTTACGCTACGAGTGAGCCTCACTTCTTCTTGATGTTGATGATCCGCGGGTACTTACGGTCATCCTCGCGCGCCTTGGTCTCGACCAGCGTGATCTCCACGATCGGGTCGCCGCCATGGTTGCGCTCGATATCGTAATCAAGCTCGTAAGCTTCGCGCTCCTCGAACGCCATGACTTCTTCGCCGAGCGGTCTGCGGATCTCGGGCGAGGTGATGTCGTACTGGGCGTCGTCGAGGGTGAAGGTCCAGAAGACTTCGTCTTCGTTCCCGAGCCCGCCCGGGAAGATGTCGAACTTCTTATTCAGAATGAGAAGAAGGCTGCGGAAGGACTTCTCCTCCAGCATCTCGACCTTGATGGTCTCCTTGCTCGTGCGATCGTAGGCTTTGAATACGAAGACAGTCTCACTCATTTATACCTCCTTCGCTTCGCGAAGGGTTACGGCCGCACTAGCGGCCGGGCCGGCTCCGCGTACGGTCCGCCGGCCTGGTTATTTACCAGAATCCTGGGATGGTTCCTTTAGGCGAGTTGGCTCGGTGAGTCTCGCAGAACTTGGCGGGCCGGCAACTTGGCGCGCCCTGGTTCAGCGAGTCGATCCACTCCAGCTGCTGTTTTACGGTTTTGCCTGTGTCCTCGAAAATTCGCTTGGCGGGAAACGATTTTTCCTGCGGCTCGAGGCACCAGCACGCATTGGGGCTGGGCTTGGAAGCCTGAGTCGCGAAGAGTTGCTTGCGGCCGATATTGACGAGATAGCGGTCAATTCCGGCGGCCATGAGCCACTTTTGCGAGGAATCGCCGAGTTCGACCCCGCGCTTGGACCAGAGGAAGGTCTGGAAAAAATGATCTGGCGTGACTCCGTGCTGGAAAACGATGGCTCCGGCTGCGTAGTCGGCAGCGTCCTTGAAGCAGCCTTCGCCGTAGATCTCGCCGACGCGCCTGCGGCGCTCTTCGTCGCGCGGCCAGACCTTCTGCCAGTCGATCGGAGGCTTGCGATCGTCTTGATCGGCCTGCGCGATCGCCTGGAGCTCAGCCGCGCGCGATGCATGAAGCTCGGAATTCTCCGCGCAAGGCTTAAACATCTGCGATGCGCGGACGGGGCCTGCGCTCGCACACCCCAGAGCAAAGAGAAACACGCCAACTAGTAGGTTGAGTCTCACGTAGCCAGATGCCCTTCCCGGTTGCCCGATTCATGACGCAAGCCTCTACCAAAAGGTGGGGGCCGCCTGTAGGCGTCTTTACGCGATGGTCACTCGCTTATCCAGGTACACATCCTGGATCGCGTTGAGGAGCTCGAGGCCTTCCTTCCATGGGCGCTGGAAAGCCTTGCGGCCGAGGATGAGGCCTGCGCCGCCGGCGCGTTTGTTGATGACGGCCGTGCGGACGGAATCCTTGAGGTCGTCGGCGCCTTTGCTTTCGCCGCCCGAGTTGATTAGCGGGATCTTGCCCATGTAGCAGTTGGCGACCTGGTAGCGGGTGAGGTCGATCGGATTGTCCGTCGTGAGCTGCTCGTACACGCGCTTGTCGGTCTTGCCGTGCTTGGTGGCGAGGTAGCCGCCGTTGTTGGTAGGGAGCTTCTGCTTGATGATGTCGGCCTGGAGCGTGACGCCCAGGTGGATCGCCTGGCCCGTGAGGTCGGCTGAGGTGTGATAGTCGACACCGTCGACCTTGAAGCCGTTATTGCGCGTGTAGCACCAGAGAATGGTGCCCATGCCGAGCTCGTGGGCGTGCGCGAAGGCCTCGCTCACTTCTTTGAGTTGGCGCGCGCTTTCGGCCGAGCCCCAGTAGACGGTGGCGCCGACGGCGACGCAGCCCATGTCCCAGGCTTGCTTGACGGTCGCGAACATCGTCTGGTCGTAGCGGTTCGGGAGCGAGAGAAATTCGTTGTGGTTGATCTTGAGGATGAAGGGAATCTTATGCGCGTATTTGCGCGCGTAGAGTCCGAGCGCGCCCGAGGTCGTGGCGACGCCGTTGCAACCGCCTTCGATGGCGAACTTGATGATGTTCTCCGGGTCGAAGAAGTCCGGGTTGGCCGCGAACGACGCGCCGGCCGAGTGCTCGATGCCCTGGTCGACCGGAAAGATCGAGGTATAGCCGGTTCCCGAGAGGCGGCCGTGGTTGGTCAGCTGGTTGAGCGAGCGGAGGACCTGAGCATTGCGATCGGAGTTGCCGATCTGCTGGCTGACCCAGTCGCCCGTGGGCGCGGTGATGCGCTCCTTCGGGATACCTTTACAGCGGTGTTCAAGGAGGGATTGTGCTTCGTTGCCAAGGAGGGATTCTAGGGTATTTGCCATGTTGGATCCCTTCTAACAAACGGGGGCTGATTTTCCAGTCGGGTTTCACATACTTAAAAAGTCGGATTCTAATAGTTGACTATTTTAGTTAGGATGTGTAGATTAGGACACGCTATCTATGGGACCTATGGGTTAGGGCCTGTGTGTAGGAGTTTGAGATGAATTCGTTGAAGTTGACGGCCCTTTCTGTAGCATTTGCATTGGCCGGACAGACCGCTGCCCCGGTACTGGTTTACGCCGCTGCCGGCGAAGTGAAAGCGACGCGCAAGGCGTTCATGCTCGATCCTCTGAGAACCCGCTCCAATCGGAAAGCTCTCGAGAAGGCGATCAAAGCCAACGACGCGGACGCCAAAGAAAAGGCCGAAGCTGATATCCAGCAGGCTAATGACGAAGCCGAAGCTAAGTACGCGGCCGTCAAGCAGGCCAACCAGGGTCGCAATATCCTGGTTCGGGCCAAGAACCGGATTAACCTCCATGTCCCCAGCAAGACCGGCAAGGCTCTTGCGGTGACGGCAGGCGCTCTCGCGGCGCCGATGATCGGTCCCCATATGGTCGCAGCGGCGCCTGCGATCGGCAAGTTCGTTGGTGTCACCACTGGCAAGACAATCGCCGGCATCGGCGGCGGCCTGACCAGTGTCGGGACCGTAGGATCCGCTGCTGGCTCAATGGGCGGCAATGCCCTTGCGGCGGTTGGAACGCACCTCATGGCTAACGGAGCCGTGTACGGCGTTGGCACCGCCGGCGCCGCGCTGACTGCCGCGAGCCACCTCGCGGGTCGCGCTGAGAACGGCAAGCTCGCTGCCCAAAACGAAAAGATCATGACGGAGCTCACGTCGATGAAAGACGCCGCTGCCGCTGCAGCCGCCGCTGCCGC
>FTBH01000269.1_pt1 | contig 28440 bp, 30 predicted proteins | sample 1639321 | NCBI WGS metagenome assembly FTBH01 (sample SAMEA3914864, study PRJEB12502) | metagenome | biome: forest; material: soil | place: USA | collected 2012-03-12 | depth 0.3 m
CAAGGGCTCTCCGAGTGCTTCTGAAGCAGGTAAGTCTCAAGGGTCCAAACCCTGAGCTCATCCGTTCGGACTCAAATCCGCATTATCCAGCGCATGTGAGGCGGCAGTTTCCGAAGGCTAAGCACATCCAGGAGCTAGGAAGGCAAGCCCACAGCTACGGGCATGGGGAATTAAAACGCGGAGCAAATGACCCGTTGTTTTGGCTCAATCATACCTGCGCGATGCTCAGAGCCAATCTAAGCAGGCTTGTGAGAAAGACCTGGAGCACGACTAAGAAGCCTGAACGCTTGGCACTCCATTTGGCCATTTACATGAGCCTGCACAATCAGAGGATTGCGCAGGCTTTGGTCTGAACAACAGGCTAGGGGGCCAGTTTATAGGCGGCTGAAGGATCAGTCCAGCCAATGCGGGACGGCGGGCTCGACGTAGTTCTTGAGCCCGCCTGAGGGCAGGCTCTCGACGTTCTTGTACGGATTGTCGGCGGCATCGAGCAGATAGAGACAGGGTTTGAGGTTGTCCTGAAACACGCGGTCCAGGATCTTGGCGCCGGGATAGAAACCCATGCCGCCGAACCCTTCGTTCTGCGATGGCGAAAGCTCGAACGTGAACGCGAAGATGCCATGCGTGCCGTACGCCCAGTCGGTGGTGTCGCCGCTGGCGATATAGAGCTCGCTCGACTGTTCGGGCGTGTAGCGGTTCCAGCTCGCCATCGTCTTGGCCATTTTCTCGAAAACTTGCAGGTCTCGCTTGTTCTCGAGCGGGTCGTACTTGTGGCCCCACGGATAGAGGATGAGCTCGCTGTAGGTGTGGAAAGTGAGCAGAACCTTGGCGTTCAGGTGAGATTCGACAAAGTCGCGGATCGCCCGGGTCTCGGGCTCGGAGAAAGGCGCTGTGCCCATGTACGTCTCGTCGGAGGTGTCCTTGGAGGAGCCACCGGTGCCCCACATGTAACCGTAGTTGCGATTGAGGTCCGTGCCGTAGGTGCCGTCCTTGTTGTCGCCGCGGTTCTTGCGCCAGAACTGGTAGCGGCTCGTCCTGATGTCCCACTCGGCGCCGTCCGGATTGACCATCGGGATGACCCAGATGTCACGCGAGTCCAGCAGCGCCTTGACCTGGGCGTCGCCGCGGTTTGCGACGAGCCACTGCGCCCACATGAGCGGCATCTCCACGCTCACGTGCTCGCGCGCGTGGTGATTGCCCATGTAGATGGCGCCCGGCTTGGCGCTCGTGCCGCTCTCGAGGTCGGCCGGAGTCGTATTGAAGTGGATCGCGTACAGATCGCGCCCTTCGACTGACTTGCCGATCGAGCTGACTTTGGCGATGTCGGGGTTCTTGGCCTGGATCTCCTGGAGCGCGGCCAGCACCTCGGCGTAATTATGGAAGCGGGCATCCTCCGTCGGGAAGTCGAAGCGTTGATGTCCGCCGCGGCCGACGGACTTCTCGAAGACGCCGAGGACGGCAATCTTGGCCGCGCGGACCTTGGCTAGCGCCTGATCGCTCGCGAACCCCCAGACGCTGTCGGAGCGGACCGACTCGATGCTCACGCCCAGGTCGGCGATCGCGGAGCGTTCAAACTTGGACCTGGCCTGGATCTGCACCCACTGGGTGTCGGCACGGCCTTCGTTTGCGGTCAGGGTGGCGGCGAGTGCGGATATCAGGATTGTTCTCAGCATCGCTCAATTCTAAAGGCCGTCCGGTGTCGTCACAACCTTGGCGGGTGGATTTTTCTTTATCTTTCGAAGGGTTGTTGAGCCTACCCGCGGCAAAAGAGTCGGGAGAGGCCACAATTGTTGATTAAATCACTAAAGTATAAAGATCCCTGCACCGATAGGTTGGGTAAGGAACGGTAGGAAGGTAATCACTATGGCAAAACCAGCAGAAGGCGCACAGAAACACGAAGAAAAGAAACCCGAAGCTCCGGCGAAGGGCAAGAACACCGGCCCCGCACCGGGCGGATGCGTTTCGTGGGGTTGCAAGGCCTCGGCGACGCAGTTCAGCTTCTGCGCTGAACACTACGATCATTTCAAGTTCGGACTGATCAAGAAGACCGGCGAGCCGGTCTCTGATTACGAGAAAAAGTATGGCCACTTCGTCGCTTTCAAAGCGAAGCAAGGGGCCAAGAAAGTTGCGTGAAGTGTCGCAGGCCCCATACGGGGCCGTCGCGACAATCGCAAAAGCGCTGTACCCACCACCTCCTCAGAGAGCCTCAGGATCTTCCCGATCTTCGAGGCTCTCTTTCTTTTTAACCTTGGGCTCGGAGAATGAAGCGCGCATTCGTTAGAAACGTATTTTGCCTCATCTCCAGCGCCGCTTTGGCCTGGGCGGCGTCATCTGACGCCGGCTCTTTGGACCTCCCGTCAGCAGTCGAGAGCCTGGGCAAGGAAGCGCCGAACGGCGCCTGTAATACGGCGACCCTCGATCGGCTTGCGAAGACGCTCAACTCCCCTGAGATCAAGAGAGACGACCCCGCGTACGAGCTCGCCGTGAATCGGTGGCCCAGCGACATCAGGATCTGGCCTTATCTCTCGAGCGTCGATGCTAAGCGCAGATTTGTCTTCTACATCCTCGTGCGCGATCCGACCGATACTATTAAGCATTGCTACACCGGAGGCGCTTCGGATTGGGTCTGCGCCAATTTTTCAAAACTCATGTATCTGAAGTACCGTAATGCGGCCCTCCCTGACGGACAGGAGCAGGAGAAGCCGCCCTTTAATGTAAAACAGGAGGCCGTGAAGTTTCGAATCCCCATCCGGGAGGTCTCCGTCCTGATCCGCGGTGAAAAGGGCACAAAGGGCCACGCCGTCAATGCGGTCTGGGTCGGTGGAGAGGCCCGGACTCCGGACGAAGAGCGTAAAAAGTCGAACTGGGTTTTTTTCGAGCCTCAGAACGATGGCATTTTATTGGAGAGCGGCAAAAAAAATTTCGATCCGCCGGACCGGGTCTACCAAGTCGACTCCGAGTCCGACGAGCCTTTGAGTAGCAAGAACGGACTCTACGAATCGGCCGTGAAGGGGCCGCTGCCTGTTTTTTGGATGGGGCAAGACTTGAAAGTAAAATCGCTCTCCACGACATCGGGTATAGTTCTGACTGAGTCGCTGATCTCCGGAAAAGAGGACTTCGCGTCCTGGAAGCTGGCAATAGCTCTAGCTGAGCACCCAGAGGATCGAACCCAGGTCATGGAGCTCGCAAAAAGCTTGGGTACGCTTTCGCCCGCTTGGCTTTCTCGCGCGGAGAGTCTGAAGGATTTGCCGAGCGATCGCGATTTTCAAGCTCTCGATGGCGATGCCAAGACGATCGTCTATGTCTATCGGCTGCTGAGTTCACCATTAGTCGCAGAGATGAAGGATAGAGCGACCGACGGTGAAGCGAATTTTCGGAGGCAATACGACGCCGGAATTCAGTATCTGGCCGAAAAACATCTCATCAAAGCTGAAGATCTCCGCGCCTATCAGTCGATTTTGGATGGATTCCCTAAGTCACCGCGCTGAGCGTGTCCGCGTGGAAGAGAGTTTTTTTCCAATGGTTTCAGCTTCGATCATTCGTGATCCGCCTTTTCCTTCCTCGGCAATGACGAGATATTTTTTCGTCGTCCGATCTGACGCTTGGGCATTTTGATCCGGGTCGTTTTCACAGTCGGTTGTCGTCCTTTAAGCTTGAACAAGCTTGAAGGCGTCGACACGAACCTGCGTCGCTCGAGACACCAGGCACCCCTACCCTGGCCATGCACACGCTAAGTGCGAGTTTGAACAGTTTCGGTCCCGATCCGTCAGCGATCCGGGTGCCGGACTGACGCGATCAGTCATATTATTAATGCATGAAGTCAAAAAATCTGTTGATCGTCGCTCTCGCAACCTCCGCCGCCACGGCTTCCGTTTGTTCTCGAGTTGCGCAGGCCGACCCGCTGATCGCGGCGGATCGCGACTTCAAGGCGGGCCAAGGCGAGTACGCGCAAACCTGGGTATCAGTCCATCTCGGCGATTCGATGGTCGCCGGTTACTGCGGGTTCGGCTGCCAGCAGCCCTCTTACGCCGACTACATGACCTATCTCAGCCCCGAAAACAGCGCGATGAATTACGCGCGCGTCGCGATCGACGGCAGGATCCGCGCGCAAAGCGGATTCACCGCAAGCGAGATCTACCTCAAGACGGTCTTGCAGCATCTCGATGACGTCAGAGCCGCGGACATCGTGACCCTCGACGCCTGCGGAAACGACTACCTCATCAGCCGCGCGCCCAAGGAAAACGCCTGCGTGCCAACTAACGAGATCGCCATCCAGAAATGCGCGGACGGCGTCGCCAATATCCTCGACAAGGTCCTCGAGGTCGGCAAGCCGGGCGTGCGCGTCCGCGTGACCAATATCCACTATCCCGTGGTCACTAAGGACCGCGCCAAGAAAGTCTGCGACAGCGAGTCCAACTTCGATCGCTTCCTGCCGTCGCTCGTCGAAGGCAACTGGTATACCTGCGAGGTCGCGCGCCAGCGCGGCATCCCCTGCGCCGACACCTTCGCGCTCGTCAACGCGGCCGACATCGACACCAATGGCGACGGCATCGTCGACAGCGAGCAGCTCGCATGGATCCCCGGTGAGTCGCTCGAAAGCTACAAGGAGCGCATCCTCTCCCACAAGGACCTGATCCGCGACCCCGAAGCCAAGATCCTGGCCGATGGAAGCGTGGTCAACATCATTGGACCCGATCACCTGCATCTCAATGCGCTCGGCCACAAGCTAGTAGGCGAGCTCCACCAGAAGCTGGGCTGGGATTCGACTAAGTAATCGGGATCCGGTCAGAACTTGGAAATGGCCCGGAACGGGTCTTCGAGAGACCCGCCGTACGGCCCCTTTCGCACGAGTTTCCAGGCGGCGGTGATCATGGGATCTTGAGTGAAGCGTTGAGCAAGCTCCCGAAGAGTGAGCTCAAGTTTGTCGAGTTCGGGACCACTCCCCTCGCTCAGCTCAGGGAACTTCCTGGATTCTTGAAGCGCCGTGATTTCCTCGTGTAAGTAGGTCACGGCTTCGTAGATCCGAGCGGCGAGCTCGACGGTGATCCGGCCGTGAGTGATGGGGCCGCTCTGAGCTTCGACGGCTTTCTGGATGCTCATGATCTCAGTCCGAACGGACTCAAGTGGAAGCTCGGACTCGGCGTCTACGCCCGGAAGTTCCGCGCTCAGCGAGTATTCGGAGGACTCCTCGTTCTCCGACTCGAGCTTTTCACGTTGGATTCTGCGCAGAAGTTGAGTGTTCAGCCTCCGGCCCTCGGCGAATTCCTCGAGGGCAGCTAAACTTCCTTCGCCTAGAGTCCCGGTAGCCTCGAAGACGCTCCTGACGATTTGCGCGGCGCTCTTGTCCTGCAACAGGTCTGAGAACGTGGATCTCAAAGAATGCTCGAATTTGTCTCTCAAGACATTTTGCGAATCGGGAAGGTGACCTAAGGTAGTGGCGACTTCCGTGAAAGAGCCGATCAACCGATGAACGTCTTTCATTTGCTTTGGGGTGATGGCATTGCGGTAGGTTCGGAATTCAGCTCTAAGGTCTTTTCGGAGCCGATAAGTCTCAATTTTAAGGTAGTCCGAGAGGATCTTGAGGACGGCATCGAGATTCGAGGGAATCTTGAACTTGGTAAAGATTTCGCGGCCGAGACGTTGAGATAATTTTTCGATTTCGTCTGCCGAGTAAGGCGTGGCCGAATCCTTGTCGAATAAAAGCGCTTCGCCTTGCGTGAAGGAAGGGGTTTCATGCCGAGTCGCGCCTGGCTCAAGCATGCGTTTTCTCTTCCAGGCTTCCAGGTGCTTGTCGAGGGCTTGCTCCAGCCGCTTTAGTCGAATGGGTCGGGTGAAGTCCTCGCTCACTGAGTTGAAGCTCTCGAAGATGAAGTCCGCGGCCGCCTTACGTGCCGCGGCGCTGTTTTCAAGGGCCGTGGAGTGCCGGCTCTCGACAGCTTCGAACGCCGCGAGCCGGGCGTTGAGCTGACCCATGGACAGTTTGAACGAATCGAGAGTCGTGGAGCCTTTGATCCGCAGCTCATCCGGATTGTTGAGGCTTTGGTGAATTAGAGTGAGAACATGGTCGGGCTCTACTTCGAAGCCCGTGAGTCGATGGAGTAGCTGGATCGCCTGGCGGTTTTCGCCGAGGAGACGGACGAGGCTCTTGCTCGGGGGCTTCGTATGGCCGGTGGCCGCCAGGGACTTGTTCGGCTCGACCGCGGAAAAAAGGGTAAATAGAATCAAAAGGGAAACGAAAGTGAGCCCAGGCCTCGCCATGAGAGGCTATGGTTGCAAGTCCAAGGCCCCAGAGAGGCCGGGGCGCTAATACGGACCTGGCGCGTTTCGGCTGCCCAAGACTTAGACAGCTACAGAGGAAATTCCTGCTTTTGCCAGCGCCTGCTTCTGGACTTCGCGGATCTGCGCGGTGGCCTCGAGCGCGACGGCGAGCATCTGATCGAGCTCGGCTTTGGAGAAGGAGCCCTTCTCGGCGGTGCCCTGGACTTCGACGAATTGACCTTTGCCGGTGACGACGAAGTTCATGTCCACGGAGCAGGACGAGTCCTCATTGTAGTCGAGATCAGCGAGAACCAGGCCGTCCTTAATACCAATGCTGATGGCGGAGACGGTGTCGACGATCGCTTTGCCGGGAAGCTTGCCTTGTTGTTGGAGCTTACCGAGCGCGATCGAGAGCGCGACGCAGGCGCCGGTGATCGAGGCCGTGCGGGTGCCGCCGTCGGCCTGGATGACGTCGCAGTCGACGAGGATCGAGCGCTCGCCCAGGCCTTTGAGATCGACCATCGCTCGGAGCGCGCGGCCGATGAGACGCTGGATCTCTTGAGTGCGGCCGGAGACCTTCTCGCGGTCACGCTTGCTGCGGGTGTGGGTCGAGCGCGGGAGCATCGAGTATTCGGCCGTGACCCAGCCCTGCCCTTTGCCGACCAGCCAGCCTGGCACGTTTTCTTCGACCGAGACGGTGCAGAGAACGTGGGTGTGGCCCGCTTTGACGAGCACGGAGCCTTCAGCGTAGCGGTTGACTCCGGTTTCGATGGTCAGGGGGCGGATCTGGTTGGTTTTACGGCCCTGTGGCTCGCGCGCGATTGTCATGCCGTGATTCCTGTCATAAAGAGGAGGCATGTCAACCCAGAACTTCTGGACGGAACTCGTCGCGCGTGCGTTGGATGAAGATCAGGCTCGGTGGGATTGGACCACCCGGGGCAGCGTCGCCAATCTCGACAAGCCCGTACGCGCTCGGGTCGTCGCCAAGAGCGACGGCGTCTGGGCCGCGACCGCGCTCGCCGACTCGCTGCCCGATACCATCCGCGCGAAGTCCGCGCTCGAGGACGGCGATCGCATCAAGCGCGGCCAGACCGTGATCGAATGGCAGGGGCCGGCGCGCCTGGTGCTCGCCTATGAGCGCGCGTACCTCAATGTCGCCGCTTACGCGGGCGGGATCGCGACGGCCACGCGCCGCCTGGTCGACCTCGTGAGCGCCGAGATGCCCAAAAATCCGCCGCGCGTTTCCTGCACGCGCAAGATCCTGCCCGGATACCGGGATCTCGCCATCCATGCGGTGCAGGTCGGCGGCGGGCACGCGCATCGGGTGAGCCTCGCCGGCGGAGTTCTGATCAAGGAAAACCACATCGCCGCGGCGGGCTCGATCCGCAAAGCGATCGAAGGCTCGCGCTCCGTCGCGCCCCACGGTCTCAAGATCCTCTGCGAGGTCCGCAGCGAGAAGGAACTTCGCGCGGCGGTCGACGCGGGCGCCGACGGCGTGCTGCTCGACAACTTCAGTCCCGAGCAGGTGCGCGCGGCGATGGGCTATGTCCACGCTTTGCCGGTTAAGCCCGTGATCGAGGTTTCGGGTGGCATCACTGAGAAGACGATCGCCGCTTACGCGCAGCCCGGCGTGGACGTGATCTCGGTCGGATCGATCACCCACTCGGTCACCTCGCTCGATCTTTCGCTGCTGATCGGCTCGCGATGACCGCGCCGCTTCCCGCGAACGAAGTCCTCGATGAGTGCGAATCGACCAACGATATCGCGCGCACGCTTGGCGAAGCGGGTTATCCCCATGGCACGTGGATCTCGGCGCGAAGACAGAGCTCAGGCCGCGGGCGCATGGGGCGCGTCTGGTCCTCGCAAGAGGGAAATCTCTTTCTGTCTATGGTTCTCAGGGTCGAGAACAAGGCGCTCTGGACCTGGGTGCCGCTCGCGATCGCTGCCGGCGTCGCGCGATTTCTCAAGCGCGCGCGCTTCGACGTGCGCATCAAATGGCCTAACGATCTCTGGATCGGCGGCGCCAAGCTCGGCGGGATCCTTTGCGAAGCCGTGGGCTCGCGCGAGGGCTCGTTCATCGTCGCGGGCCTCGGGCTCAACTGCCAGACGACCCCCGAAGTCCCCGATCAGGCCGCGACGAGCCTGAGCGACTATCAGCCGGGCACGTCGGCCGATCAGGTCCGGCAGGACGTGATCGAGGCCATCCACGAGTCCATCGAGTCGCTCGCGAGCCGCGGTCCCGAGTTCCTCGCGGCAGAATACGAGTCGATGGCGGCGTTCCCGAAGGGAAGCCTCATCAGCTGGGAGTCGCATCCCGCGCCCGCTCGAGTCGAGGGTCTCGGTCCTTCAGGCGAGCTTCAGGCGCGCGACGCCGGTGGAAAGCTTCTCAAGCTATTCGCCGAGGAGATCAAGGCTGTTCGGAAAGCAGGCGATGGATCTCCTGCTTGATCACACGTTCGGCGACGTTCGGTAACAGCTCGCGCGCGAACTTCTCGATGGCCTTTTCCACGTGCTGTTTGATGATCCGATCCATTTCCTCTTCGCTCGGCATCGACGCGCCCTGGGCGATGGGCTTCGGCGCCGTCATCCGGAGCGTGGGCTCCTCGCGCTCCAGCGCGGGCGGGGACGGGCGCGGCGGAGCCGGCGCGAGCTCGATCTCGTTGTCCGTGTCTTCGGGGAGCGGCGGAGGAGTGTAATCAAAGCCCGGCGGAAAAACGGGGTTGGCGTTCTCAGGCGAGAACGTGCTGCCATCACTGTCGAGAAGATTGGGAAGCGGCTTGAGCGAAGGTTCCTGGATGCTCCACTCGTATTCGTCGAGTCCACTCATCTTGATGGTGGATTCGGTGAGCTTGCGGATGTCCGTCTCGGTTCCGCCGTCGGACTTTGGGCTTTGGGAAGGCAGGATGTTCGTCGCCGTGAAGTCGGACATCGGGGGCGTGACGCTCTCGTCTTGCTCGACAAAAGGAGGCGGCATGATCGGAGTCGAAGGCTGCTTGCCGCGAATGGGCGGGGGCGGCGTCAATGGAAGCGCCGGCGGCTCAGGCGCGGCGGCGATCGGCTCGGGGCTCTCTTCGCCAAGAGCCTGGGTCAGGATCTGCCTGAGGTGCGCGGGATCAAATGGCTTGGTCAGGCGGCCGGAGAACCGGACTTCGCTCACTTGATTCTCGTCGACGCTCTCGAAGGCGCTCGACATGAGAACGAATTTGACGTGGGCGAGATCCGCGTGCTCGTTGATGGCGCGCTTAAGCTCGAACGCCGAGCGGCTAGGAAGCGAAACGTCGACCAGCACGACGTTCGGCCTCCAGGTCGAAATCTGCTCGAGCGCGTCGTTGCCGTCCGAAACGGCCTGGATTTCGTAGCCTTCGTTTGAAAGCGCCAGACGGATCACTTTCTGAATAGTCAAGCTGTCGTCGGCGACGAGGATCTTCTTGGCGGCCATTTTTCCCCATTAAACGAGTTCATTCAAGTGTGTCATTTTATGAAAGGTGTGTAAAGTCCGCCTTTTACGCCGGCCAGCGCTCGATTGGTCCGGTCTCGATATCGCGTTTTGAAAGCGATTCGGCTATAGTAGGAGTTGCCTCGGGGTCGGTGTTATTTTCATGTGGACCCTACAGTCAATAACCCAGGGAGCTGTCCCTAGCAGTGGTGTGCATGCCTGGTCCGACCAGGAAGCCTAAAGCTGCAAAACGGCGCCCACTTGATCTTTCATGGGTTCCATTTGACTCGCCGTACTCCGAGGTTGTTTTTTTTAGCCTCCTTTCGCTTCGCGAAAGGTTTACGCGCGGAGTCCCTTTCGGCCTTCGGCCGAAATTCCTCCCGGGCGGACTGCCTCCCCGTGCGGTCCGGCAGTCGTCAATTTCCCGTTATTTGACAATGCTACTCCGCCAGCAATAAACTTCTAGGCTGGGGGATTCGGCTTATGGCGCAGTTCAAGGACACTTTTGCTTCCGCTCAGGGATGGATTCACGAGCTGGTGAGGGCCGAGATCCACCCGGACGCCGAGAAGCTTCTTCAGCTGGGCAGCGCTTTCGACCCTCAGCAGCTCGTCGAGGAGAGCACGATCGAGTTTCTCTCGGAGCTCCGCGAGCGCTTCAACGAGTACGCGCGGCTCTTCAACTCTTTTTCGGAAGCGAACTCCAAGTTCCAGGAAATCAAAGTCTATAACCTGGCCCAGACGGCGGCGGACTTCATGGTTTTCCGCAATCAGATCAAGCTTCTGGTCTCGAACTCCGCTCATGGCGTGATCCAGATCGGCTTCGCCCAGCATCTGCGCACGTCCGTCGCCGTTGACGGGCAGCTTTCGACCTCGACGGGCGCGCTCTCGCAGCCTCAGGACCTGCTCGCGCAGGTGGGGCCGTTCCGCGACGTGCATTGGGCCTTTCAGGGCGAGAAGGTCGCGCCCGAGCAGGTTGCCAAGTTTTATTTCGCCGAGTTCGCGCGGCTCACGCGCGACTCGCGCAAGGCCTCAAGGGGCGGGAACCAGCTTCTTCTGGATCAGATCAAGGCACTCCTCCAAGAGAAAGGGCTTGATCTTTAAGAGCTCGATCGCGTGGGTCGAGTTCAGCGAGTAGTCCGTCGGATGGTCTAAGCGCTTTTCGATGATGTTGGCGGGATCGTAGCCGAATCGCTTGGCGAACAGCATGCCCAGCTCGTAGTAAGAGGCGCGCGTGAGCCCACCGTAGTGGAGAACGCGCTTGCGGATGCCGCTTTCGGCGACTTGCGCGATCAGTTCGACCAGGCCGTCGATCGGCACGAACGAATGGGTCTCGTCCGCCGAGAGAGTGATCTTCTGCCCGCGGTCGAGCTGCATCCTCATCTGATCGAGGAAAGAATGCGAGATGACATTGCCTCGCCCGAGGAACGGGCTGCTTCGGATGATCACGTAGTTGAGCGAGCGGCCGCGCACGGCGTTCTCCCCGCCGACCTTGACCTTCCCCAGGATGGTGAAGGGGATGACCGTGTCGTTGGGATGATAGTTCCCGCGCTGACCGTCGTAGGCAAAGCAATTCGAGATGTAGATGAACTTGGGCTGAAAGATCTCAGCCGCGCTGGCGATGTTCCCGGGTCCTTCCGTGTGGATCGCCTGAGCGGGTTTCTGCTGCTCATCGGCCCAATCGACGTCGTTTCTTCCCGCGACGTAGACCACGATATCGGGGCGCACCATGTACACGACTCGCTTGACCCAGTTCTGGTTGCCCGCGTCCATGGGCAGACAGGTCACACCCCGGATCTTGATCGGGTTGCGGTAGAAGGTCGCGAATACCTTGTATTGTTCCCTGAACCTCAGCGCCAGGTGCGTGCCGAGCACGCCGCTTCCGCCGACGATCAGGACTGCCTTGGTGTACCCCACGAGGAAATCATAACACGATCCCGGTTTTCCGTGAGGTGCTTCGGGACCCGGCTTCCCTGCCGGTCGTCCCGAAGCACTCTTCGGGTGGTTCAGTCATGATGACCTCGCTTCGTTGTCGCTAGGCCCCTTATCCGAGGAGCTTGAGGGCTGACTGGTTGGTCTGGTTGGCCTGACCGAGCACCGCGATGCCTGATTGCATCAGGATGTTGTTCTTGGCCATCTCCGACACTTCCTCGGCCATGTCCGTGTCGCGGATACGGCTGTTGGCGGCGGACAGGTTCTCGTCCGTGATCGCGAGGTTGTTGATCGTGGACGTGAGGCGGTTCTGCATGGCGCCCAAGTCCGCTCGGATGCTGTTCACCCGGATCAACGCTTCGTCGACCACCGCGAGGCTCAGCTGTGAGCCCTGCTTCGTCGCGACCGACTCGCCACCCAGCTTGAGGGCGTCGAGCGAGGCGTCGGAGCGCTCCCCGTTGTAGACCACGCGGTCCAGGATGGGGTTGTTGTGCGTGCCGACCTGGATCTCGAAGATCCCAGCCTTGCCGTTCAGCAGCGGAGTGCCGTTGAACTGCGTGACGTTCGCGATTCGATCGATTTCCTGTTTCAGCGATTGGTATTCGCGGTCGACGAATTGTCGCTCGGTATCGCCAATCGTGTCAGATGCCGCCTGGATTGCCAACTCACGCAGGCGGACCAGGATGTTCGAGACTTCGTTCAAGCCGCCTTCCGAAACCTGGATCAGCGACACGCCGTCTTGCGCGTTTCGCTTGGCCTGCCGCATGCCGCGGATCTGGGCCTTTAGGTTCTCGGAGATCGCCAGTCCGGCCGCGTCGTCTCCCGCATGGTTGATGCGCGATCCGCTCGCCAGCTTTTCAAGCGATTTGTCCAGGTTCAGTCTCGTCATCGCCATCTGCCGTTGGGCATTCAGCGACGTGATATTAGTTGATACTCTCAAACCCATATACTTAGCCTCCGTTCATATCCGCTACCCTCCTTGACAGCTCATCCCTTTCCCTAGGGATGAAGAGCATCCTTGCTCAGTTTGGTTATACAACCTCCGGCTATGGGCGCCGTCGGTTGCGTTACTGCTACTGCCTCCCTCGGGGAACCATTCCCCGCGGAAAGACACTTGTAGACCCGAAGTCGATTGTCGATCGGCGAGCCGAGCTCGAGTTTCGATTTCTGACGGGCCCCGCTCCGCCGTGCCTCCTTGGCCGTGCGGAACGGGGTCTATCCCATCATCCAGGAAACAAGCTCAGGCAACGTGCCTTTGCTTCAGGTCAAACCATCATCCGCCTCCCCCTTGCCCCAGGAGCCCTAGGGCGGCTTTGGCGGTCGTGTTGGCCTGTCCTAAGACGGCCACTCCCGACTGCATCAGAATCTGGTTCTTGGTCAGCTCCGTCGTCTCCTCGGCGACGTCCGCGTCGCGGATGCGCGAGTTGGCGGTCGCGAGGTTCTCGCGGGAAACCATGATGTTGTTGATCACCGACTGGAGCCGGTTTTGGATCGCGCCGAACTCGGCGCGCGTCGCGGTGACGCCTGAGAGCGCGTTGTCGATCGCCGAGAGTGAGTTCTGCGCGCTCGTCTTGTCGCCGACCGTCGCGAGATTGATCCCGAGCGCGACCAGGTTGACGTCGGCTCCGCCTTGCTCGAAGAGCCGGACGCGGTCGATCACCGGGTTGTTGCGGGTGCCGACCTGGATTTCGAAGGCCTGAGCCGTTCCGTTGAGGAGCGGCACGCGGTTGTACTCCGTACTGTTGGCGATGCGGTCGATTTCCTGCATCAGCTGCTGAAATTCGGTATCGAGAAACTTGCGCTCTTGAGGGCCGACGGTGTCGGAAGCGGCTTGGACGCCGAGTTCGCGCATCCGGATGAGTATGTTGGAGACTTCGGCCATCGCGCTTTCCGCGACCTGGACGAGAGAGATGCCGTCCTGCGCGTTGCGCTCGGCCTGTCCCAGGCCTCTGATCTGCGCTCTCAAGCTTTCGGATATCGCCAGGCCGGCGGCGTCGTCGCCGGCGTGGTTGATACGGGAGCCGGAGCTCAACCGCTCTAAGGTTTTATCTAGGGAGCCGCGGGTCATGCGCAAATTTCTCTGCGCTACCAGCGAAGGAACGTTTGTGTTGATCCTCAGTCCCATAACCTTCCTCCTGAAGGTTTCTGCGGCCTATCCTTGGCCTCTTATGGGGGGCAGGTGGTCGGCTATCCTAGCCGCTTTCCTGCCTCCATGAGTCTGATCGGACACACCCCTCGTTCCCTTTAGGAAAAAAATCGGGTCAGGAGATGGGTAGAAATTGCCGGGGTCCTAGGGCCCCTAGAGCCCCAGGACCTCCCGTAATATGCTCTTGGCCGCGGCCTTGGGGTCGAGATAGCAGCCCTTCTTCTTTTCCCCCTTATTCAACGCGTCTCTGATGGCATTCGCGCCTTGCTGAGCGGTCTGATGTTTTTTCACGTAATCGTAGATGAGCCCGGCAGCGTCTAAGCCGAGACTGATCACGATTCCTTGAGGGGTGAGGCCCAGCGGGATGCGGACGACCGGGGATTTGCAGACATGGAAAAGAATATTCATGAATTGGCCGATTCGTCGCCCGGTTGCATCGTTTCCAGGTGTTCTCTTGGGGTAGGGTCGTTTCTGGGCAGCGGCTCCTGCGCCCGCGGAGTCGTCCACCCCGGTCGAATCGGCTGCGCCGCTACCGCTGGACATCGCGTACTCGACCACGCTGACCAGCCAGTCCTCGGCGTTCTTGTTGAACTCATCTGACGAGTGAGACGGATCCGGCGGAGCATACATGCTGGTGCCGGCGAGCTGGAGCGCCAGCAGCTGTCCGAGACGGTCGTTCGCGAGGAAAACCGAGACGTACGCTCGCGGGTCGGACTGGCCTGACGCGAAGTATGCGTCGAGGAACGCGTTGGCGATCGCGTCGTTGACGATCACGCCTGCGAGGAGAAACACTTCGTTCGCCGAGCTGCCGTAATCCCCGCTGAACGTCGAGTAGAGGTTCGGCAGAGAGTGGAAGTCAGCCGGAGTCTGGTTCAGGAAGTGGTCGGCGAGGGATTGGGCGAAGCCGTTGACCGCCGAGTCGTCCGACGAGAGGGAGGGCAGGCTTCCAGCGCTTTGGCCCAAGCCCGCATCCGATGCCGTGTCGGAGGTCGCGCTGCAGACCGCGCTGGACATAAGGTAACTCGAAGGCAATCTGAACGAAGCCGAATCGTCCTCGGGTGTCGGAATCGGCGACGGGCTCGGCTCCATGTATGGCTGCTCCGGTTGCGGAGTCGAATCGGGCAATTCGGGTTCACTTGGATCCGGGGTTTCAGATGGGGATGCCTCAGGCGACTCGCTTGGCGAGGGACTCGGGCTGCAGCCGCAAGGGGGGCTCGCTTCCATCTCGCTTACGGTGAAGCCCGGATCGTCGGACGTCGCAGTGGCGCCACTGCTCGAGCCGCCTGTCGAGGACGACGAGGAGCCCGAAGAGGAGCCCGAAGAGGACTGCGCATTCAAGTCGACCCATTGGCCCAAGATCGGGTCGGCGTACCAATTGGCGGCGATGACTTGAATTGGAGCGGGTTCGGGGCTAGGCGAAGGCGTCGGAGTCGGTGAAGGCGTCGGAGTTGGCGAAGGCGTCGGAGTTGGCGAAGGCGTCGGAGTTGGCGAAGGCGTCGGAGTTGGTGAAGGCGTCGGAGTTGGTGAAGGCGTCGGGGTTGGCGAAGGCGTCGGGATTGGTGAAGCCTTCGGAGTTGGTGAAGGCGTCGGGATTGGTGAAGCCTTCGGAGTTGGTGAAGGCGTCGGGATTGGTGAAGCCTTCGGAGTTGGCGAAGGCGTCGGGATTGGTGAAGCCTTCGGAGTTGGCGAAGGCGTCGGATTATGTGAGCGCTTCGGTTTAGGTGTCGGTTTCGGACTAGGCGTGGGCGACGGCTTTGGAGTGGGTTTAGGAGTGGGCGAAGGCGATGGCGTCGGTGTCGGCGTCGCTCTCAAGGCAGCCCACGCATCTGTTCCGGCTCCGGCAATGCCGAACGCGCCTGCTACGCACCCCGCGAAAACCAAGCGCAGAAAAACCTGCTGGATTGAATCGAATGTCCTCATACGTACCCCGGTAGGAAGCTGAAACTTCAAAATTAATCATATTCCCCAATCCGAGCTCGCATAATGAGTCGGTTTGGACACGGGCTGAAAAAGAAACCGCCGGGCACGAGCTTGTCAGCTCGAGTCCGGCGGTTGAAGTGCTTGAGTTTAATTAGTCCGCTTATGCCGCCTGGGCGTAGTCGTCTTCGGCGTGCCACAGATCAAAGAGGGTCTTGCCCCCTTCGGTGCGGAACCATTTGGATGCGTGATCCGGCGGCTCTTGTCCGAGGCACTTCTGGGCGAAAGCGTGAACTGTCATGGTTTCGGCAGTGCCGCCGCTGCCGACGATCACTTTGTACTCGCCGTTGGGCTGCTTCGAAAGCTTGGCCGTCTTCTTAGGATCGCTCACGAAGTAGATGGACTGGCCATCCTTGAGATAGCCCTGGTGCACGAGACTCGTCAGGTCGAACTTGTTCTTCTTTTTGCTCAAAGTCTGATCCTCCCAATGTCTACCTATCGGCATTCGCGGGCGGAAAATTTATCCCGCCGTCATTTTTTCGCCGTGGGCGGATAATGCCCATCAACAGGCGCGTCTCTTCCCCTCTATAATGAGGCCATGAGGGTTGATCCCGGGTCGGAGTCGACACACTTGCGGTTTGAGGCAATACACGATGCGCCGGGGCGCGCCCGGCTAGAGGAACTTTTGCAATCCGCGTTCCCGGTCAAAAAGGGCGGGAGCTTCTTTGATGACTTCCCGGTTTGGGACTCGCGTGGAGTCATGCAAATCGCGGGATATGCGGGAGATCGGCTCGTCACGTCGGCTGCGGCGCGCACCACCTATATCAAGGCGCCGCGGCGAACGTTCAAGATCGCGTTGATCGGCGCGGTCGCGACACACGCCGATTACCGAGGCCAAGGGCTGGCTTCGAGCGCCGTCGCGCGCGCCATCGACTGGGCGATCTCGCAAGGCGCGGCGCTGATCGCGCTCTGGGGCTCGGAGCATTCGCTCTACCGCAAGCTCGGATTCGAGCTCGCGGGCGCGCAGTTCAGGACCCCGCTTGCGGACTTGCGTCTGCCCGCTCCTCGCGAAGCGGCCGCAGTCGGCAAGGGGTGGATCCCTACCCTCTTTCCGCTTCTGCAGAAACGCGAAGGAGGCTGCGTGTTGCAAGCCTCGGACGAAGAATGGCTCTCGCGCCACAAGAACGTCGAGTGGTTCTGGCTAGGAAGCCCCAAAGCGCCGCGAGCCTATGCGGCCTTAGGGCGTGGCATCGATCTCGAAGGCATCGTTCACGAATGGGGAGGCGATGAGGAGGCGAGCAAGGAACTTCTGGGTTGGATGGCCCGAGCGCGGCCGGAGACCTCGATCATCGGTTCCGCCCGGGCTTTGCAATCCTTGGGTCTCGTCTCGGACTCGACCACGGGCGAATACCTGGCCCTTCTGCGAGTCGTAAACGCATCGGCGATCCTCGGGGCGTACGGAATCGACGGCGACCTTCAGGGGCCTCCGGGGCAGCTGGCGCAAACCCTTTTCGGCCCGGACAGTCCCCGCGACCCAAGTCTGCTCGAGGGGAGTCTTCCACTTCCTTTGTGGATCTGGGGACTTGACGCATGCTGACACGGCTCGATTGCGTGACGGGATGGGTTAGAACGCCTTGTTCGCTCGAATAGCCTGAATTGGAACGTCCTGTGCTGGTCGTCTGCGGTTTCGCGTGGTATCCGACGGCCCATGAACAAATTTATTATCGCTCTTCTGTTGATCGCGCCGCTTGTTCCCGGCGCTTGGGGCAACGGAGTCCACGTCGGCGGTTCCGGCGGCTCGGTCGAGTATGAGTTCGCTTACGTCGCCCAGACTATCGCGAACTTCGTCGCGCCGTGCGCGTCCTCGTCGACCTGCGACCTGACACCTGCTCAGAGGGCGATTGTCGATTTGATCCGAAACGGCGCAGCCCGCGACCTTCCGGGCGCGCTTCGGTTCGACTCGGCTTCGGCGCATCCTGGGTTCCCTTCGGCGCTCTACACGCTTCAGGATTCGCTCGTCCTGATCAACGTCGACAAACTTTACACTAAGGATGCGGCCGGCGAATGGCAGTCGATGCCGTTCAATCAGGTCATCGCGACGGTCGTGGAGATCGAGGCGTTTCGGATCAGCCGTCAGGGCTTGGGTGTACCGGGCGTAGACGTCTCGCCGGCTGACTTGGGCAAGAGCGTGGCGGCACTCTGGGACCGTGACCTGATCGCGATCAACGTGATCGGCAGCGATGCCCGCCTGATGGCGATCGGCGGAACGCTCCTGGTTTCGGACAATCGGAAGGTCACCGACCTCAGCGGCGCGGTGCTCGACTCGCTCAAGTGCTGGGACGAAGGCGATCATCCCGTCTCGATCCAATCGATCCAGAATCTCTACTGGGTAGATGATTCTCGCCCGAGCCCCAGCGGCTCCGGATTCATCGCATCAGCGGTCGGGACGATCCGTTACAGCTGCGCTCACTCCACGCTCGTGGGAACGCTGCGGCTCTTCCTTCCTTTCGAGAAGCTCCCCGATCACGAAATCGGATTGATCGAAAAGGATGTCCGTATCCGCGTGGACACTATTCGTCGCGAAACGGGGAGCGAAAGGTAGTGGCGGGGTCGGGCGAAGCTTCCCTCTTCGACTACGCGGACTATCGAGGTTATCTCGAGCAGCTGCTGCAGCGGTTTCCGGGCCGAAAGCGCCCGATCTCGCGCTCGCAGCTCTCGAGGATGCTGGGATATAAATCGCCCCGGCTGGTCTCGATGGTCGTCCAGGGCGCGCGCGTCCCGAGCCGGGAGTTCATCCTCAAGCTCGCGCAGGCCGCGCAGTTCTCCGCCGTCGAGTTTCAGTATTTCGAGCTTCTCGTGCTCAAGGCCTCGCTGGCCCGCAAGCGCAAGTCGTTGGAGGAGGTCGAGAAGCGCCTGCAGCTCCTTCGCGGTCGCGTGTTCAAGACGCGGAAGCTCGAGCAGCAAGACTTCATGCACATCTCGGAGTGGTACTTTCTCCCGATCCAGCAGCTGGTCGCGACGCCGGGCTTCAGCGAGTCGCCCGAATGGATCGCGCGCAAGCTCCGAGGCAAGATCACGCCGGCCCAGGCCCAGAAGGCTCTCGAGCGCTTGCAGGACATCGGCATCCTCGAGCGCGATCCGCAGTCAGGCCGGCTCAAGTACGCCGACTTCGATCACCTGGATTATTCGCCTGAGATCCCATCCAAGGCGGCGAGGAGCCATCACCAACAGATGCTTCAGCGCGCGTCGGAGTCGCTCGACGAGTGCCTGCTGAACGATCGCGTGATCGACGCGTACACGCTGCGCTTCTCGCCCGAGCACATCGGCCTCGCGCGCGACCTGATCAAGGATTTCGCCCGCGATTTCTCCAAGCGGATCCCTTACGAAGGCTCGAACGAGGTCTATCAGTTCGGGGCGTTCTTCTTCCCTCACACGGACGGGAAGAATTAGGGCTAGTCCCGGAACACAATCTTCCGGAAGAAGAATTCCTCCGCGCCCACTCGCCAGCTGTCGGGCAGGATCCGGCAGAGAATCGCCATGAACCATGCGTCCACGCCCATGGGGACGCGGATGGGAATACGACGCTTTTCGGCAAGCCACGCGATCTTCCGCGCGACGTGGATCGGATCGCCCTGGCGCGCAGCCGTCGCGACCTGGAAGTGATCGATCGCCATCGAGCGCTTGTGGTAGGGCGAAGCCGGATCGAGCGATCGCTCTGCCATGGATTTGTTGCGGCTGAAGCCCGTGCGGAATCCGCCGGGCTCGATGAGCGAGACCTGGACTCCGAAGGGTTTGAGCTCGTAGTGGAGCGCTTCGCTCATCGCTTCGAGCGCGAATTTGGAGGCGCAGTAGGGGCCGTAAAGCGGAAGGGTCACGCGTCCGGCGACGCTGCTCACGTTGATGATGCGTCCACGCGCGCGGATGAGCGCGGGCAGGAGTTTCTTGGTCAGCAGCGTGGGCCCGAAGAAGTTGACCTCCATCTGGTGGCGAAGCTGAGTCGCCGTCTGATCCTCGAGCGAACCGAAGAGTCCGAAGCCAGCGTTATTGACGAGGACATCGAGCTTGCCGCCCGCGAGCTCCGCGACCGCGCTCTCGGCCGCGGCGAAGGTGTCCTCGGACTCCATGTGCAGCTCGACGGCTACCAGCTGGTCTCCGTAGCGGGCCATCTCCTTGGCGAAGAACTGGCGCAGGCGCTCCTCGCCGCCGCGGATCCCCGCGAGCACGCGGAAACCGCGCTCCAGCAGAAGCGGCACGGCCAGAAGGCCGAAGCCGCTCGAGGTTCCGGTGATGAGAACGGTTTTCCTGGGGCCTAAGGTCATGTCCCGGAAGATATCAGGTTTCGAGCAGAAGTGACTTTCGGATTTCGTCGATCGTCGGGCGGATGGCCGCCGCCGACGCGGGTGCCACGAAGATCGTATCATCGCCCGCGATCGTGCCCAGGATCCCGCCGGGACGGTAGTGATCGATATGGGCCGCGATCAGCGAGGCCGAGCCGACGGTCGTCTTGACGACGATGATCATGCCGTTATGGGTGATATCGAGAATGAGATCGCCGAGCGCCGTCCGGCCAGCGGGCGCCGTGACCGGACCCGCGGACGGAAATCGATAGACCGTGCGCCCGTTGTCGTCGACCGTCTTGATCGCGCCCAGGCGCCTGAGGTCGCGCGAGATCGTCGACTGCGTGACCGGAAATCCCTGCTTCTCAAGGGTCTCCCTCAGCTCATCCTGCGTGCCCGCGGCGCCGCTCGAAAGAAGCTGGCGAAGCACCTCCAGGCGGGAGCGTCCCCCGGACTCAGAGGCGGCTGCGGCTGATGTGGCTCGGGTTCCGGTTTCGGTCACGCCATGTCTCTTATCTGGTGAGCAGGCCGATCAGCAAGGCTTTCTGGGCATGCATCCGGTTCTCGCTCTGCTTGAAGAGGACCGAGTTCGGGTGGTCGGCCATGGCGTCGGTGATTTCCTTGCCGCGAAGCATCGGAAGGCAGTGCATGACCACGGCGTTTGGATTGGCGTGAGCGTAAAGCTCCTCATTGAGCTGAAAGCCCTCGAATGCCTGCGCTCGCTCGTCCGATTCGCTCTCGAAGCCCATGCTGGCCCAGACGTCCGTGTAGACGGCGTTTGCGCCTTTGACCGCCGTGACCGGATCGGGGCAGGCTGTGATCTTGCCTCCGCCTTCCTTCGCGCGGGCGTTGGCCGTCTTGACGATGAACGCGTTGGGCTCGTACCCGGCCGGGCAGGCGTACCTGAGATTGACTCCCAGGAAGGGAAGAAGAAGAAGAAGGCTGTGTAACATGTTGTTGCCGTCGCCGATGTACGCGACCTCCAGTCCCTTGAGGTCCTTGAAGGTCTGCTTGAGCGTGAGGAGGTCAGCGAGCACCTGACACGGGTGATGCGTGTCCGAGAGGCCGTTGATCACCGGGATCGGCGATTTGGCTGCCATGCGCTCGAGGTTGTGGTGCTCGTGCGTGCGGACCATCACGGCATGGAAGTAGCCGGCGAGCACCCGCACGAGATCCTCGGGCTCTTCCTTCTTGCTGGTCTGCGAGGTGCTCTCGACGAAATGACCTCCGAGCTCATGAATCGCGACCGCGAAGCTGGCGCGCGTGCGGAGTGAAGGTTTCTCGAAAATCATCGCCAGCTGCTTGCCTGCGAGGACCGGCTCGAGCTTGCCGCTCGCGCGGCTTTCCTTAAGCTCGTCGGCGAGGTCCAAAAGAGCCTGGAGCTCATCGCGCGAGAGCTCTTCGCCGGTGAGGACGTGCTTGGTATTGAGCTTAAGCATTGAGGGACTCCTTTACGGAAGACTTCTGGGTTGAGGCGCGCGAGCGCAGGCGGCAGACGGTGCCGACGCCGCGGTCCGTGAATAGCTCCTCGATCAACCCGTGCGGGCGGCGAGCGTTGAGGACGTGGATGTCCTTGATGCCGTGTTTAAGCCCGTGGATCATGGTCCGGACCTTGGCGAGCATTCCGCCTTTGACGACGCCGGTTTCAATCAGGTTCTCCAGCTCTCCGGCGTCGAGCTCGGAGATGACCTGCATGTTGCCGTCCAGGATTCCGTCCTGGTCGGTGAGGTACAGGATCTTCTGCACGCCCATCGCGATGGCGATCTGCGCGGCGGCCCAGTCCGCGTTGATGTTGAAGGCCTGCCCGTTCTTGCCGACGCCGACGGGCGCGATCACGGGAATGAATCCCGTGCCGTTTTCGCTCTTCGTGTTGAGGATCGAGTGGATGAGGGTCGTGTCGACTTTTTCCACGGTTCCGACCTGCCCGAGCTTGGCGTTCTGCGGCTTGCATTGAAGCGTTCGCGCGTCGGTGCCGGAGATGCCCACGGCGCGGACGCCCGCGTGGTTGAGCGTGCGCACGACGCGCGAGTTGACCGAGCCTGACAGTACCATCTCCACGATGTCCATCATCGCCGGCGTCGTTACTCGCTGGCCGTCGATGAACTCCCAGGTGATCCCATGGGTCGTGAGCTCCGAGTTGATCGAAGGGCCGCCGCCATGGACAAGAATGAGCGAGACCCCGACCGACTGGATCAGCGCGAAATCGCGGCAGAGCGCTTCGACTAGCTTGGAGTCCTGAAGCGCGGCGCCGCCGAGCTTGATCAGGATCGTCTCGCCGGCGAAGCGACGGACGTACGAAAGCGTGTCGAGCGCGCTCTGGGTGGTCGTATCGATCTTGCCCGACGACGAAGCGCTCACGAGTACTCCGTGTTGATCTCGACGTATTTCTTGGACAGATCGCAGCCCCAGGCCTGTGCCTGGTGCGAGCCGGAGAAGAAGTCCGCGTCGATCACGACGGTCGCTGTCTTGAGCTGCTTTCGCACCTCGCCCCGGTCGAACGCGACAGGCGCGCCCTTCTCGAAGATCTTGGTGCCCTGGATGGAGAGCGCCATCCTGTCGAGCGCTTCGGCCGTGATGCCTTCTGCGCCGAGGCGCGCGAGGATACGGCCCCAGTTCGGGTCTTCGCCATGGATCGCCGACTTGATGAGCGGGCTGAGCGTGATGCCGCGCGCGGCCTGGCGCGCGATCTTCTCGTCGGCAACGCCGCGGAGATTGACCTCGATCAGCTTGGTCGCGCCTTCGCCGTCGCGGGCGATGCTCTTGGCGAGCAGGATCGAAAGGTTGTTAAGCGCCGACTTGAAAGCCGCCATGTCCGAGTCGTTCGCGAGTCCCACTCCGCTCGCGCCGTTGGCCATCATGAAAACGCAGTCATTGGTCGACATGTCGCCGTCCACGCTGATCATATTGAAGCTGACGTTGGCCGCGTCGGTGAGCAGCGTCTGCACGACGCCGACCGGGATCGCGGCATCCGTGAGCAGGTAACCCAGCATGGTGGCCATGTTGGGATGGATCATGCCGGAGCCTTTGCAGATGCCGGTGATGCGCACCTTGCCGCCGGAGAGCTGGACTTCGGTCGTGGCGGTTTTCGGCACGAGATCGGTCGTGAGGATCGAGACCGCGAACGGCTCGGCGGTGTCCTCGGCGCGCTCCACCATCTCGGGGATCACGGGCACGATCTTTTCGATGTCGAGCGCTTCGCCGATCTTGCCGGTCGAGGCGGTGAGGACTTGGTGCGGAAGGCAGCCCACGGCCTTGGCGGTGGCGAGTGCCATCTGCCAGTTGCGCTCGCGGCCTTCGGGGCCGGTGGCCGCGTTGGCTTGGCCGCTGTTGGTGATGATCGCGCGGATGTGGGTCGAAGGCAGCATGCCCTGCGAGTAGAGCACGGGCGCGGCTTTGCACGTGTTCAGCGTGAACACGCCCGCGGCGACCGCGTCCACGTCGGAGACGATCACGCCGAGATCCGGACGGTACTTGCGCACTCCGCTGTTGATTCCGCCTGCGAGAAAGCCTTTCGGAAGAAAGGTCCGTGCGATTCCTGGTCCGGGGGTCATGTCAAATCCTCCAACTCAAACAAACCGGTGGTCACTGGCAGGTCGAGAACCCGGTTGAAATTCTCGATCGCCTGGCTGGCTGCGCCCTTGAGCAAGTTGTCGACCGTCGAGAAGAGGAAGATCCTCTTGCCGTCGATCTCGTACGAAATATGGTTGCGCGCGCTGCCGACGACGCGCTTGAGCGACATCAGCTTCGGGTCCGCCTTGCCGTGCTTGACGAGTGGGTAGCCCGCGTAAGCCCGCGCGAAGGTGTCCTGAATCTCGGCAATGCTCGTCTCGCGCGCGAGGCGAGCGTAAATGGAAGAGATGATCCCGCGGCGGGTGGGCAGGAGATGCGGGGTAAAGGCGACGTCGGTGGCGACGCCCGCGAACTTTTCGAGATAGGCGTTGATCTCGGGCAGGTGCTGGTGCCTGGCCACGCGATACGGCAGGCACTCGCCATCCACTTCGGCGAAGAGCTGGCTCTCGGAGGCTTTTCGTCCCGCGCCCGTCGTACCCGACTTGGCGTCGATGACGATCGAGTCGGCATCGATCAGCCCTGCTTTGAGCAGCGGGATGAGCGCCATCAGGACCGAAGTCGCATAGCAGCCCGGATTGGAGATCAATACGGGGCCTTTCGCGGCCGCGGGGGTGCTCCAAGGCACGAGACCGTAGGTCGCTTTCGCGATCCACTCGGGCGCGTGATGTTCTTCGCCGTACCATTTCTTGAATGAGGAAGAATCGATCCGGAATGCTCCGCTTAGGTCGATGATGTTCGCGCCTTGAGCGAGAAGCGAAGGCGCGAGTTTCATCGAGACATCGGCGGGTGTGGCAAGAAACACAGTGCAAGGGGCGCCGTTTAGAGCCGCGATCTGAGGCGCCAGCTCCTGCATGCTATGCACGGGCACCGATTTGGCCTTCTCATTATAGATGTAGTCCGAGAGTGACCAGTTGGCGTCGGTCGCAAAACAAGATTTCACCTGTGATTCTGGATGCTTAAGCAGAATCCGGGCGAGCTCAAGGCCGCTGTATCCGCGCGCTCCGACGATAAAAATAGGGTGACGATCCCGAACCATATAGACGCATATTTATGCTATCTATACGCATAGTCAAGCATTATTCTGTTGTTTATTCTGTTATGACCGCATATATATGCATAAGACTTGTTTAAAAGAGAGAGGATACCATGTCTAAACAGCGGATTCTGTTAGCGTTTTCTGGAGGTTTGGATACTTCGGCCATCGTCCCCTGGCTGATGGAAACCTATAACGCCGAGGTCATCGCCTACTGCTCCGACCTCGGAAACGCCCCCGATGGCGAATACCTCAAGAAATGGGCTGCGAAACTCGGCGCCGTCGACTTCATCTTTGAGGACCTCAAGGACCATTTCGCCGAGAAGTTCGCGTTCGCCGCCGTTCGCGCCGGCGCCACTTACCAAGACGACTACCTCCTCGGCACCGCTCTCGGTCGGCCTCTCATCTCCGAGCGCATGGCGCATTTCGCGAAGAAGTTCGGCGCCACGGGCATCGCGCACGGCGCGACCGGCAAGGGCAACGATCAGCTTCGTTTCGAAAAATCCTGGGCGTACCTCGTTCCCGAGGTCAAGGTGATCGCGCCATGGAAAACCTGGAATTTCAAAGGTCGCCAGGATCTCCTCAAATATATCTCGTCCAAGGGCTTCGACCTGCAGTCGCAGGAAAAGCTCTACAGCGTCGACGTCAACCTCTTCCATCGCTCTTGCGAAGGCGGCATCCTCGAGAGCCCCGAGAAAGAATACAATCCCGAGCAGATCTACGAATGGGTCAAGGCCCCGAGCCAGATCAGCAAGGACTCTTACACGGTCGCCATTGAGTACGCCAACGGCCTGCCCGTCGCGCTCAACGGCAAGAAGCTCGGCCCGGCCGCGCTCCTCACCGAGCTCAACAAGCTCGCTGGAGCCGCAGGCGTCGGCGTCGCCGACCTCGTCGAAGAGCGCGCCAACGGCGTCAAGAGCCGCGGCGTCTACGAGACTCCGGGCGGGACGCTCCTGCACCAGTCCTGCCGCAGCCTCAAGCACCTCTGCTGGGATCGCCCGCTTCTCTCGCTCTCGCGCAAGATCGGCGAGACGTACGGCGAGCTGATCTACGACGGACTCTGGCACTCGGAAGCGCGCGTCGCCGCCGAGACCTATTTCCAGAAGGCCGCGCAGACGCTCAACGGCACGGTCACGCTCAAGCTCGAGTCGGGTCAGTCGCGCGTCGTCAGCCGCCAGTCGCCTTACGCTCTCTATGACGAGCACATGGTTTCGTTCGAGAGCGACGAGCATGGTCTGCACAAGTTCGCCGAAGGCTACTGCAAGACGGTGAGCTTCCCGCAGTGGCGCGCCGGCCGCCGCGACGCCCGCACCGGACATAAGTTGGAAGGCTGAGCGAGGTCCGCGCCATGGGGATCTTGACCAACCAGCGAAATGCCGAGCGTCCCAAGGCGCTCTTCGAATTCACCCAGGGCGTCGACGTCGACGCCCGCTTGGCCTCGCATGAGGTGCGCGTGCAGAAGGCTTGGGCGAAAGCCCTCGCCCAGGCGCGCATCCTCGACGCTGACGAGGCCGCGAAGATCTCCGGCGCGCTCGACGAAGCGCTCTCGCTGATCCGCGCGGGCGGGTTCGAGTGGCGGGTCGAGGACGAGGACGTCCACATGAACCTCGAGCGCTTCGTCACCGAGAAGGCTGGCTCCCTCGGCAAGAAAATGCACACCGGCCGCTCGCGCAACGACTTGATCGCGACGACGCTCAGGCTTTTCGTCCATGCATCGGTGAGCGAGACCGCGCAAGCCGTTCGCCAGCTCGCGCTCGCGCTCGTCCAGCGCGCCGAGAAGGATCTCGACGTGCTCGTGCCCGGCCTCACGCATGTCCAGCACGGCCAGCCCATCCGGCACGGCCATGTTCTGGCTGGCCACGCGTGGGCTTTCGCGCGCGACCTCGAGCGGCTGCAGATCGCCGCGACCCGCGCGCTTGCGGCCATGCCTCTCGGGGCTGCCGCGCTCGCCGGCACGACGCTGGAGCTCGATTTCTCGAAGCTCGCGCGGGACCTAGGGTTCGCGAGCCCGTGCCTCAACTCCTATGACGCCGTCGGCGATCGCGACTTCATGATCGAGGCGATCGATGCTTTCGCCTCCGTCGCGCTTCACCTGAGCCGCCTCTCCGAAGACTGCATCTACTGGTCCTCGACCGCGGTCGGCCTCGTCAAGCTCCCCAAGGACTGGTCCACGGGCAGCTCGATCATGCCGAACAAGCGCAATCCCGACGTGCCCGAGCTGACTCGCGGAAAGTCGGCGCATGTGATCGCGGCTGCGACCAACGCGCATGCTCTCGTCAAGGCTCTGCCCACGAGTTACGACAGCGACCTACACGAGCTCAAGGGCGTCTACCTTCGCGCGTTCGACCAGCTCGGCGAGTGCCTGGCCGTCTTCCCGTATTTCGTGGCGGGTCTCGAGCCGGACCCGGCAAAGGCCGAGCGGCTTCTCAAGACCGGCCACATCCTCGCCACCGAAGTCGCCGACGAGCTCGCGCGAAACGGCGTCCCATTCCGCGAGGCCTACGCCCAGGTGGCGGCTCTGGTCGAGCGCGCCGAGGCGCAGGGCGTGCAGATCGAGGATCTCGGCCAGTCCGATTGGGCGAAGCACGCCCCGAAGCTTCCAGCCGACTTTCCGAAGAAGCTCGGCGCGCGTTCGGCGGTCGAGCGCCGCTCGGCGCCGGGCGGTACCTCGCTGGCCCAGGCCCAGGCAGGAATTGCCGCCCTCAAGGATCGCCTCGCCGGGACTTGAGTCAATTTTACTTCGCTTGAGGTCCGCTCCTGCGAATGGCATTCTGAAACTGCGGGCGACGGAACGTGAAGCAATACACCTCGAGATTCCTGAAAATCGTAGCGATGTCCTATCTGGGCTTTCCGGTGCTGTATTTGATCGCGCTGGCGCTGGTTTTCGACATCCCCACGCATCAGTGCCTGCGCCTGCTCTTCTCGCCGATCTACCTGCTTATCTCTCTCTTCGCGGTCGCCGTGGGTTACGGCCTTTGGGAGATGCATCGTTGGTCTTGGTACGGCTTCGTCGCAATCAACATCATCATCGGCTATCAGAACGCGATCTATCTCCACGACTTGAGCGAGAGCCATCACAAGAGCCTGGCCTTCGCGTTCTCGATCTTCGCGCTCGCGGTGGTCGTCTATCGCCTGAGCCGCGAGGTTCGGGTGCCCTATTTCTTCCCGAAGATCCGCTGGTGGGAGAGCAACCCGCGCTACAAGCTCTCCGTGCCCGTGAAATTCACGTGCGAAAGCGGCGGCGAAGCAAGCTCCGGCGAAGGCGAGATCCTCGATCTTTCCCTGGGTGGTTGCTTCATCAAGCTCAAGTCGGAGCTCCCCCTCGATGCGGAGCTCAATCTCGATTTCAGGGTTTTCGATTTTCCGCTTCAGCTGGGCGGCATCGTGGTGTGGAAGACCGCCAGCACGGTCACGCGCCCCCGCGGCGTGGGGATCAAGTTCGATAAAGTCGATCGCAAGCAGAAGCGTTCGCTCAAGGTCATCAACCGCCGCCTCCGCAAGATCGCCGCGTTTTACCGCCGCTCGAGATGAACCCGTCGCTCGTCACCAACTCCAATTGGCCGAAGAGCGGGAGCGAGGTGGCGATCCAGTACAAAGGCGTGCTTCCCAACTCGAAGAACAAGGTCCAAGCTGCAGCCGCGTTCTGGCTCTGCTCGCGACATCCCAAGTCCGGGGACAAACCCTGCAAGAAGATCCGAAGCGATTTCGACTTCGAGTTCAAGCCTTAGAGGCCTCTGACTTTTTTCAGTTCGAGGGGCTGCCGCTCCATTTCCTCGAGCTTGCGGATGAACTCCTCCTGGTTGAGGAGGTAGCG
>FTBH01000188.1_pt1 | contig 28354 bp, 32 predicted proteins | sample 1639321 | NCBI WGS metagenome assembly FTBH01 (sample SAMEA3914864, study PRJEB12502) | metagenome | biome: forest; material: soil | place: USA | collected 2012-03-12 | depth 0.3 m
CCTGACTGGTCGCGAGCCCGGCCCAGGCCGCCACGACGACCGCGCCCAGAACCGGAAGCCACCAACGCCGATAGCCATTGCCCTTGGAAATTGCTATATCCCCCGCATTCGATGTTACCACAGCAGAAAGAAGTCCTCATTCTAGGAACCGGGATCGCCGGTCTCAGTACCGCACTCAAACTGTCGGAAAACTCCGACATTTCAGTGACGCTGGTATCTAAGGCCGATCCCGCCGAAGGAGCGACCCGATACGCCCAGGGTGGGATCGCCTCCGTTTGGTCCGATCAGGACAGCTTCGAGGAGCACGAAAAAGACACCTTCAACGCGGGCGCCGGCCTCTGCCACGAGGACTCGGTCCGCCTCTGCGTCCACGAGGGACCGGCGCGCGTCCGTGAGCTGATCGGGTACGGCGTCGAGTTCACCCGGCGCGAAGGTACGTCGCTCGACGTGGCGTCGGTCGACTACGACCTTCATCGCGAAGGCGGCCACGGCAAGCGCCGAATCCTTCACGCCGACGACCTCACCGGCTGGGCCATCGAGAAAGCGCTGCTCTCCCAGGCCCGCTCGCGCCCCAATATCCGGTTTCTCGAAAACCACGTCGCCATCGACCTGATCACCGAGGGACGGCTCTTCAAAAGATGGCGCAAGCCTGGCCGCTGCGTCGGCGCTTACGTCCTCGACTCGCGCACCGGCGAGGTGCTCACGCTCGCGGCCGACGCGACGATCCTGGCGACGGGCGGCGCAGGCAAGGTCTACCTTTACACCTCCAACCCGGACGTCTCCACGGGCGACGGCATCGCCATCGCGGCCCGCGCCGGCGCGCGCGTGGCCAACCTCGAGTTCATGCAGTTCCACCCCACCTGCCTCTACCACCCGCAGGCGCGCACTTTCTTGATCACCGAGGCCCTGCGCGGCGAGGGCGCGATCCTGCGCAACTTCTCGGGCGAGGACTTCATGGCCCGCTACCACGAGATGAAATCGCTCGCCCCCCGCGACGTCGTCGCGCGCGCCATCGACATGGAGATGAAGCGCACGGGCGATCGCCACGTGCTTCTCGACTGCACGCACCTGCCAGCCGACGAGCTCCGGCGCAAATTTCCGAACATCCACGAGACCTGCCTCAAGCACGGCATCGACCTCACCACGCAGCCGATCCCCGTCGTCCCGGCCGCGCATTACATGTGCGGCGGCGTGAAAGTGGACCTCGACGCCAAGACGACGCTCGACGGGCTCTACGCCGTCGGGGAAGTCGCCTGCACGGGACTTCACGGCGCCAATCGCCTGGCCAGCAACTCATTGCTCGAAGCCGTCGTCTTCGCCCATCGCGCGGCCAACCACGCGCTCGCGCATGCACGGAAGGTCCATTCGGATTCGAACCCCCCGCTCCCGCCTCTCCCACGCTGGGACACGGGCCACGCCGTACCGATGGAAGAGCAGATCGACATCGCCGCCAACTGGCTCGAGATCCGCTCGCTCATGTGGAACTACGTCGGAATCGTCCGGAGCAACCGCCGCCTTGAGCGCGCCAAGCGGCGGCTCGACCTGCTCAAGGCCGAGATCAACGAGTACTACTGGGAGTACCTGCTCACGCCCGAGCTCGTCGAGCTTCGCAACCTGATCACGGTCGCCGAGGCCATCGTCCAATGCGCGCTCCTCCGCAAAGAGAGCCGGGGCCTGCATTACACCGTCGACTACCCCGATCGGGATGACGTCAATTTCAAGCGCGATACGGTGCTTTGACCTTGGCCCCTTAACACACCGAATCCAAACCGTTTCTTTCATTAAAACTATAGCTTTACACACCAAGTCATCTCAGGTATCCACTCCCCCTCGACCCAATATGACTAAGACCTTAGCGATTATTCTGCCTTTTACCGTGGCAATTGCCATGGCTGCCATCCAGAGCCAGGGCCCGGATGAGTCAACGACTCCCCGCACTTCACCTCGACCTTCTCCTACGATCAGCGGCGCCCCGGGCGATTTTCCGGCTCTGAGCGCGCATCTCGCCCCATCTCGCGAGGAGTGCTCGAAGTACTTTGACCTGAGCGCGACCAAATCCAACGTCCCCGATCAGCGCGAACAGGCCGCGACCCTCGCGCCGCGCGCCCAAGCGCCGTCCGTGCCGACGCCTCTGCTCGCGATTCAATATGTGCGTGTGGAGACGCCCGCCCCGTCCCCTTCCCCCTCGGCCAAGCCCGAAGGCGAAAAAGACGCCGCCGCCCGAGCCGATGCCCGCCGCCTGGGCGGCGCTGGCTCCAGCAACTTCTTCCCCCCGAAAGTCCTCCGCCTCGTCTCAGGCGGTTACGATCTGCCCGGCGGAGGATCGATCCGACTCAACGTGCGCTTTGACGGCGTCACGCAGACCTTCTCGGTCGAGACCTGCGCCAAGAACGAAGCCGAGCAATGGCCGCGTTTCTGGAAGACCTTCGCGACCTCGCTGAATAGCGTCCGCGGGGCCGCCGAAAAGGCCGAGCTCTGGAGCCGCCTCCCGATCGTCGAAGCCGATGACTACAACGGCTTCAACGCTGAGTACTCCTTCGCGATCCGCTTCGACGCCCAGCAAGTGATCACCAAGCGCATCAAGGAAATGACTTTCCTGCACTTCAACACCAAGAACTGGGAATGGGACGAGACGCAAGTCCCCGTCTGGCCGACCGAACGCGAAGGCGGCGGGCCCGAAGGCGCCAACACCTGGCCCTGCACCTGGCAATTCAACTAAATATAGGGATCTAATCCCTTCACGGGCGGAACCACGACCAGCGGCTTCGCGATCTGGGAACAGGGCGTGCGGCTGCCTCGCACCCATTGCCCGCTCGCAGCGCTCGGCGCCCCCGAGAGGCTTGCATCCTGCGGCTTTACATCCCGATGAAACGAAAAATCACGTCCGTAAACGAGCGGACTCTCGTCGTTCATCTGGTGCACCCTTTTCAGATTCACATGAAGCACGCGATCATGCTTCTTGTCTTTCATTGCGAGCTCAAGACGGCTCAACATGGCGTCTCTTTCACCGCGGTCCTCGAATTTCAATTTGAAGTCTGACGTATCCCACTTGCCTTGAGTCGTAATCACGATCAGAGCCCCATCCTGATCGGAATCGAGCTTACTCATGGAGATGACCGGTTTGTCGTATCCCCCAGCGTAATCCTCGCGTACACCGAGGTACTCCGGTGAGTCCTTCGGTATGGTGGGCGTCTCGGCCGGGTAATCTGGGGCCTCGCTGGTATACCGCAAGACCAGACCCGCTCTCGCGACACCGGTCAGGGACCCAAAAAGCAGAGCCATAGCCAGAACTCGCGTGAATCGCATACCCGAAGTCTCGCAATAACCGAACCATGAGCCGGCTGCGCAATCATTCGCAAATCCGGCTCAAAGCCAGTCACTTTTGGAAAACATCCAAACAGATGCTTCCACCCGTTTCATGAGTCTGGATTGCCCCAGACTGACGGGACACAGGCCTACGCGCCCTGAATTTCCTTAAACGTCGTCAGCGCGATGAGCTTGATACCCAGCGCCTCGATGGCCGCGCGGCCGCCCTCTTCGCGATCGACGACGGTGAGCACGGCGACGGGTTTGTAACCCGCTTCGCGCAGACGCTCGACCGCCTTGATGCTCGAGCCGCCGCTCGTGACGACGTCTTCGAGGACCAGCAGGGACGCGCCGGGCTTTAAATTCTCGGTGCCTTCGACGTACCGAGCGGTGCCGTGATCTTTGGGCTCCTTGCGCACGATATAGGCCGGCCAGTGCAAGCCTTCGGCGCGAGCGGCGAGGCTCACGGCGGTGGCGAGCGGATCGGCGCCCAGCGTGAGGCCGCCGACACCTTCGATTTTCATGTCGCTCTGCTTGAGCTTGGCGATCGCCGCGAGTCCGATCTGGTACGCGCCTTCCGGATGAAGCGTCGTCGCCTTGAGATCGATGTAGAACTTGCTCTTCTTCCCCGAAGCCAGCGTGAAGTCGCCTTCGCGGTAACTCAGCTTCTTGATGAGAACGGAGAGTGAGCCCGGTGCGCTATGAGCCATGATCGAAGATCCTCGAAAGGGGTTTCCTTCCCGTTCTCGTTGAACGGCTCGTGGTAAAATCCCCGATACATCTGGATTTGTCGATCCTTAATTTGAAGCTCGTTGAAGAACCGGACCGAAACATCCGGGTTCACGATCGGGTCATCCATAGGCACCATCATCAGGACCGGTACACGGATATCCCCACAATGGCGAAGTGTATCCCGCATCGCCGCCTTCATCTCGGCGTAGAACCGCGGCGTGATGCGCGAGTGTACGAGCCGGTCGCGGCGGTAGGCCTCAACCACTTCGGCGTTTCGCGAGAGCTTGGCCGGATCCAGCCGCGCATCGAGATGGCAGCTGCCCCAGAGGCGCGCGAGCATCCCGGCCGCCAGCTCGCGACCGAGCACCAGCTCCTCGCGGAGCGCGAAACAAGGCGCGGAGATCGTGAGCGAATGGACCGGGAGGTCTGGATAGAAATGAAGCGCGCGCAAGGCGACGATGGCCCCCAGGCTATGGGCGACGAGATGGTTCTCATGCTTGGCCCGCCGGCGGAGCGCGTGCGCGAGATCGTCGGTCAGGTCGTCGAAGTCCTCGACATGACCGCGCAGCCCCTCCGAGCGCCCATGCCCGCGCAGGTCCAGGCAGTAGACCGAGTCCGCCTGCTCGCGCACGTAATGCGGCAGGTGAAGGTAGCGCCCGCCATGCTCGCCAAAGCCGTGCACGACGAAAACTGAGGACTCCTTGCCAAGCGGGCCCGCCATGGCGCGGCCTCGCTTCTCCGCGGCCTTCCTATGCTCCACGCCAAAGAGCTGGAGGCTCGAGTCAGGCGACGCGAACGTTTCCCACTCCGAGCCCCACCCTTCGGGCAGCCCGGGAAAGCCCTCAGGCTGAATCGCGAATGTAGTCTTCGATCGATCGCTTGGCTTGGTCGCTGAGGCGCTCGAAACGGAAGCTGAATCCACGTCCATCCTCCAGGATTCTGACAATGGTCCCTTCGGCGACGAAGGGTTGGAATTTGGCCTGCTTGCCCTCGGCAGCCGGCGTGACGTTCATCTTGAGCTTCGAGCCGACAGGGCCCGGGATGCGGTCGGTCAGCACCTGCATCCCGCCGACGCTCACATCGCGGCAGACCGCCACACTGATCGAGTCGCTGGCGGCGAGCAGGATCCGCGCGACCATCGGGCTGCGAGGCGAGCTGCGCTTGTCGGCGGGCCCGGCTTTCTTCGCTGCGGCGATCGGCGCGGCCTTTTTAGGGCTCGGCGCCGACGGCGCACGGCTCGAGAGCTCTTCATTGAACTCGTCGAGCTCACCGAGGCGCTGCCACTCGGCCAAGCCGTCGCGCCAGATATGAACCTTCGCGTGGATCTTGCCGACGCGGATGAAGCGCCGGATGTCTTCTTCGGAGAACGGGCCGAATTGCCCGTCGTTGTAATGGAGATACCAGATCTTCTCTTCGACCTTGGGCGCGGGAGGCGGCGCCTTCTTCTTGCCTGGAGCCGGAGGCGGCCCCTTCTGGGTCGCGGCCTTCACCTCGGCTTGGATCCCCTTGGGCGGAAGAGCCGGGACGGCGGTCTGAAAGACATCGACGTCGCAGATTCGCTTCCAGTTGGCCTGGCCCGGCTTCCATACGTAATGTGCCAGCGAGATCTCCTGATCGACGACCTTCTGGTAAACGTCGGAGGCCGTCAATGGGCCGACCCAGGCGTCGCCTGAGGCGATGTACCACTGCGGAGTATCGTCGTCGAAGTACACCTTCCGTGTGTTTTCCATGACTTAAGATTTTACGGCAGCCTGTCTAAAAACAAAACAGTCGATTGAGCCCCGCGCAGGCTAATTCAGGTCCTTCTTCCTTCCGCTCGCGCAGTCCCCAGACTCTAACCTCCTGAACTGAATAGAAAAACCAGTAAAATAATGCACTGTGTCCATTTTGGCACTGCCCTTGCCTATAGTCCTCTCAGGAAGTGGTGTATGAAACGAGCCGATCTTAAAACTCTGAGCAAGGTGTTGACCGGAACCGCCCTGTTCTCGCTCATGGTGACCGGCGGCGCCTGCGGAAAAACCAAGTTCAATCCGACCTCCTCCGATATCCAGGCCACCGGCCCCGGAAGCTACACGATCCCCGCCAAGGTCGACATCATCCTCGCCGAAGACGATACCGGCTCCATCTCCGAAGCCTACGACCAGATCTCCGCCCAGATCCCGGGCTTCGTCGCGAGCCTCGAGCAGAGCGGCTGGGACTATCATTTCGTCAATATCCCTCTGACCACCGATCGCCCGATCACGCAGGCGCTCGCTTCCCATTATGACAGCAACTGGGGCAGCCAGTGGACGCCGGCGTATCCCGGACAATCCGCGACCGCCTCGGGCATGCTCCCGGCGAGCATCTTCCGGCGGCCCGAAAGCTTCTCGGCGATGATCTCTCGCGGCGACGTCGACTACACGAACTCCAAGAACGCCACCGAGTGGGGTTTCGACAACATCGAGACGGCGATCAGCGTGGAAGCGAAGGCAGCCAAAGTCCTGCGCTCGGACGCCATGCTCGTCATCATGGTCATCAGCACCGGCCAGGACACCTCGGGCGTGACCCTCTGCGCCCGGTCCGACAGCGACAGCACGGGCCAGGTCATGGTCCCCTGCGCGGGCAGCGACGCCGCGTCGTTCAATTCGTACTACACTTACTTCAAAGGCTTGCGCCCCTCCGGCCGCGTGAAATTCTACGCCGCCGTCGCCAACGGCGAGAAGAACTGCCTCGGCAACGCCCAGACCTTCGCGGGCACGCGCTACCAGCAGATGGCTTATAATCTCAGCGGGCAGTTCTACAATATCTGTCAGCAAAACGTCAGCACGGTCTTCTCGTCGCTGGTCAACGACCTGGCCGCCACGCGCATCAGCCTGCGCACGCGCTATCTCTTCATCAACAAGCAGCCGCAGCTCGGCTCGATCAAAGTCTACAAGAACGGCCAGCTCCTCCCCGAGAGCTCGACCAACGGCTGGACCTACGCGGGCTACGTCAACAACGTGTACGCGATCGACTACCCGACCTCGATGAACCTGTCCACGGGCTACGCCATCGAGCTGCACGGAACCGCCAAGCTCGTCGGCGACGACTCGGGCTCGGTGACCTTCGACCCCTATGGCGTCCAAGGCTCTTCAGGCTAACGGGGAGTACGATATGCCCCGCTGGGCCCTCCATCTCGCGATCCTGATCCTCGGGCTCTCCGCCGCGCCGATCGCTCGCCCGGCAGATCTCCGGAGCTGGCTCGTCGAGCGTAATTTTCTGCAAAACCGCCATCAGACGCGGCTCCATCGCCTGAAGGAAAAGCGCGAACAATCGCGTCCGTTCCGCGCGGAGCTGCTCGAGCACCTGAAAGCGACTCGCCCCGACGAGCTCGAGCGACTCCTCAGAACAGGCAGGATCCCCGCGCCCCTGAGCCCCGACGACGTGGACCTCGCGCGCGGGCAGCTCGACCATGATTACATTGTCATTCGGGTGGGCGACTCGTTTCTAGCCAGCCCCTACGGCGCCAATCAGCGCGCGTTCATGGATGCGGGCGTAATCATGGATCCCTGGGTAGGCACCGATCTCCGACAGAACGGGAAGCGCCTGGAAGCGAACTTCGAGCTCTCCGACGAGACCATCCTACACATCACTCGCTACTCCTCGACCGAGGGGAAGGCCGAAATCATCGGGGAAAAGGAATGGGCGGATTACTGATTTCGCTCAGAGCTTCATCTCGGGGACATCACTCGGGACTTGAAGCATGGCCGCGGTCGCCTTCTTGATTTCATCAACCGTTACGCCCGGAGCGCGCTCACGGAGCACGAGCCCTTCGGGCGTGACGTCGATGACAGCCAGCTCGGAGACGATCTTCTTGACCACGCCGACGCCGGTGAGCGGCAGCGTGCACTTCGGAAGGATCTTGCTCTGCCCGTCCTTGGAGACGTGCTGCATCGCCACGATGACGTTCTTGGCTCCGGCCACGAGGTCCATCGCGCCGCCCATCCCTTTGACCATCTTGCCTGGGATCATCCAGTTGGCGATGTCGCCATTCTCGTTGACCTCCATCGCGCCGAGCACAGTCAGGTCGACCTTGCCTCCGCGGATCATCGCGAACGAGTCGGCGCTCGAGAAGATCGCCGCACCCGCAATGAGCGTCACGGTCTCTTTGCCGGCGTTGATGAGGTCGGCGTCGATGGCGGCCTCGCTCGGATACGGCCCCATGCCGAGAATTCCGTTCTCGCTCTGAAGCACGATCTCCATCCCTTTAGGGATGTAATTGGCAACCAAGGTCGGAATGCCGATACCGAGATTGACGTAGTAGCCGTCGCGAAGCTCCTGAGCGATGCGTTGCGCGATCTGGTCGCGGGTAAGTGCCATATGAAATGATCGAGGTGTGGACCCCGTAGGGTCCACCCGAGTCCTTATTTTGAGTTGACGGTCCTGCGTTCGATACGTTTTTCGTAACCCTTGCCCTGGAAAATTCGTTTCACGTAGATGCCGGGCGTGTGGATATTGTCCGGTTCGAGTGATCCCACAGGCACGAGCTCTTCGACCTCGGCGATGCAGATGCGGCCGGCGGTCGCGCACATCGGGTTGAAGTTGCGAGCCGTCTTGCGGAAGACGAGGTTGCCCATGGCGTCGCCCTTCCAAGCCTTGACGATCGAAAAGTCGGCCGTGAGCGAGCGCTCGAGCACGTAATCACGCCCGTCGATCTTGCGGGTCTCCTTGCCTTCGGCGATGAGCGTGCCGACGCCCGTGGGCGTGAAGAACGCTGGGATCCCGGCGCCGCCCGCGCGGAGCTTCTCGGCCAGCGTGCCCTGCGGAGTCAGCTCGACTTCGAGCTCGCCGGAGAGAAGCAGCTGCTCGAAGAGCTTGTTCTCGCCGACGTAGCTCGAGATCATCTTCTTCACCTGGCGTTTCTCCAACATCAAGCCGATGCCGAAGCCGTCGACGCCCGCGTTGTTGGAGATGCAGGTCAGCCCCTTCACGCCCTTGGCGACGAGCGCGGCGATCGTGTTCTCGGGGATGCCGCAGAGGCCGAAGCCGCCGAGCGCGAGCACGGCGCCGTCGGGGATATCGCGCACGGCCTCGTGCGCGTCCTTCACTACCTTGTTGAAGCCCATATTTTCCTCGCTATGACGCAGATCTCAACCAAAACACCCGGAGGGCTTTTTAGAGTCGTTCGATGCAGACCGCGGTCGCTTCGCCGCCGCCGATGCAGATGCCGGCGACGCCGCGCTTCTTGCCTTGGTCGGCGAGCGCGCTGACCAGGGTGATCAGGATGCGCGCGCCGCTGGCGCCGATCGGGTGGCCGAGCGAAATCGCGCCGCCCCAGACGTTGAGCTTGTCAGCGGGGATGCTGAGTTCCTTCTGCGCGGCCATGGCGACGACCGCGAAGGCCTCGTTGACCTCGAAGAGGTCGACGGAGCCAGCTTCCCAGCCGGCCTTCTTCATCGCGCGCTTCATGGCTTCGGCCGGAGCGGTTGTGAACCAAACCGGATCCTGCGCGTTGTGGCCGTAGGAGACGAGGCGCGCGAGCGGCTTGAGGCCATGGGCCTTGGCGTAGTCAGCGGTCGTAAGCACGAGTGCGGCGGCGCCGTCATTGATGGTCGACGCGTTGGCGGCAGTCACCGAGCCCGCCTTATCGAAAACCGGCTTGAGAGTCGGGATCTTGTCGAACTGGACCTTGGCGGGGCCTTCGTCCGTATCAAAGCGAGTGACGTCGCCCTTGCGGCCCTGGATTTCGACGGGCGCGATCTCGGCGGCGAACTTGCCGGCCTTCTGCGCGTTCTGCGCGCGTTTGAAGCTCTCGATGGCGAACTGGTCCTGCGCTTCGCGCGTGAACTTCCATTCTTTCGCGCAGAGCTCAGCGCAGTTGCCCATGTGCTGGTTGTTGTACGGGTCCCAAAGGCCGTCGAGGATCATGGAGTCCTGCATCTGCTGGTGGCCCATCTTGAAACCGCCGCGGCCGCCCTGAAGGATGTACGGAGCCTGGCTCATGTTCTCCTGGCCGCCGGCGACGACGACATCGGAATCGCCGAGCGCGAGCGATTGCATGCCGAGCATGACGGCCTTCATTCCGCTTCCGCAGACCTTGTTGACAGTCAGTGCCGGAACGGACTTGGGGATCCCCGCTGCGATCGCCGCCTGCCGGGCCGGCGCCTGTCCGACGCCCGCCGCGAGCACATTGCCCATGATCACTTCCGAAACCTGCTCAGGCTTCACGCCGGCCTGCTTGAGCGCGGCCTGGATGGCGGTCGCTCCGAGCTTAGGTGCCGGGATCGCGGAGAGCGCGCCCTGAAAGCTGCCGAACGCCGTGCGAGCGGCGCCTACGATGACGATATCTTTGCCATTCATGGACATAGGAAATTCCCCTCTGTGTCACTTCTAACCTTCCTTCCCTTGAAATCTCTAGCCGGAAGTTTCGCCCAGTGTAAAATAGTCAGGAATATGAAAGCCCGCCTCGCCCTCACACTCGCAGCTTTGGCGCTGGCCGCAGCTCCGCCCGCGAAAGCTGCCGGAGGCGCCTGCACGGCGGCGATCTTGATTAACACCCTTAGCCCTTTGCTCGGCACTGATGCCGCCCTCTTCAAGTCCTTGGGCGCAGGCTACCAGTCAACGGACGTATCCAGCATCCAGCCGACCATGGGTATCGCGATGGCCGATGTCTCCTGCTCAAGCTGCTTGAGCGGCTACACCGCCCGCGAATCCGCCAAGAGCGTGGCGAAAGAGGTACAACAGAAACTTCCACTCCTGCAGTTCCTGACTGGCGTCGAGACCGCGAGCCGAGCCACCAACGACAAACGAGTCAGCGAGGTTCTCAAGAACTCGCCTGCGGGCGTCGTTACGGTCGTCCTCACGCAAAAAGCACTCAAGGCTCTGACGGATGCTTATTGCATTCCGATCGCAAATGGCGCTCGCGGCCACGGCCTTCTGTCACCCAAAGGCGTCCAGGCGATCATCGATGACGGCACCAGCGCACTGACCCCTGAACAAACCAAGTGTCTCGATCCCACGCAGCTGCCTTCCAGTCTCGACCAGATCACGAACGGTCGTCCCGCGTATGTCAGCAGCCCTCCGGGCCTCGACACCCGTGAGATCTCGCCGGCGCCAACCAAGCTCCTCGTTCCCCTGGGTCCGGACGGACACACCCCGGAGGAGTCTACTGACGGAGATCTGAGAGTCGAAGGAGCTGTCTAAGCTGAGTCAAAATGGACACATTGTAAACAGAGTGCGCCGCGTCGTAAACTAGATGAAACGGGGTATCTCGTATGTTTCGAAAGACGATCTCTTTCATTCCGATCTGCGCGGTGATCTCGACCGCTTTCATCGCGCAGAGCCTCGCGCGAATGACTGAAGTCGTTGGCAGCGCTAACGTCGCCGATTTGTACAACCTCGAAGCCCTGCAACTCTCTCAGGCTCAAAAGTACCCGACCCTCGACAGCGTCCTGCAAGCCGAAAAATCCGCTGCCGCGCCGATCAAGTCGAGCGCGGCCGCGAAACCCGCGAGCAATACCGGCTGCGACTCGCAGTCAGATGCCTACGCCGAGGGCTACGCCCGCGTCCGATCGTTCTTCTCCTACATCAATCCGATTAGCTCCCATATGCCGGGCAAAGGAGAGAACGCCCGAGCTGATCAGCCCGAGCGATATGCGTGCGTGAACTTCGTTCAATCATCCAAGTCCAGGAGCGAGCTCAAACCCGCCGACATCCTGGCCGATGCATCGATCGGCACGGTCGGTTCCGCTCATAACTGCTGCCTCCAAGGCGCCGAAAAGGCCAAGAAAGAGATCATCGCCCTCATGCAATCGCCCGCACAACCTGGCGAACCCGAAGCCGTGGCCGATTGCCGTCGGGCTTTCAACGAGGGCCTCAGCATCCAATTGCGCTCCAAAGTCGGCTGCGCTCCACTCGAGTTTCAAGTCGCGCTGGCCTGCCAAAACATCGGCTTCGCCCAGCCCCTGACCCAGTTTGCGAGGCAAACAGCCCAAGGCCTGACCAACAACGCGCTCTCGTTCCTGAGCTCGAGCTCGATCCTTCAAAACAATCCGACGGTCGAGAATTCGGGCGACTCGACATCACCGAAACCGGGGACCGACCCCGCTCTCTTGGCCTTCGTGCCGCAAGCGAAACCATGATGCCAAGTCAGCTCTAAACCAAAACACTGATGATCAAACCGCGGGACGTACGTGAAAAAAGACGAATGAGAAAGGGAGCTCGCGCTCTCCTCCTCGCTCTCTTGCTCGGAGCTCCCCTGCTTGCGCTCGGCTTGGGCGACGAAGATAGCGTCCAGGTCGGATTCAACCAGACGGTTTCCGGAAAAGTACTCCGCGACGCGTATACTAACGTCGCAAACCGCATCGTCGACTCCCAGGGCAATCGGGCCGTCAAGACCGCCGCCGGCGTTGTCCCCTTGAACGATCAGCTGATCGCCTTGATCGAGTCGAACGCCCCGGCCATTGAGAAATCGCCCAACTGCCTCGAATCGTCCGATCCGCTCTCCAAGCTCGCTCGACCGAGCGCAGGCGACGCCGCGCCTCCGGCTCCATCTGCGCCGACCGCGCACGGGAACGGAAACGGCCCACCTCCTGGCAATTCGCCTGCCAGTGGCGTGAGCGCGAACGCCGGCAGCAGTTCGAACTGGCCCCAACAACCCAACGGCGACGGCTTGGGCGCGAACTCATCCCAGCAGCCCGGCGCCCGAACCGCCCCCAGCACGCCTGACTCCGTTCCGATCGCCGCATCCATGCCGCAAACCAACTCCGCGCTGGCGCCCGGCCCCGCCCAGGACTCGACCTACGTCAGCGCTACCGGCAGCAACGGCCAAGGATTTACCGCGCCCGCGCAGACGGCTGGTCCCAAGAGCCTGAGCGCGCAGATCCAAACCATCACCGCCAGCGCCGCCGGTGACTCGCTCTACACTTCGACCCGCGCGCACGCCGACGAAATCGTCCGCAGCGCATCCAGTGACTACAACACGCTAAGCAACAACATCGTCGAACGCGTGTCGAGCGCCAACGCCAAAGGTTTTTTCAAGACGGCCAATACCTACTTTCGGGACACGATCAAGGCGTTCGAGTCAGCGAAATCCGACTTGCCCGCCGGCAACCAGAAGGCTTTCCTGATGAATCTGCGCACTGCCGAGGAGAAGTCCGCGGCAGGCCTGAGCCTCCTTCAGGATGAAGACGAAAGGATGTCGACGCCCACCATAGGTACGCTCGCACTCTTCCGCAATCCGGCGTCGATCCCGCTGACGAGCGCGGGCGCAGGGCCAGACACCACTCCCCTCCTGGACCTCTTCGACTTGAAATCGGCTCTGGCCAACCCCGTCTCAACCGACGCGCTCGCCGACCGCAACATCATGCTCGCGGGCCTCCCGAACGACGAAAAATCCAAGGTCGTAAAGAGCCTCAAACTCGTCGAGAACGTCAAACTGACTCTTCCCGACGGCCGCGTCCAAAACGTCCCTCTCCTGCACAACGGCTACATCCTGGGCGCGGCCAAGACCGGCACGGACTGCTCATCGCTCGTGAGCGGATCGCTCTCGCCTTTCGTGCGGCAGAGCCGATTCACCACATTGGACTTCCGCCAGATGTGGATACTCCTCAAGCGAGGCAGGTTTCCCAATCCTCCGGCCTACGATCCGAAGCACGAGAAAGAAGTTCGGATCGCTTCGCAGGCCTTCACCGCGATCGACGTCGAACACGGAGAGCCGCTCGCCAAAGGCGATCTGCTGATCTATCGCACGGAGTTCGAGGCGATCGGGCACGTCGTCATGGTTCAGAGCTATGACCCGCGATTTTTGAAAGCGGTGATTCTCGAAGCTTCCCAAAGCGCGGGCACGGTCCGCGAGCGCGATTTCTACCTCGAGGCGATCATCGGCTCTCGCATCATGAAGGCCGGTTTCATGGCCCTGCGCCTCAAGCCTTCCGATAACAAGGGTTGTAAGTACCGCGACATCGCCTCGAGAGGAGGCGACAGGTGAGAGCGAAGCTGGTTCTCTCCGCAATCCTGTTGATAGCCGGCGCGATGGGCACTTCGTCCCTCCAAGGCAGCGTGCTCCAACACGAGCGCCTGCGCGTGCGCAACACCTTCAAGACTCCCGAAGAGGTCGTGAGCTACTACTGCGCCCGCGACGCATCTGGCTTCGTCTGGTCGGGCCTGCTCGATGCCGAACGCAAAGCCTTCACGACCTGGGGCGAGGCGCCAAGCCAGGATTCGTTCTACGTCGCCTCCGACTACAAAGTAAATCCGGGCCGCCTCGAAGGAAGCACCAAGGATCACGCCGTCGTTCAGGTCCGCTACCAGGTCACCGGGATTGCCGACGCCCACGGCACCAAGATGCCCGCGCCGCGCCCCGAACTCGTCGTCAACTTTGACCTCAAAAAGGTAGGCGGCGCCTGGAAGATCGCCCGCCCCGCACCAGGCGAGATCTCGCCGGTCGTGCTCGAGTCCAAGTTTCCGCTCACCGCGGTTCAATGAGGGCGGCTTGGTGAGGGCGGTTCAGTGAGGGCGGCTAAGTGAGGGCGGCTTGGTGAGAGCCGCCCCGCGGCCTCACTTCAGCGGTCTCCACTCGGGCAACCAACTCCGCCGCTCGGCTTCGTTCGCTTCTTTCAGGCTTTGCTGCGGAGCACCGTCCAAAGTCCTGGCCGAGTCTGCTCTGCTTCGCCCAACTTTGCGTTCACTTTGCGTTTCAAATCGACACCCGAGAGCGGCTTCGATCTTCCGGAGAGTGGAGACGCGCGGCTGAGCCTTCCCCGTCTCAATCACACTCAGTCGAGCTACATCTAACCCAGCCGCCCGTGCCAACTCCGCTTGCGTGAATCCGGACCCGAGGCGCTGAAGTCGGATCATCATGCCGAGCTGTCCGGCTTTCGTCTGAATATTTGAACTTCGACGAAAACTGAGCGGGAACCTCGGCCAAATGCGAGTCTCCTTGGGTCCGTGCTCGCTATGAATCAGCTCACCGGATTTAAACGAAAACAGCGGCTTCAGAGCTCGAAGGATGCCCAGAAGCACTGCTCGCCGGTGGGCGGGCGAATGCCGGGAAAAAACCCGGATCTCAATACGAAAGGCACCCGAAGAAAGCTGAATTCTGCTTCGATGTAGATCTGGCTCTTGAAAAATCATGCATCCGCGGAGAGCAGGTCCCGTACCGGCGCTGCCTCGGGCTGAAACGCAAAGTAAACGCAAAGTCTGGCGAAAGAAGGGAAACCCAGAGCCAGGAAAACCGGTGCATTACGCCCCCGGGCGAGATTTCGCGGGTCAAGCTAAGTGAGTGCGACTCATTGAGTGCGACTTAGTGACGACCGTTCAACAGCGCGAGCGAGTCGGCCCGAAGCCAGCCGATCCGAGATCGCTGCGGGAACCGCCCCACCGGGATGCGCGCCACGACTCGAGCTTCGCGGAAGTCGATCTTGGCGATCTTGTCATCCCCGCTGAGCGAGACGTAGCAGGACTCACCGTCATGGCTGGTGGTCGCCCAATATGGGATACTGCCGACCGGGAGCACGGCGCGCGCACTCAGGTCACCGGCCGAACGCAACGTCACCGTGTTATCGATCGTTCCGGCATCGCAGAGGGTTTTTCCGTCGCCCGAAAGCGAAAGCCCGTGATGCGCGCTATTATGCGGATAATCGTCAGGTCCTGGATACCGCTTCTGGGTCGCGGTATTCAATGGATCGGCGATGCGCGCGATCTCCCGACCCCGCTTGAGGTCATACTTAATGACGCCGTTGAGATACGAAAGTTGCGCATAAAGTACGCTTTCGTCCCCGTTCATCACGTTCGGCCGGATGCCGGCGTCGAAGCTGTATCTTCGGATCACGCGCAAAGTCTCGGCATCCGCCACGGTCAGGTAGAAAGGCCCTTTGAACGCACGCATCGCGTAAGGCAGCGATACGCGACCGATGCTGCTGTTGTAGATTCGGTGCCCATCCGGCGAGTAGTCATTCTGATGCGCGAAGTTGCCGGTCTTGAACGAGCCGACAATTTTGCCGCTCGAAGTTTCCAGCACCTGCGCGTCTTCGAGCGAGCCCTCGGAAACCACGATCCGCGAACCGTCGGGAGAAAGCGCGGCATGATCCGACTTGATGGACGAGATCTTGGTGCGCCAACGCATCGGAAATCCAGGCGAAGTCAGGTCAAATGCCGCGACATCCGCTAGATTCGAGCGGGAGACGTAGAGTGTGGTTCCGTCCGGAGAAAGGAAAACATCATCGACAAAGCGATCGCCGCCGGCGCCCGCCGGCTCATACTTGATGATCTGTTGCTTTTTTAGCTCCCGATAGACCACCCGACGCGCCGGATCGGCTTCGATCTCCTTGAGCCGCTCCGCGAGATCGGGGATCACATTTACGGCGCCCAGACTCTTGGACGTCGCAACGTCGATCACGCTGACCGTTCCCGAAACGCTGTTGCCGACCAGCAAAACCGCTATAGCCTGCGCGCTTTCCGCCCGCACCCACGCACCTAACCCCAAAATCGCCAGGACGATCCCTATCCAGCGCGACATCCTACCCCCTTTAAGATGCATCGCAACGGCCGCTCTCGCGGCCTGCGACACCTTTTGGCATTCCCCCCGTAGAACATAGCCGGGGTACACCCTTCCGCCAAGCACTCTTGTCTTGCGCGCGCCGTCGTTCTAAATAGGGCGGATGCGCAACCTGTTTCCCAGCCTGGCGGTCCTGGTCTGCCTGACCGGCCCCCTAGCCTTCGCTCCCACCGCACTCGCCTCGCCCGCCCCGGCGCCCGGACTTCCGGATCTCGTCGAAAAAGTCCTGCCCGGCGTCGTCAATATCAGCTCGACGACCGTCACCAACACGACCGTCTACGGCATGGACGAGTTCATGAGGCTCTGGGGCATCCCGCAAGAACGCAAGAGCTCCTCGCTCGGCTCGGGCTTCATCATCGACAAGGACGGGTTCATCCTGACCAATAACCACGTCGTCGATCACGCGACCGAGGTCGAAGTCACGCTCCTCGACAAGCGCCGCTTCCGCGCGCGGATCGTCGGCAAGGACCAGAAGATGGACCTCGCGCTCCTTCAGATCCGAGACGAAGGAAAAGTCCCCGGCTCGCTCACGCCTGTTCCGCTCGCCGACTCCGACAAAGTCCGGATCGCCGAAAGCGTCTTCGCCGTCGGGAACCCCTTCGGCCTCCAGCACACGGTTACGCTCGGAATCGTCAGTGCCAAGAACCGCACGATCGGCCAAGGGCCCTTCGACAATTTCCTTCAGACCGACGCCTCGATCAATCCCGGCAATTCGGGTGGCCCGCTCTTCAACCTCAAAGGCGAAGTCGTCGGCATCAACACCGTGATCTTCTCCAAGGTCGGCCAGAGCGGCGGCGTGGGCTTCGCGATTCCCGCCAACTCGGCCCGCGACATCATCGGCGACCTCAAGCGCTACGGCCGCGTCCCGCGCCCCTGGCTCGGCATCGTCAGCGAGCCGATGACCCCGCAGATCGCCCGCACCTATGACTTGGGCGCGAGCGAGGGCATCCTCGTCTACAACATCGTCGAGAGCGGACCCGCCGACCGAGCCGGGCTCCAGCAAGGCGACATTATCGTGGGCATCAACGGCGCTAAAGTGACCGAGCCCAACGACGCCGAGCGCGCGCTCTCCAAGCTCAAGCCCACCGACACCGCTTCGCTCAACATCGTTCGCGGCAAAAAGAAGGTCGAAGCCAAGCTCCATCTTCAAGAGCTCCCGCGAATGGAAAACCTCCCGCAAGGAATCATCTGACTATGCCTACCGAAAAACGCAAAGCCTTCGCTCCCGGCGCCCTGGGCAAGTTCAGCCCGCTTCCCGTCGACTACACCAAAGTCGTGCGCGACGTGTTCGCGACCAACTTCGACGCCGGACTCAAGGCCTACGACAAGCTTCATGACACCCAAAGCTCGTTCGAGATCAGCGGCGGTATTTATGTCGACGAGGTCGTGCTCTGCGTGTCGCTTCATTCGACCCTAAACGGCAAAGAACAGCTCGCCGCTACCTCCGTCTGGTCGAGCTCCGACTTCGATCCGACGGCGAGCTCCCCGACCGCGCAGGATCTGCTCGCTGCCTGCGTCGACGCGGCCGGCGCGATCTATAGCCAGCTCCTCGATCCCAAGAACAAAGCTGCGCTCGAAGCCCTCGGCGACGAGTCGCTCTCAGCGCTCTCCGACGTCCCCTTCGAATGGACTCCGATGAACGTCGAGCGCTTTCGCGTCTATCTCCGCGTCGACAAGGCCAACCCCAAGCTCGATCAGATGGCCGACGAATGGCTCGACCAGAACGATCCCGAGCGCAAGGAGCGCGAAGCCCGCGAGCACGAAGAGACCGAAAAGCTATTCGTCACCGGCCCGAAAAAGGGCGAGACGAGGCACTGAACTGACCTGGCAGCAGGCAACGGGCATCCGAATCAGGCAACGGGATCAGTTATCCGATTCCGCTGCCCGAACGGCTGCCGGATGCCAACTGCCCGATCTTTAGAACCCGCCCTCGCCTTCGTCTTCGAACGACGGCTTGATCGACTCGATCACGCCGTCCATCGATTCGCCCTCGCCTTCGAAATCATCCACCGACTCGTCGAGATCGAGATCATGGATGACTTTCGCGAATTCTTTTTCCTGCGAGAGGTCGTGGCGGATGGCTTCGATGTACTTATCCGGATATTTGGCGACGAGCTCCTCGATGTAATGCGTGAGCTTGCCTTCCTTGAGGATGACTTCCTTGATTTTGATCTTCTTCCAGTTCTTGATGTAGTGGAGCCGGCAATAGCCACCCGAGGTCGCGAGACCTTCGCAGGCGACTTCGCGGCAAACTTCGTCGTGAGCGCCAGCAAGCGCGCCCGCCATCGGAGCGACGTTGCCGCGGTTGCCGAACATCGGGCTCAGCATCGTCTTGGGAAGCTTGGAGCCGCCCTTTTTTCCGCCTGCGGCTTTCGCAGCCGGCGCCGCGGGCTTCGCTGCCGGTGCCGGAGCAGCGGCCTTGGCAGGAGCAGCAGCTTTGCCAGCGGCAGCGGCTTTGGCCGAAGCTTGCGTCTTAGCCGGGGCCCCCTTCTTCGGGGTCGTGTGCATTAGCTTGTTCTTCACCCCTCCTCCCAGGCCCTTCAGACCCGAGATCGCCGACTTGATAGAAGCCTTGGAGATGGGCGATTTATGACCAGATTTCGACGCTTTAGCTGACGCTTTAGAATTTCCCATGCTATAGCTGTTTGGGTGCCACGCCGCAAAACTGCCGTCAAGGGTAAACGTCTTTTCCGCACACCCGGCTTAGTCGACATTCACTTCCACGGTGCCTTCGGAATCGACCTGATGCGGGCCTCCTCGGAAGAGATGACCAGGCTCGCCGAGCGCCTCGCCTATCATGGCGTCGCGGCGTTCTGCCCCACGACCCTTTCGGTCTCGCCCAAGGAACTCAAGGCCTCCGTCGGTCGCATCGGCCGCTGGATTCGCGAGGGCGATCATTCACGCGGGTCGCTTCCGCTCGGAATCCACCTGGAAGGTCCTTTCATCAACCGCGCGGCCTGCGGCGCCCACCCCCCCGGCATCCTTCGCAAGCCGACGATCCGCGAGCTCGAAGTCCTTTGGAAGGAAAGCCTGGGGACCCTCAAAATCGTCACCGTCGCACCCGAAATCGTCTCGACCACCGAGCTCAAAGCGCTCCTGCGCTGGTGTCAGGCGCGCAAGATCGTGCTTTCGCTCGGACACTCGCGCGCCACTCAGGAGCAGGCCGCTCAGGCATTTAGACTGGGTTTTAGCAATGTGACGCATGCCTGGAACGGAATGGGCGGCTTCCATCAAAGGACGCCCGGAGTTCTCGGCGCAGCCCTCGGTGACTCCAAGGTCTTTATCGAGCTGATCGCTGATCAGATCCATGTCTCGCCGACCGTTATGCGTTGGACCCGTTCGCTTCATCCGGCCGATCGCCTCTGTTTTGTGTCCGATTGCGCGCCGGCCGCTGCCCTCCCTTCCACCCGGGCGGCTTCATTTGGGCCGCTCAAAGTCCGTAATCGCGAGGGCGCCTGCCGGCTTCCCGACGGGGGCTTGGCCGGAGGCGGACGGCTTCTGACCGACGCCTTTGCCCGCTGGGTAAAATCTGAGTCCAAAGCGCTCGAAATCCCATGCGAAATGTTGCTGCGATCAGCCGTGGTCCACGTCTCGCAAGCTCCGCTTCAATCCCTCAAACTCGCGCCTTCGGCCGTTCGTCGGATTCAGGCCCGAATGAGTGTGCTTTGGCAGATGAACGGGGGAGATATTCGTATTGACTCATTGGCCCTCCGCGGCTAGTGTCCCGAATTCTCTAAAGATATGAAGATTTTCATCCAAGAAATCACGGATCAAGAGACCGAGCTCTCGTTCACCCAGGAAGAACCCTGGGTGGCAGCTGCGGTCGCTCGCGCCGACGAAAAGGCGGATGATCTTCCTCCGGTTCGCGCAACCGACCGCCCGGTTTCGGCGAACTTCATCCTTCGCAAAGTCGACGATGTCGTCGTCCTCTCGGGCGACGTCGCAACGAACGTCCGGCTCATCTGCTCGCGCTGCGCGAATGCGTTCCAGCTTCCGCTCTCGCCTCACTTCACGGGACTCTTCAGCAAAGACCCCGTAGCGGCCGGCGTCGGTCACCTCGATGGCGGACAGAACAAAGGCCACGCGCGCCACGCCCACGACTACAATAACGAAGACAAAGAGCTCGATATCACCTACGTGAGCGAGGACACGATCGACCTCTCCGACGTCATCGTCGAGCAGCTTCAGCTTCAGATCCCGTTTCAACCCCTTTGCAAGGAAGACTGCAAAGGAATGTGCGCCCAGTGCGGCGCCGACCTCAATCGCGGACGCTGCGCTTGCGCGAAGCTCACCCGCCAAACCCCGTTTTCAGTTCTTGAGAACTTGAAGATCAAAAGTCAGTCGCATTAATTAAGGAGAAGAGAAGATGGCAACCCCGAAAAAGAAAGTTTCCAAGAGCCGCCGTAACATGCGCCGTTTCAGCGGCGGCAACGCGCTCGACAAGACCACGACTTACACCTGCCCGGCTTGCAGCGAGCCGTCCCGCCCGCACCGCATCTGCGCCTGCGGCCATTACAACGGCAAGTCGGTTCTCCCGTCCAAGAAAGCAGCAGAAGCTCAGGCTTGATGGTAGCCACTAAAGTAGTGGCGCAACCCAGTTTGGCCGTTCAGGAGGCTGGCGCAAGCCAGCCCGACCGGGAGGAATTCGCGCGTAGCGCGAAGGGGCTCCAGCCGGAAACCTCGCCGCAGGCGAGGAGGCTATAATCATGGCTTTCGCGGCGAGGATCACCGGCACCGGTTCCGCCTATCCCGAAAGACGCGTTACCAACGACGACCTGGCCAAGTCCCTTGCCGCCAAGGGACTTGAAACCAGCGATGAATGGATTCGCGAGCGCACCGGCATCTCCGAGCGGCGCATCGCGATTCCAGGCAATGAAGCCGACCAGAACTCGAGCTTAGGCCTTCGCGCGGCCCGACGCGCGCTCGAGATGGCCGGCAAGCGCCCCGAAGATATCGACCAGATCATCTACGCGACGTGCTCGCCCGACACGCTTCTTCCTTCCACGGCTTGCTGGCTCCAAAAAAAGCTCGGCGCGACCCGTGCCTGGGGGATGGACGTGAACGCGGCCTGCTCAGGCTTCGTTTTCGGCCTCTCGACGGCTGAGAACTTCATCAAAGCTGGCAGCGTGAAGACCTCGCTCGTCATCGGCGGCGACGTGCTCTCCGCGTTCACCAACTGGGATGATCGCACCTCGTGCATCCTCTTCGGCGACGGCGCGGGCGCGGCGGTCATCGAGCGAGTGGCGGCGGACTCCAAGCATCGCATCCTGTCGTCGCATTTAGGCTCCGAAGGCGAGCTCTGGGATCTCTTTCACATCCCCGCCGGCGGATCGAACCTCGAGATCACTCCCGAGCGCTTCGCCAAGCAAGAACACAAGATGCAGATGAAGGGCCGCGAGATTTTTAAAGAAGCGGTCCGAACGCTCGCCGACTACGCGGTCCGGGCGCTCGAAACTCATGGTTACAAAATCTCGGACCTCGATTGGATCGTCCCGCACCAGGCGAATATCCGGATCATCGAAGCCGTTGCCAAGCGCGTGGGCGTGCCGATGTCCAAGTTCGTGATGAACATCCAAACCTACGGCAATACCTCGTCGGCCACCGTCCCCACGGCCCTCGACGACGCCGTTCGCGACAAACGCATCCAGCCCGGGCACCTCGTATTGCTCGATGTATTCGGTGCCGGTCTTACCTATGGGTCAGTCCTCTTGCGGTGGTAGGTAAATTCAGGGAGCCGCAAGGCTCCCCGGCCGCAAGTGCGGCCGTAAACCTCGCCGAGGGCGAGGAGGCAATAGAGGAGGCTATAAATGACAGACTCGAAAATCGTGGCCGTATTTCCCGGTCAGGGATCCCAACACGTCGGAATGGCCAAGGAGCTCTTCGAGAACTTCGCTGTCGCCCGGCAGGTTTTCGAAGAAGCATCCGAAGCGATCAAGACCGACCTCAAGAAACTCTGCTTTGACGGCCCCGAGTCGACGCTGACTCTGACCGAGAACACGCAGCCATGCCTGCTCACCGCCTCGGTCGCGGCGTTTCGGGTCGCCACCCAGGAAATCGGATTCAATCCCGCTGCCGTCGCCGGCCACTCCCTCGGCGAGTACTCGGCACTAGTCGCCGCAGGCGCGCTGCCTCTGGCGACCGCGACTTATTGGGTTCGCGAGCGCGGCCGCGCGATGCAGACGGCGGTGCCCGCGGGCCAAGGCACGATGGCCGCCATCATGGGACTGGAAGACGACGCCGTCATCGCGCTCTGCCGCGAAGCGACCGCGGCCGCGAAGGCCAAGCGCGCCCAGGGTACTTCAGCTGAGCTGACGGTCGAGGCCATTGTCGAGGCCGCCAACTTCAACGCGCCGGGACAGGTTGTCGTCGCTGGCTCGACCGACGCCGTCGCCGAGGCGCTCGCTCTGATCACCGCGGCAAAAGGGACCGGCAGCGCGTACGCGGGCGGCAAGGCGATTCCGCTGCAGGTCAGCGCGCCTTTCCATTGCAAACTGATGGCGCCCGCTCGCGACCGCATGGCCGAGCTCTTCGCGCAAGCGGGAGCAGCCGACAAGGCCAAGGCGCCCGTCTATCCCTATGTTCCCAATCGAACCGCGCGACTCACGCGCGAACCGGGCGTTGTTTTCGAGCTTCTGGTCGAGCAAGTGGACCACCCTGTGCTTTGGAAACAGTCTGTGGTGGCTCTTCTCGAAGGCGGCTATACGACAGCGGTCGAGGTCGGTCCGGGCCGAGTGCTCGCGGGACTCGTTAAGCGCATTGCCCAAAAGGCGGTGACGACGGGCGAGCAGCCCAAAATCCTCGGCATCTCGGATTGCGAAACGCTCAAACAAACAGGAGAAGGCCTTAAATGACCGACGTCCAGAAGAAACCCATCGCCCTCGTCACCGGCGCCTCGCGCGGAATCGGCGCGGCCATCGCGACCCGGCTCGCGCAGGACGGATTTCACGTCATGCTCAATTACGCCTCCAACGAGAACAAGGCGCGAGAGCTTCAGAGCCGCATCCAGGCTGCGGGCGGAAAAGCCGATCTCTGCCAGTTCGACGTGTCGAACTCCGATCAGGTCGACGAGAAGCTCGATTGGATCGCCAAGACTTTTGGCCCCGTCACGACCCTCGTCAATAATGCCGGCATCACGATCGATGGCCTTCTTCTTCGCCTCAAGAACGAGGACCTCGAAAAGACCCTCGACATCGACCTCAAAGGCGCCATCTATTGCACTCGCGCCGCCATCAAGCAGATGATGCGCGAACGAAACGGTAGCATCATCCAGATCTCGTCGGTCATCGGCGAGATGGGCAACGCGGGCCAAGGCGCCTACGCCGCGGCGAAAGCGGGACTGATCGGATTCAGCAAAAGCATCGCCAAAGAATGGGGCTCGCGCAAGATTCGCGTGAACGTCGTGACTCCGGGCTTCATCACCACCGACATGACAGAAACCTTGACTGCGGAGCAGAAAGAGGCGATTCTCCGATCCATTCCACTCGGATCACTCGGTGCGCCAGAAGATGTGGCGTCATTGGTCGCATACTTGGCTTCCAATGAAAGCCGGTATATCACTGGCCAAGTCATCGGGGTCAGTGGCGGCTTGTACATGTAAGTTTTTTGCACCAAAAACCCATTTAGGGAGATTTCTCATGTCCGCTTCCGTCGAAGAAAGAGTCCGTACCATCATCTGTGATCAACTCGCCGTCGAGCCCGACAAGGTTGCTCCGGCCGCATCGTTCATCGATGACCTGGGCGCAGACAGCCTCGACATCGTCGAGCTCGTGATGACGATGGAAGAAGAGTTCGACCTCGACATCCCGGATGAAGACGCCGAGAAGATGAAAACCGTGGGCGACGTGATCAAGTACATCGCGTCGAAATCGACGCACTAAGTATGACGGCCCAATCCCCCTCCTCCGGTAAACGACGTGTAGTTGTCACCGGCCTGGGAGCGGTCACCCCGCTGGGGTCGACCGTAGCCGAGACCTGGAGAAATGCCCTCGCGGGTGTATCCGGGATCGGGCCGATCACGCTCTTTGATACGACCGACTGTCCGGTGACGATCGCGGCCGAAGTGAAGAACTTCGACGTGACCAAGCCTGTGGGCCCGTTTCATCCGGTCCCGGGCGGAGCACCGGACACGGTCGTCAAATGCGCTGCCAATTCCAAGGACGCGCGCCGCGTGGGCCGCTTCACGCACCTGGCGTTGGCAGCGGGCCTTGAGGCCTACGAAGACTCCGGCCTCGACGCCAAGCGCGCCGAGATCCCAGCGAACCGCATGGGCATCAACATCGGCGTCGGCATGGGTGGCCTCCCCGAGATCGAAGCCGTCCATAACGAGTACCTCGCCAAGGGTTACGGCCGCATCACTCCTTTCTTCATTCCGCAGGCGATCCCGAACATGGCTTCGGGCCAGCTGAGCATCCTGCTCAATCTGCAAGGTCCCAATCTCTGCAACGTCACGGCCTGCACCTCGAGCGCGCACGCGATCGGCGAGAGTTTCCGCCAGATCCAGCGCGGCGACGCGGACATCATGGTCAGCGGCGGCGCCGAAGCCGTCATCTGCAAGCTCGCCATCGGCGGCTTCGCCTCGATGCGCGCGCTCTCCAAGCGCAACAACGAGCCTCAGAAGGCCTCGCGCCCGTTCGACGTCGAACGCTCCGGATTCGTCATGGGCGAAGGCTCCGTCATCCTGATCCTCGAAGAGCTCGAGCACGCCAAAAAGCGCGGCGCCAAGATCTACGGCGAGATCCTGGGCTACGGCCTCTCGGGTGACGCCTACCATATGACCACGCCCGCGCCCGAAGGCGAAGGCGGCGCGCGCGCGATGAAGATGGCGCTCGATGACTCGGGCCTGAACCCCGAGGAGATCGGCTACATCAACGCGCACGGCACCTCGACTCCCGCAGGCGATGTCGAAGAAGCGCGCGCAATCGCGAGGCTCTTTCCGAACGGTCCCAAGCATCTGCACATCAGTTCGACCAAGTCGATGACCGGGCACTTGCTCGGCGCGGCCGGCGCGCTCGAGACGATGTTCTGCATCCTCACGATGCGCGACTCGCGTCTGCCACCGACGATCAACCTCGACAACTTGGACCCGGGCTGCGAGGCGCTTCGCCTCGACTTCACCGCCAATCACGCCGTCGAGAAGCGCGTGAACTATTCGCTCACCAACAGCTTCGGCTTCGGCGGCACCAACGGCAGCCTTGTGCTGGGACGGATCTGAACGATGGCGGGCCCGACCCTTCAGGTCGTGATCGCTTCGGACCATGCCGGCTATGAGCTGAAAGCCGCGATCCAGAAACTCCTTCCCGATTGGAAATGGCTGGACCTGGGCCCGCTCAACGGCGACCGCGTCGACTACCCGGACTTCGCGCAAAAGCTTGCCGAGCGCGTTTCCAAGGGTGAGTTCAGCCAGGGCATCCTCGTTTGCGGCAGCGGCATCGGCATGAGCATCGCGGCCAACAAGGTCGCCGGCATCCGCGCCGCCGTGGTCGAGAATCCCGTGGCCGCGCGCCTATCGCGCGAGCATAACGACGCCAACGTCCTCTGCCTGGGCTCGCGCTTCATCGCCCCCGAGTATGGCGCCGAGATCGCGCGCGTATGGCTCGAAACGCCGTTCAGCGGCGACGCCCGTCACTCGGCGCGCGTGAAGAAAATCACCCAGCTCGAAACGCGCAGCTAAGCGCTTGATTCCTGCGCTTTTTTACGTGTCCGCCGCGACACGTGTGTCCGCGCGGAGACTCCCAGCGAACGACCAGCTGCGTTAAACTGATAGTGCAGTCCGTATGAAGGAGGAATGCTCATCATGAAAGACGCTCTAAAAAAGAATGGCTACGACAACGAAGAAGTCTATTTCGCCAAGGTTAATCGCGAGCTGATCGACAAGATCCAAGAAAAAGAAGATCGAAAGAAAGAAGCTAAGGCTCGCGGCTTCCGCGTGATCGAAGGGGGCGGCGGCGGTGGTCGAACTCGAACGACTACCACGACCGCGGGCTCCACCGGAGCCGGCAGAGGGACGGGCGCAGGCTCCGGAGCTGGCCATAAAAAGGCCGCCTGACGACGCTCAAACCCTGAGTTGAAAGTTCAGGAGCCGCCGGAGTCTCTCCCGCGGCTCCTTTTTTTATCGGCCGGGAAATGGTTTTATTCGCCGACGCCGGAGGCCAGCAGGCGGCAGGCGCGGGCCGTCCGCCAAGTCTCGATTCCGTAGAGCCGGCGCGCCCGAGTCATGCACTCCGCGTAACGCGGATAGGTATTCATCCAGGGGCGGCACTCACCCACGCGCTCCTGGAAATACCGGCAGCGCTTGGAGAACGATATAATTGGCGGCTTGGCGCTTTCGGAAGAGTCGGCCGTATCGGCAGCCGCGGTCGACGCGATAAGAAGCGCCAGAGCTCCCTTTGACCAGAGCCTCATTCAGAAAGTATGCAGAATCTGTGACCCGCGCGTAATTGTGTCTTTGACGACCCTCTTGGGCTCTGGCTATAACTTCGGCCATGCCCAACACCGAGTTTCTGAAGCCCCTCAAAGACCTCGACCCGTCCGTTTTCGCCTCCATTGAGCGCGAGAAGAGCCGACAGGAGGACGGGCTTGAGCTGATCGCTTCCGAAAACTATGTCAGCCGCGCGGTCATGGAAGCGCAAGGCTCGGTGCTCACCAACAAATACGCCGAAGGTTACCCGCACAAGCGCTACTACGGCGGCTGCGAGTACGTCGATCAGGTCGAGAGCCTGGCCATCGAACGAATCACCAAGCTCTACGGCGCCGAAGCCGCCAACGTGCAGCCGCACTCCGGCTCGCAGGCCAACATGGCCGCCTATATGGCGCTGATCCAGCCGGGCGACACGCTTCTCGGAATGAGTCTCTCCCACGGAGGCCACCTCACGCACGGAAGCCCGGTCAACTTCAGCGGCAAGCTTTTCAAAGTCATCTCCTACGGCCTGCACCCGGAGACGCATCGCCTGGACTACGACCAGATCCGCGACATCGCCAAGAAGGAGCGCCCGAAGCTCCTCGTCGCCGGCGCGAGCGCCTATCCGCGCATCATCGATTTCGAAACGATGGGTGGAATCGCGCGCGAGATCGGCGCGCATTTCGTCGTCGACATGGCCCATATCGCGGGCTTGGTGGCAGCAGGGCTTCATCCCTCCCCCATTCCTCATGCGACTTACACGACATCGACCACTCACAAGACGCTCCGCGGGCCCCGCGGCGGCCTGATCCTGAGCTCGGCCGACAAGATCAAGGCCGTCAACTCGCTCATCTTCCCGGGCATCCAGGGCGGACCGCTCATGCACGTGATCGCAGCCAAGGCCGTCGCGTTCGGCGAGGCGCTGACTCCTTCCTTCAAGGCCTATCAGAAGCAGATCATCGACAACGCCAAGGCCCTCGCGACCGAGCTGCAGTCCCAGGGCTTCAGCCTCGTCACGGGCGGCACTGACAATCACCTCATGCTCGTGGATCTCACCAAGACCCTCGACGGCTCGATCACGGGCAAGGACGCCGAAGCGTGGCTCGACCTCGCCGGCATCACGGTCAACAAGAACACGATCCCCAATGAGCAGCGCAGCCCGTTCGTCACGAGCGGGATCCGCATCGGCACGCCGGCAATCACGACGCGCGGGCTAGGCACCGGCGAGATGAAGCAGGTCGCAGGCTGGATCCGCCGCGCGCTCGAAACCAAGGGCGATGCCGCCAAGCTCGAAGCGATCCGGGGCGAAGTCAAAGGACTCTGCGGAAAGTTCCCGGTTTACCGTTAACGGATCGGGATTCTAACCTCGCGACTAGGGTTGGCGTCCATCCGTGGCCCGGTCAAGC
>FTBH01000273.1_pt1 | contig 27800 bp, 19 predicted proteins | sample 1639321 | NCBI WGS metagenome assembly FTBH01 (sample SAMEA3914864, study PRJEB12502) | metagenome | biome: forest; material: soil | place: USA | collected 2012-03-12 | depth 0.3 m
ATGGCTCAGGAGGTAGGATTCGAACCTACGACCAGCCGGTTAACAGCCGGCTGCTCTACCACTGAGCTACTCCTGAATATGAAAGCTCAATTCTAGTTAATCCAAACTAGGGGCTTTGTCTACCCATGGCAAAGGGGATTTCACCGTTTGAGTTCGATTTTGACCAAGTCCGGGTCGCCGAAGGGCGTTGTGGCGAAGTTCACGACCCGTGACCCAAGCAAAAACGGCTGAGTCGGGTATCCGAGCGGGATGACGGCTACATCCTGGGATTCGAGCACCTGAGTCGCCTTGTCCACCCAGCCGGCGAACTCGGCGGCCTTCTGCTCGGAGGTCAGTCGGCCCAGGTATTCGTCAAAGACCACGCTCGTCCAGCCCCCCGTATTGAGCTTGGAGCCGGTCTTGAACGACCTCAAAAGATCGACGGGGTTCGCGACCTCAAACGCCCAGGTCTGGAGGGCGAGATCGTATTTTCCGGCCTCCAAGTCGCGAACGTAGGCCCGCGGCGCCTGGGCCCTGACCTTGAGCTTGACCTTGATCTTGCCAAACTGCTCGGCCAACCACTGCGCCACCTTGCGATCCGTCTCCGTGTCGCGGCAGAGAAGCTCAAGCTCGATGTCCTTATCAGCCGGGGCGATCCGCTGCCGCTCCTGTTGCGCGCGCGCCAGATCGCCGGTCACAAGGGCGAGGTTTCGATGCCCGGTCAGCCCCGGCGGGATCAAGCCGGTTGCGGCGCGCTCGCCGTTTTTGAGAACCGACGGGAGCTGCTGCCGATCCAGACTGTAGAGAAGCGCGCGCCTGAGGTCGATGTCTTTGGCCTTGCCGCGCGTGTTGAGCCGCAAGCTTCGCGTCGCCCAGAACGGATTGACCTGCAGACGGGTTCCCGGCGCCTGGGTCAGGTCCTCGGTCGTGGGATTGGAGAGAATCTCGATTTTTCCGGCCTTAAATCGCCCGACCTGCTGCGCATGCGTGCCTTCGATGAACTCGACGCGATAGACGGGGCGCTCACCGACGAACTTGGGATTTCCTTCGATCACGATACGCCTACCGCGCTCCCAGGCCGCGAGCTGATACGGGCCGAGCACCGCCGATTGCGCGTGCTCTTCGCCCGAATCGGCTGACTTCTTGAGGTAATCCTTGCGGATCGGAAACGACTCGGTCGTCGTCAAAAAATGCGGCAGCGTCGCCAGCGGGCGCGAGAGCGTAATCTCGAAAACGCCGGGCCCGTCGGCGCGCGTGGACTGGATCGCCCGCAGATCTTCCGACAGATCGATGCGCTTGAACGCGTCGACGAAGTGCTGGGCGTCGAGCTTGATTCCGTCAGACCATTCGACGTCCTTGAGCTTGAACCTGAGCTTGAGACCGTCGGGCGAGGTCGTGAACTCCGTGCAGAGATCGCAAACCGGCGTCGCCTGAGCGTCGTACCTGAGCAGCCCGCGCATCAGGAACATCACGATGAACCGATCCAGCGCCCCGCGCGCTTTCTGCCAATCCAGCGTCGTGGGCTCGCTCTCCATCGAAAGCCTGAGCACGGGCGGCTCGAGTCCGGCGTGGACCCAAGACGGAGAGGCCAGGAGTAAGAGCAATCCGACCGGAAGCACGCGCATGGAGTTCCTTCAGGATACCAACGAAAGAAGGGTTTGCGCCGCGTCAAATTAATAATCGGGTAGAATAGCGTGGGCCGCGCGAAGCGGCCCCGGGCGCGAGTGCGCCCGTTTCCTCCGCAGGAGGAGGCTATAATGAAAAAACTGAAACACCACATCTTCATCTGCACCAACGAACGCGAGGCGGGACATCCTCGCGGATGCTGCAAAGCCCGAGGAAGCGAAGAGCTCGTTAAACTCTTCAAAGAAGAAGTCAAAGCCGCGGGGCTAGGCGCCGAGGTCCGCGCCCAGAAGGCCGGCTGCCTGGATGTCTGCGAGCACGGACCTGCCGTCGTCGTTTATCCTGAAGGCCACTGGTACGGATCCGTTCGCGGCTCCGACGTGCATGAAATCGTCAACGCGCTAAAAGAGGGGAAGCCTGTGGAAAGGTTGAGGATCCCCGGAAAATGAAATAGACTTTTCTGACATGGCTTACCGGCGGAGCATCTTCCTCATCGATCGGGCTTTCCAGCTTCGATTTGCCGTTTATGTCTGTGGTTGGCTCATCGCCCTCTGCTTCATCTATCCGCTTATCATCTTCAATACTTTCGACTTCTTCATTCGTTTCCTCTCCACCCATGGTTCAGCCATTCCCGCTCAAGCGGTGGAGACGATCAAGAGCACCCGCCAGCAGATCCTCTGGCTCCTGATCCTGCTTCAGGCCTGTTACCTGGTCCTGAGTTTTCTGCTCAGTCTCTTTATTTCCCACCGGATCGCCGGCCCGATCTACAAGCTCAGGCAGGCCTTCGATCAGATGCGAAACGGCGAGACCCGCAACGAGGTCCGTTTCCGCACCAAGGACCACTTCGTCGAAGCGGCGGATGACTATAACGAAATGCTCAAGACGCTCAACGCCACCTACGACGCCAATATCGAGCGGCTCAGCCTTTCGATCGGCAATCTCGAGCGGGTGGCCCGCTCCGTCGATGGCGAAAGCCGCAAGACCATTGAAGAATCGCTCGGCATTCTTCGCGAAGTTCGCGAGAAGATTCCGCACTGAAAAGTGGTATAGAGTTTCGAGTCATGGCTAAGCTCGAGTTCAGGCCACATCATTTTCTCTGCACGCTCGGGTTCGAGGGCAAGGGCTACTCGCCCGAGTTCGTCGCGAACTACCAAGGAATCGCCGACTCGCTCAGGCGCTCGGGCGCCGCCGGCGACCAGGTCGAGATCCACGTCGTCGAGTCGACCGACTCGATCTGCGAGCCATGCCCCAATCGCCAAGGCGCCCTTTGCGCGACCCAAGACAAGATCGAAACCCTCGATCGCGCCCACGCGCGAGTCTTGGGCCTGAAGTCCGGCGACGTGCTCACCTGGGGCGAAGCCAAGCGCCGCGTTGCCGCGCGATTTACCGACGAAGCCTTTGATCGGGCCTGCGAGCCTTGCGGCTGGAAGGCCCTCGGCTACTGTCGCGCGGCCCTTCATCGCAACCGCGAGGAATGCCGATGAAGGCGTCACTCGTGATCTTTGCTCTCTTTGCCGTCGCTGGCGCGATGCCTGCGAACGCGGCCAAACCCAAGGCGACGAAAAAGCCTCAAGCCAAGAGCGCGAAAAAACCGACCGACCGCCAATCCCCGGCGAAGAACATCGGCCGCGCCTATGACCTGATCCAATCAGAGAGCGCGGAAAAAAACGTCGCGGCCCGAAAGCTGCTCTCGCCTTATCTTCGCGACCCGATCTTCGGCGATGAAGCGCTCTGGCTGACCGCGCTGTCGCAGCTCAGCGACGCACGGCTCGAGTTCGATGCCGAGAAGTTTTCGGCCGCGCTCGCTTCGGCCGAGAAGGCGCACACCAATCTGGGACAGGTCGATCTGCGCTATCCGCACTCGGCGACCCTGCGCTCGCAGTCCCGCGACCTGGCCTCAGCCGAGCTGCTGCAAGCCGAGTCGCTGCTCGAGCTCGGCCGCGCGAAAGAGGCGCAGACCCGATATGAAGCAGGCTTGCAGCGCCTTTCATCGGCGGGCCAGCTCTCGCAGGCAGGACATGACGAGGTCGCGGATTTTACGCGCGCGTGCAAGAAACTTCCGGACGAGTTTTGCGCGGCCTGGATGGCTCGCATCGCGAACTTCTGGCCCAAGTCCTCGCTCGAGTCCAAGGGCATCCTCGCCGCCGACCCTGAGGCCGCCGCCGATGCCGCTAAGCGCTCGGGCGGTGGATCGCCTGGCAAATCGACAACGTCCTATAAAGCGCCGGATCTGGATCAGGCCGCGTTTGACGCCGGTTTCGCCAAGTATTTGAGCGGAGACTGGGGCGATGCGATCGATCTCTTCCAGAAGATGCTGCAGGATTACCCGCGCTCCGCTTACCGCTTCAGAGCGCGCTATTGGCTTGCGCAATCGCTGGCCAAAAAAGGCAAAGACGAAGAGGCCAAAAAACAGTTCCAGTCCCTCAAAGCCGACTCGCCACTGACTTACTACGGATTACTCGCGTCTCTTCAAGCGGGCGAGCCTTTGGATGTGCCCACGGATCCCAACGGACCGCTCGCAAGCGAGCTTGAGACCTCGCTGACGGCCGCCGAGATCTACCGCATGAAGAAGGCGCGCGCCCACTCCGAGCAGGGATCGAGTGACCTGGCCGCGCTTGAGCTCAAAGACCTTCGAGCGCGCGATTCGATGTCGAACGCGTTCTTGATGTATCTGGCGCAGCTCAACTCCAAGGTCGGCAATCACGGCACCGCCTTCTCGCTGATCTCGGAGCTGATCCTGCGTGGGAGCGACCGGGTTTTTTCGGCGCCGATCTTCAACATGATCTTTCCGGTTCGTCATCTGGAGCTGATCAAGAAGGCCGCGCTCGAGGCCAAGATCGACCCGATTCTTCTTCTGAGCCTCATCAAGCAGGAGTCGGCCTTTGATCCCGAGATCGCCTCGAACTCAGGCGCAACCGGGCTGACCCAGGTTCTCTATGGCACGGCGCTCGAGCACTTTCCGGAGATCGCGCGCACGGACCTGACCGATCCGGAGACCAATATCCGCACAGGCACTAAGTACTTGGCCTGGCTTCTGCGCAAATACGGCGGCAACACCGCCGCCGCGCTCGCGGCTTACAACGCTGGACCGACGGCCGCCGGCAAGTGGATGAGCGGGCGGGACAAGAAGCTCGGCGAGCTCGAGTTCGTCGAGACGATTCCGTACAAGGAGTCGCGCGAATACGTGGGTGCGATCCTGCGCAACTACTACTGGTATTCGAAGCTCTTGAAGGAAGGAAAGCCGATCGCTACTCTGGGCGACCTCGACCGGCTCTGGCCGGCCAAATCTCAGGAGTAGTCTATGGCCATCCCAAGAATCGAAACTGATCGCCTGATCCTGCGCGGTCATGAGACGCGGGATTTTGAGCTTTGCGCGAAGATGTGGGCGGACCCCGTGACCACTCGCTATACGATTGGCGAACCTTCAAACGCGCACCGAACTTGGATGCGCATGCTCTCCTATCGCGGACTTTGGGAGTTAACGGGATTCGGTTACTTTGCCGTCGAAGAAAAGGCTTCGGGGCTCTACGTCGGCGACGTCGGTTTCGCCGACTACAAGCGCGCATTGGACCCCCCGGTCCCCGCAATTCAAGGACTCCCCGAAATCGGCTGGGCGCTCGCCGCCCACGCGCATGGTCGCGGCTACGCGACTGAAGCACTTCGCGCAGTCGTCACTTGGGGTGATCGAGAACTCTCGAGCCCGCGCACGGCATGCCTCATTAGTGGCGAAAACACTGCCTCTCTTAGAGTCGCCGAGAAGCTCGGTTACCGCGAGATCGGAAAAACCTCAAACGGCGGTTTGCCGGGTCTTGTGTTCACTCGCGGCTAGCGCTTTGACGCAAGCCTCTACCAAAAGTAGGGGGCCACCTTTTAGACGTTGAAGCGGAAGTGCATGAGGTCGCCGTCCTTGACGACGTAGTCCTTGCCTTCGAGGCGGTGCTTGCCGGCGTCTTTGACGGCCTGCTCGCTCTTGAACTTCATGAGGTCGTCGAAATGAAAGACCTCGGCGCGGATGAAGCCCTTTTCGAAATCCGTGTGGATCGCGCCGGCGGCTTCGGGAGCCTTGGCGCCTTTGCGGATGGTCCAGGCTCGAACTTCGATCTGACCTGCGGTGAAGTAGGTTTGCAGGCCGAGGAGGTCGTAACCCGCGCGGATCACGCGGTTGAGGCCCGGCTCGTCCATTCCCATTTCCTTCAGGAATGCCGCTTTTTCTTCTTCCGGGAGCTCGGCGATCTCGGACTCGATCTTTCCGCAGATCTGGACGACGGGGCTGCCTTCTTTGGCCGCGTACTCCTGCAGCGCCTTGACGTGGGCATTGGGCTCGGCCTTGCCGATGTCGCTGTCGTCGACGTTGGCGACGTACATGACCTTCTTGGCGGTGATGAGGTGGAAGTCGTGGATGAGCGCCAGCTCGTCTTCGCTCAGTTTGAGCGAGCGCACGGGCTTGCCGGATTCGAGCGCGGCGCGAACCGGGGCGAGCACTCCCATGACGGCCGCTGCCCTCTTGTCGGAGCCTGCGCGAGCCGTCTTCTCGAGGCTCGAGTAGCGCTTGATCACCGTATCAAGGTCGGCCAAGATCAGCTCGGTATCGATGACCGAGATGTCGCGAAGCGGGCCGACCGAACCATCGACGTGAATCACGTTCGGGTCGCTGAAGCAGCGGACGACGTGCGCGATCGCGTTGGTCTCGCGGATGTGGCCGAGAAACTGGTTGCCCAGGCCTTCGCCCTTGGATGCGCCTTTGACGAGCCCCGCGATGTCGACGAAGGTCATCGACGCCGGCACGAGCTTGTCGGTCGGGATGTACTGCTGGATCTGGGCCAACCGCGGGTCCGGCACCTTGACGATGCCCGTGTTGGGATCGATCGTGCAGAAGGGGTAGTTGGCGGCTTCGGCTTTGGCCGAGGTCAGCGCGTTGAAGATCGTCGACTTGCCGACGTTAGGAAGACCGACGATGCCGCATTGAAAACCCATATTTACCCTATTCCTTTTTGCCTTGTGGCTCGTCCCGATTGAACTCGGTCATCGCGCCCTTGATATCGCCACCCACGACCCGCTCGACAGCCTCGGCGATCCGATCAAAGAGCGGATCCAGAAGCTCGAGCTCGCCGTCGGAAAACTGCTGGAGCACGTAGTCCGCCGGCTGGATCGGCAGGTTAAGCGTCCTGGGATGACCGATCCCGATTCTGAGCCTGTGATAGTTGTTTGCCAGTGCGCCCAGGCTCGCGTCAATGGACTTGATGCCATTGTGGCCGCCAGCCCCGCCGCCCGTCTTGAGCCGAATCGCGCGCGGCTTGAGGTCGAGCTCGTCGTAAAGCACGATCAGATCGCCCGGCTCGCACTTATGCATCAGCATGACGGGGGCGACCGCCTTGCCCGAAAGATTCATGAAGGTCTGAGGCTTGAGGATCAGGACCTTCTCGCCTTTGACCGTCGCCTGGTAGATCTCGGCTTCGTGCTTGTTTTGAGGACCCTGCGCCCCCCAACGCTCGATCAACCGATCGACGGCGAGGAAACCCACGTTATGACGGGTCGTCTCGTAGCGGGGACCCGGATTGCCTAGACCTACGACAACTTTCACAGGTTAGATGAACAGCGAGCTGACGCTGTCGTAGTTGTGGATTCGGTAGATCGCCTCGGCGAGCAGGTCGGCGACCGAGAGCTGCACGATCTTATCGCATTTGCGGGCGGCATCCGAGAGCGGGATCGTGTCGGTGACGATCACGCGCTCGATCTTGGAGTTCTGGATGCGGTCGATGGCCGGGCCCGAGAGCACGCCGTGGGTCGCCGCCGCGAAGACGCGCGTGGCGCCGTGGTCGAGCACGGCGTGGGCGGCTTCGGTGAGCGTGCCGGCCGTGTCAATCATGTCATCGAGGATGATGGCCGTCTTGCCTTCGACGTCGCCGACGATGTTCATCGCTTTGGCGACGTTCGGTCCCGTGCGGCGTTTGTCGATCATGGCGACCGAGGCGTTCAGGCGCTTGGCGTAGGCGCGCGCGCGTTCGACGCCGCCCGCATCCGGGCTGACGAGCACGGTCTCGCCGAGACCGCTCATGTTCTTGTTAAGGAAGTCGAGGATGACGGGGGACGAAAAGAGGTTGTCGAAAGGAATATCAAAGAAGCCCTGGATCTGGCCTGCGTGTAGGTCCATCGATACCACGCGCGTGGCGCCAGCGGCGACGATCAGGTCCGCGCAGAGCTTGGCGGAGATCGGCGTGCGGGGCGCGACCTTGCGGTCCTGGCGAGCATAGCCGTAGTAGGGCATTACCGCGGTGATCTCTTTCGCGCTCGCGCGCTTGAGCGCGTCTATCATTACGAGCATCTCCATCAGCGTGTCGTTGACGGGGTTGCAGGTGCTCTGAATGACGTAGACATCGCGACCGCGGACGTTCTCGCCGATTTCGACAAAGATCTCACCATCGCTGAATCGGCGAGCCTCGGCGTGTCCGAGGGGCTTGCCGAGTTTTTCGCAGATCTTTTGCGCGAGCTGGCGATTAGAGTTTCCGGATAGAATGACCCATTCTCTCAATCGCATCGCAGCCTTCTCCTTGAGGGTGACCCAGAGTGGTTAACTCAGGGCACCCCAGGGTTCAAGACCAAAATAATGCGCCGCACAGTGACAGCGCGCCGGGTCCGATTAGCCGACCACAAAGTTCAGGATCTTGTCTTTCACGAAGATGACCTTCTTGATGGCCTTGCCCTCGAGCTGGCTTGCGACGGTCGGGACCGCGCGCGCGAGCTTCTCGGCCGTGGCTTGGTCGGCGCCTGGCTCGATCTCGATCGTCCCGCGCGTCTTGCCGAGCACCTGGACGGCGATCGTGATCGAGTCGTCCTTGGCGTGAGCCGGATCGAAGACCGGCCAAGGCTCATAGGTCAGCGCCGACTTTTCGCCGAGCATCGCCCAGAGCTCCTCGGCCACGTGAGGGGCGAAGGGGTTGAGCAGCTGGACGAAGGGCTTGAGGCAGGCCTTGGGCTTTTGAGGCGCCGAGGTGAAGTGGTTGATGAAAACCATCATCTGAGAGATTGCCGTATTGAAGCGCAGGGCTTCGATGTCTTCGCCGACTTTCTTGATCGTTTTGTGAGTGATCTTGAGATCTTCGGGAGTCGGAGCCGCGTCCGTGAAGAGCGGCTTGCTCGAGCCGTCTTCCTGATCGGCGGCGAACACGCGCCAGGCGCGCTGAAGAAAGCGATACACGCCTTCGATCGCGGTCGTCGACCACGGCTTGTCGCGGTCGAGCGGACCCATGAACATCTCGTACATGCGGAGCGTGTCGGCGCCGTATTTCTCGACGACGACGTCGGGATTGATGACGTTGCCACGCGACTTGGACATCTTCTCGCCGTCTTCGCCCAGGATCATGCCCTGGTGGACGAGCTTCTTGAACGGCTCATCGACCGAGACGAGGCCGGCGTCGAAGAGGACCTTGGTCCAGAAGCGCGCATAGAGCAGGTGCCCAACCGCGTGCTCGGGTCCGCCGAGGTAGAGGTCGACGGGCATCCAATATTTTTGGGCCTCCTGGCTGAACGGCTCCGCGTCGTTATGCGGATCGCAGTAACGCAGGAAATACCAAGACGAACCGGCCGAGCCCGGCATCGTGTCTGTCTCGCGCCTGGCGGGCTTGCCCGTGCGCGGATCCAGCGTGTTGACCCAGTTCAAGATCGCGCCAAGCGGACTCTCGCCCGTGCCAGAGGGCTCGTAGCTCTGAACATCCGGAAGCACGACCGGCAGCTGATCGAGCGCGAGCGCCGCGCGCTCGCCGCCCTCGAGGTGGACGATCGGGAATGGCTCGCCCCAGTAACGCTGGCGAGAGAAAAGCCAGTCGCGGAGCTTGTACTGGACGGTGCGCTTGCCGCGCCCTTCTTTTTCGGCCCAAAGGATGACGGCTTCTTTCGCTTCGGGCGTCTTTTTGCCCGTGATGAAGCCTGAATTGACCGAGACGTCGTTTTCGACGACCTGGACGATCTCAAGCCCGTACTGCTTGGCGAAAGCCTCGTCGCGCTCGTCATGCGCAGGCACGGCCATGATGGCGCCCGTGCCGTAGCTCATCATCACATAGTCGGCGATCCAGATCGGGATCTTCTTCTGCGTGAGTGGATTGATCGCGTAGGCGCCGATGAAGGTGCCGGTTTTTTCTTTGGTCGCGTCCTGTCTGGCGAGCTCGGATTTTTGCGCGGCTTGCGCGCGATAGGCCGTGACGTCGGCCTTGCGATCCGCGGTCACGAGCAGATCGACAAGCGGGTGCTCGGGCGCGACCACCATGAAGGTTGCGCCGAAGATCGTGTCCGGGCGCGTGGTGAAGATCTCGAGCTCCGTGCCCGGTCTCTCCGTCGGAAAGCGCATCTGCAGGCCTTCGCTGCGGCCGATCCAGTTGCGCTGAAGCTCCTTGGTGCTCTCCGGCCAGTCGACCTTATCGAGGTCCTTGAGCAGGCGCTCGGCGTAGCTCGTGATCTTGAGCATCCACTGCTTCATGGGCTGGCGGAAAACGGGATGGCCGCCGCGCTCGGATTTTCCGTCGACGACTTCTTCGTTGGCGAGAACGGTCTTGAGGGCAGGGCACCAGTTGACGGGCACTTCTTTTTGGTAGGCCAGGCCCTTTTCATAAAGCTTGGTGAAGATGTACTGCGTCCACTTGTAGTATTTGGGGTCGCAGGTGGAAATCTCGCGCGACCAATCGAAACTGAAGCCGAGCGACTTGAGCTGCCGGCGGAAGGTCTCGATCGCCTTGGCCGTCGTGATGTTGGGATGCACCCCGGTCTGGAGGGCGTACTGCTCGGCAGGCAAGCCGAAGGCGTCCCAGCCCATCGGATGAAGGACGTTGAAGCCTTTCGCTCGCTTATAGCGGCAGACGATATCGGTCGCCGTATAACCCTCGGGGTGACCTACGTGAAGGCCCGAGCTGCTCGGATAGGGGAACATATCGAGCACGTAATATTTCGGCTTCTTGGAACCCGTTTCGGCCTTGAAAAGCTGCTGATCTTCCCAATGTTTCTGCCACTTCGGTTCGATTGACTTGTGATCGTAGGCCATGATGAAAATAGATATAGATCATGGGCCACCCGGATAGCCACGATATTTGCGTCTTCGAAAATGGGCAGGCGAGCCTTCGCGACCGCAAAGTCGGCGAAGCCATGCATTCGTCGATCGGCCCCTGGCGCGAGGCCAACCAGATCTACGTCGAGCCGGCACGCCTGACCGAGCTCCTCAAGAAAGAGCATCTTCCGCCGCTGGTCATCTATGACATCGGTCTCGGCATCGGGGCCAATGCCTTGGCCGCGCTATTTGCACAGGAAGAAAGCAACGGGCTCCGCCCGCTTCAGGTCATCAGCTTCGAGAACGATGTAGGCGGCCTCAGGCTCGCGCTCTCCAAAGGAACCGAGGTCTTTCCGTTTTTTGAAGGGTACGAAACCGCGCTCCGGTCGCTCCTTGACCGGGGATACTGGCATTCGCAGGACCACGGCCAGGACTGGCGCCTGCTGGAGGGCGATTTCCGCGCGATGAACCTGACCCAGCTTCCGCGCCCTGATCTGATCTTCTTCGATTTCTACTCGCCCAAGGTCTGTCCCGAGCTTTGGACCAAGGCCGTCTTCGAAAAGCTCCGCGCCGTCAGTCACGCGGGCACGCGGCTTTTCACCTATAGCGCCGCGACCGCGACTCGTTCGGCGATGATTCTGGGCGGCTTTCATGTGGGGCATGGCACCGCGACGCTTTTGAAGCACGAAACGACCCAGGCGGCCGTCGATCTGGCGCTGCTGGAGAGCCCTCTCGGATCGGAGTGGATCGCCAAGTTCGAGCGCTCTGAACGTAATCTGCCCCTGGATGCCGCCCCTTCTGACCGCGAGCGGGTCCGGGCAGCCCCTCAGTTTCCGCGCGTCTGAAGACGGGCAGGCGCCGCGTTTGCACGGTAGTGTCCTGGAGGTTCTGTGCCATGACCCTAAAATACCGAGCGACCCGAGATGATCCGGAACCGGAAGCGAACGCCCCAGGCTCGATCGAGCAGCAGCTGGACATGTGCGAACGAGGCCCGCTCAAGGGCGAGGAAATCGCGCATGAGCGTTCGCGACCCAGGGGCTTTCTGGAAGGCGCGATCGTGGATACGGATCGCGAAACCGGCGAGATGAGCGGCGACGACCATTCGCGCGGCCTGCAAGGCGACGACTCCGAGACGGAGACGCAGCCACATCCGGTGAGCGGCATCTTCGGGGACGAAGCGCGCGACCAGGATGCCTCGACGGACGATATCGAGAAACGACGAGCCGAATAAACACTGGCCTGCGGTCAGGCGTCTTGATATTTGGCGGATCATGGTGATCTTGCTTGCCCTGGCGTTCTCGCTCGCGGGGCCCGCCGCGCAGGCCGCTGCCGGTTGGCCGGCCGGCATCGACAGATTTCAGAAGACGGATGGCAACTGCGCGGCCGCGGCGCATGAACTCAAGCCTTCGGCCACCCCGCGGACTGAAGAGACCTGCCGAGCCGAGCGCCTGCGCGCCCAGCTCGAAAGCGCCCCCGAAGCCCTCTGCCCGGGCGTCGAGGCCAAGAGCATCGATGTCTGCTTTGACCGGATCCTGGGCTCGATGATCGACAAAAAACTGATCGGCGGCAAGAGCGTCGCGCTCCTCTCGCGCGCGCCGCTGCTCTGGTGGTTCGAACGCGAGAACCCCGACTCAGTCTCCTCGGCGCTCAAACTCGTCGACATCGACCGCGCGGCGCTGAGAAACTACGAGCGCGTGGCGCCTGCCGCGAGCGCGAGCGCCGATGAGAAGCTATTTCCGCATTTCATCCTCCATCATTGGGAAGAACAGCTCGATCACGCCGCCAAATTGGGCGGCAAGGTGAGCCGAGACGAATTCAAAAAAGCGGCGGCACGATGGAATTTCGTCGCCCACTGATCTACCCGCACGGCGCGCCCGAGACGACTTTTGATGCGATGATTTTCGACTGCGACGGCACGATCGCCGACTCGATGCCGCTCCACCTGGTCGCCTGGAACGACGCGCTCTCGCGCTGGGGTGCCCGACTCGAAGAGCGCGACCACTACGCCTGGGCCGGAACGCCGATGGCGACCGTCGTCGCGCGGCTCAATCAGTCCCTGGGACTCTCGATGCCGGTCGGCGAAGTGGTTCGGCTCCGCGAGGAGCGATACTTCGAGTTATTGCCCTCGATTCGCGCCATTCCCTTCGTTCATGAGCAGATCCTCCGCTTTTCGGGAAAACTCCCGCTCGCCGTCGTCTCAGGCAGCCCTCGCGAATCGGTGCTGAAGACACTGGGATACCTCGGACTCGCGGACCGCTTCGCCGTCATTCTCGGTGCCGAGGACTATTCGCGCGGCAAACCCGATCCCGAGGGGTTTCGGCTCGCGGCCTCCCGCCTGGGCGCCGCGCCCGAACGATGCATCGTTTTCGAAGACGCGGAGTACGGCGTTCAGGCGGCTCGCGCGGCGGGAATGAAGTGGATCAAGATCCCTTCGCCCGAGCTGCCGAGCTATGTCTGCGAGACGCCGCGATTCTGGCTTCGCGAGATCATCCCGGATGACGCTCCGGTTTTCTTTGATCTCAACTCGGATCCGGACGTCGTTCGATATACCGGGGACGGCCCCTTCGCTTCCGTTCAGGCGGCTCATGACTTCTTGACCGGCTATGACCACTACGCGCGATACGCGATGGGACGCTGGGCGGTCATCTCCAAGACCGACGGCGAATGCGCGGGCTGGTGCGGCCTCAAGACCCTCGAGAACGGCGAGATCGACCTCGGCTACCGGTTATTTAAGAAAGACTGGGGAAAAGGCATCGCAACCGAGACATCCGAGGCCGTACTCCGTTACGGCTTCGAGACCCTGGGCCTCTCCGAGATCATCGGGCAAGTGGATCCCGCGAATGTCGCATCCATCCGCGTTCTCGAGAAACTTGGGATGAAGCAAGTGGGCGAGACTACGATCGGCGCCGCGCCCGCGCTCAAATACTCGTTAAGATCCCCACGGTCATGATGAGGGTCACGATCACGCCCGCGTAATAGCAGAGCGTCCGCCATGGCTGGAGCGCAAAGAGAAACGCGAGCATATAAAGGAAGCGGCTCGCGCAGAAGATCGTCATATATAAAGGCGCGCGCGCCGGATTGGCCTCGACGAGTACGTAACCCAGCGAGACGAAAAGAAAGATCGGGATGTTCTCGAGGTCGTTCTCCCAGCACCAGGCCGCGCGCTGCTCAAGGTCGGTGCTCTCGCAGGTGGCGGGCCCTTTTCCGTAGAGGGCGGCGTCCTCTTGGATCTCGAAGCGCCGATACTTCAGCTTGCCGAACCCTTGAACCAGGGTATTGGCCATCATCTTGAAGAACAATACGGCAGCGCAAACGGCCCAGGCCTTCACTTGTGGCGTCATGGTATCATTCAGCATAACATTCTAAGAATGATCCGTCCCCTGAAATGGGCCACCCTTGGCGCCCTCTGCGGAATCCTCGCGGGCGTTGCCGCTTCCGTTTTCTTGATCCTTCTCGACTGGGTCACGGAGACGCGGCTAGCGCATCCTATGCTGGTCTGGTTCCTGCCCCTGGGAGGCTTTTTCATCGGCTGGCTCTACCACGAGTACGGGCAGAACATCGCGGCCGGGCACAATCTGATCTTGGACGAGATCCACAACCCCAAGAACGTCGTGCCAGCCAGGATGTCGCCTTTCGTGCTGCTCGGGACATTGGTTTCGCATTTTTTCGGCGCGTCGGTCGGGCGCGAGGGCGCGGCCGTCCAAATCAGCGCAAGCCTGGCCGATCAACTCACGCATCCATTTAAGCTGACCCCCGCCGAGAGGCGGACCGTCCTCGTCGCCGGCACGGGAGCGGGATTCGGCGCCGCGATCGGCGCACCGTGGGCGGGCGTCCTCTTTGGAATGGAGGTCGTCACGGTCGGCAGGCTCAAGCCCGTCGCGCCGATCGAGAGCCTGATCGCATCCTTTGTCGCGTACTACACGGCTCGGCTCCTGCGCGCGCCGCACTCGCACTTTCCGGTGATCGCGCTTCCCGGCGTTTCGATTGCCATGGTTTTGATCGTCGTGGCCGCCGGGGTTTTGTGCGGGCTACTTGCGCGCGGGTTCACGCTTTTCACTCACGGTATCGAAAATCTCCGTAAGAAATGGATCCCCTATCCGCCGCTCAGCCCGTTCTTCGGCGGTCTGATCCTGCTCGCTCTCTATCAGCTCTCGGGGAGCTATCGCTATTCCGGGCTAGGCATCGATGTGATTCAAGAAGCGCTCACGCGCCCCGTCTCCTGGACTGACCCGCTCCTCAAAGGAGCGTACACGGCGCTTTCGGTCGGCACCGGATTCAAGGGCGGCGAGTTCGTCCCGCTCGTCTTCATGGGAACGACACTGGGGAGCTATCTCGCGACCTGGCTTCCAGCGACGGCGGGCTTTCTGGGCGCGCTCGGCTTTGCCGCGCTCTTTGGCGGCGCCGCCAACACGCCGCTCGCCTGCACGATCATGGCCGGCGAGCTCTTCGGCTGGGGCATCGCGCCCTACGCGTTCATCGCGTGCTTAGCGAGTTACTTCTGCTCGGGGAGAAGCGGAATCTACCGAGGGCAGCGATAGGCTCAGCCAAAGCGCGGGCGTCAACCAGAAGTAGAGCCAGAAGTGCATGTTCAGGAGCACGAAGAAACAAAGCGCGACCGCGGCGAAAGAAAGGGTTTGCTCACGATTTCTTGCCGCCTTCCAGAATAAATACAGACAAAGCGCGCCTTGAAGCGGCTGCAGGAAGCGGGTGAGATTCGCGCTGTAAAACAACGGCGCGAGCGTCAGACCGTAATCCCCGACGTAAGCGGCGGAGTCGAGCTTCTTCTGGAAGCTGAATGCCGTCGCTAAGAAGACGTCGAGCGTCGTCGAAGCCCGAAGCGCAAGAGCCGTCGCGAAGACGGCGAGGAGCAGCGCCAGCGCGGCCTTGCCGCGCGCAAACCCTTTTTCGAGCCAGAAGAACGGATACAGCACCCAGGCCCACTGGCGCGTGAGCACAAGCAAAGCACTCGAGACGGGTTTAAGCCCTGGGAGCGTACGGAACGCGACAATCAGGAGGAAAAATGCCTCGAAGTACAGATCATGCCTGAAGTTCCAATAAGGATTGAGAATGAAAAACTGAAGCGCGTCACGCTCGCGGGAGTCTTGAGGCAGCCGTTTTGAATGCAAGATGACGAGACCAAACCAGATCGCGCGATAGAAGAGCTGGTTCCAGCGCAGATCGAGGCCTAGAAGAAAGGCGGGGAGATGCGAGAACAGGGTTCCGGGGAGATAAGGCATTCCCGTTCGTCCATTGGCCAGATCGAAAACGGCATATGGGCTGATCCCCGCATCCAGCCATTGTTTGAGCGCTTGATGGATCGAAGGCAGCATGTCGGATCGAAGCGGGTCGAGTGGAAAAGCGCGTATCGATCCGTATAGGATCGCGAGCGAAAGCAAACACGAACCCACGAGATTGCCTCGCTTCAAAAACGGAAGAGCAAGCCCGCACGCGAAAATCGTGTGCCATGGCATGGCATACCCGAAGGAAGCGAAGTGCTTGGCGCTGTACAGGGCGAGCGCCAGATTGCCGAGGCAAAGCAAGGGAACCCAGGCGCGCGCGCGGAGGCAGCGATCGATGACCGCGTCGATTCGCGCAGGCACTCCGCGCACCATGAAGACGGCGAAACCGGCGCTAACCGCTAACCACAAGATTCGGCCCGTGGGGCCTGGCAGCCAGGACCAGGGCTGGGACTTTCCGAAGGCCAGATTCTGCGCAAGCAGGATGAGAATAGCCAGGCTCATGGCCTGACTATGGCCCGGCGACCGAGAAAGGGAAAGGCCCGGTTATTGGCGAACCGAGAGCTCTTGAACGCGCTTATCCTGCGGCGCTATACCCTTGAGGGACTGGACCGCGAGACGGCGGATCGGCTCGCGCTTGGAGTTCTTAGCGATATCCAGCATCTTCTCGAGGTAATCCGACTTCTCGTCGTCGCGGCTACTGTAACGATAAAGCGCGCTCATCGCCATGAGGCGATCGGGCTCAAGCATTCCCGGCTCAGGCTTCTTGCTCGATGCGCTCAAAAAATCCTTGAGGATCTGCTCGCGCCCGCTCGGCGAACCCGAGTTGGTTCCGCCGAACGAAAGCGCCTGGAGCGCGCTCCGGCGGGTAGTCAGATCCTGATCGTGAAGAAGCTCCTGAAGCCTGTGGTTGGAGTGCTCGTCATCGAAGTAGCCGAGCGCGCGGATTGCGATCATGCGGACCCGATTGTCCTTGGATGTGACGAGTTCCAGCGCCTTTTTCTGAGCCGCGGAATCGCGTTGCGTGGAGAGACGCAGGAGCGCCGAGATCAGCTCCGGCTCCTTGCCGGCTTCGTTTTGTTCGAGTGCCGCCAAATCCTTGGCGCGGGCGGCGGCCAGATCGAACGGTTTGCCGACCGGGCCATTCGGGCGCTGGGCGAGCGGATTGGCCGGACGCGCGCCCGGCGGAATCGCCGCAGTCGGCGCTCCTCCGGATTGAGCGGCCGGAGCGCTTGCGCGATTTTGCTCGAAACGGGAGCCTGAAACAGCAGATTTCCCGCTTCCGCTCCAGTGTTGAAATCCCCAGATCGCGACCGCGCCGACAGGAATCACCCACCATCTCTTTTTCATCCGTTGCTCCCTTCTAGTGCTCTATCGATTATAGAGGTCAGGACTCTAAATGGATCCTGCAGTTGCGCGATTTTCTATTGCACTTTGACCGCGAGCTCCTGAACGCGCTTGTCCTGCGGAGCCATCCCCTTGAGGGACTGCACGGCTAACCTGCGAATCGGCTCGCGCTTGGATGTCTTGGCGATGTCGAGCATCTTCTCGAAGTACTCGGACTTCTCGTCGTCACGGCGGACGATACGATAGAGCGCGCTCATCGCCATCAAGCGCTCGGGCTCGGCCGTAGCCGCATTGCTCGATTTTCCCGAGCTCTTGACGTAGTCCTTGAGGATCTGCTCGCGCCCGCTTTTGTCCAAATTGTCGGGCATGACCAACGAAAGGGCCTGAAGCGCGCTTCGCCGCGAAATCAAGTCCGCGTCGCCCAGCAGACCCTTGAGCTTCTGATTGACCGAAGGCTCGTCGAAGTAGGCGAGGGCCCGGATCGCGGCCATCTTGAGCTTGATGTCCTTCGAGTCCACTAGCCCCAAAGCCTTGGCCTTGGCCTGCGGATCGCGTTGGACGGAGAGCCGCATGAGCGCGGGGAGTAGGTCATTTGATTGCGCGTGATCGGCGTCCTGCAATACGGCGAGATCCTTCGCCCGGATCGCGGCTGCGGCTTCGGCCGCCTTGCTTCCGCTGGCGAGAGGCGCTGCCGAGCCCGGCCTGGCCTTCTGCGCGCCGCTGCTGAAAAGCGACGCGAACGTCTGGCTCTCTTTCGTCGGCTGCGCCGGACGCTGGGCGGTGCTCGTCGAAGCGGACGCGGGACCCGAATGCTTCGCTCCGCTCCAGTGCCGATATCCCCAAACTGCGACGATGCCGATCGAGATGATGACCAGTGTCTTCTTCATAGATGTGCTCCAGGGTTATTGAAAATTATACGGTCGTTCGCGCGGATCACAAGCCCCGCGAATCAGCGTCAATTTTCTGATCACGTTCCGAAGACCAATTATTAATGATGTCCTAACATCCAGCAGAACAAGAACCGTAGGTTCCGCCCGGGGTCGCCGAGTCAAAGAACGACGCATCGCCCGTGACCGTGCCCGTGTTGGTGCTCGAGCCGTGGAAGTCGGCATTGCCAGTGACGACGCCCGCGTTCTGGGCCGAGTCTGTAAACGAAGCGTCACCCGGTACGGTGAAGGAGTTCACGATCGAACCCGAGAAGTTCCAGTGCAGGATCTGAAGCCCATCATGATCGAGGCTCATGCCATAGACCGGCCCCCAGGCTGAGCCATCCGAGATCGAGATCGCCTGGCTTGAGGCTGAGTCGAACGTCGCGCTGCCGTAGACTGTGCCGGAGTTATAAGACGAGTCGTGGAAGACGGCATTGCCCGAGATCATTCCCACATTGAAACTGCTGCCGGCGAAGTTAGCTGAGCCGCTGACCGTACCCTCGTTAACTGCGGAGTCCGCGAAGGATGCGTCGCCGCCAGTTACGCCGAGGTTGATCGCGGTGCCCGTGAACCGGACGGTCGCATCACTGCTCGAGGAGCCGTACCAATATCCTGCGGAGACTTCGAGCGTAGCTCCGGCTTGAACTGAGATCGCGGCTGTCTCGTTATTATAGCCGGAAGGAGCAGGGCCCACGTAACCCATTACCAGGATCGATGGCACGGTATCGGTGAAGGCGCCCTGCTGGATCACGATCGAGTCGAGATCGACCGGAATCCGGCGCGCCATCACCGAGCACTCGGAGTCGGCAAACCAGTTTGCAGTGGTCGCCCAGAGCCCATCGCCCTGGTTGCAGAAGTAGATCGTGCTCTGAGCGGCCAACGGAGGGCCGTTCGGGTTAGTCGCCGAGTACGAAACATCGCCGCCTACGGTACCGTTGTTTACGCTCGAGCCATCGAAGTACGCACTGCCTGCGACGTACCCTACGTTGCTGCCCGAGCCGCTAAAGGTCGCCGAGCCCCCGATATTGCCCGCGTTCAGAGCAGGTCCACTGAAGGTCACCGAAACAGAGGCGTTAGTCGAGCCATACCATACACCGCCGGTGACGTTTAGTTCGCCGGAGGAGACGTACAGGTTGGTCGTCCAATTACCGCCCTCCATCGGAGCAATGCCGTAGTAGCCGGCAAGGCTCAGACTCGGCGCCATGTCCGTGAAGACGCCAGACTGGATGTGGACCGCGTCGCCATCGGCAGGAGCGCGGTACGCATGCACCGAGCAACCTTCGTCTTTGAACCAGTTATCCGTCGTCGCCCAGAGCGAGTCGCCTTTATCGCAGAAGTAAATCGTGCTCGCGCCGCCGAGGGGGCAGTTGCCCGCGCAGCTACCGTACATGCCTCCAGGGACACTCGAGCTTCCGAAATGAGCGGTGCCGTTGACTACGCCTTGGTTCGAGCTCGAATCAAAGAACGAGGCGTTGCCGTTGACCGCGCCTAGGTTAACGCTCGAGTCATAGAACGTGGCGCTTCCGCTGATGGTCGTCTGATTGACGCTCGAGTCCCTGAAGACCACGTCGCCAGGGAACATGTTCGAGGCCACGGCGACAGCGCTGCCGCTGAACTCAACCTCGGTCGACACGTCCACCGAGCCATACCAGGAGCCCGAGGTCACGTGGAGAACGCCGCCCGGGGCGATGTGCATCGCGCCCGTTTGCATGCCGCTGCCCGTGGGCGCGTCACCGTAGTAACCGGCCAAGTTGAGCGACGCTAAGTCGCCTTCGGTATAGCTTCCCGACTGGATGTGGACGGTGTCGCCGTTGGCAGGGAGCCGGCGAGAAGGCGTCGTGCAGGTCTCGTACTTGAACCAGTTGTCGAGATTCATCCAACGTCCGTCGCCTTGATCGCAGAAGTAGATATCATGGTTAGCCGCGAGCAGGTGTGGGTTGTTCGGACCCCAGACGATGTTGCCGTAGACAACACCCATGTCATCGCTCAGGTCGTCGAACTCGGCGTCATTCATGACCGCCGCATGCATTCCGTTGAAGCTCGAATCTTTGAACAGCGCGTTTCCGTAGACATCGCCCAGGTTGGAGCTTGAGTCATGGAACTCGGCAGCCCCGACGACGCCCATATTGACTGAGTCACCGTAGAAATAGGAGGTGCCGGCTCCGATCCCATTGCCATACCAGGCCCCCGAGGTCACGGTGAGGCCGCCGGGATAGGCGATGACTAGGTTAGCCGTCTGATCGCCATTCTCAGCCGATGCGATGCCGCTGTAAGAGGTAAGCGTGACGGCCGTCGGTTGATCCGTGAAGGCCGCCTTGACGACGACCGAGTCGCCCGACTGCGGGATCCGGTGCGCGAACTGAGTGCAGGCTTCGTCCTGGAACCAGTTCCAGTGGTTGTTCCACAACGAATCAGAAGTTCCGCAGAAGTAAATCGACTGGTTTACGCCAAGCAGGTTCGGATTTCCTGGAGCCCAGGTGATCAGCCCTTGTACGCCACCCAGGTTGTTGCTGCTTCCATTGAAGTTTGCATTGAATAGGACGCTCGCGCCCGCGGAATTCACGCTCGCGCCATCAAAGGTCGCGTTTCCTTCGACCACGCCGCCAGGAGCGTTCGAGCTTTGATCCGTAAAGGATGCGCTGCCGTGGACCATGCCACCATTTGAGCCCATGCCCGAGAAGGTGACATGAGCCGCCGGATCGGACGAACCATACCAGACACCGTTATTGATCGAGAGCGGGCCGTCCGCCATGATCGAGAGGTTTTGCGTGCGATGATTGCTATCGTCACCCGAGGCATCGCCCTGATATCCGCGCAATGAAAGCGCTTCGGGCGTATCGGTGTACGTGCCCGTTTGGATGAAGACCCAGTCTCCAGAGAGGGGATTGCGGCCAGCCGCTTGAGAGCAACCATAATCCACGAACCAGTTGAACCGATCCATCCAGAGCGAGCTACCCTGATCGCAGTAGTACATCGTGCTATCCGGACCCACCGGGCAGTTACCCGAGCAGGAGCCGAAGGTGCCGGACGCGATGGAGTTATTTAGGAACGACGCCATTCCGGCAACGGTCCCCATATTGAAGCTATAGTCGTAGAAGCTGGCGTTGCCTCCGACGTAGCCCTGGTTTGTGCTCGAGCCGTGGAACTCGGCCGAGCCTTGGATCGTACCTGTGTTGACGCTGTCGCTGAAGAACTGGACGCTCGCCGATCCGTCGGACGTGCCGTGCCAGATTCCGCCGCTGACAGAGAGCGTGCCTGAGGCGAGGATGCTTAAGTTCTCGGTCGCTCCGCTCCAGCCCACGTAGCCCTGAAGATTCAAGACTGGCGGAGTATCCCAGTAGGCGCCGTTGACGATATGGACCGTGTCCCAATCGGCCGGGACGCGTTTCGCTTGCACCATACAGGACTCGTCAGAGAACCAGTTCTTAACGTTAGACCACTGGTTCGAGCCCTGATCGCAGTAATAAATCGGGCTGTTGGAGACCAGATGGTTCGGGTTCATCTCATCCCAGATCATCGTGCCGTTGACGGCGCCCAGGTTATCGCTTGACCCGTTGAAGGTCGCATTGGCCACAACGATGCCGTCGACCGAGTTGACGCTGGAGTCGTAGAAGGTCGCGTCGCCCTGGACGTTGCCTCTGTTCATCGACGAGCCATGGAAGGCCACCGAGGCGCTCGGGCTGGACACCCCGTACCAGGTGCCCGAAGTGATCTCGAGCACGCCGCCCTCGAGGATGTAGATCTCGCGCGTCTGGCCCTGGCTGCTCGTCGGGGCATCGCCACGATAAGCCGCAAGGGTCATCGACGGGACCGCGTCCGTGTAGCTACCCGTCTGGATCGTGACTGAGTCGCCATTGGCCGGAGCGCGATAAGCACCGACTGAGCAGCCGCTGTCGCGGAACCAGTTGGCGCTCGAGGACCACAGGCCACTGCCCTGATCGCAGAAGTACATCGCTCCTGCAGTCTGATCGGCTACCGTCACCACGCGCTCGACGAACGAGCCGGTCGTAGCGTCCGTCAGTCGGATCGTGACCAAGGCCGAAGACTCAGGAGCCGTGAACGTGCCGCTACCATTCGTGTTCGAGAGCTGGCCCGAGCTCGCAGAGAGCTGGTAGTTGCCAGTGCCCCCGCTGACTGCGTACTCAATCCCTCCGTTCACTGACACGCTCTCCGAGGAAACCTCAAGCAACAGAGGAGACGACTCCACGACCGCGACGTCGATGGAGACGAATTGGCCGTCCTCATCGATCGCCGCCAAGGTCAAATGATCCCCAGGCGGCGATGCTCCCGGAGCCGCATGGAGCGTGCCGGAGCCATGTACGTTGCTCAGCGTGCCCATGTCAGAGGTGATGGTGTAATAACCATCGCCGCCGGTCACCGTGTAGGTCAGATCGCCGTAGACGGCAACCTGGTTCGCGGAGACGGTGATCTTGAGCTCTTCGGGCTCTGCAGTCACCTGGAAGCTTGAAGTCCCTGGTTGAGTCATGGCTTCGGAGCTTCCGGTGAGTCCGGGGACGAAGTAGCTGCCGCTTCCGACATGGACGTAGTAGCCAGGATATTGAGAATCGGCCGGCACAAGCAGCTTAGGCAAGCCGCTGAGATCGACACCAATCGGATCGACGTCCGACTGCGGCGTGATCACGACCGAGTCGTCGCCCAGATCAACAGGGTGCGCGGGATCAAGCACATACTCGCTCTCGCTCGAAGCCGTCGCTTCGGACATCGGCAGAGCCCGCATCAACGACGCGAAGGCCTTATCCGAGTGGTACTTCAACCAGCCCTGGTTTCCAGCGGCAAACCGTTGGTTGATCAAATCTCGGATCTCTTTCTCTCGGGCGGCCGCCTGAGCGTCCTCGGAGGTTAAAGATCTCATATAGTCGAAGATCTTCTTTGCGTTCGCGACCGCTTGACTGCGGATGCCGACATCCGACTGCGAACTGAACTCGCCGTAGACGGGAACGGTGAAGATGTACTTGTTAGGCGTATCCGGAGTTCCGCTATCCAAAGTGAACGCGACGTCGTATCTGCCCACGCTCGTGGCGCTCGCCACGACTTTAGTCACGTCGATACCGGGGCCGCGCGGGATCAACGTCCCATTCTCGGTCGCCGCATTGAAGTTCTCCTCGACCACCGTATATCGCTTGATCAACCCTTCGGAGTAGACCTTCGTCATCTGGAGCTTGCTCAAGCGCGCATTGACGAAAGCCTTGGTAGCGTCGGTCAAGAACTCGACATCCGGCAGACCGTACACTAGGTTGAGGCGGCTGACTCCTTCCTTCAAGCTGATCAATTGAGCCACCGGCTCCGAGTTTCCATTGAACTGGAGATAACCCGGCAACTGAGGCCCGATCACACCAGGGAGCGTGCCGGTCATGACGTTTACGACCTTGAGATCTCCCTGCGCGGGATGGAAGATCCCTGCCCGCGCCAAGCCGTCGACATACGAATGAGCACCCTCGTGCAGCTCCGTCGCGTCTGCCGTGAGATTCACAAGGCTGCTCGCGGAGAACGCGACAGTCTGACCGTCGTTCAAGCTCGCGCCAGCTGCTCCTAGTTCAGCCAACTTAATGGGGTCGAACACGAACTTGTAATCACCGGCAATTTTCGCCACTTTCGCGGCATCAAAGCCGGCATCCGTCGCGCGAGCGACGACCTCGGCCTTGATCCGCTCGACCATCACGCCGAGGGACGACGTCCCGCCCAAGAGCTCGATCACGGGGTTTCCGTTGACATCCGCTCTACTAAACAGGATCACGTCAGGCTGCCCTTGATCACGAGCCCTCTGGTTGACCGTGTTGGCGAAAGCCTCGAAAGCGTCCACGATCTTGGTGGCTTCGTCCTTCAGCATCGCCGCTTTCTCAGAGCTCGACAAATTGCGCCCGGACGCACGGATTTCCTTCATGGTGTACATGGACTTCATCAGAAGCGTGGTGAAATCCGCTTGCGCGGCTCGGTCGATCTTGGGATTGAGGCCGTTAGGCGCAATGAGCGTATTGACGTTCAGGTCCGGGAATGTCACGACGAGGCTCGAAGAGCGCGTCGGGACCCGCTCCGGAAGCGCGTTGTCGATCGCCGCGTAAAACGCAGGGGCGAGAGACGAGATGCGATCACGGATCGATGCTGGCTCGGTATCCTCAGTGATGGCATCCCGGTCGAGCCCCGACGCCGGATACCGATAATTGAGCACGAAATCGAGTGCCTCGATCATCATCCGCTCGGGAGACCCTTCAGGGTAGCTTTCGAGCTGAGCTCGATTGGCCTCGATGAATGACTCCGCGAGCGCGCGATCGCCCGACTTAAGCGCCGCGAGGAGAGTGTCCAAGCGATCCACGAAACCCAGGCCCCCTTCGCTTTCGGCTTTGAGCTGCGCCTGAAGTGCGGGATCCGCCGCGTTTGTAATCAGAGTATCGAGACGGCGATCGGCGTCCGAACGCGCCCCGTCCCCATCAGTCCAGGACCGTACAATTTTAGCTATTGAGCGCTCTTCACCCAGAGTGCGCATGTCATTCTGGAGGCCAAAACCCGTGAGATCTCCGACGGCCTTGAGCCCGCCCGGAAGATCCGTCGCTTCGGTCGCCGAATGGTAGTTACGGATGTAGAAGGCACCGCTGAGCATGGTCTCCGTATCGGCGTCCGAAACATAGGGGATTTCCGTCAGCTTCTGGCGCAGCTCCGCCTCGGTCATGCCTTCGGAGTCTTTAACCACAACCCGGATCATAAAGTCGGACATGCCGGGAATGGACAATAGGACTACGTCTCCCGCCCGCGACACGATCGCGCCATCGCGGAAAGCCGAACGGGACGCAACTGTCTCCGGCAGGCCGTTCAAAGCCTTCTGGAAGGCATCGCGAGTGTCGGTGAAGTCACGGCCCGACTCCTTGGTCAGGTTCCCTTGCGAATCGATCACCCATGCGGACGGGGAGTCGCCCATGGCGAAATGCCACTCGTCGGCCTTGACGCCCGCGCGAGCGAGCGCTTCAAAGGCGGTGAAGAGCGAACGGAAGTCCGCCTTGTAGTCGGGGTGATCGGTACTCAAATAGATCCGCGTGCCTTGCGAGCCATCGGCGCGCTCGAAGGTCTCCACTCGGACCGTGCCTGCGGCCTCGACGATCGGACGCGTGCCCTCCGGCATCGGTCCGACGTGGACTGCATTCTCGCCGGGCAGCTTAACGAACGGTTTGGACTGGCCGTCGGCAGGAAGTCTCGCTTGCGAATCGACTGCGGATCCCGCCGGGAAGGCAGGCTTAGGCAATCCACCATCGGAGCGCGCGTTCTCATGCGCCTCGACAGCGTTGCGGTCATTCGGCCAAATCACGGCCGGGGGCTCGCCCTTGGCGCTGAACTCCACGTGGCCCGCGCTGTACTGCTTGTTGGTCTGGGCATCCATACCAAAACCGGTCGCGTCGACAGCAGAACGGAATTGTTGAGCTTCGTCTTCAATGGACAGCATCTCAGGCGGCCTGTTTCGGAACGCAGGCCCGTCGAGAGAGATCAGGGTATCGTTAATATCCCTGAAGGCTTCGGATTGGAAGCTGTCGCGCGGATATGCCGTGTCGTGCTCTCGAGCGAGAACGTCAGCCAGCGACATCTGGGTCAGTCCGTCCCGGCTGGTGACGTATTCCATCGAGTGATGGGCCATGACCAGCATCTGCATCTGCGTGATCGGGGCAATCGAGTCGAAGAACACCTTAAAGGCTGGATCACCCTCCTGAAACACGTTGAGCATTCCCTTGAAGCCCTCCAGCAGCTGCTGGGCTTGTTTCAGGGGGTCCTGCATTCTGAGAATCTCCGCCAACTGGGTGGTGCTGCCTTGCTCCCTTGCCTTCAAGTTCAGCTCCGAGAGCATATTGGAGATCCGAGCATTCATGGCGTTCAAAGTCTCTTGAGCGAACTTCGCCGCGTAAGCCGTCGGGTCAAGGTCAGGATGATCCGCGAAATAGCTGGTATCCCAATGCAGGTAATCCTTGTTCAGGAAGTCCTTCAGGCTGTAACAGAGGTCCAGGTCGAACACGACCAGCTGTCCCCTGCCGTTGACGCCGATTGCGCCGTCAGCAATTTCTTGACCCATGTTTTGCGGCGAAAGGTCGCGGAGCGCGAAGCCTCTTTGAGCCAATCGTTGGACGAGCTCCGTCATCTCGGGGCCCATGCGCAAGAGCAATACCTTGAGACTCGAGGAATCCGATCGTCCGTAAACATCTTTTATCGGAACAACGGCTTCCATGGATATGCCGTAAACCACGGAGCCGTCGCTGCGGATGACCCGGACGAGCTGGCCCGGCTCCACCGTGCGCGCGACTTTGGGTCCCGCTCCGTCGGTGCTGGCCGCAAAAAAGTCGATCATCCTCTGCAGCAAGCGTTGCGCGTACTCGCGCGTGGGCAGAGACTGCCCATTCGCGAATTGGTCTCCACGCGGGATCCGGATCACTCGCGTCGGATTGGACGGGTCCTTATAGACGTCCGCCTGTCCCCCGGCTTCGAAGTCTGATCCAAGCTGGGCCTCAGTGACTTCAAGCACCGGACCCAGGTTGTTGTTGTTCGAGGCAAAGTCTCTGAGCGTCTCCAGGAGCGCTCTTGAGTTGGACGCGCCAAACGCCCCGATCTCGCTGAAGAGCCGCGCGAGGTCCTCGGTGCTCATTCCCTCCAAGACGCCACGGGCATATTCGAACGCCACGAGCTCGTTGAGCGCGTTGGCGCGACCGGCATCGCCGTTCGCATCCATGTAGGCGTTCATCGCCGCTTCGTGGGCATCGGCGATGGCGTCCGCGAGAGAGTAGTTGGTATGCTCGACTCCGTGCGAGTCCGTGTAGGTATCCAGCTTTGCGCCTGATTCGTGGGCGGACCGCAGGACATCGAGCCGCTGGGTGATCGTCAGGCCCAGGAGGTACTTCTGGACGAGCGCGGCGTTGCCGCCCAAGTTCTGGAGCAGATCCTTCAAGCTCGCAGCCCCCTCAGCCGGGTTGAGCCTGTTCATCTTGGCGTCGAAGAGCGTGCTGAACCAGTTCTTCTGGCCGGGGTTGTCTTTGAACGCATCCGCGTGAGCCATGGCGAGCGCCTCGGCCAGCGTTATGTTAGTTCTGATGTTGCCGTTCGCGTCGGTGAACGCGGCCAAACGACTGTTCGCTTCAATCGCGGCCTTGAGCAGATCGGCCCTCTGCTCGCTCGTGAGTTTGGTGAGAATCTGTTTGATGACCGGATCGACAGCGGCTGTGCCATCGAGCAGATTCGCAAGCAAGCCTGCCTTCTGGTCCATCGGCGAGTTGATGAGCAGATCGGAGAATCTCGAAAAGAGCGCATCCGCGAAGCCGAGCAGCTGGGCGGGATCGATGGACTCGCCTCGAATAGTGAACACGTTGATGCGCAGGTTGCCATGCTCGTCGCGGGCCAATCCGTGATTGAGGATCTGCATCGCGACACCGCCGGAGACGAACACGTGGGACAAGCCCTCGATTTCGCCCGGCGTGAGCTTCGCGATGTCATCAATCGGCACCCAGTGAGAGACCGCCTCGGTGATCAGGTAATGGACGCCGTCGACAATGGCGACCCCGAGGATCTTCGGAAGCAGCGGCGTGATGCCCGGATTGTTCGCGGCGATCTCCAACGCCTGCTTCACGTATGCAATGATGCGCCCGATGCCGACCAAGCCGTCGGCGGGCC
>FTBH01000133.1_pt1 | contig 27274 bp, 24 predicted proteins | sample 1639321 | NCBI WGS metagenome assembly FTBH01 (sample SAMEA3914864, study PRJEB12502) | metagenome | biome: forest; material: soil | place: USA | collected 2012-03-12 | depth 0.3 m
GAGAAGGGTCGCGTGACGAAAGGGACACCCCCCTGAATTTCCACTCCCCCGCCGATTACGGATTGATCGGTAACCGAGGGAGCAGCGCCCTGGTCAGCCGCTTGGGCTGCATCGAGTGGTGCTGCTTCCCGTACCTGGACTCGCCGGCTCACTTCTGCGCCTTGCATGACGAAGAAGAAGGCGGGCGTTTTCAGATCGCGCCCCAGGGAGAGTTCCGCTCCGAGCAGCGCTACCGCCAACGCACGCACGTTCTCGAGACGATCTTCGAGACACCGACGGGTCGCGCCGTACTGACGGACTGGATGCCGCTTGAAGGCGACGGCACACGCGCCGCCGTCCACCGAAGGCTCGAGGTGCTCGAGGGCCGCATCGTCATCGCTGTCCGCTGCGCGCCGCGCTTCCGGTACGGCGCCGTCTTCGCGCGCGTGGAACGCTCACGGAGCGCGTACCTTTTTCGCGGAGACGATTCGGAAGATTACGCGCGCCTCTACTCCAACCGCCCCCTCGAGTTCGGAGCCAATGGAGGAAGAGACGAGGCGACGGGCCGCTGGGAGATGGAATCCGGCGAAAAGCTCCATTTCTCGTGGCAATGGGGCCGCGCGACGATCCCGCCCGACGACTACACCCCGCGCTCGGAAACACCCGACGCGACGATCGAGGCCTGGCGCGCGGCCGCGCACCGCTGCCCACCCGAAGGCTGCGCGTTCTCGGGGCCGTGGCATGACGCCGTCGCGCGATCGGACCTGCTTCTCCAGACGCTTCTCACGCCCTACTCGGGCGCGCTCTCGGATTCGATCGCGTACTTCCAGCCCGCGATCTCGGCCGCGCTCCGGCACCGCCAGTCGCGTATCGTCACGGTGCGCGACTCGGCGCTCGCCATCCGAGCGCTCGTCTCGCTCGGCCACTGGCAGGAAGCCCGGCGCTACTTCGAGTTCATCGCCGATCTCGTCCAGCGGGATGGCGCCGAGTCGCTGCAGTCGACCTACTCGCTCGATGGCGGTGAGGCCGCGTCCGACCGGGAGCTCGCCGGGGTCCGCCGCTTCTACCTCGACATCTATGGCCACGTCATTCTCGCGGCGACCGAGTACCATAACCTCTTCGGCGAGCTCCCCGCGCGGCTCTGGCCGCGCATCTCCGAGATCGCCGACTATCTCTGCCAGGCCTGGCGGCGGCCCGACTACGGCCCGTCCCACGACCCGCGCGGCCGCGCCGAGCATCATGTCGTCTCAAAGCTCTACTGCTGGGCCGCCCTGGACCGCGCGACGCGATTGTCGGCCGCGCTCCAGCTCGAGGGCTCGCCGCGCTGGAGCGCCGAGCGCGACATCCTCCACCGCACGATCTGCCAGCAGGGCTACGATGCCGATCGCGAATGCTTCGTCCGCGCGTTCGGCGACACCGAGCTCGACCCGTCCGTGGTGATGATCCCGCTCCTGGGCTTTCTTCCTTGGGATGACCCTCGCGTACAGACGACGCTGACCGTCCTGCAAGGCGAGCTCTCGGACGGCGTTTTTCTCTATCGCCACCGCGGGCACGAGGGACACGCGCGCATGAACGACGGCGCCAATCTCATGGCAAGTCTCCAGTTCGTGTCCTGCCTCGCCGGGAGCGGACGGGTCGACGAGGCCACTGACCGCCTGGCCGAAATCTGCTCCTACGCCACTCCGCTCGGCTTCTTCGCCGACCGGATCACGCCCTCATCAGGCGAGTGGTCGGGCGCATTTCCATCGTCCTCGAGCTCGCTCGAGCTCATCGCCGCGGCTCTTGCCATCGCGCAGGCCAAGGGGCGCAAGCTCTTCATCCCTCAATCACCAGCCCAGCCGGCCAAGGACGCCGAGCGCAGGCAGACCGCATAGAGCGCCCTTCTCAATTGCCTTCACGGTTCCAAAGACTACGACGTGCCTCCGGTTCTGGATTGGGGAGAGTCTTCGGCTTCAAACCCTTCATATAATCTTCGCCGAACGCAAGTGTCCTGGGTTTGGCGATGCTCCCGTTGGACTCGACCCAAAGACTCGGCACAAAGTTTTCGGTGGATCTTTCCATGAGATTCACCTGCGCCTTCAATGCCTCCCTGAAAGGAATGGTTTTGGGATCGTCTCGCCCGTTCAATTTCCTTCCAGGTTTATTAATGCTAACCCCCGCACCCGGTTTGATCCGAAGGAGAGCGCGCAGCTTATCGTCTTTCCGGAGGAGGATCGCCCTGAATTCGGGACTTTCGATATCCTCCGCCGTGATCACGTAATCGTCCGCGGACTGAGGCTGCTTACCATCCCGTTTGGTCAGATCGATCGCTCTGGCGACGCGCGCCCGCAAAGTATCGAACTGGACCTTATAAAAGCCCAATGCGTTCTTCGCGACGTTTCTCGAGAATAGCACGCGCAGCACGACATCCGGATTGAGATTGAGAGCGTTCTCCCATTCGTGTGGATAGTCGGTCTCCTGACGGAGATCGTCGATGCAATGCTCGGCGTCTTTCAAGATATTGTAGAACTCGCGCAGCGGCGTCCCACTGGTCTCCTTCGGAAGCGGGATCTCTCCAGACTCGAATTTCCGGTATTCAGGCAGATGCTGCGAAAGGTAGTCGAGGTCCGCTTTACAAACCTTTTTCAGCTCCTCAAGCGTGAGCGTTCCGTGGTCGCTGGAGCTAAAGAGGTCCCCGCACTTCCCGGTCTGGTAGATCGAGTAGTCGATTTCCTTGAGCGATTTCATATTAGCGAGGATCGATTTAACTTCTTTTTTTCCCGCATCAGAATTCTTGGATTTGAGATTGGCGAGTTGCCTATCGAAATTCAGGATATCGGCGATGTACGCTCCCGCCTCCTTGCTGTCGCCCTTTGGCGCACGCCCTCCGTATCCGGCGTGCACCATGAGATTCGGGAACACATCCTTCATCGCGGCAACCCGTCCTGGCGTGCCCGAATAACAGCCCGCTCCGATGACGGTCGTCACGGAGTCCCGCGTAGTCGGGTGATCCGCGATCATGGATTTCATTTGTTCGGTGTCGATCTCGCCGTTGGCGCCGAAGTAACCATTGGTATGGTGCCCCGAGAAGATCACGGTCGGGATTTTCTGTTTCTTAGCCTCGCTCTCACCGATCGCCGCCCCAAGAAGGTTCGCAATCGTCGATTCGCCTGAGTCATGGAAATTTTCTCGGGCTTCGGCCATCGCCTCCTCGGCCTTTACAAGCTGACCGGCCACGTCTTCCGGATCGGGGCCACCCTTGAGAGCATTTAACTTGGTCAAGAGCTCCTCGTATCGGATTCGAGCCACACGAAGCGCCGGCGGCTCCTTGTAGTTGCTGATCTCCTCTTTGGATTTGGGAATCACCCTGAAATCCATTTTAGGCTCCGCCGCGCGCCGGGCCGCATTGACCTCGTCGGGGTTATTGTTCAAATCGACGAATAGGATCATATCCTTGGCGAGCGCCTGGCTCGATAAAAGCAAAAGGACCATGCTCCAAGCCGCCGATCGGCGCTTCACCTCGTGTCCCATCCGAGCTCTGCCCGGATCAGCTTCTGGAAAGTCTCGAGTCGGTCCCGCGGAACATCAGGATAAACCGACGCAAGAGTAGACAATGGCCGCCAGCGCGCCCGTATCCAGAGCAGCTCGCGATCGGTCTGATCCATTTTGCGCGTCCATTTGAGGAGCCGCGCCCGACCGAATAGCTCATCGCGTACGTCGGTCAGCGTGCGCGCGCGCTTCACGCGGTAGCGTGACGGATCCAGCTTAGGCAGCGACTCCGGACCACCGATGACGGTGACTTCATAGCGGGGCGCTTCGGCCGCAGCTAAGGACGAAAGCATCATGAGTGCTGCGCCGAGAGGTCCCATCCCTCTACTATAGCGCCCCCTCATGTCGTGTCGATGCGACCTCCTTGCCTAGCCCGCTTGCCCAGTGTCAAATCCCTGACTTCTCTTCGTACCGCCACCGCCTAAAGAACAATATCCGTCGACAGAAAGTGCGAGTCCCCACCCTCCAGCACACCGCGGACGATTCCCTTTCCGCTAGAGTCCTGCTTGGCCGCGACCATTGATCGAATGCTGAAGGAGCGGAGCGCGTCGGTCACGCTGAGCGTCCCCTCGCCCGAGTCCTTGCGGCCCGTGAACGGAAAAACATCGGGCCCGCGTTGACACTGAGTATTGAGGTTGATGCGGCAAAGCTGGTTGGAAAGTCGGTCGATGAGCTTTCCGATGATCTCCGAGTCTTCGCCGAAGAAACTGGCCTGCGAGCCGAAATGCGATTGGACCACGTAGTCCTCGAACTCCTCGATCCGATCGTATTCGACGACTGGAAGGACGGGACCGAACTGCTCGTTGCACCCCAACCTGGTCGAGAACGGAACTCCGCTCACCACGGCCGGAGTCATGAGCGATCCGATGATCTTTCCGCCGCTATCGGGGTTGAGCGCGCGCGCGCCGCTTCGCAACGCCTCGTCGATCTGCTCGCGCAGAGACCCGGCCTTAGCGAAATCCGGCATCGGCGTGATCGAGACGCCCAGCTCCCAGGGCAGTCCGCACTTGAGCGACTCGACCTTGGCGACAAGGGCTTCTTCGAAATTCTTGCGGATGGACTTGTGGACGAAGAAGATCTTGAGCGCCGTGCATCGCTGGCCATTGAAGGTCAGCGCGCCTCGGGTGCATTCGGCGACCGCGACGTCGATCTTCGCGTCCGGCATGATGATGGCGGGATTCTTGGCGTCCAGGCTCAGGATGCTTCTGAAGCGGTGCGGGCGCGGATGCGAAAGCTTGATCTTGTTGGCGACCGCGCTCGAGCCGATGAACGCCAGCGTGTCGATCTTGCCCGCGTGGATCGAGTCGGCGATGATGGCGCGGCCGAGCCCGTTGATGATATTCACCACTCCGGGCGGAAAACAGTCATGGAAAGCCTCGAGCAGGGGCTCCCAAAGCAGCTGGCCCCACCGCGGGATTTTGACGATCACCGTATTGCCCATGATAAGCGCGGGGATGAGCGTCGTGAAAGTCTCGTTGAGCGGGTAATTGAAAGGCCCCATGCAGAGCGTGACGCCGAGAGGGGCGCGGCGAATCTGGGCCATGATGCCTTCGGAGAAATGCATGCGCGCGCAATCGCGATCGAGCTGCTTGGTCGCCTCGACCGTGTCGTCGATGTACTTGATCGTTCGGTCGAACTCGGCCAGCGAGTCGGTCCAAGGCTTGGCGATCTCCCACATCAGGAGCTTGCTCACGAGCTCGCGCTGCTTGAGCATCCGGTCGCGAAAACTGATGACGGCGTTGATCCGCTCCTCCATCCGCGCCGTCGGCCATTCGCCAGTGCCCTGGCTCCACGCCGCGATCGCAGCATCGACCGCCTGCCCGAAGATCTCAGTGGTCACGTTGGGCGTCTGTCCGATTTCCGGCGCGTAAAGCTCGTCGCTTCCCCTTCGTTTGAGCCAGCATGGGCTCATCACGGTTTTGTACGGGACGTCGGTGCGCAGCTTTCCGCCGATCAAGACCCTTCCGTGGAAGTTGGGAATGTGGACGTTCTCGGGCAGTTCATTGTCATGAGGGATGTAGATGGGGCGCATGATGCCTATCCCCTGCTCTTGCCGGGCCAGTATTACGCAGCGGTCCGCTTGCCAGGCGGGATGTCCTCGAGGTCCTCTTCAGCCGGAAGGTGATGCCTCTCATAAGGCGCCTCGGGCCAGACGTTGTGCTTGAGGATCCCCACGTCGCTCGGCGTGCGACCGCCGGTGCGGTCTTCTTCGCGCTTGGACATCATTCCGACGTTGATGACCACGAAAGCCCCGCCGAGCAGCGTAAGCACCAGAAAGGTCGTAAGCAGGACGTACATCACGACGCCGCCCGTATAGGTCGTGAAGGGAGTGCCGGCGCCAGCTGAGTTGGGAGGAAGCGGATTGGCTGCATGGCCGACCCCCGTCCCCCACGCCAAAAAAGCGAGCAGCACGATGACCATGATCAGAAGCCAGCGGTGTCTCATGGGAAACTGGGTTTGAGTCGCCATAATACCTTTGAGGTATTGCAATCGGCGAACCCGAGCGGGCGGCGAGCCGGCTCAGCAACCGGGTTTGAGCTTCAAGGTGGGATCGCCGTAATAAATCAAACCCTCTTGAAACCACCAATGTTCACGAACCGAGTCCGGCGATTCGATCGAGCGATCGATTACCCTGAAGTTGGGAGTCACTTGCCGATAAGTCAGACCCTGGCTGGTCTAAGTGAACTCCGACATGGCTTTGCCGATGTTATGGAACTTACCGGTCGTATTCAGCTCCTGATAGAGGGTGTCGTCTCCGATTACGGATCCGGGCTCGACAAAGAGAACGACGTCATAAGTTGGCCAGACTAAGAGCGAGCCCGGGGCTTGGCCTCCGCACCCCATGCCTGGAGCGAGAGACTCGAAAGCACTCCGAAAATCAGAACTGTGGAAAAAAGCTGCTCCATGCATATTCGTTATCAGACAATCCTTATAATTCATGAATTTAGCCTGAAGCCCAGAAGCCAGCGATGTCTCGAAGGAAAACGGTTTTGAGTCACCCATGAATCAAACCTGACTTGTCAGCTATGATGCATTGCGGTATAAACCGCCAGTCCATCAACAAAAACACTTATGGAGAAGTCTTTTTATGATCAAGTCCACCCTTTTTGCCTCTCTGTCCTTGGTTCTCACGTCCGTTGCGTTCGCTGGTGTTCCGTCTAACCTCCCCATGACACTCACATGCAAAGCCGACTGCTCAACCGAACGTGTGGCAGACGATGTCGGCGCCCAGGACACCGGACACTGCTTCGCCACCTCCGCCGAACAGATCAGCCCGGAAGAAGACGGCTCGATCGTAGGCGGTGAATGGTCCGACAATGGCGGCTGGGATGGAGATCAGTACTTCGCCCAGTTCATCAACGCCGCCGACCTCGAGGCGCTTGCCGCAGGCAAAGTCGCCTCCATCAAAGGTACCCAGTACGAAGGCTACAGCTGGGACAAGACCTATATCTCGAAGTACGACATCAACTGCACGCTGAAGAAGTAATTCTTCTGCATCAGTCCGGGCGAGTGTTCTCGCCCGGGTTACGCAGCCTAAATCCCAACTCCCCGCTCGGCCGGAGCCCCGTCTCAACCCATCCACGGCGGCGATAGAGGCGCTCCGCCCGTGTCCCGGGGTTCGTGCTCAGGACGATCTCCTCGCAGCCCTGCGAAAACATCCAAGCCTCTAGAGGCTCCATCAGCCGGCTTCCGATGCCGAAGCCTTCAACCTTAGAGTCGATAAAGAGTGCCCAGACGTCGCCCTGCTTGATCCTTCCGCACGAAAATCCGACGACTTCGCCGCGGAGGGTGCACACCCAACCCTTGCCCTCTTCGAATAAAGCCCGAGCGTAATCAGGCTCCTCGATTTTGAGACTGACCAGGACATTCTCTTTAACGTGGTCCCGGATGTGCTTCATGGCCGGAATGTCACCCGGAAGCGCTTCGCGAAACTCAAACTGATCCAGGTTCAGGCGCAATCAAATAGCTCCGTCTGCACGTTTCGCAGTCACATAAGGCTGCGCAAGCAGCCTCGCACGGGAGGAATTCGCGCTAGGCGCGAAGGGGCTCCGGGCGTATTCCTCGCGAAGCGAGGAGGCTATAAAGGACTGTTTGAGCCCTAGGGCGGGTAAGGGAAATTTAAGCCCCTTACCAGCGACTCTAGGTGAAGACTTCCCGTAACCGGCCTAAGGATTCTCCGGAACCGCCATCAACTCCATGGCCATCTTCACCGGAATCGTCGGCGCCTCGACTTCACCGCCGCCCGCCTTGTTCGGATCGATCCCGATCTTGGCGAGGTCAGCAGGAGTATCCTTCTCGAAAGCCCCACCCAGCGTGATCACGTAGTGCGCGAGCGCCCAGCGATCATCCGACGGAAGCGTGGCGAAGGACGCCATTGCGCTGCCCGGAAGGCCTTCCTTGAGAGTCTTGAAGATCATGGCCGTCTTGCGGCCGTTCTTCCAGCCCTCGGTCGAGGTGAAGTTACGAGGATGCGGGTTGAGCGCGGCCGCGGCCGGGCCGTCGCCCTTGCCATCGGGGCCGTGGCACGAAATGCACTGGACCTGAAAGAGCTCCTTGCCGCGAGCGACGAGCTCGGGGCGAGACACCCACGGATCCTTGTACTTGGACTTGGCTTCAACCGACGGAACCAGCGAACCCTTCACGTACACGTCGCCGCGAAAGAAAAGGTCCGTTCCCGCCAAGGTGATGAAGATCGCCAGAAACAGGAACGAGGTCGCGAAGACCACGCCGTTCTCGCGCGCATCATACTTGAGGTTCATGAAGAACAGCGCGACCAAGGTACCCTTGATGCTGGCGACCAGGAAGGCGATCAGGAAGTTGAACTTACCCAGATCGATGCCGGCAACCCAGACCGTGATGAAGGTCAGGACGGCGAGCGCCGCTCCAACCTTATAGACCGTCTTATCGGCCAGGACATGGTGATGTTTATGATGATGGTCTGCCATTTGCTTTTTCCTTTAGCCCACCAGGTACAACAGCGGAAAGAGATAGATCCAAACCAGGTCGACGAAGTGCCAGTAGAAGCCAACCAGCTCGACCGGGGTGTAATACTCGGGACTGAACTCCTTCTTGGCCGTTCTCTTGGTGATCCAGGCGATGAGGCCCATTCCGATGAGAACGTGAACGCCGTGAAGCGCCGTCATCACGAAATAGATCGAGAAGAAGAGCGGAGATTTGGGATGTTCCTTGAAGAGCTCCTTGGCGTGCTCGGGCGGCTGAACGGCCCCGAACATGGACTCAAGCCAGTGCTGGAGGCCGGGCGGAAAGAGCCCGTCATGGAACTTGTGCTGGTACTCGAAGAACTTCACGACCAGGAAGCACGAGGCCAGGATGAAAGTGATGACCAGCATGAGGATCGCGCGATCGCGCTGCCCCCGCTGAGTGGCGCCGACGGCGAACGCCATCGTGAGCGAGGAGGAGATCAGCACGATCGTGTTGATCAACCCCATCTTGACGACCAGGAAGTGGTGAGCGGCGTGGAACATCTCCGGGTACATGCCGCGGAAGATGGCGTACGCCACGAAAAGGCCGCCGAACATCAGGACTTCGGTGACCAGGAAGAGCCACATCCCCTGCTTGGCCGCCTCGAACTCGGCGTCCGCCGATTCGAAGTGGTGGGCATGGTGGTGGATCATCGTGCCGTCTGCTGCGTATTCAACCGGGTGTGAATGCGACATGGTGGATTCTCCTTATTACCCGCTCAGCTCGAAGCCGGAAGGGGGTTCTGCACCGGGACCACCGCGCCTTCGGGGCGGTATTCGTACGGCCAGTTGGTGACGATCGGGGTCTCGTGGAAGTTCTCCATCGGCGGAGGCGACGGGGTCTGCCATTCGAGAGTGAGCGAGTTCCACGGGTTCGCGGGGGCCTTCTTGCCGCTGCGAAGCGCCTGATAGAAGTAAACCGCGCTGTAGAGGAACCCCAGGCCGATCAGCCAGGAACCCACCGTCGAAATGCGATTGAGCAGCGTGAACTCAGGCAGGTAGTCCCAGTAGCGGCGAGGCATGCCCTGAGCGCCGAGGATGAACTGCGGGAAGAAGGTCACGTTGAACCCCAGGATGATCAGCACGAAGGCGATCTTGGCCGCCGACTCGGAGTACATCCGGCCGAAGAACTTAGGGAACCAGAAGTGCAGACCGGCCATCATCCCCATGAGGGTACCGCCGACCATGACGTAATGGAAGTGCGCGACCACGAAGTACGTGTCCGTCAGATGCACGTCGATCGAGAGAGTCGCGAGGAACACGCCCGTGAGGCCGCCGATCGTGAAGAGCTCGAGGAACCCGAGCGCGTAGAGCATCGGCGCGTTGAAGTGGATCGAACCGCGATACATCGTGCCGACCCAGCTGAACACCTTGATGCCCGTCGGAACGGCGACGAACATCGTCAGCAGCGAGAAGACGAAGTTGGCGAGCTCGCTTTGCCCCGACACGAACATGTGGTGGCCCCACACGAGAAAGGCGATCAGCGCGATCCCGAAAGAGGAGTACGCGATGGCCTTGTAACCGAAGATCGGCTTGCGCGAGAACACGGGGATCACCTCGGAGATGATACCCATGGCCGGCAGGATCATGATGTAAACGGCCGGGTGCGAGTAGAACCAGAAGAAGTGCTGGAACAGGACCGGGTCGCCGCCGAGGGCGGGATCGAAGATCCCGATCTGCAGAGTGCGCTCCAAGATCAGAAGGAGCAGCGTGATGGCGAGAACGGGGGTCGCCAGAACCTGGATGATGCTCGTCGCGTAGGTCGCCCAGACGAAGAGCGGCAGACGTGACCAGGACAGGCCCGGCGCGCGGAGCTTATGTACGGTCACGATGAAGTTCAGACCTGTCAGAATCGAGGAGAAGCCGGCGACAAACGCGCCGAAAAGCACCAAGATCACCGTCGTGGAGGTGCGGATCGAATAAGGGGTGTAGAACGTCCAGCCCGTGTCCGCGCCGCGCAGGAAGAGCGCCGCGACCGCGAAAGCCGCGCCCGCGCAGAAGATGTAGTACGAAGCGAGGTTCAGCCGAGGAAACGCGACGTCCTTCGCGCCCACCATCATCGGCAGCACGAAGTTGCCGATGGCCGCCGGCACCGACGGGATGATCACGAGGAAGACCATGATCGCGCCGTGGTACGTGAACAGGCGGTTATAATGATTGGCGTCGACGATCGTCTGGCCCGGGCTGAAGAGCTCCAGGCGGATCATCAGGGCGAAGATCCCGCCGACCAGGAAGAAGGCCAGGACCGTGAACAGGTACATGATCCCGATGCGCTTGTGATCGAGCGTCGAGAGCCAGGACCAGAGTCCGCGGGAGTGGTTCAGGTAGTTGTCGCCGTGTGCGGCTTGTGCATGTCCAGACATAGGTTCTCCCGTCTTACTGCTTCTTCGTCAGAGTCTTCGCGTTATTCGAAAGACTCTTCACGTAAGCGATGACCGCGTTCATTTCCGTCTCGTCGATCAGGCCCTTGAAGGTAGGCATGACCGGACCGTAGCCCTTAACGAGCTTGGCCTGCGGTTGCTCGATGGACTCGCGGATGTAGTTTTCGTCGGCAACGACATTGCTTCCGTCCATGAGGGCCGGATGGCTGCCGAAAAGGTTCTTCATGGTCGGTCCGACCTTCTGGGTGCCGTCGGAAGAGTGACAGGCGACGCAGCCCTTGGTCTCGAAAACCATCTTGCCCTGTTGGGCGAGGCTCGCGACCGGGACCAGCGTCACGCGCTCAGGCGCGGCATTGCCGGTGGTGACCGTATCGGCAGATACCGTCTCGACGCCCGCCTTCGGCTGCTCGGCGATCTTCTTGCCGGCCTGGAAGGCTTCCCATTGCTGATCATCGAGGACGATCAGCTGAGCGAGCATGCCCGAGTGAGAGGTGCCGCAGTATTCGGCGCAGAAAACCTGGTGGCGCCCCGGAACCTTGGCTTCGAACCAGACGCTCGAGTACATGCCCGGAACGACGTCCTGCTTGACCCGGAAGTTCGGGATGAAGAAGGAGTGGAGCACGTCCTCGGAAGTCATGATGAGCTTCACGGGCTTGTTCAGCGGAACATAGACCTCGCCAACCGTGGTCTTTCCGTTGTCGTATTGGAACTGCCAGAGCCACTGCTTGCCGATCACGCGGATCTGGTAGGCGTCGCTCGGAGCTTCGGTCATGCCGCGGTAAACGCTGTAGCCCCAGCCGAAGATGACGAGAAGCAGGACCGTCGGAATGACGATGAATACGCCCTCGAGCATGTGGTTGCCGGTGATGTACTTGGTCTTGCGAACCTGCGTGTGGCGATACTTGATCGCGAAGTGGATCATCGCGCCGACGACGAGAACGAAGAAGAAGACGCTCAGCCAGACGAGAAATTTATAAAGGCTATCCCAGTTGCCGGCGATGTCCGTCGCCTCCAGAGGAAGGGTTCCACCAAAGTTGCTGTTCATAGTCTAATCTTTCCCCAGTCCTTCATCATACTGCGCTTCCTTGGCGACGTTGCCGGGTCCAGAAGAGTCCCAGGTAACCGCCAAAGATCAGCACGGTGGCCGCGGCCGCCGTCTGCAAGAGCTTCGTCACGTAGACCGAATACTTTTTGGTCTTCGGATCGTAGCGATAACAAAACAACAGAAACCGTTCGACGATCGTCCCGATCTTCCCGCTCGAAGCTTCGATCAGCGAGAGCTTCATGTCGCGGGCCGGGTAATCGATGCCGTAAAGATAACGGGAAATCTTGCCGTCGGGGGTGAGCGTGAAAAGCGCCGCGCTATGCGCGTACTGCTTCTCGGCGGCGTCGTAGCGATAGCCGAAGCCGATCTGCTGAGCGAGCTTCTTGATCTGCGCTTCCTCGCCCGTGAGGAAATGCCAGCCGCGAGCGGCTTCCGGGCGTCCGTAGGATTCGACGTACGACTCCTTCTTGGCGGCGGCGAGCTCGGCCTTCTCGGTCGGGTCGATGCTGATCGTGACGATCTGAAACTGATTGCCCGGCGTCCAGTCGAGAGACTTCAGCGACTTGACGAGCCCGTTGAGAACGAAGCTGCAAAGGCTCGGGCATTGAAAATAGACGAGATTGAGAAGCACCGGTTTTCCAGTGCCGAAGAAATCGGAGAGATGAACGACCCCGTTCTTCTCGTCGCGAAAAACGAGCTCTTCGATCGAAACGCGATCTCCCAAATGCTCCGTGATCCCGACGTTCTTGAGTTCGTCGGGAACCTTGCTTGTGTCGGCGGCTGATGCTGAAAAACTCGCAAAAAAGGCCGAAAACAGCAGCGCAATCGCTGTGGAAGAGATGGAAAACCGGCTGTGCATGCTCCCTCCATTCTTAGGTTCGCTCACACACCAAGTCAAGGAACAAAACCCCAAAAAAACCGCTCCCCTGCAGGCGAAAAGGTGATATTCGAAGTGCACCTCAAATGACTACTGCGACTCTTTTCATCGTAGATGTTTTGGCCAAGCCTTCGAAGGCCGGTCGCTGATCATGTCGCAGCCACGCCCGCGGTCTTCGCTGTCCGAATTCGCCCAGCTCTCGAAGTCCGGGATCGTCACGCTGGTCCTGATCAGCGTGCTCGGCGGGTACCTGATCGGCCATCCACTTGAGACCTCGCTCGACTTGCCGCGGCTCGCGCTCACGCTCTTCGGCGTTCTGTTTCTGGCTTCAGGCTCTTCAGCCCTCAACCAGCTCCAGGAGCGCGATCTCGACGCTTCGATGCCGCGCACGGCCAATCGCCCGCTTCCCAGTGGGCGAATGAGCGCGCGCCAGGTCACAGTCTTCATTTTGGTCTTTCTGGCCCTGGGACTCCTACTTCTCTACCAAGTCAGCACCGCCATCTTCGTTTTAGGGATCGCCGCGGTGATCTCCTACAACGGCCTCTACACGCTCTGGTGGAAGAAGCACTGGGCCTACGCCGCCGTCCCGGGCGCGATTCCCGGAGCGCTCCCCATCTTGATGGGTTATGCGGCGGCGAGCGGCCAAGTCTTTACCCCGGCTGGAATCTACCTCTTCGGAATCCTCTTCTACTGGCAGATGCCCCATTTCTGGGTGCTCGCGCTTCGCTATACCGACGACTACGCCAAGGGCGGATTCCCCACCCTCCCTGTTGCGCGCGGCGCGAACGTCACGGTCCTGCAGATCATCGTCTGGTGCCTGGCCTACATCGCCCTGAGCCTGATCGCGCCGCTCTTCCTTCCGGTCGGAAAGCTCTACCTCATCCTGACGCTGCCCATGAGCCTTAAGGTCCTGTGGGAGCTACGCGCGTTCGCGAAGGCGCCCGAAAGCAAAAAGTGGCTGCACTTCTTTCTTTGGGTCAACTTCAGCCTGATCGCCTACATCGGCGCGGCCGCGATCGACGCGTGGGCGCCGCACCTATTCCAAGGGTGGATGACGAGGTAGGGAACTCTCCGACAACCTACTCCGTCTGATCGAACGTCAGATCAATGCTACCGGCTTCATTCCGATCCATGACCACGCCCGCAAGCGCCAGCTCGGTCTGCATGTTTTCGAACTGACCATTTCTAAGAATGACCGAGCCGGGCGACCGATCCATGAAGCTTTTGATGATGACGGCAGCCGCGATCTCGGAACGATGCCGAAAATCCAGCGATTCGTCACCCAGCTCCGTCGCAGCTCGAAACGTGATCCACTCGACCGCGCTATCGCAGATCTCCTGGGCCGTCGGATCCTTGCGACCCTCGCGAACCGCGCGAGCGATCGCAGGCTGGATCATCCGGCGCATCGACTGCGCGACTTTGGGCTCAAGACGCGAGATGGCAGGTTGAAGCTGCTGCGCCTGGAGTCTGTTGGCGCTCTCGATGATCTCGGACCTCTCTTGGCCTGTTGGAGCGGAGGGCAAGCTAAGAACCCCCGCGCCTATTGCTAGGGCCGAGAAAGCCGCACCTACTCCGGCCCATTCGCGAGGAGTCATCCTTCCCGCTTCATGAGCAGAAGGGTTGCCAACAGCCTGCGCGGTCGAAGCCGTTAGTAGCAGGATGATTATTTGAAAATCCGGCCTCATGGGGAGCCTCCCAGCCTCGCGTGCTTTGCACGCCATGAGCCAGAAAGGCCCCTGCAATCGCCCGGAAACTCTGGACGCCAATCGCACCGGTTCGGCGCAAACGACCATTCCGCGTTGACGTGGCTAAGGCTTAGACAGCTTCTCGGCTCTAGCTCCTACTGACGAGCGACCAACGCCCCGACCTGGGTTACCAGAGTCGAAACGTGCCGGGCTACAAACTCCATCGAATGCTCGAGGGAGCTCATGCGCTTCTCCAAACTCTCGAAGCGCTGGTCGACCTGTTCGAACCGCTTGTCGACCTGCTCGAACCGCTTGTCGACCTGCTCGAACCGCTGGTTCATTTCGTCCCGAGATTGACCGATTTCAGAACGAAGCGTTCTGAAATCAGACTTCGTCTCCGCCCGCAATAACAGCACCACGCCGTTCGTCGCGGGCCCGTTCGGGTTCGATTCCATCAAATCCTGCAAAATATCGGTACTGGCCATCGACTTGTCTCCTAACATTCGGTCAGGACCCCAGCAAGCAGCAGGCCACTTTTCCGCAAATATGGGCGGCGGCTATTTCCGGGTCGATGAGAACTCAAACGGATAGGTAACTTCAACCGCTCCGTGATTTGGCTTAGGAAACCGGGTGCGCTTGAGGACAGACACCAAACATGTCTCGATTTCCGGATCTTTCAGCGACGTGCTTTTGATCCCAGCCTGGGTGACACGTCCTTCGGGACCGATGGTGAAAATCGTCACGACCTTGCCCGAATCAGGAGCTCCACCCTTCATAGTCCTCTCTTCGTAGCAGAGACGGAACTCATCGATATGCTGCTTGATTGCGTTCTCGAGTCGGGACTTTTCAATGGTGCCCTTACTCTCGGTCGCGAACGAAAGCGACGAACCGAGGACAAGCGCGGCAATCGCAAGCATCAAGACTTTCATGCCTCTTAGATTACTGCCCCATACAGTGCCGCGCAAGGAGCCCATAATCCATCTTGAGCATCAGCCTTTGTTGGGGACTGGGAGTCTCTGTTTTTTTGTCTCGATTCACGTCAGGCATGGATGCCGCGCGGACGTGAAAAGGCACGAGGCCTGTTCGAGACAAAAAAACAGAGACTCCCAGTCCCAAGCAAATATTACTGATGATGATGAAACACCGACTCCTTGAGCCGCGGATCGCCAATGGCCACGATATTATTCTTGGCCAAAAACCGCGAAACCGTCAGACCGAAGAGGCCGAGAAATCCGAGCGCGATGCCGATCTCGAGCGGACCGACCCGGGGTCCTTCCTTGAAGAATTCGGGCTGAACCATCCAGAGCACGTCGATCCACTGGGCGATCAGCATGAAGACGCCGACGATCGTCAGCATCTTCGGGCTGCGTTTGGAGTCGCGCGGCAGGAGAAGGAAGAACGGGGTCAGGAACTTTCCGATCAACAGGAAGATCGAGACGTAGAACCAACCGCCGTCGAACCGGCGGATGAAGTAGCCGGTTTCTTCCGGGAGGTTCGCGTACCAGATCAGCATGAACTGCGAGAAGCCGATGTACGCCCAGAAAACCGTGAAGGCGAACATGAATTTGCCCAAGTCATGCAGGTGGTTGTCGTTGACGATGCCGTCGAGCTTGCCTTGTCCCTTGAGGTAGACCGTGACCAGGCAGACCGCCGCGAGCGTCGAATAAAAAAGTCCGGCGAAGCAATAGACACCGAACATCGTGCTGAACCAGTGCGGATCAAGCGACATGATCTGGTCGAAGCTCGCCATCGTGAACGTGATCGCGAAGACCGCGAGGAACGCCGGCGAAAGGACGCGATTCTTGAGCGTGAACACGAAGTCGCCGCCCTTGTCCTGGAGAACCGAGTTCTTGATCATCCCGCGCGAGAAAAGGATCCACGCGATGATGGCGATCAGGTTGCGGACAATGAAGAAGCCCGCGCTCAGGTAGCCCGACTTGTGCTGAAGCACAAGATCGCCCTGGACATGCTCGGTATGCGACCAGAGATAGACATGATGGAGGCCAAAGAACGCGATTACGGCGAAAGCCACCAGCGCTACCGGCAAGTAGGACGTGAATGCTTCGCCGAAGCGGCGCACCGGCGCGCTCCACATCGCATTGGTCGCCCACTGGATGGCGGCAAAGAACGCCCCGCCAACTCCAAGCGACATGAAGAAGAAGTGGTTCTGCACGAAGCTCGCCCAGGCGCGCTCGGGATTGGAGGCCAGGCCGGCACCGAAGCTGCCGACACCGATGGCGATCAGAACGAGGATCACCGTCTTGAGGGTCCCCGAGATCTCGAATGCCCCCGGGTTGACGATCGTTTCAGAATGGGAGTCGTGATGTGCCATTATAGCCTCCTTTCGCTACGCGAAAGGTAAACCGCCGGAGCCCCTTCTCGCTTCGCGAGAATTCCTCCCGGCGGGACCGCCTTTGCGGCGGTCTGTTGGTTAAAGAGAGCGCTATTCACTTTTTGCCTGCGCTTCGGCTTTTTTCAGATCTTCGGGCGTCGGATGCTTGGAGCGCTGGAGAGCGCGCACGTAATAGATGATCGACCAACGGTCATTCGGCGCGATCTGCGACGCGTAGCTCGGCATCAGATTCTGACCGGCTGAGATCACATGATAGATGTTGCCGTCCGCCCAGGCGCGAACTTTGTCGCTCTGAAGCGACGGCGGCCGCGGAAACTTCGGCACGATCGAGCCGTCGCCCTCGCCATTCGGGCCGTGGCAAACGATGCAATACGTATTGAAGAGCGTTTGGCCGCGATGGAGTACCTTGAGCGTCGGGCGAAGCGGGTTCTTGTTGTTCACGCCGACGACTTCGGCCTTGTCTTCGTGAGCGTACGAGTACTTCACGAAGTCGTGAGGCACGGTGCCCTTGGGCGGAGGGAGCATCGAGCCTTCGGACTGCGCCTTGATGGCCGGGCTGTAAACCATGTCCGGCATGTAGATGAAGTTGGGCTTCTCATGGGTGCAGGCGGAGAGTCCCGCGAGCATCCCGATCGTTGCTAATACAGTCAGATGTTTCATCTCAGAACCAGCCTTCCGCATAGGTCGTGCGGACTTCCTTGGCTCCCGCTTGCTGCAGGAGCTGGGAGGCTTCCCTCTCGTCAAACTTCTTGAACCGCGCCGCCTTGGCGAGCGCATCCTCGTCATCCTCTTCCATCGGAAGAGGCGAGCCGATCCAGATCGCGAAGCGATCACGGGTCAGCGAGGGATCAAACGTCTTGCGCTTGATGTTCGGTAGGCCATTGAAAAGAAACATCGCGCCGACCGTCGCCAGACCGGCGAAGAGCACGGTCAGCTCGAACATGATCGGAACGAACGCGGGCCACGAGTTGAACGGCTTGCCGCCGACGATCAGCGGCCAGTCGATGGCCGAGGTCCAGTACTCGAAGAGAAATGCCAAAAGGCATCCCGTCACTCCCGCGACCAGGGTCACATATGGCAGCGGCGAGCGCTTGAGGCCTTGCGCGGCCTCGAGGCCGTGCACCGGATACGGAGTGAAGGCGTCGAAGAACTGGAAGTTCTGATCGCGCACCTTGACCATCGCGTTGACCAGGGTGTTCGGGTCGTCGAAGAATCCGACGACGCCGGTAAGCTGTTTTTCGTAGGTTTTAGAGGCGCTCATCAGTGCGCTCCTCCCGGCTGAGACTCCGGCATGACGCTCTTCACTTCGGCCATGGCGATCACAGGGAGCACTCGGCAGAAGAGCAGGAACCAGATGAAGAACCAACCGAAGCTGCCCAGGGTGATGCCCCAGTCAAACCAGGTCGGCGTGTAGTACTTCCAAGAAGAAGGAAGGAAGTCGCGATGGAGCGACGTGACGGTGATCACGAAGCGCTCGAACCACATCCCGATATTCACGAAGAGCGAGACGACGAACATCACGGGGATCGACCGGCGCGCTTTGCGGAACCAGAAGATCTGCGGGATGATCACGTTACAGGTGGCCATGATCCAGTATGCCCACCAGTAAGGACCGAAAGCGCGGTTCACGAAGGCAAAGGCTTCGAACGGGCTGCCGCTGTACCATGCGATGAAGAACTCGCAGGCGTAGGCGTAGCCGACCATCATGCCCGTGGCCATGATGATCTTGTTCATCTTCTCGAGGTGATTGATCGTGATGTAGTTCTTGAGCCCGAAAACCTCGCGTACGATCGTGAGCAGGGTCACGACCATCGCGAAGCCCGAGAAGATGGCGCCGGCGACGAAGTAAGGCGGGAAGATCGTCGTGTGCCAGCCGGGGACGTTCGAGACGGCGAAGTCGAACGAGACGATCGTATGAACCGACAGAACCAGCGGCGTCGAGAGGCCGGCGAGGATCATGTAGGCCATCTCGTAGTGTGACCAGTTCTTGTTCGAACCGCGCCAGCCCAGCGAAAGGATCGTCAGGAGAAACTTGCGAATCGGGTTCTTGGCACGGTCGCGGATCGACGCGAGGTCGGGAACGAGGCCGACGAACCAGAATACCGCCGAGATCGTGAAATAGGTCGAGACTGCGAATACGTCCCAGAGCAGCGGCGAACGGAAGTTCACCCAGAGATGGCGCTGATTCGGGTACGGCAGCAGCCAGAAACAGGCGTACCAGGGACGGCCCGTATGAATGAGCGGGAAGAGCAGCGCCGTCATGACGGCGAAGATCGTCATGGCTTCGGCGGACCGGTTGATCGCCGTGCGCCACTTCTGGCGGAAAAGGAAGAGAATGGCGGAGATCAGGGTACCGGCGTGACCGATACCTACCCAGAAGACGAAGTTGACGATGAACACGCCCCAGCCGTTGGGCTGGTTGAGGCCGAGGACGCCCAGGCCCTTGGCGAACATGATGCCCGCGAGCACCGCGCCGATGCCGAAGCACGAAAGCGCGATAATGAAGCAGGCCCACCATTTTCCAGGCGGAATCTTCTCGAGTGGGGCTGAGATGTCGTTGTTGACGTCAGCCGCGGTCTTGCCGCCGGTGACGAGAAGCTCTGGAACGTATGCGGTCGGTTCCAGGGTGGTTGTATTAGCCATGGTGTTCACCTCCCGAAGCGTGGGAGCCGGCGCGTTCGACGTTTCGCACTTTGGTCATGTACGAGATCGAAGGCACGTTGTTCAAGATTTCGAGCGCCCTGAAGGCTCGCGGATCCGCGCGAAGCTTGGATACGCGGCTCTCGGGGTCGTTCATGTCGCCGAAGACGATCGCGTCGGTCGAGCAGGTCTGTGCGCAGGCCGGCACGATCGAGCCATCCTTGACCTTCTCGTCCTTGTCCTTGGCGAGGTCTTTGACTTCGCGGATGCGCTGGACGCAGAACGTGCACTTTTCCATGATGCCGCGGGTACGGACGGTGACGTCCGGGTTCCACGCCATGTTCATGGTCGTGTCGTACGCCTTCCAATGATCGAAGAAGTTGAAGCGACGGACCTTGTACGGGCAGTTGTTCTGGCAATAACGGGTGCCGACGCAGCGGTTATAGACCTGGACGTTCAAGCCCTCGTCGTTGTGAACCGTGGCGAGAACCGGGCAAACCGTCTCGCACGAGGCGTTCTCGCAGTGCTGGCAGAGCATTGGCTGGAAGACGACTTCCGGATTCTCGGCGCTGCCCGAGTAATAACGGTCGATGCGGATCCAGTGCATCTGACGGCTCACGCGAACCTGATCGCGGCCGACGACCGGGATATTGTTCTCGGCCTGGCACGCGATCATGCAAGCGCCGCAGCCGAGGCAGGAGTTCAGATCGATCGCCATTCCCCAGCGATGGCCCTTGTATTCATGTTTGGGCCACAAGGTCGGAACCGTCTCCAGGCGGAGATGCGGATCGGTGTGATTGGCGGTTGCCGGATTCTTTTTGAACTCGGCGAGCGTGATGTCGTTGATGATCGGGCGATCTTCGGTGACCGTGTGCCACTGGGTGGATGCGAGCTTGTAGAAGCGGCCCGTCTTGCGGAGCTCAACCTTCTGACCCGAGAACACGGCGCGACCGCCGTCGATCTTGACGAAAGGATAGACGTCGACGCCGCAGCCGTCGCCGACTTTGCCGGCATTGCGGCGGCCGTAGCCGACGGCTGCCGAAACGGACCCTGGATGCAAGCCAGGCTGAACGTAAACCGGAAGCTCGACTGAAACGTCGCCGGACTTCACTTCGACTACGTCATCGTTCTTGAGCGAGAGCTTTTCGGCGAGCGCCGGACCGACGGCCAGGTAGTTATCCCAGGTCACGCTCGAGATCGGCTCCGGAAGCTCCTGCAACCAGGCGTTGTTGGCCTGCGTGCCGTCGTAGATCGCGACGTTCGCGTAAAGCGAGAGCACGACCGTGTCCGCCGGAGTCGCCGCGTACTTGGGTAGCTTGGCGATCGCAGCCGCATTGAAGGAGCGGGCGCCGCCGCCTGCGACCTTGGCGAGGACCACGCCCTTGCGCAGCGAGTTCTCCCAGAACTGATCAAAGGTGGCACCATTTCCCGCCTGGCGGAAAACGGTCTCGCGCCAGTTGGACATGAGATATTCGTGGAAATCGCCCTTCTTGCCGGACCAAGCGAGGAGTCCGTCTTGGAAGGCGCGAGTGTCGTGGATCGGCGAGATCGCGGGCTGTTGAAGCGCGTAGATCCCGGCGCGAGGCGTGGAGTCGCCCCAGCTCTCGAGGTAGTGGTTATCCGGAAGGACGAAGTCCGCCAAGCGCGCGGTCTCGTCTTCGCGATCGGAGACGGCCACGATGAACGGAACCTTGGCCGCGGCTGCGGCAAAGCCCGAGTTCGGGAGGAAGTAAGCCGGGTTGGTGCCCCAGATGATGAGCGCATCGACCTTACCCGCGGCCATGTCCTGCACGAGCTTGACGAAGGCCGGGACGTTGCCACGCGGCTGCGAAACGGCGCCGCGACCGTCGATGGTCGCGCCATCGTTTTCGAGCGCGGAGTTCAAGAGGTTAATCGCGACCTGCAGCGCAAGTCCTGTCTCCGTCTGAGCCTGAACGCCGCCGCCGATGACGATGCTCTTGCCGCGAGCGCTCCAGAGATCGTGCGCGATGCGCTTGAAGACTTCGGCGCCGCCCGCGAGGCCGAGCTCCTGCGCGACCGCTTCAGGCTTGTAGCCGGCGAGCGCGGCCTGAACGGCGGCATCGCCCGCGTAACGGGATTCCTTGCGATTGACGATCAGCTCGTACGCGACCGCGAGCGCGGCCTTGAGCTCGTCGCCCGCACGAACACCGAAGCGCTCGTCGGCGCCGCCGCCCGTGATCGTGAAGCCGGCTTCGAAGCAATAAAGCTTCGACATGCGCGCGCCCGACGCCTTGTATCCGTCGACCTTGCGCTTCTTGACCCAGTCCGCGGCGTATTCTTCGCTGAAAGGATCGTTGCCCAGGAAGTCGGAGCCGAGCGAGAGCACGACGTCCGCCTGATCGAAATTATAATGAGGGACGACGGCCGTGCCGTAGCAAAGCTCCTGGCCCTGCACGAGATCATTAGTATTGATCGCCTCGATCTCGACGTGTTCTCCGCCGGAAGCGGAGCTGAGGAACTCGCGAATCAGCTTGCGGCTCGACTCTCCGAGCACCGGGGCCGAGAGAATGCGCACATTCCGCGAGGAGCGAAGCTTGGCCACGATAGCGCTGTCGGCATCCTGCCAGGAAACCATCTGACCGGCGCCACTCGAACCGCGCTCGCGGCGGACCGGGTTCTTCAGGCGATCCGGATCATAGAGAGAAAGGATATCCGCCTGCATGCGGGCATTGAGAGCGCCGCGGTTGACCGGATGATCGGGGTTTCCTTCGAGCTTGATCGGACGGCCTTCTCGCGTCTTGACCAAGATGCCGTAACCGGTATGCGGCGAGCTCGAAGCATAAAAGGTAGCGACGCCAGGAGTGATTTCTTCCGGCTTCACGACGTAAGGGATGATCTTGTGAACAGGACGACGGGCGCAGGCGAAGCTCGCCATCGCCATGCTCGCGCCCATGATCGTGAGGAACTCGCGGCGGGCGACGCCAGCCTTGTCCGTCGCGTCGATCTTCGCGATCGTCTCGATGGGTTTTTCGAAGAACTCCTGGCCGCGCTTCTCGCGGACGGCCGCATCGGTCCAGTAGCCTTCGGTCAGTTCTTCCATGCCTACCCAGTGCCGGGGCAGGCCAGTGTTCGGGGTCGTATTCGAATCTTTTTCCATACGCGAATTCTCTAGTTGTGACACGTGCTGCACTGAGTGGGCGCCACGGGTCCGTGAGGATCTTTTTCGTTCGGGTAGAAGCTGCGCAGGACGCTCTTAGGCGTCGTCTGGCCGCGATGGCATTCCATGCACCAGCCCATCGTGAGCGGGCTGAACTGCTCGATGCGCGACATATTCTTCACGTCGCCGTGGCAGGTTTCGCAGGAAACGCCAGCTTTCACGTGGCGCTTATGCGGGAAGTAAACATAGTCCGGTAGCTCGTGGACGCGGACCCACTCGATCGGCTTGCCGTCTTTATAGGCCTGCTGCACTTTCTGGATCCACGGACTGTCGGTTTTCACCACCGAGTGGCAGTTCATGCAGACATTCAGCGAGGGGATTGTCGCATGGCGGGATTTCTCGACGCCGGCATGACAATATTGGCAGGCGATCTTGTTATCGCCCGCATGAAGCTTATGGCTGAATGGAATCGGCTGCTCGGGAGCGTAGCCTTGATTCGAAGCTGTCGGGAAGACGTAAGCCACGCCCAACAAGACGATCAGAATCAGAGGGAGCGCCAGGGCAGCACCCAGCTTGATTTGTTTCTCAGAGATGTTCACGCGCATGCAGTACCTGCTTTTTTAGACTGAACACATCACACAACTATTCGTTCTGCTTTTCAAGAAAAACATTTAGATTTCAACGCCGATAGGCTGAATCCGATTTGTGAAATTCGCCTCGGAAATTTTCAAATTTCGAATTGAGAAGTGTCCTCCCCTCATCTTCTGTTTTCGCCAGAAAGAAAAGATCTTCTCGCGCTCCCTTTGCACTTCCACGCCGTATAACTGGAAAGGGCAGAATTTGTTAAATTTGATTAACTTTGCTCAGTAATAAGTAATTACCCATTAAATCCAAATACTTGACTCACCGCATCAACTGTGAATATCTTTCGATTATCCTGATTATTTTGGTACACTATTGATATGCAGTCCCTTCCGCGGTCTACCCCCATCATCCTGGGCATCTTCATCGTCGCCGTCGGCGCGGGCACGACTCTGCAGTTTGGAAAGAAACGCGCGAGCGCGAAGCCGAGCCCCGCGCGTTCGGCGCGCGCGCAGAGCGCAGGACAAACGGGAGACGAGTACTCGCGGCTGGGCGACCAGTACGCCGAGGACGTGGACCAAGTTCTCGAGCAGCGCGAGCGCGCTGTCTCCGAATTCGAGTGGTCTCGAAGCGGGTTCCTCCCCTCTGATGTCATCGATGCGGCGATGGCCCTCAAAAACCCCGCCGCTAGCCGCGAGATATGCAAAATTCTCGGAACCCTCTCGTCCCAGGAGCTCGTGACCTTCGAAGCGGCGATATCGCGGCCCGAGAGCTCCAAGTTTCTTCCCTGCTTCAACACGCTTCGCAAGAAACTAGAGGACTTCTGGGATCAGGCGCGAGGCCGATTCGCCGTCGCGAGCTCCGCGGACGCCCAGTTCGACGCCCCCGTCTCGATCGCGGTCGAAGAAGGCGCGATCCTAGATGGAGAGTCGCTGCCGGAAGGCCACGTCGCCCTTTCATTTGACGGCGGTCCCGATCCGCTGCGCACGCCTCAGATCCTCGACATGCTCAAGCGGGCGGGCGCGAAGGCCAGCTTCTTCATGACCGGCGACGGCGCGCAGGCGAACTCAGCGCTCGCACAACGGATGGTGGAGGAAGGCCATACGATCGGGACGATCGGGCTTAAGAACGTCGCCATTTCCGTGCTGAACGTCAAAGCAGCCGAAGACGAAATGGAGAAAGGCCGCTCGGGAGTGGCATCGGCCGCCGGCGCTCCGGTGCGCTTCTTCCGCTTCCCGTTCGGCGAAGCGTCCGAGTTCTACCAGAACTTCGTGACTCAGAAGAAAATGGCGACCTTCTTCTGGAATATCGATTCGGACGACTGGAAGCTCAGCGAACCCGAGCAGGTACTCAAGAATATCCTCACTCAGCTAGATGCCCCGTCCAATCGCCATCGCGGGATCATCCGGCTGCACGACTCCGCGACCCAGACGGGCATCCTGCTTCCGTCGCTGCTCCAGGAACTTCGCGGCCGCAAGATGCAGCTTGTGATCTTCCGCTGATTTACCGAAAATCCGAAAGATGGGGCCCCTCAAGAGAACCATGCTGCTCGCCTTCGTCCTCTGCGGCGCCGGCCTCGGGACCCTCGCGGCGCTCTGGCACGCGGGCACCCTCCAGCGCTGGGCGCAGGCGCGCGTGGTAGATTACTACCTTCATAAAGTGCAGCCGCACCTGCCCTTTACAATCGAAGAAGCCCAGGTCAACGGCACCTGGCGCGAGCTGCTCGAAGGGCGCATCAGCCACCTCGCGGCCACGATTCGCTGGCAGGACTGGCGCGCGCGCGTGAGCGGACCGATCCTGCTCGAAGGCAACGAAAACGATTTCTCCGCCGAATACAAGCCGGAGGCCGTCCTGGAGCATATCGGAGACGCGGTCCGCTCGCCACCGCTCCAGCTCGAGGTCGAGGCGTCGGTCGCCAAGAACTTCACCGAGCTCGTAGGCCTCCGCGTGCAGGCGACCGCGCCGCGCTTCGACTGGGCCCCGCTCCACGCGCAGTCCAAGGACCTTTTCTTCGAGGCCGTGTGGAATATCGACGAGGACATCGACGCTACCCTGCGCGCGGGGACGCTCGCGCTCGATCTCCCGGGCCGACAGGCCAACCTCACGGCGCTCGACCTCGAGGCGAAGGCGCCCGCCACGCTCAAGCCCTTCGCCATCGGCCCGACCGCGAGCGCGCGGATCTCGCTCCAGGGCGCCGAGGCGCTCATCGGCGACCGCTACTTCGACCTGCCGCTGTCGAAGCTCCCCATCGAAGCCAGCGCCCAGCTTCGGGCCGACTCGAGCGGCGCCGAGCTGAGCGCGCTCCAGCTCAACGTCGCACAAGGCGCGCTCACGGTCGCCGCAGAACTACCCGCGGGAGGGCCCGCGAGCCTTCGCTGGCAGACCCGCGCCTTCGAAATTAAGCCCGTGATCGAGAGCGTGATCGCGGCGACAGCCAACGCGGGCGCGCCCTTCAGCGCGCTCTCGAAGTTCGCGGATTTCAAGATCGGCGCGGGCCGGCTTGAGGCGCGCGGCTCGCTCGAGCTCGCGCGCGGCGGCCACGGCGAGACCGGCGCCCTCGAGCCGCGCGACTGGAGCGCCTGGGCCCAGGTGCGCGGCCTCGCGTTCCGGAACACGAAGCTCGCGCTCGCGGCCCACGGCGCCGACATCGACCTTCGCAAATTCACGCGCGAGAAACTCGAGGCTTCGGTATCGATCGAAAAAGCCGGGTTCCGGCACGTCCAGGCCAAGATCTCGAAGCTGCCGATCATCGCTACGCGAGAAACGAACGAATGGGACTTCCGCATCGGCGACGGCGGCAAGCTCCCGATCGCGTTCCAAGAACTGCCGATCGAGATCGCCACGATCGCCGGCCGCACTTCCGCCGAGCGCGGTTTCGCGGCCGAGTCCGCGCTCAAGCTCGCCTCGACCGATGCTTCCGTCGTCGCGCGCAGGTTCTGCATCCCGCTTCAGCGCATTCCTCCCGCGCAGTTCTCGGCGGATTTTTCCAAGATCGAGCTCGCGCCCGGAGACATCGACCCCACGGGCTACGCCGAGCTCAAACTCTTCGACGGCTCTATTCACGTTGACGAGATCGGGTTCTTCGACCTCGACACGCCGGTTCCCGAGTTCGACTTCTCGGCGCGAGTCGAGAAGATCCGCCTCGATTCCATCGGCGAATGGCTCGGCTTCGGCGAGATGGATGGCGTGCTGCAAGGGTACGCCAAGGATGTCACCTTCCAGTCCTGGCTGCCCACGCACTTCGACTTCAAGATGGAGGTCAAGCCGCTCAATCGCTGGAAGGTCGTCTTCTCGCCCGACGCGATGAAGAACGTCGTGAAGATCTTCGCGGGCGAGGGACTGGACGAGCTGCCTGGCTTCGCCAATTGGCTGGCGTTCGGCTGGCCGAGCCGGATCTTCGGCGGCTACGACGTCTTCTACGCGGGCGCGTCGATCTACTCGTCCGAAGGCACGATGCTGCTCGAGACGCTCGACCCCAAGAACGACCGGCCCGCGTCGAGCGAACATTTCATCCTTTACGGCCCGCGCTTCCGCATTCCACTCAAGAGCTCGCGCTACCCCCTTGTCATGGATGCGACTTCCATGGGAAATTTTATAAGACAGATGTCCATCCACTTCGCCAATCTCGCTCGCCAGAAGGCCGAGCGGGCCAAAGGCGCGAGTAGCGCCGAGAATAAAGAAGACAAGCCGGCAAAAAATGCCCAAGAGGAAACTCATGAAGACTGCCAGCCCGAGTAAGCCAAGCCTTCTCAAGAACACACTCTTCATCGCCCTCGCGTCCGTCATCGCCGCATGCGTGACGGTGAACGTGAACTTCCCCGAGAGCGCCGTGCAGAAGGCGACCGACGATTACGTGCGTGACCTCTACCGCGCCAAGGAAAAGGGCAAGGCCCCTTCGCCCGACGCAAGCACGCCGAGCGCCAAGCCCTCACAGGGCTTCAATCTGAGCCTGATCACCGAAGCCGTCGCCGCCGACGGAATCAAGGTCGACTCCGCGGCCGCGCTCCAGATCCGCACCAAGCTCGCTTCGCGCGTCGACGAGGTCATCGCGCAGAAGCGCGCGGGCGTGCTCGGCGAAAGCAACGACGGCAAACTCACGCTCCA
>FTBH01000045.1_pt1 | contig 26930 bp, 21 predicted proteins | sample 1639321 | NCBI WGS metagenome assembly FTBH01 (sample SAMEA3914864, study PRJEB12502) | metagenome | biome: forest; material: soil | place: USA | collected 2012-03-12 | depth 0.3 m
CGTGGCGATGGCTTTTGGATTGACCTCGGCGATCACGCCGATGGCGCCGGCGATGCGCGCGGCTTTGGGCTGCGCGCCCGACATTCCGCCCAGGCCAGAGGAGACAAAGAGCTTGCCCGCGAGCGGAGAGGTTCCAGCTGAGATCCCCGCGGCGCCGGCTTCTGGTTTCGTGTCGGCGGCTCCCGTCACAAATTTCCGCCCGGCATTGAGCAGCGTGATCGTCGTGCCGTGGACGATGCCCTGCGGGCCGATGTACATGAACGAACCTGCCGTCATCTGGCCGTACTGCGTGACACCGAGCGCGTTGAAGCGCTCCCAGTCATCGGGCTTGGAGTAATTCGGGATCATCATCCCGTTGGTGACGACCACGCGGGGCGCTTCTTTCGACGACGGAAAAAGCCCGAGCGGATGGCCGCTGTACAGCACGAGCGTCTGCTCGTCGGTCATGGTCGCGAGATAGCGCATCGTGAGCAGGTACTGCGCCCAGTTCTGAAAGACCGCGCCGTTGCCGCCGTAGGTGATTAGCTCGTGCGGGTGCTGCGCCACGCGTGGGTCGAGGTTGTTCTGGAGCATGACCATGATCGCGGCGGCCTGCTTGGACTGGTGCGGGTACTCGCTGATCGGGCGCGCACGCATCTCGTACTCCGGCCGGAGCCGGTACATGTAGATGCGGCCGTATTCTTTGAGCTCATCGGCGAACTCTTTTGCCAGCTCCGCATGGTGGCGCGGCTCGAAGTAGCGGAGTGCGTTCCGGAGCGCGAGCTGCTTTTCTTCTGGGGTCAGGATGTCCTTGCGCTTGGGCGCGTGGTTAGCCTGCGGGTCGCGCGGCTTTTTAGGCGGGAGTTCGTTCGGGATGCCTTGAAGGACGGCCTGTTTGAAGTCCATAGGGGTGCATCTTGGCGGGAAATGGGCTTGGACTCAAGAGCCTTGCGAGTGAAGATGACTATGATGAGCCGAGCACAGGGTGATCAGATTGGAGAGCTCGTTGGTTCCGCCCTGGGCAACAGGAATTTTATGATGAATCTCCAGCCAGCGAGTTTGGTTGCAGCCGGGAAAGGTGCAGCGCCTTTCGTCGCGGAGACTCACCCGATGATGGACAGAGCGTGGAATCGGGCGCCTCACTGGCCTCGAGACCTGTGAATCGACTGTCTTACTCGGGTTCTCGAGCAGAGGGTTCTCAGGCACCGAGCTCTCGGGCGGAGGGTTCTCAGGCACCGGGCTCTTGCGCACGACATGGCGCTTGGCTTTTTCCAGAGGGTCATGTCGCTTCAGGTGCTCGTTCGTCATCGCGACCAGAGTCTCCTCAAGCGAAACCGGCCGCCTGCGCGCCTGGCACAGAAGATCCTGCACTCGCCTCAGCCGGAGCATGTTGCTCTCCGAAAGACCGAGCTCGAGGCGTACCCGGGTCGAAGTCACATAACTCGCGCGCTCCGGAGTCGCGATTTCAGGGCGGACGCGAGCAACTTCCCTTTCGAGTTTCTTTTGCGAAAGTTTCGCAGCCTTCTCGAGCCACTCGGATTGGTTTTCCGAAGTAAGCACCGGCACGATTCTCTTGGCATTGGAAAGCGTGATCCTACCCTGCCTGAGCTCAAGGCCGAGCTCAGGCACTTGCCGGACCCTTCGCGCGACCGCAATCAGATTGTAGGCAACCGACTTTGAGAGCTTCAGATCATTGACGACATACTTAAAGAGGCTCGAATGGCCGCGTTCGAGAAATGACCTGCGCTTTTCGACTTCGATCAGGATTTCGATTAAGTCAGACTCAGCGCGCTTATAGCGCATGGACGCCTCGAGCGCCCGTTCGTGAAGGGACATGATGAACCTCGCTGAATAGGGTTAGATCAAACTGGCCGAGCGGCGAGAGTCCATCGAAGTATTCATGTCAAACAAGCTCGGTTGAAAAACGAAATAGCAGAATCGGAGCCTAAATCAAGCAGATTTCTCTATCCGCAAGTGATTCACGAAAAGATGCGCCTGCCGTGTCGGCTCAGGCAACTTGTAGCCGCGCGCACAGGCCCGCACGACCGTCAGCGCGCTCTGCAGGTCCGTGCGATGGCCCGGCGAAACGATCACAGGGTTGGATCCACGTTTGAGCCGAAGGACCTCGCCCACCCTCTCACCTCGGTGCACGAGGGGCGCGTGAGCTCCAGCCACATCGGCGAGCGGCGCGTGGGTCCCGGCGAGGATCGACTTTCCGCAACCGATCGTGGGCTTGTCGAGGACCAGCCCGAGATGCGACGCGATGCCAAGCCTCCGCGGGTGCGCGATGCCGTGCCCGTCGACGAGGATCACGTCGGGGTCGGTGGCGAGCGCTTCCCACGCTTGGATGAGCGCCGGGATCTCTCGAAACGAAAGCAGCCCCGGGATGTACGGAAAACTCACATCCACGACCGCCGTGCCGTTGTCGATGATTTCCATCGAGCGGGCATCCAAGACGACGAATGCGGCATAAAACGTCGGGGAAAATCGATTGTACGAGATATCCACGCCCGCGACGGTGCGGGCCTTGGACCAATCGAAGATCTCGATCTTCACTTGAGAACGGAGCCGCTTCTGGATCTCGACGGCTTCGGAGGGCGTGACTTCCCAGCTATGCAGGTTCTTGAAGCGCACGCTTGAAGTTTTGCAAACGGGATGCCGCGATCAGGCGTCTTGCCCGAACTTGATGCCTCGGCAGGCATTGCGTCGCCGCTGATCGAGATTGTCGGGATCTGCCTTCTTTGCGATCGGCAACGGATCAGGCGCCGCAATCGAGCCCGCGGTAAATGCCTCGAGGATGGCCGTGGGAGAGACTTCGCATTTGAGTTCCTCATCGTCCGTCTTGGCGTAGGTTGACTGGCCGAAAATGGCCGAGAGAAGCCGCTCGCGTTCCTGAGGATCGGACCGGAGCTCCTTGCCCTTCTCCGTCATCGCCAGGTTCACGATCGCGCCGAGATCCTGCGGCGATGGAAAGGCGTGGATCGTCCCAGGCCTCTCGAAGTCTCCGACGTGAAGCTGACCGACCTCACGGTAGGCTCTGATTTCAGTGGAATTCAAAAGTTGATGGACATCGCTCAAAAAATCCCAGGCCAGATCCGTGGCTGACTCGTCGTCCTCCCCAGTGGCTGCGTACCGTTCCTTTAATTTTTGCAGAAAATCCGCGAGGTAAATCGGCTTGCCATCGGCTTCGGCAAGGACTGTGTCGAGAGCCATCAATTGCTCTTTGTTTCGCTGCAATATCCCCTTGTGGAACTCGGCAGTACTCGAGTCTCCTTCTTCCTTGATCTTTTGCTCAAGCAAATTGATGTGTTTAACGCGGCGATCCCGCTCCTCTTGCCAAACTGAGAAATCAAACTTCCGGGCGCCGATCTGCAACCCGCGGATCAAGTCAAAACGGACTGGAGTCTTACAGGCTGCGACGGCAGCTTTGGCATGAGGCTCGGAGCAGCTCTGCCCGTAACCCAGAACATCCTTCAGGATTTTGTCCGCCTTGATTCCGGCCTCATTCGTCAAGAACGCAGGGGCGCCGACTCTTTCCCAGGCGGCAGACGAGATCATCGCGCCGGGAACGATTGACATGATGGATTCCATCGTCGCGCCCTTTGCGACCCTCTCAAGCGCTCTTCCCAAATCCTGGCGCAAAACTCCTGTCAGCGGAGTCACCGGTTGACCGAAATAATCGAGCGTCGGACCGTCCTGCATTTTTGCCTTGGCTTCGTCCTCTTTCGTCCGAGGCCGAACTGAGTACCCCACACGCCCGATTTGAGAATTGGTCACCAGACAGAGTCTGTCGACCGACGGATCGTTAGGCATCATGGCGTCATCGATGATCTTGGTCTTAATCAGGTCGCCGCCGAAGCAGGCATCGAGAAACGCGCCCACTGGGTGATCCTTGGCCAGCGCCTTGATCGCCGACCAAACGTTTGCGCCGGGAGCAGTGGCGGCATTGCACGCCGACGAGCCTTCGGGACCCCCATGAGTACCTTGATAGAGCACGATGGACTCGCCAGCGGGTACCTCGGAGGCGGCCTTGAGCATCTCTTTCCAGGAGTCGACGACATTGCATTTCTCTCCGAGCCACGGTGGCACATAATTGGGATTGAGCATCGGCCGAAGAGTAAACGTGCCCCCCGGATCCACTCTGGGTGCGTCTCCTCGCAATGCGATGCAGATTTGTGCCCGGACTTCGGTCGAGGCCAGCGCAAGCACGACAGCGATGATCAGGAAGCGGAACGTGTTCATTGCCCTTCGTTTATGCAAAAAGGTCCTTATATAAAAACGCCCGGACCGGAAACCGGACCCGGGCGCTTGAACTTATGACGCAGACCTCTACCAAAACACCCGGAGGGCGTTTATGCGACCTTCCGGTACTCTTGCGCCTTCAGGCTGTGGCGGCGCAGGAGACGCAGGAAGTTCGAGCGATCGAGGCGGGCGTCGCGCGCGGCAGCCGAGACGTTGCCGCGGTGACGAGCCAGGATCGACACGAGGTACTCGCGCTCGAACGAGTCGGTCCACTTCTTCTTGAGGTCGGTGTACGAGACCGAGCCGCCTTCGCCCTGGAGATCCAGGGGCGATTTGACGAGCTCGAGCTTGGGGCCGCCGCCGTTGAATCCGCCGGTGCCAGTGCCGCCGAAACCGCCAGTGCCGCCGCCAGTCGGGATCGAGAGCGCCTTGAGCGTGATGGGTCCGTTGCCTTCCCACACGAGCGCGGTGCGCTCAATCACGTTCAGGAGCTCGCGGACGTTGCCCGGCCAGGTGAAGGTGCGGAGCGCTTCTTCGGCATCGGGAGTGAAGCCGGCGAAGGTCTTGCCGCGAGCCTTGAAGGCGCGGTCAGCGAACTGCTGCGACATCGGGACGATGTCCTCGGTACGTTCGCGGAGCCCGGGGATCTCGATCACGACGCGGGAGATGCGGTGATAGAGATCTTCGCGGAACTTGCCCTGCGAGACGCGGTTCTTGAGCTCCTGGTTGGTCGCGGCGACGATGCGCACGTCCGTCGTGTAGTCGGTCGTCCCGCCGACGCGGCGGAAAGCCTTCTCCTGCAGGACGCGCAGGAGCTTGGCCTGGAGCTTGACGTCCATTTCGCCGATCTCGTCGAGAAAGAGCGTGCCGCCCTTGGCGATCTCGAAGAGGCCGCGCTTGAGGGTGTTGGCACCCGTGAACGCGCCCTTCTCGTGACCGAAGAGCTCGCTCTCGAGGAGCTGCTCGCTGAAGTTGGCGCAGTTGACGGCGACCCAGGGGCCTTTGCCGCGGCGGGAACCGGCATGCACCATGCGGGCGATGCCTTCCTTACCCGTGCCGCTTTCGCCCAGGATGGTGACCGTTGGCTCTTCGGCGTCGCCGCGCATGGCTTCGCGGCGAAGGACCGTGAGCCACTCGTTGACCTTGGCCATCGAATGAGCCTTGGAGACGTACCAGAACTGGTCGGAGGTCCGGCCTTCGACGCGCTCGATGCGAGCTTCGAGGCGGCCGACGAGGTCCGCGTTCTCGCGCTCGAGCTGGTACTCGCGCGCCGCGCGGGCGACCGCGTGGCCGAGCTCATCGAGGTCGAACGGCTTCTCGAGGTAGTTGGCGGCGCCGTTGCGGAGGGCCTGCACGGCCACGTCCTTCTCGCCGTGACCCGTGATCACGATCACGCGGAGCTGGGGATACTGCTCCTTGGCCCACTTCATGAGCGTGAAGCCGTCCTTGCCGGGCATGCGTAGGTCGGTGACCATCACGCTGACTTCGCCGTTCTTGAACTGAGCCTGCGCTTCGTCGGCGTTGGACGCGATCGTCACGTCGTAACCGTCGCGCTCGAGACGCCCCTTGAGGAGCTTGCGGATCGTATCTTCATCATCGACAACCAATACCCTAGCTTTCATTCTATTCTCCCTTTCTTAAAGTCAGACTATTTAAAGCGAAATCCCAAAGCCTAAGCCAATTCCCTGAAATCGACCGGAATCCTCACCACGAATTCCGCGCCCTTTCCCAACTCGCTCTCCACCACGATCGAACCCTGCAGCTTGGACAGGATGCCGTAACTGAGGCTCATCCCGAGCCCCATGCCCTTTCCCACTTCCTTGGTCGTGAAAAAGGGGTTGAACACCTTGCTCTTGGTCCGCTCGCTCATCCCGCAGCCATCGTCTTTGAAGCGGATCTCGACGAAACCCTTCGAAGCCCGAGTGGAGATGCGCACGGTTCCCGATCCGCGGCCCGTGGCCTCGATCGCGTCGCGCGCGTTGGTGGCGAGATTGATGAAGACCTGCTCGAGCTGCAGCGGGTTGGCGTAGGCCCGGAGCAGCCCTTGGGAAGCGGGCGCGAAGTCGCGCTCGACGCGGATGCCGCGCGACTCGAACTGGCGCTTGAGCATCTTGAGCGCTTCCTCGATCGCATGATGGACGTCGGCGTGCTCGAAGTTCTCGGTCGACTTGCGCGTGAACTCGCGCAGGTACTTGATGATGCCGGCCATCTTGTCCGCGTTGGACATGATTTCCTTGAGCGAAGCCCTGGATGTCTCGTCGAGGCCCTGGAGCGTGTCGCCGAGTTCCTGCGCGTACCCGCGAATGCCGAGCAAAGGCTGATTGAGCTCGTGCGCGATGCCGGCGGCGAGCTCGCCGAGCGCGGCCATCTTGCCCGACTGCACGAGGGTCTCCTGCATCGAGGCCATCTCGGCGGTCTTGCGCTCGAGCTGATGGTAAGCGTCCCGGAGCTCCGTGTGCTTGGTGATCAGCTCACGCTCCATCCGCTTCTTCTCGGTGACGTCGCGGAAAATCACGATCGACAGGTCGTTGATCACGCGCACGCTCATGTCGACGAAACGCACGTAGCCGTCCTTGCGGAGGATCGCGACGTCATCGTAGGTGCCTTCGTTCTCGAAGAAGCGGGTCTCCAGCGGCTTCTGCTGCGCGGTCGCGGGGGCTTCTCCGCCTTTGGGGTCGCCGAGCCGGGCCGGCGGCGCGAGCAGACGCGAAGGCTGGCCGAGAACCTCGGACTTGAGGAAGCCGGTCATCTCCTCGAACGCGCGGTTGGCGTCGTCGATCGCCCCTGTGCTCGAGACGATCAAGATGGCGTCGGAAGCCTGGTCGAAAAGAACCTGGTACTTGTCGGAGGCCAAAGGCGTTGTGGGTTCCTTTGACGCTTCGAGGGCGCGGAGCTTGCGTCCGTTATTTGTACGCATTGAGGAACGCCCCCGCTTTCTCGAATTGAATTTTGGTTTCTTCTTCGATCTTGGAGATCTGGTCGGCTTTGAGCCCGAGCGGCGCGAGCATGTCCGGCGTGATCTCGCCCGAGGAACAGTCGCCCGACTTGCCGATCTGGTTTTTCACGCAGATCTGGTTGGCGAGCCGGACGATCGCGATCATCGGCTTGGCCGAGGACAGGATGCTGTCCATCTTGGAGACGTCCACGTGGTGATAGCGGATGCAGAGACGGATGATCTGCGGCAAGCCCCACTTGGTGGCGATCACCTCGCCCAGGTACGAGTGCCCCGGCAGATCGCGCTCCTTCTCGACGTCGACGAACGAGCGCTTGAAGGCCGAAGCGTCGGCCACGATCTCGGCCAGGCGCCGCGAATCGATCTCGTTGAGCACGAGCTTGCCGATATCGTGCAGGAGGCCGCAGGTGAACGCTTCCTCGGGCTTGCCGAGCTTGAGCTTCTTGGAAAGAAGCTCGCTGCAGACGGCGGTGCCGAGCGCGTGCTTCCAGAAATCGGTCATCGAGAACTCCGACGAGTCGACGCCTTTGAAGACCGTGAAGATCGAGAGGCTCAACACGAGCTGCGCGAGGGTGTTGAAGCCGAGGAACGCGAGCGCGCGCTGGACGTCGGTGACGCCGCCGGGAATCGCGTAATAGGACGAGTTGACGAGTCTGAGGATCTTGGCGACGAGAACCTGATCCTTCTTCAAGACGTCGGCGATCTGCGCGCTCGTCGAGTTGGGATTATTGATCAGCTCGTTGACCTTCATGGCCACCATCGGGAGCGTGGGGATATCCCTGAGCTTGGCGAGAAGCTCAGTATACTCCGCGTTGGTTTTGCTTTCGTCCGCGCTGACGCGGGCGGTCTTATGCACCATAGGTCGCCGTTTCCTTATGTTTCTCATCGGACACAGGAAGCCGGACATTGAGGGCACTTAACAATTAGTGGGTAAGTGCATGAATTTGATGCTTTTCCACTAGGCAAGTTTGTGGCAGCTTAGGCCCCATGAACACGCAAACCGCACTCGTGCCCCGCCTCTTCGCGCAGACCCAGATTCAATCCAAGGCGCTTCGTGAAGCGCTCATCGCAGCGAGCGGCATCGCGATTCTCGCGCTTCTTTCGCAGATTTCGGTCCGTCTCCCGTTCACCCCGGTGCCGATCACCGGGCAGACCCTGGGCGTTCTGCTGATCGCGCTGACCTTCGGCGCGCGCCGCGCTCCGTGGATCGTGGGCTCTTACCTCGCAGTGGGACTCGCCGGACTTCCGGTCTTCGCGGTGGCGCCGTTCGGCCCGACCGCCGGCTATCTTCTCGGCATGCTGGGCGCGGCCTTCGTGGTCGGCGCGGCTTCCGAGCGCGGCTGGACGAGGAGCTTCGGCCGGGCCTTCGCGGCGGCCCTCGTCGGCACGGCGATCATCTCGGCCGCCGGCCTCGCGGTACTCGCGTTCTTCGTCCCCACGAACACCCTGCTGGTGGCGGGACTTCTGCCCTTCATCCCGGGCGACCTCATCAAGGCCGCGATCGCCGCAGGCGTGGCGAGCCGGCTCGAGAAGCGCTGAACGGGTTCAGGCCGCCCGGCCCATTCGAGAGTGCGCCAAGGCCCTGCGCTCCGTCAGGTCCGATCCAGAAAACCAATCCCGATCCAATTAGATCAGGCCGCCGGCCTGGCTACCGCCTGCGGCCTGACTTCGTCACGGCATAGCCGCGCACGGAGCCTGAGAAAGGGCTCTTCGATCACTGCCCACAGTCCCACGCAAAGCGTGGATGAGAGCAGAAGCACGCTCAAGGGCACCGCGGCGTACAGGGCGACCGAGCTCGACCAACCGAGCTTCTCAAAGAAAAAGGCCGTCACCGGAGCCACTAGAAAGTTGTAGGTCAGATACACGCCATAAGAAAGACGGGAGAGGCTGTAAAAAGGCCTCCAGGAGAAGATTCGCCCAAGGTAGCTCTCTGGCTTCGCCAAAACCCGATGAACCAGAGCCCCTGAGAAAAGGCATGCCAGAGAGAGCTTGAAAACAACCGGGAAAGCCACGGCCAGGATCATTGAGCAGACAGTTGCCGCCCATACCCGTCGAACGGGAAACTGCTTTGCGAATACCCGCGAAAACGCCAGAAGCAAACCGAGAACCAAGCTGTCGAAGTGCGCGTGCAGCGGCTTATAGATCGAAGTAACAAACTCGGCCGAATCGGAGGACGAAATCCCCGAGACCTTAGCCACCCACCAGCGGATCAAAGGCGCGCAAAAGAGCGCGATCCATCCCGCCTTCCAAAGGGCCTCCGGCTTTCGCCGGGATCCTAATCCTGCGATCAGGGCTATCGGGATCAATAGGTAGAACTGCTCTTCCGTGGCCAGGCTCCAGCCTCCTGTGACCGCGCCCCCTTTGTAATTCATCCAATAAAAGAGGTCATGCCAGCCGATCGGCGCTGAAAGGAACGCCATAACTGCCAGCACGAAGTAATAGAGCGGCCAAAGCCTGAGGCTTCGCCGAAGAATGAATCGACCGTACCGGATGCGGCCGGTGCCCGCGATCTCCCCGAGAAGCTGCGAGCCGATCAGGAAGCCGCTCAGCACGAAAAACAGATCCACTCCGACCCAGCCCTTGCTCGCCGCCCTCTCGATCCATCCGTGAGCAATCGGCAGCCGGGAAATCGCATCAGAGCAGTGATCGAGAACGACCAAAGCGATGGCTAGTGCGCGCACCCCGTCCAGCGCGGGAATATTGCTCGCTGACTCCGCCTGGAAAAGCGGCCGAAAATAACTAAGGACTCGACCAAAGAGCGTCACCGCCTACTGATCGGCAGAACGCTCTCTCGGCCTTAATCGGCGACCGGATAGATATCCGTCGGGATCTTCTTGAGCTTCTCAAGCGCTTTGGCCAGTTCCGGCCTCACGACCGCGAGCTTATCGAGCATCGCCTTGGTGCCGGCATAATCCCCAGTCGCCTCGAGCGTCAGCAGATCGTGGGAGAGGCTCTTGAATGCATCTTTGACCTTAGTGTAGTCAACCGCGAAGTACCCATCCGGCTTGACAACAAAGCCGCCCCGATCGAGCAGGTAATTGATCTGCATCGCCATGCCCTTGGCATGCGCGTCCTGGAGACCGAAGCGCAGCGTGCGGAAAGCCGATGCGAGATAAGTCGTATAAAGCTTGCGCTCGGCATCGGCGCCGCCCTTGATCTTGCCTGACTTGTCGTTGTCGTAGAGGTATTGGAGCATGAAGAGCCCGGTCACATCGGCTTTGGCTTCCTCGATCGCGCTGTAGAGCTCCTTGAGCTCGAGGCGCGGAGTGGATTCTTTTCCGTCGTTCTTCTTGACGACGTGCGGTCCGATCCCGTGACTCAACTCGTGAGCAAGAATATGCGTGAAGAAATGATCGAAACTCACGTTCTTACGCTCAGCAGGATCGAGCACTACTTTGGAGATCGGCTCCAGGATTTTGTGGAACTTGGCCTCCTGGATATTCTTGAGCATCACCCGCTTGCTGCCCTTCTCGCGGATCACGCGCTCGTCATTAGGCAGGTTGTAGGCCGCCGTGCGCACCCCGTGATTGGCATCGCCCGTGGAGATTACCTGATTGACGACTCGGATCGGGGCCATCGCGCCCAGCTTGGGATTGCGCAGTTTCGGGTCGATCGGCAGGTTATTTTCGACTTCCTGAAGCTTGCCTGAGAAGAACTGCAGCTTATTGGTTTCGACGTCGTCACGAACCCCGATGAACGACTCGAACGCGGCCTTGTAGCCGAAGATCCCGTCGTTATAAGTCTCGTAAGGTCCGATGGTCACGTCCACCGGCGCATCGAGGTCCATCCAAGCGATGTCGCTCGCGTAGTAGTCGTCGCTCAGGAGAGCGTCAGCACGAAGGGAGAGATACTTCTTGAGACTGGCGTTATCAGTGAGCTCCGATGCCTCTTTAAGAAGGGACGCGACCTTCACGAGCTCTGTGCGGTACTCCTCGCCGTACGGAACGATCGCGAGCTTGCCGGCTTTCCGCCGGATGACAGTGAAATACCCCTTGGCCTTGTCCTGCTCGGCGGCCGGCAGCGCCGCGACCCACTTCTCGAATTCTTCCTTGGTCATGTCCTCCGGATAGAAATTCGCGCCTTCAGGGCGTTTTGACGGCGCACCCGGGACGAACGCTACATTCTCGTCGATCTCGGACCAAGGCCCCATGTTCATGAGGAAGTACTTCGACCGGGCCTTACCGAGCGCCGAACTGTCGCGCGAGAGCTTTTCCCTGAGCTCGAGGCTGCCGCTCCAGAGCTGGCTCATGAAAAGAGGATCGAGGAGCTTGGCCGCCTCGACCACCTTCGTAAGCGCTTTACGATCGCCGGCCGAAAGTTTTTTTAAGTCGACCTTGAGCTTCACGGGCGCGAAGCGGGCGATCTTGGCGTTGAGCTCCTTGAGATCTGGAAGCCTGGGCTCGTCAGAAGCCGAAGCGAGGCAGGAAACGAGAATCGCGCAAAGCAGCAGTGTGGTTTTCATAGATTGACCTTAGGTAAACCACAGAATCGGCGCCTGGGCCAGTGCAGGATCCTCAGATAATACCGTCAAAAAAACAACCCCGAGAACCACTTCAACTCGGATCACCGTCATGCCGAAGAGCCCGAGGTCGAATGGGCACTCTGCGACTGATTCTTTCCCTCATCGTATTTGGTTCACACACCGGAATGAAGGTCATTCTGCCTCCCTCTTCCTGGGCTGTGGAGTGTTTCTTCGCTATCTCCGGCTTCTACATCGCGATGATCCTCTCCGAGACCTACAATACCAGGGAGTCGGTCAGAGTATTTTATTACAATCGATTCCTCCGGCTCTTTCCCATTTACTGGGCGGTGCTCTCGGTCTCGGTTTGCTACTATTTGGCAACAGCTTTGATCACAAGCAGCGGGCCTCTTTATTTCATCTGGACCAAGCTCTCAGCGGAGGGCGCCATTTACGCGGCGGCGTCAAATCTGTTGCTCTTCGGACAAGATCTCTCGCTCTTCCTCGGCGTCGACGGCCGCACCTTTTTCACTCCTGATTTCCAAACCGTCGCTCAGCCCATGTACCAAGCCATGATTGTTCCTCCGGCTTGGAGCCTTTCGCTCGAAATGGCTTTCTATTTTTTCGCCCCCCTCCTGGCGCGGTGGGAATCGAGAAAATTGATCTTTCTGATCATGTCCAGCTTGGCGCTTAGGGCTTTGCTGGTCGTGCAAGGTCTGTCGAACGATCCTTGGAGCTACCGTTTTTTCCCATGTGAGCTCGCTTTCTTTGTGGCAGGCATGTTGTCTTATCAATTCTCCCGTTCGATGGCTGCAAAGGCGATACTCGAGCGAAGCGTTTGGATTGCAGGAACTTTCGCTGCCCTCACTCTTTTGGGCTCAATGACCTTCCCTTATGGGAAGAACGGGCTCACGGACCTCGGAAACGGCGTTTGGGCGTCGCTCTTGCTTCTCCTGATCCTCGCGCTGCCAGCCATCTTCCATTTGTCCAAGAAAGCAGCATGGGACCGGAAGCTTGGCGAGCTCAGCTATCCCATCTATCTCGTTCACTGGTTGGTTCTGGACATCTTCAACAAGATTTGGCGATGGCCCGGAAAGACGCCGCTCACAGTCGTATCGGTAGTTGTCTTGTCCGTCGGATTGAAACGCTTTTCGGAGCGATTCGAAACCAGGAGAGCGGCTCTGCGCGGCTCGATCGCGGCCGAAAAGAGCCCGGTCACGCCGCCTTGATCTTTTTGGGCTTGAGGCTTTCGAGCGAGATCCCCTCGAGCGCGAGGTCGGCCTCGACCATTTCGCGCACGAGCTCCTTGAACGTCACCCGCGGCTTCCAGCCCAGCTCGCGCTGGGCCTTGCTCGCGTCACCGATCAGGAGATCGACTTCGGCAGGGCGAAAATACCTAGGATCCTCTTTGACGTGCTTCTTCCAGTCCAAGCCGACGAGCTTGAACGCCTCGGTGAGAAACTCGCGCACCGAATGAGTTTCGCCGGTTGCGACGACATAGTCCGATCCGGCCTGAGCCTGAGTCATGAGCCACATCGCCTCGACGTAATCGCGGGCATGGCCCCAGTCGCGCTTGGCTTCGATATTTCCCAAAAAGAGCTCGTTCTGTTTGCCCGCCACGATGCGGGCGAGCGCACGGGTGATCTTGCGGGTCACGAAAGTCTCTCCGCGGCGAGGGGATTCGTGGTTAAAGAGAATCCCGTTGCTTGCATGCAAGCCATAGGACTCGCGGTAATTCACGGTCGCCCAGTAGGCGTAGACCTTGGCGCAGCCGTAGGGGCTACGCGGATGAAAAGGCGTGTCCTCGCGCTGAGGGACCGCGTGCACCTTGCCGAACATCTCCGAGCTCGAAGCCTGGTAGATGCGGATCTTGGGATTGAACGCGAGGATCGCGTCCAGCAGCCTGATCGCGCCCAGGCCCGTCACATCTCCCGTGTACTCGGGAATATCGAAGCTCACGCGGACGTGGCTCTGCGCGCCCAGGTTGTAAATCTCGTCGGGCCGGACCTTCTCGAGGATCTTGACGATGGACGACGTATCCGCGAGATCGCCGTAATGCAGGAAGAGGCGGGTGCCTTGAATATGAGGATCGTTGTAAAGATGATCGATGCGACCGGTGTTGAAGCTGCTCGCGCGCCGAATGAGGCCGTGGACCTCGTATCCCTTTTCCAGCAAAAGCTCCGTCAGATACGAACCGTCTTGGCCGGTGATACCGGTGATCAGCGCTCTTCGCATAGTCAGGCGAGTCTCCTCGCCTGCTTATCGGAGAAAACAGGCTGCCTCTTGAAACTCCCTTAAGCTGCCTTGCGCTGGCCCGAAAAGGCCCGCTGCGCGAGCGCCCACTTGTAGGTCGCGGCCAAGCCGTCTCGGAGCTCGATCTTGGGCGAGAAGCCCAGGGATTTCAGGCGATCGACATTGAGAAGCTTGCGCGGGGTCCCGTCCGGTTTGGTCGGGTCCGTCAGGATTTTTCCGGAGTAACCGACGACCTCGCGGATCAGGCGCGCGACCTCCAGGATCGTGATGTCCGTGCCTACGCCGGCATTGATCAGATTGTGGGTCGTGTCCGATCTCATGACCAACAAGGCGGCCGACGCCAGGTCGTCCACGTGCATGAATTCACGGCGCGCGCTCCCGGTTCCCCAGATAGCGACTTCGGCGAGACCCGCCTCCTTGGCCTCGTGGAACCGGCGCATCAGGCCCGGTATCACGTGCGAGCCCGTCGGATGAAAATTATCGCCTGGGCCGTATAGATTGGTCGGCATGAGCGAGACGAAGTCTTTTCCATGCTGCTTGCGGTACGTCTCGCAGAGCTTGAGACCCGCGATCTTGGCGATGGCGTACCCTTCGTTGGTAGGCTCGAGCGGGCCCGTGAGCAGATGCCCCTCCTCGATGGGCTGCGGGGCGTGTTTGGGATAGATGCAGCTGCTTCCGAAGTTGACGAGCTTCCGCACGCCGTGGGTCGCGGCCGAGTGAATGATGTTCGATACGATCGCGAGGTTCTCGTAAAGGAAATCGGCCTGGAAATCGCGATTGGCCAGGATCCCGCCCACTTTGCCCGCGGCGAGAAAGACGATGTCGATCTTCTCCTCGCGGAAGAAGCGCTCGACCGCGGCCTGATCGAGGAGGTTGAGCTCGCTCCGGGAGCGCAGGACGAGCTCGCCGAAGCCTTCGGCCCGGAGCGCCCGGACCAGGGCGGAACCGACCATGCCGTTATGTCCTGCGATGAAAATGCGGGGTGTGCTTCGCATCAGTGCCTCTCCGACCACTTCTCGGCCGTCCATGCTGAAAAATGAAGTCAATTTCGCCCCGGACGCCGTCGATAAGCGCCTCGTGAACCCCCTTCCGATGAACCGAGCCGACTCCTGGTTCTCAATTTCCATGGACCTTGTCCGCTTCTGCCTAGCCGTAACGGTCCTGGTCTGTCACATCCCGGCCCTTCAAGGCGGCTTTCCCGGCTGGCTCGCGCACAGTTGCGTCATCGTTTTCTTCGTGATCTCGGGTTACTTCATCTCTCAAAGTGTATTCACGAAGAAAATGGGGTTTCGCGCGTACGCGATCGCGCGCCTATCCCGGCTCTATTCAGTATTGGCGCCCGCGCTAGTCCTCACCGGAATCCTGCTCACGGTGGGCACGATGATCAATCCCCCGTTCTACGCCGCGCTCTCTCGGGGGCACGAGCCGCTGCGCCTCCTGCTTTCCCTGGTATTTGGCCAAGAGACCTGGTTTCTGAGCGCCTCTCCCACTTCGAACGGCCCTCTCTGGTCGCTCGCCTTTGAGTTCTGGTATTACGCTCTCTTCGCCGGATTTTTCTTCGCACGCGGACTCAGAGCCAAGTTGACGGTCTCGCTCCTGGCCGCCGCCGTCGCGGGCCCCAAGATCCTCTTGCTCCTGCCTACTTGGCTCGCGGGCGTTGCATGCTGCGCATCGGCCCGCAGACGCGTGCCGACTCGGCAGGTCTCCAGGATCTCTTTCGCGATCTTCGCGGCGTTGATCATCTGCCTCGAATCCGCGAAGTTCGAGTATCCCTTCCCGGAAGGAACTTTTCCGCTTTTTCATTCGGGATCGTTTGTCTCGGACTGGATGCTCTCGCTTCTCGTAGCCGCCACGATCTATTTTCTTCACGGTGCCGTCCCGTCTTCGCAGGCTCCCGCAGGCCTCGCGGACGTCGCCCGACGAGCGGGAAACGCGACGTTCGCAATCTATCTGCTCCACTATCCTCTGCAAAAATTCATCATCGCCACGCTGTTGCCCCGGCTTCCAGAGCTCGGGCACCCCTGGATGGACGCAATCTGCGTGTTGCCGCCGCTCCTGATCGCAGGAGCATGCGGGCTTCTGTTCGAATCATCGCGACCGAGGATCGCTGCCGCGCTGGACAGTCTGCTTCCAGGGACTTCGGACCGAACGGACTCGGACAAACGAAAAGCCGCGTGACCGATCAGTGTCGCCGGGACCGCGAGGGCCTGACTAGGTCGCAAACCCACGCCAGCGCGATGAAAACCTCTCGGGCGACCATAAGAGGCCAGTTGAGAAATTTCGAGCTCGAAAAGGCGTCTTTGAGCCGCATGTACAACAAGAACGCCCGGGAGCGGAGTGGCCCGGCTCTTACGACGTGGACCTTCGTGCTTCCGCGCGAGTAGAGCCACGAAATTTCAGTGAAGGTGCTGCCCTCACTCGCGATCAAGTGAGGCGCTTTTCCCAGCAAGAGCATTTCAGCGAATACCAGCTGGCCTTCGGACAGCCCGCTTTTCAGGAGCAGCGACCGAAGCGAAAACGCTCGCCCGGGGTAAGTCCTGACGATCCTCTTCACGAGAGAATCGGAGTCCGAGCTCACGAAGATCGTGTGCCCATCCTTGACCCAACGATTCATCTCGTCGAAGTAAGCTCGAGAACTATAGACAATCGAGTTCTGACGGCTGTCGTACCAGGTCCTGATATGGACGCAGACCGGCCTTTCCGCAAAACTTCGACTCGCTTCTTCTACTGCGGCCACGATCAGGGGATGCGGCCGGAGCCGGTCAGTCAGCGAAAAAAACTCCTTCTGGATCGGAACCGGAATGCGGTCGTAAAGGTAGTCCAGAAGCGCGCCATCCAGTTTTTTCATCGAATGGGTCAACCAGGTGCCCGCGTCTCGGCCAAAGCTCGGAGGAAGCGAGTCTCGCTCTAGTGCCTTGAAATAATAGCTGTAGGCGCTCAACTCAGACTGGCTCGGAGGAGTTGAGCGGCTGAAATCCGTCTCAAAAAGGTCGGCGAAAGGCGCCGTTAAGTGCACCCCGTCCAACGGCCAATATACCCGAAGAGAGCCTCCCAAGCGCATCGCCGAAAGAACGCATTTAATACGGTTGGCCAATCCCATATGAGGCGTACAAACCGCTGTCAACGCCTGCTCCGAAATCGTCGGCTCTAGAAACGCGTCCGCCATTCATTGACCATACTAATTGAGTTCAAGCGGAAGCACGAGCCCTTCCGACCATGCCGTTATGTCCAGCGACAAAGATGCGGGGTGCGATCGCCTTCATGTTTAACAGCGGATCGGCGTTCGGCGACTTGAGGATTAGGAACAGGACGGAAGAGTCAAAAACCTGCCGAAAGGACCGCTTCAATTCAGGCGGCGACTTGCCGACACGATCGGAGAGACCCGAAATCCGATGGCGATAAAGAAACTCTATCAAAAGGCCCTGTTTCGCGCTTTCGAACGCTATGAAAGCCTCGTCCTCTCGCCGATGCGGAAGCTATTTTGGCGCCTTCAAGGGGCGGACATCGGCCGGGGAACGAAGGTTCCGAGACTCACGCGGATGAACTGGCCGCACCAGGTCCAAATCGGGGAGGGTTGCCATCTCGAACCCGGAATCAATTTCAACTACGACGGGATCTGGAAGCCGGGCCCTTCGATCGTTCTCGGCCGTAAAGTCTATGTGGGGAGCGGCTGCGAGTTCAACATTTCCGACGAGATCACCATCGGCGACGACTGCCTGATCGCCGCCGGATGCCGGTTCATCGATCACAATCACGGACTCTTGGACCGCGAACGGCCGACTCGATCCCAGCTCTGCACTCATAAAGCGATTGTTCTCGAAAAGGACGTCTGGCTCGGAGTCAACGTAGTAGTTCTCCAAGGCGTGACCATCGGCGAGGGATCGGTCGTCGGAGCCGGCTCGGTATGCACGAAGCCCATCCCTCCAGGAGAGATCTGGGCCGGTGTCCCAGCGAGAAAAATCCGCGACCGATCAGAAACTCCAGGTCGGATCAGGGGCGCGTCCGGCAGAGGAGCCTAGGCCAAAAGCGCCACCGCTCCCACGTATCCATCGGGAGCAGCCACCTCGCCTAGCCTCACTCCGGAAGGAACCATCGCGCGAAGCGAGGCCTTGCCTCCCCCGATAGACCCGACCCCGAGTTGAATCCGCTCGAACGCGGCCCAAACGCCCTCGCCCGTCGCCTTGACGATCGCCTCGCGCGCGGTCCAGAGACGCATGAAGAGAAGCGCGCGCGCTTCGCCCTCGAGCGCGCCTAGGGCCTGCTTCTCGGACTCCGAGAAAAACCGGTCAGCGATCCGCTGGAACCGCTGGACCTCGCGGACGCGCTCGAGGTCGACACCAATGGACGCGCCCTCGGTCACGGCGAGCGCGGCGAGGTCGCCCGCGTGGCTCAAGTTGAAACGAAGATCGACAGGGGCGCCGGAAAGCTCTGGCTTGCCCTGCGGACCGAAGACGAAGGCGACCTCGCCCGGCGGCCGCGCCAGCAGCGCCCCGAGCGCGTGCCGGACGAAGGCGCGAATCGCGAAATAGGTCTCGCGGGCGGCATCGTCGGCAATTGCCAAACCTCGATCGCGCTCAGCCGCCGAGAGCGTCGCGCGCGCGCGGTCGTCGAGAGCGGCGACGAGCTCCGGCATCCGCACGAGCCAAATCGCGGAGCCTTGAGCGGGCGTGCCGGCCCAAGGAGCGATCGGCTGACCGGGTTGAAAAGGCGTCGCGCAGACGAGCGACGCCTTCGAATTCATTTCTTTCCCTTTTTAGCGGACTTGCCCGACTCGTTCGGTCCTGGAGCCGCGGGCGCGGGCTCCGTCCATTGAACCGCGACACCCTGGACGAGGATCTGCCCTTCCTGGCCATCATCCGCGCATTCGGGCGTTGGATAAGTCTCGCGCCTTCCGTCGGCAAGAAAGACCACCGACTTGACGTCCACGACCGCGTCGGCAGCCTGATCCTTGGCCTTGTCGACAAGCTCTTCGACTGCTCGATTATAGTAGTTCTTGCAGAGATCCTTCTCTTCGGACTGAGGATCGAGCGTCTGGTAGTTGACCTTGGCCCGAACCACGCCCAGCGTCTTGTAGGTTCGCTTGGGCTCCTGCACGTAAGCATCCGCCGGAAAGCCGTACTTCTTATGCTTCACCTCAGGCAAGGTGGTGCACGCTCCGAGCAGGGTCGCGAGAAGCGCAAGCGAAAGAAGAAGCGACTCACGGAAGATAGGGCTTCGAAGCAAGATCACGTGGATTCGGGCTCGTTGTATTCGAAAACTTTCTTCTGATAATTGCGAAGGGTCCACTTCCGGCCCTCGTGCTTGACGAGATAGTTGGGCAAAAGCGGGATCTTTCCGCCGCCGCCGGGCGCGTCGACCACGAAATGCGGAACGGCCATGCCGCTCGTCCAGCCGCGGAGGCTCTCGATGATCTCGAGACCCTTTTCGATTGGGGTGCGGAAGTGGCTGATGCCCTGGGACATATCGCACTGAAAAATGTAGTAAGGACGGACGCGCATCATGAGGAGCTTGTGGTTGAGCTCCATGACAGTCTTGGGATCGTCGTTGACGCCCTTGAGAAGCACCATCTGGTTGTTGATCACGCAGCCGGCGTTGGCGAGCTTGGCGCAGGCATCGAAGGCTTCCTGCGTGCACTCCTTAGGATGGTTGAAATGCGTGTGAACGAAGACCGGGTGGTACTTGGTCAGCATCTGCGCGAAGGCGTCGGTCACGCGCTGAGGCAGCGTGACGAGATTGCGGGTGGCGATGCGGAAGACTTCGATATGATCCATCGCACGCAGGCGCGAGAGGATGTACTCGAGGCGGTCGTCCGAGTTGGAGAGCGCGTCACCGCCGGAGATGACGACGTCGCGGATCGTCTTGGTCTTGTTGATGTAGTCGAGGCCGACTTCGAGCTGCTGATTGGCGGACGCCGAGGACGGGTCGGCGACCTTGCGCTTGCGCGTGCAGTGACGGCAGTAAACCGGGCAGTTATGGGTCGTATAGAAGAGCACGCGATCGGGGTACCGATGCGTAAGGCCGGGTACCGGCATGTACTTTTCTTCCGCCAGTGGATCTTCCATGTCCTCGGGCATGATTTCCAGCTCGCCCGCTTTGGGCACGGACTGCAGCCGGATCGGGCAGTTGGGATCGTTCGGGTCCATGAGCGAGGCATAATAAGGAGTAATGCCCATGTTGAACTGCTCGTGGGAGCCGGCAAAGGCGTCGCGCTCTTCCTGAGTGACTTGGAGCACCTTCTCGAGCACTTCCATGTTCTTGATGCGCTTCTGTTGCTGCCAGATCCAGTTGTTCCAGTCCTTGTCGGTGGAGTCTTTCCAGATCTCTGGGCGCGCGGGGCTCTTGAAGCGGTCGCGGATAGTGTTTTTCGTGACGATATCGAAGCCCATAAGGTCTACCCCTCGAATGATTCTGATTTTTCCAGTGACGCAACTTTGGCAGATCCTGGAAGCGTTGTAAATCGCTCGCTGCAGCAGGCCAAACAGACGGCCTCACGCATGACGCATCGTAGCGAATTCAAAAGAAGTTGGAAGTCTTGGGGGACGGTGTACCCTTTAAGGATATGCTATCGCATCTCTTCCTGGGACTCTCCCTCACTGGCGCCGAGTGGGTGCTCTACTTCCTGATCATCGTCTCCGTCATCTCCGTCGCTCTGATCTTCGAGCGCATCCGGTTCTATCGCGACGCGAGCCGGGGCCTCTCCGACTTTCGGGCTCAGGTGCGGAAGGCAGCGACGAGCGGCCAGGTCACCGAAGCCGTTCAGGCGGCCAAAGCGCGGCTCGAAGGAACCGCCGGGCGCGCGCCGGACCTCGAAGCCGAGATGGCCCTCGCGCTTCTTTCCCATCCCAAATCCTCGCCCGAGGTTCTCACCGAGGTTGCACAGGATTCGGTCGTGCGGGCCAAGATCCACTGGGAACGCAACCTCTCGGTCCTAGCCACGATCGGAGCGAACGCCCCCTTCGTCGGCCTCTTCGGCACGGTTCTCGGTATCATCAAGGCCTTCCACGATCTCTCGCAGCAAGCGGGCACCGGCGCGCAGACCGTGACAGCAGGCATCTCCGAGGCGCTGATCGCGACCGCCGTCGGTATCCTCGTCGCCATCCCCGCTGTCGTGGCGTACAACTTCTTCCAACGCCGCGTGAAAACGGCCCTCGGCGAAGCCGAAGCGCTCAAGAGCTTCCTCGTCGGCAAGCTCGCGGAGAAATAAGGACATGGCAGGCTTCGCCAGCTCCGAAGACGACGTCATCGCGGGAATCAACGTCACGCCTCTCGTCGACGTCGTCCTCGTGCTCCTGATCATCTTCCTCATCACGGCTCCGGTGCTCTACCAGAGCGCGATCAAGGTCCAGCTGCCCAAAGCCTCCTCGGGCGAGGAGCAGAAAAAGTCGCCCCTCAATTTCACGATCACGCGCGATGGCAAGGTCAACTGGGACAAAGACCAGCTCGACTGGCCTGCCCTGAACGAGCGCCTCAAGGGCCTCGGCGAAAGCGCCGCCCAGGAGACCGCCATCATCAGCGCCGACGAGGCCACGCCGCACGGGACGGTGATCAAGCTCATGGACTCCCTCCGACAAGCGGGGCTGACCCGCTTCGCGCTGAACGTCGAGTCGCAAGCTCCGCCGACGCAGGCCAAGTGAATCGCCCCTGGCCGTGTCACGCGCGACCCATGATAGCGCGCTCTACACTTGCCGTGATCCACGGCAGGTTCGGCCCTCGCCGTTATTAAACTACCATTATTAATCCGCGAGGTTGCCGCAAAGTCGACTGCGGCACATCCGTTGCTCTACTCACCGCAAACACACAGAGGTGAGCAATGGGTAGTAATTCGCGCCGGTCTTTCATCGTACTCTCATTCATCATGAGCCTGGCAGCCGCAGCTCCAGAATCGATGTCAGCCCCCCTGAAGCCAGGCGCGAAACCGAGTCCATCGCCGAGCCCGGCCTCCACGCTGGCTCGCCCAGGGCGCCGCTCCTTCAGCCGCCACTCCTTCGTACCCATCACGCCCAAGACCCAAGGGGCCGCCAAGACCTTGCCTCTGGTCCTGACCAAGGCAGCGGGCACGACCTCGACCCAGGCGCTGGCCCCATCCTCCTCCTATAACTACTTTCCCTACGGCTACACGACGATCCTCAACCAGATGAAGCCGATGCTCTCGCAAGCCTATGTCACGGCGCCTGGTGCGGACGACCAATCCTACGCTTATTTCTCGGTCGACTCCGACGGCAAGGCCGCGCTCTTTCTTTATGCCGGCGATTACGTCGGCTGGGTCAACCCGCTGACCAACTCGTTTCTCGAGTGCGATGCCTTCCATCCGGCGGGACATCAGGACTACTCGCCGGGCTCGGACTTCTACTACAACAACGACATCGTCGACTGCTACGACAACGGAAGCCTCGATAGCTCAAGCATCTCCTACAACCTTTATTACGACACCGGCGAAACCCTCAAATCCGGAAGCTACTGGTACTACCGCAGCGGCAAGCCGATGCGCCAGGGCAGCTACTGGTTCTACGACAACGACAACAGCACCTACCTCTATACCGGCAGCAGCTACATCTACTATCCGGACGGAAATTACTTCAGCACGGGCAGTTACGCCTATCACTCCAACGGCAATTACCTGCGCCCCGGCTCGAGCGACTTCAGGTATTCGAACGGCAACTACCTCAAGTCCGGCTCGAACATGTATTATCTGAGCGGCAATTACCTGCGCTACGGCTCGGACGAGTACCGTTATCCATCCGGCAACATCGCCGGCGACTACAACTTCTCGAGCGGCTTCGCCGATCTCTATTGGGGTGACATTTCCCACAACTATCTCAAGCACGACACCTATCCCGGCATCGGCCCGATCTACCGCAGCAACGGCTCGGTCTACATCAATCCAGGCGACCCGGTGACGGGCTACCAGAATTCGTACTACCAGATCCCCAACTCAGGCGGCTGGGTCGATATCGTGGCCGAAACCGGACGCGACATCCTCCTCTACACGCTGTACGACGGATCGGTCACTCATTTGGCTTACGAGTCCCGCATCGCGCCCAAGATCCCTTCGGCGCCCGGCAACGTCACCCTGAGCGCCGTTCAGACCAAGTCAGCGACGATGAGCTGGAACTCCGGAAGCGGCGTCGAGCCCTACGGCTTCAGGCTCAAGTTCCAGACCTCGAGTTCCGGGCTTGACTGCTCGAGCGGCCAGGATCTCCAGTATGTGTTCACCACCAACCTCATCAACCTGAGCCCCGGAACGACGTACTACTACGCGCTCTGCGGCTACAACGAGAACGGAACCAACGGTCCCGCCGCCACCGGCAGCTTCACGACCCTGGCCGCTCCTCTCGCACCGAAGAACCCCGTCGTCGTCACGGCCACCTTCCAGAGCCTCACCGTCGGCTGGACCTCCGGCGGCGGCACGACCTCGGACTACATCGTCAAATACGCCGCCGGCTCGACGGCTCCAAGCTGCTCGGGAGGGACGGTCGTCACCGGCACGCAGTTCACCGCGAGCTCCCTCGTCGACGACACGACCTACGCTTTTGGCGTCTGCGCGCGCTCCTCGGACGGGACGCTCTCCAGCCAGCTGAGCTTCACCGCGAAGACCACCGTCAAGCCTCGCCCGTTCAAGCCCACGGTGGGCGGCGTGACCGCCCTCTCCGACTCGAGCCTCAAAGCCACCTGGGTCTCGGGCAACGGCTCCGGTGACACGGCGACCGTCGGCTACATCGTGACCTACGCCAAGGGCAACGTCTCCTCGCTGGACTGCACCAGCGGCAACGCCGTCGACGTCGGCTCGGCCACGCAATACGTGATCAACGGACTCGAAGACAATACCACCTACTCGTTCGGCGTCTGCGCCTACAACCAGTACGGCTTCCTCTCGGGTGACGCTCCAAACTTCGGAAACGCGAGCGGTACTTCCCTCTCCACCGGCATCACGCAGAAGATCCCGAAAGTGACCGCGGTCTCCGTCAGCAACGTTCGCCCGCTCTCCTTCGTCGCCAACTGGGCCTCCGGCGGCGGCAGTACGAGCAGCTACGGCGTCAAGGTGCTCTCGGACACTTTCTCCAGCGCGACCTGCACGGGGCTGAGCGCCTGGTCGGGTAACAGCTACTCCTTTGCGGTCTCCACCGACAACGCGCCTTACACCTTCGTGATCTGCGCGCAGAACTCCTACGGCCACTACTCCGATGCTTACGTCGGCAACATCACGACGCCGTTCGCGACACCGCCAAACGCTCCATCAAATCTCGCCGCTTTCAACATCACCTTCCGCTCGGCAGCCGTGAGCTGGACCAACGGCGGCGGAACGACCGAATACTTCCGTGTCGCGTACGCGGCCGGAAGCGTGGCCCCGAACTGCCAGACCGGCACCGAGATCCCCGCAAGCCAGACTTCGTTCACGACTCCCAACAATCTCGTTGACGAGACCGACTACAGTTTCTCGGTCTGCGCCCGCTACGAGAACAAGTTCTCGCCGCAGATCAACCTCTACCCTGTCCACACCCTCGCCAAACCGCGGCCCCCGGTCCCGCTCAACGTCACCGCGACCGTCGTTTTTGACTCCGAAATCGACCTGAGCTGGTCCAGCGGCGGCGGAACCGGCGAGAACGCCACCACCGGCTACCGCTACTATGCCGTCAAGTCCACCGATCCGGATCCGGCCGACTGCGCGAGCACCGGAGCGCAGCTCCTCTCGTCCTCGACGCTCTCGGCGCGGGTTCACCCGCTCCTGCCGGGAACCTCGTACCGCTTCGGCGTCTGCGCCGTCAACCAGTACGGCTTCGATTCGAAGCCGACGCAGATCGTGATGGCGACGACCAATCCGCTCACGGCCCCTCCGGCGGTCGCCAACCTGACCAACACCTTCCTCGGCGACACCGAGGCGACCTTCACCTGGCAGAGCGGCGGCGGCAACACGCTCAAGTACGCTGTCGGCTACCAGCAAGGAGCGCTCTCAACAATGTCCTGCACGTCGGGAACTTCCGAGCAGACCGGCACCAGCTTCAGCGTGACCACGCTCGCGAAGGACTTCGACTACACCTTCGTCGTCTGCGCCAAGTCCGAGAGCGGCGCCTACTCGGATCCGACGATCGTCACGGTTCACACGATCTCCGGCTCACCGGCGCCTTCGAACTTCCATGTCGTCTCCAAGACCGACGGCTCAGTCCAGCTCGACTGGGATCCTGCCACCCCCCTGACCACGCAGTACAAGCTGGCCATGAAGCTCGGTGCATCGGCGCCGGGCTGCGCGGCCGCGAACGCGGTCCAGCTCGATAAGTCCGTCACCGACTACGAATGGAAAGGCCTGCAGCCCTCCAAACAGTACTCGTTCGCCCTCTGCGGATACAACGTCGGTGGCGTCGCGTCCCGCGCGGTGACTGTCACCGTAACGACGGATCCGCTGACCCTTCCGCCTCAGCCCAACCTCGCCGTCACCGAGATCCAGGACACTTTCGTTCGGCTCTCTTGGGATCCGGCTCAAGGCAACACCGACCAGTTCCGCATCGCGAAAGCGGCCGGAAGCGTGGCACCCTCGTGCTCGACCGGAGGAACACTCCTCGACAAGTCAGTGACGAGCTACACGTTCAGCGCCCTCAAGGCCAATCAGGCCTACACCTTCGCTCTCTGCGGGATCAGCGCCAGCGGCAACCTCTCGCCGGTCAGCTCGCTCAAGGTCACGACCAAGGCCGCATCCGCTCCGTCGACTCCGATGGGCTTCGCCCTGGTCAGCAAGGACGACTCGTCGATCGCAGTGTCCTGGAATGCAGTCGGCGGCAATGCCACCCAGTACCGGATCGTGAGCGCGGCGAGCGCGACCGCTCCAGCGTGCAGCACGGGCGGAACGGTGCTTGATCCTTCGGTGACAAGCTACCTGTTCAAATCGCTGAAGGCCAGCACGACCTACAGCATCTCGCTCTGCGCGCTGAACGGCACGGGCCTCGCGTCGACCAAAGCCTCGCTGTCAGTCAAGACGGACGCCCCGACGCCGCCGCCGGTTCCGACGGGCTACGCAGTCGATAGCAAGACCGACTGGTTGATCAAGCTGCGCTGGGATGCGGGCACAGGCAACACTGTTCAGTTCCGCCTCATCAACAAAGTCGGAACCGTAGCCACTACCTCATGCAGTTCCGGAGGAACGCTCCTCGACAAATCGGTGACGAGCTACGTGTTCAAGAACCTGCTTCCCTCCAAGACCTACACCGTCACGCTCTGCGCACTCAGCGGATCGGGCGCTTCGTCCAGAGCCGACGTCCAAGTGACCACCGACCCGATCACGCCGCCTCCGGCCCCGGTCGGCCTCGCGCAGGTCTCCGACGGAAACGGCGTCACCTCGCTCAAGTGGCAGTGGAGCTCCGGCCTCGGCAATACCGTGGGATACTACGTGGCCTTCTCGACCGGAATCGTCCCGAACCTCTCCTGCCAGTTCGGCACGGAGAAGTCGGTCACCGAACCGGCTGATCCCGTCAACACCCCGCTGACTTACCAGAAGACGGGCCTTGCTTCCGACAAGGACTACACGGTCTCCGTCTGCGCCAGGTCCGCGAGCGGCGTGCTCTCGCCCGCCGTCGTGAGCTCGGTGAGGACGGCGCGGCCCGCTCCGGTCTCGCTGCTGCAGATGTACAACCCGCCGACCAGCACAGCCATCTCCGCTCAGTGGGTCTCCGGCGGGCTGGGCGCGACGGCTTACAGCGCTTCGATCAGCTTGGGCACCACCGCTCCGGCCTGCGGCGCGGGCGGCGTCTACAACGCGACGATCTCGCCTGCGACCAAGACCTTCTTCACCAAGACGGGTCTCAAGGCCAACACGCAGTACTCAGTTACCGTCTGCGCGAAAGCCGCAAACGGCACGCTCTCGGATCCGCAGTCTATCGTGCTCAAGACCGAGCCTTGATAAAACTGACCCCCTAGACTGTTGTTCAGACCAAAGCCTGCGCAATCCTCTGATTGTGTAGGCTCATGTAAATGGCCAAGTGAAGTGCCAAGCGCTCAGGCTTCTTAGTCGTGCTCCAGGTTTTTCTCACAAGCCTGCTTAGATTGGCTCTGAGCATC
>FTBH01000020.1_pt1 | contig 26570 bp, 21 predicted proteins | sample 1639321 | NCBI WGS metagenome assembly FTBH01 (sample SAMEA3914864, study PRJEB12502) | metagenome | biome: forest; material: soil | place: USA | collected 2012-03-12 | depth 0.3 m
CCTCTTTGTCACGCCCGATGGAAAGCCGCCGTACTTCGACCCGAGCTCCGATAAGCCGAGCTATTTCAAGTCCCCGGCCGAATACAAGCGGGCCAAAGACCTGCTCACCGAGCTCAAGATCGCAGGCCCCGAAGCCAAGCTCCTGAGCTTCAAGGACCTCGCGACGAAAGATCCCGCGGAGATAGACGGAGTCTTCGTGCCCGGCGGACACGCACCTTGGACCGATCTCGCCGTGAACACTGAGCTCGGAGCGTTTCTCCGTAAGGCGCATGATCGCAAGACTCCGACCGGCCTGATCTGCCACGGGCCGATCGCGCTACTCTCGACGATTTCGGATCCAAGCGCCTTCGCCAAAGCGTTGGCCGCGGGCGACCGCAAGAAAGCCGCCAAGCTCGCGCGCGGCTGGCCCTATCGCGGCTACAAGATGACCATCTTCGGCTCCGCCGAAGAAAAAGTCGCCGAAAAAGACAAACTCGGCGGCCAAGTCCTCTACTATCCCGACGACGCGCTCAAAGCTGCGGGCGGAAAGGCTGTGATCAAGACGCCGTGGAAGCCCAATGTCGTCACCGATCGCGAGCTCGTGACCGGGCAGAACCCTGCCTCAGCCGAAGAGTTCGCGACCCAGTTCGCCAAGCAGCTCAAAACTCGGTTCTGACGTCTTCTCGGCTCAGCGTCCTACCGTTATCCAGTTCGATGACGTCGTCGTTCAGGTATCCGCTGCTCTGCCAGGCATCATGAACGCGGTGACTATTATAGGTACCGCCGAGGGGTTCGATCATACGAGAAATACCGACCTTGGTCCTCTTGGGATCCGGAGTAAAAACGAGGTACTCCGTAAGGCCGCCGTCATTGTGCTTTTCCAGAACGAAAAACTCTTCGCCGGTTTTCGGAAAACGACCGATGTGGAGATCCTCGGGCTTGAGCTCAGGAACCTGGGCCACTGGCATGAAGAGTCCACGCGTGTACACGGCTTCCAATTCGGATTTGAACTCGCTCTTGAACCACTCGAGCCGCTCGCGGCGCATATGCTCCAACTCGCGCTCTTGAGTTCCCGCCCGTTTCTCGAAACGCGCCGAGGCCGGCCGCGCTTCCCAGCGCTCCATGGACTTTCTGTGAAACAACGCCTGCGAGGGCGTCGCGAGAGCAAGACTCAGAATCAAGAGCATCGGGATGCGCGACTTCATAAGAGGCGCAAAAGCAATCCACAGGCCACTCAGTCGCGCGGACAAAGAGGCGGGGCGACTGGAGCCGTTTGGCACCGCCCCCGCTTTGAACGCCTAAGAGTTAGACAGCTGTCAGTGAGTTCCGTCGAATCGCTGTACGACCGGATTCGCGACGTCGGAGCCGCCCATGGACTTCTCGCGGTCAAGCGTGATGGTCTTGCCTGCGGTACCGAAGGCGCCATTGCCGAAGTTACGGTAGTACGTCACCGCGTTGATTTGCGGCAGGACGTAGCCGCGCGAGTCCGGCTTTGGATAGATCTGGAAGACCTGGAACCCATGCATCGACAGGCCCTGGTACTTCTGCGAGGTCAGATCCGCGTTGGAGGTCGTACGCAAAATCGCGATCTCGCGCTTTTGGCCGGATAAGCCAGTGCCCTGGATCTGCCGCTCGAAATCGTGGCCGGCCTTCTCGATGTTCATGACAAACGTCTTGTTGGCGCTCTGGATCCCGGACTGGCTTAGGTCGGTGCCGAGATGGTCGATGCTCGCGCTCTTGGCGTCGGGCAGCGCGCGGATCGGATTCGAGTGCTCGATCCGGTTGATCTGGTCGGTGACCTCCGAGTCAAGCGTCAGCGTCGGCGGGACCAGCTCCTCGCCTTCCATTTTCATCTCGAGCGAGTTGTAGTGAGTGTGGCCGAAATCCAGCGTGCGGAGGTTGGAGTGCGGCTTGAGCTTGCCGTTGTTCTGGCCGGCGATCCGCGCCAGGAGCGCGTAGCCCGAGTACCAGGAGTTGCGCCCGCCGGGCTGGCTCAACTTGAACTTCTCGACGTCGCAACGCCCCTGCGCATCGCCGGCGACACGCTCCTCGGCACGGCAGTCGAACTCGGGGTCCGGTCGCATCCACTCCTGGAGGCCGTCATGCATGCAATCGAGGTTCTTTTCCGTGCTTCGCGCCCAGGGCGGTAGCTTGTCGCAAAGATTCTTCTCGATGATCTCGCCGCTCACGTAGTTGCCGAAGCTCTGGCCCATGCCCTCGAAATCCAGCTGGCGGAAGTAATAAGGATAGTCCTTGCCATTATGCCCGCCGCGCGGATCATGGTGGGCCAGGATGATGATATCGCGGTCGTTGGCCTGCGCGCGGTCCAGCTCGCCGTCGAGCCAGGCGAGCTGCACGGGCGAGACCCAGCCGCCGTAGTTGACGGTGTACATGCCCCAACCGGTGCGGCGATGCTGCCGGAGCTCGAAGCTGTTCATGCTGATGAAGTGGTTCTTGCCGAAGGTCCACGAGTAATTGAGGGGACCGTAGGTCTTTCGCCACTGGTAGAAACCGTCGTACAGGATGAAATTTCGATCCGCGGCCGGAATCGGCGTCCAACCCACCTTCCACGCGCGGTCGATCCAGGTCGTGGCTTCCTTGGAGCTGTCGAGGTCGGTCGATGGAATACGGCGGATATGCGATCCGACCACGACATTGTTATGCTTTCCGCCTTGCAGAGCCTGCATTTCGGCGACGTAGTCCTTGAAGTCCTGCATCTTGAAATCCTGCCAGGTCGTCACGTTGCCCGACAGCTCGCGCTCGATCACGTCCTCGATCGGGGGACGGCGATTGAAGCTGAAGAACGAACGCCGGCGCTCGTCGTCGTCGATGAACTTGGGCACCACGCCCGTGCTGGCGTAGCCGTCGTGGTTTCCGATGGTCAGGAAGATGGGAATCGGAAGCTGCTTGAGCTGTTCGACGATCTCCTGCGCCTCGGCGTTGTAGGTCTTGGCGACGGTCAGTGAGGCGACCGAAAGCGGCGAGCCGCCGTTGTGGAGATCGCCGTTGAAGGTGATGAAGGCGGCGCGCTTGACGTTCTGGTCGGCGCCGGTCTGGCGCGTGCGTTTGACGTAGGAGACGAATTCCTTGAGTTTCTGGAGCGTCATCTCCTGGAACTTGGTGCCGACGGAGACCTGCGTATCTGTCACGTTCAGGATCGTGTACGCGTCCTCGGTCGCTTCCGGTCCCTTGTCGAAGAGCCGGACGGAGTTGTATTGGTACTCGTAAATCGGCTTTCCGCGGACGTCGCGCAACATCTTGCCGTCTTTGACGATCTCGAAGCGCGTATCGTAGAAGCCCTCGGGGATATGGCCGAAAGCGGCCTGATCGAAATAGACACGAAGGGTCCGGCGCTTCTTGAACTCCTCGGGCATGAAAGGCGAGATCTTGTCGACGAGGATCATCGAGGGGAGTACCCGATAGGAGCCCGAGCCCGGCTGAAGAGTGACATGGCTCGAGTGCTCGGTCTGTTTTCGGTTATCCCGGGACATCAGATAGAAAGCGATTCCGTCGTTGGCGTCGCTCTTTCCGAGCTTGAGCTGGCTCTGAAGCTCGGCCGAGACTCCCGGGGGCACGTCGTCCGACTCGGTCGGCGCGAGATGCGAGAGAAATTCGGATTCGACGCGCAGGACGAAGACCATGCGCGCCTGAGTATCGGTGCGCACCATGAGGCTTGGGTTGCCGATCGTCGGGTAGATCAAGCGATCGATCTGGAAGCGTGAACCTGCCATCGTGAGCGGCATGATCTGCTGATTTTCGCTGTTTTCGGCGTAATAGACGTCGGGCACGAGCGTCTCGCCATGGTCGCCGCGCACTTCCCACGGAAGCTCGCGCTGCTGGGCGGCCGGCGCGCGACCCTCGCCGATAGCTAAATCGATGTCGCGCTCTCCTTCAATCAACGGGCTGGTCGTGCAGGCCCAGATGGACGCAAGAGCGACGACCGCGGACATTGCCGTAAGCTTTTTCACTCGGGTGATACCCCTCTCGATTGGATCTTCAGCGACATTTCAATGTTAGGATTGTATTAGGGTCGCTACAAGAGACGGGATATTGACGGTGACGACTGTCAATTTCTTGGACAGCATCGCGCGCGGACAGGCCAGAAAACCCAAGAGATCCAGCCGTCTCCCAAGGCACATCCCGTGCAAAACCTCGCGGTATGAAATCCAAAGCACTCATCGTTTTCCTCGGCGCGGCCGCGATTTCGTTCCAAGCTCAGAAGTCGTTCCTGGCCATGAGCCCCGGGTCCCGCGCCATCGCCGAGCAGAGCTCGGACCGATCACTCGAGTTCCGCGACCTCCTCTTGGGATCGCTGGACGGAAGTTACACCGAGGATCAGATGAGACAGCTGGTCTACCTTCCTTCCTCGAGCCTCACGCAGGTCACGCATCAGGCGCGCTCGGGCGAGGAGCTGCTCAAGATCCTGGCTGACGTCCAGAAGGGCGCCGACCCCCTGGCGCTCTACGAGCTCGGCCGCGCGACCCCCTTCAAGCCCGTGGCTCGGGATGAGATCGATGGTCGGCTCGCCGCCGTCGGCTCCAAGCCCGAAGAACGACTCACCGTCGTGATCGTCCCCGGCATCTTCGGCGAGTTCATCAAGAGCCGCGCCTACGAGGAGATCTTCGAGCAGAAGAGCTCCGAGTTCCGCTCCCTCTGGAAGGCGCGCCTCGAGGCCTACAAGAAAGCCCAACCGCAAAGCGCGGCCCTCAAAGACAAGACCTTCGCGATCGAGAGCATGAAGGAGTTTGATCGCCCCATCGAGGAACTGCTCCATGTCTCGAGCCTCGACAAGGACGGCAAGTCCCTGGTTAACGTGATGCTCTTCGACACGGCCTTCATGTCGCTCGAGTCCCTCGGCAAGATCGCCGATCGCGCGGCGACGTTCTCGCGCCGGCTCACCAAGTTCATGGAGATCATGAAGGCCACCGGCGGCGCGCCGACCCGCATCGCGCTCCTCGGATACTCGCGCGGCACGATGCTCTCGCTCGAGATGCTCGCCCGCGCGGCCGAAAATCCTGCCGCCGCGCCCTGGCTCGCCAACACCAAGGCCATGATCTCGCTCGGCGGCGTCGTCTACGGTTCTGACTTGGCCGACGACGCGATCAACGCCAAGGGCGAGCGCACTCCCTCCGCGAGCGCACAGCAGCTCATCGCGCTTCGTGAGCTGACCGATAGCTTGATCGTCCCCGAAAACGATAAGCTTTCCGTGCCCGCCATGGTCAAGAACACCCACTACTGGAACATGTTCCTGGCCAAGATGGCCAAGATCACCGCTCTTCCCGAAGGGGTCTGGAGCATCCTCAAGTTCTGGGAGAAAGGCGCCTTCGAAGACGGCGTCAAGAACCTCATGTCCCAGATCGACAGCCTCCGGCGCGCCGACGTGACCGCCGGGGCCGGCATGGTAGCGGCATTCGGGTACAAGGCCTTCACCCTCAATCACGGGATCACGGACTACGCGATCAACGTCAGGCGCTTCAAGGCGCTGGCGGGCGCGGTTCTCGACGGCGTCCCCGAGCTCGCCACCCCGGCGCGCGTCCAATGGTGGAAGGAAAACAAGATTCCCGACTCCCTCAAGTATTACGCCGTCTCCGGCACGATGGTCGACGATGCGGGCACCGGCTTCCAGCATGAGCTCGCCACCAACCGCACGGCGTACAATCCGCAGCTCGTGGACTACGGGATGCTGATGGGCAACTACCGCAATTTCCGAGACTACTCGGGCATCTCGGTCAACGACAGCCAGGTAGCCGCGTACAAAGTGCGCTTCTGGAACGAGCTCAACCAGCTGCTCAACCCCGAGCAGCCCAAGCTCGACATCAACTACCTCGGCGTCCTCGGCGTCCACCACTGGGGCCTCGCTCTCAAGGTGGTCAACGAAGCCGACCCTCGCAAAGTCGATTACCCGTTTGATCCGTATCCTCGCCGCGCGCTGATGCGCGCGATGGGCGCGATCGTAGTGAAGGACATGCAATGATCAAGGCCCTCCGGGGGCTTGCATTCGCCGCAGCTCTTGCCACGGCCCCGTGCGCTCGCGCAATGGACTTGCCCTCGCACCGACACAGACCTGACCTTCATTCAGCGCTCGAAGGCAGCGGACATCCGAGCGATGACCTCCTGGATTCGCTCAGCGAGAGGCAGCTCCATCGAAAGGGGCAGAGGCCCATCGGAGTCCTCGACAAGTTGAATGGCGCAGCGAGATCCTTCCGCCAGTTTCTCATCCGCTCCAAATACAGCGGGCCGCTGCAGCTCCTCGACTCGGAGGTTCACCTTCTCGAAGCCGAAATTACTGGCAAGAATGGTCAGAAACGAAGCATCGTCCTAGGCGTAGTGGATCCGAGCTCCCGATCCCAGGACCCGCTGCACATGGAAGTCCACGCATCCGGTGAGCTCTGGCCGAAGGCTGGAGTCGAAGACCAGCTCTTCGCCATCATAGAGACCAAAGATCGCCGCAACCCCAAGATTATCCCGCTCCGCAAAGCAGTTCAACGCGGAGAGATGGCGGAGATCTTCGAGAACGGCTACTCGGTCGGGATCTATGCGCGAGGTCGCAAATACCTCGATGTCCGCATCGAATTGAGCGGCGAGCGTGATGCCGAAGATGAAACCGGTGCTTCTGCCGAATCGCCCGACCTCAGCGACTAGGAAAGCGACCACGACGCGCAGCGAATGAGGCATTGGCTGCTTTTGCGGTGGGGTTGCCGGCTTCGTGATCCTGTAGGCCTCAACCTACTGCGCCGCGATCTTCGCGATGCCTGTATAAACCCGGACCTGCTCGGCGCGGATCGACTCGAGGTGCTGGATGCCTCCCGGCGCAAAGAGCCTCGCGTCCAGCATCTGCTCCATATGATCGAGGTTCATCGTCAGCGAAGGGAGATGGATAATCGACATGCGCTCGCCCTGCAGCCCGCGAAAATAGATGTCCACGCCGCTCGAGGAGCGGATACTGACGACGCCGTCGTTTTCTCCCGCGACCCGGTTGATCCAGGCATACGTCGGAACGAGCATGGGGTTGATGAATTCGGAGTTGAATGCCTGAAAAGGATTGAGCGTCGTCGACTGGCGACCAGTCACGCTATAGAGGAGCACCTCGCGGTTCACCGGCTGCGAATCGACGAACGAGCGCACGCGCTGGGTCGACGCTTCGAGCAGACCGCGAAGGTCGAAGAGACCGGCCGTCTTCTCCACGAAGGTCTGGAGATAAACCCCGACCGCGCCGTTGCTGAAAGCCGTATCGGCGAGCTCCGAGCCGTTCAGCGGCGTCGAGACGAAGAAGAGATTGCGGATCGGAAGTCCCGGGCTGTGGCTGAGAGCATAGAGCCCGTAAATGCCGCCGCAGCTATGGCCCACGAGCGTGATCGGCACGTCGCCGGCCGGAAAATTCTTCCAGTACCAGGCACTCAGCTCCCGGGCGACGGCCTGGCCGTTGCTCTCGAAGCTGCTGGTCATGCCCAGATCCTTCACGACATGGACCGCGAAACCCTGGGCCTCGAAGGCGTGGACGATATCGATGCTGAAGTAAGGACTGATCTCCCACTTCTGGCCGATCGGATTCTCGTGGATGTTTCCAGGGAGAGCGGAGTTCAGCGTGCCCGGAATCAGGGCGACGACGCCCTTGGGCGCAGCCCATACCGTCGGCGCCGCAAAGTTCAAAACGATGGCTGCGATCCTGATCCACGAGCGCATAACGCCTCCCAGAAGCCCGACCGTAGCCCATCTGCCAAAATTTGTCAGGACTCGATCAGGAGGCCTTCGAGGTGCGAGCGAGCTTCTTGCTGCGAGGCAGCAAGTCAGCGATGGACTCGACGACCAAGTCCGGCTGATAGGCGAAATGCTTGAGATCGCTCCGTGACGTGCCACCCGAAAGGACGAGCACGGTGCGATACCCCATCTGCGCGCCGCCGAGGATATCGGTTTCCATCGTGTCGCCGATCATCGTCGTCTCGTCCGTGCGGAGCCCCAGCGATTTGCGCGCGGCCCGGAACATGACCGGACTCGGCTTGCCTGCGCTGAAGGCGCGAACACCGGTGGCCGTCTCGATCATCTTGACGATCGCGCCACAGCCCGGCCGCAGGCTTCCGTTCTGGGTCGGGCAGCTCGGATCGAGATTGGTCGCGATCAGCTTGGAGCCCTTCATCACCATCCGCACGGCCGACTCGATCATCTCGAGCGTGATCGCGCGGCCCTCGCCGACGATCACGTAATCCGGATCGGAGTCGACGACAGCATAGTCATGCTCGTGAAGCGCGTTCAGCAGGCCTCCCTCGCCGATCACGTAGGCAGTGCCCTTGGGCTTCTGCCAGGAAACGAACTGCGCGGTCGCGATCGCGCTCGTGAACACATGCTTCTCTTCGACCTGAAGCCCCATCTTGCGGAGCTTGGCCACCACGTCGCGGGTCGTGCGCTGGCTGTTGTTGGTGAGGAAGAGAAACGGGTTTCCTTCCTTCAAGAGCTGTTTCACGAAACGAACCGCGCCGGGGATCGTTTCATTGCCGCGGTAAATGACTCCGTCCATGTCGATGAGATAACCCTGCTTGCTGGGCTGCTGCTGCATACCCCAGCACTACCAGAAGCGGGGACATCATTAAAGACAGCCTGACGAAAGAAATTCGGCAAAACCGAAGTAATGTCAAAAAACCGGTCCCGAATTGGAACCGAAACAGCTACCGATGCCGCTTCAGCTCCCGCTTCCGCTCAGAAAGTGTACTTCGCCTCGAAGAAGAGCGAATTATAGTAATGAAGCGCGCCCAACTGCTTGTCTTCGGGGCCGCCGTAGAAGTCGCCGCCCACCGACACCTTGAAGGTATCCGTGAACGAGCGCGTGGCCTTGGGCTTGATCAGGAAATCATCCGTCTGATAATAAGCCACCGCGGCCGTCTCAAGCTCCCAACCGGCCTTCTCGTTGGTGTACGCCAATCGGATGCTCGCGCCTGTTCGAGTCTTGACTTGATAGCCCTGAAGAAGTGCATTGAACGCCGCGACTGAGCTGTTGATCTCCGCGTGAAGCGGCGTATCTCCCGTGGCTTCGGACGGATCCGTGTAGTTGGGATGGTACTTGAGCAATCCCTGCACGTTCACGCGCCAGTTCTCCCCGAGGGTTTTCTCGACACCTACGACCGAGTTCAAAAAGCTCGGCTCGACGATCGGATTCGCGCCCGAGTCGTTGTCGGTCCAAGTATAAGCCGCCTCAAGCCGGAGAATCCAATCATCAAAGGTCTTGGCGAAGTCGCCGCCCACGGCCCGGATCTGATGGTAGGTCGGAAGAAGCTCCACCTGGGCCGACGAGTTGATCTGGCTGAAGACGTACTCGGGCAGGTGGTTCCAGCCGTAAAATCCCGTCAGCGAAAAATCCCATCCCGGCGTGAAGTACGTCGTCCGAAGCGCGAGCTCCGAATGGGCGAGATTGCGCGTCGGCAGCTGCTCAGGAAGGAAGATCACGTCGTCCGGCACGGAGTTCGGCGAGATCAGAAACTTGGAGCGCGGAAAAACCGGCTGCCAGACGCCTGTGAACGTCACGGGTGACGCGCCGTCATTGGGCGTGAAGCTCACTTTGAAATCGGTGGCCCCCACGCGCTTGATCTCGTCATCCGGATTGAAGCGCGTGTAATCCTTGGCGCCCAAAAAATCCGTGGGATTGATCCCGTCGCTCACCCCCCAGGGGATGATCTGCCGCCCGAAGCGCAGGTCCCAGGGCCCGCGCGAGTAACTGGCGTAGGCTTCGCGGAGCGTGACAGTGGCGTTGAACGTATTGGTCGGCGCGCCGCTGACTCCGGCCTCGGTGAGGGAAGTCTCCAGGATGATGTGCGCCGAGGTATCCTCGTCAACCTTGGGTTCCACCTGGAGCCAGGCGGAGGTGCCCACGAAGTTGAGCTCCTTCTGCGTTATGTCCTGCGTGGGCGCATAGACATCCGTGAAGATGCGGCCGTGAATCGGAACTCCGCCGGGGCCCGCGATCCCGCCACTGCCCTCGTCCGCAAGCGCGAGACCGGCGCCCCAGAGCATAATCGCCGCCGAAAGCCCTGCCGCGAGCGAGGATCTCATCATTCCTTTTCCAGGTTCTTGGGCGTGAAGATCGCGTCGTTGATGCCCGTGTTGGCCTTGACGTCCGAGTACTGAAGCTCGGTCCACTTGCCGGTCTTGGCATTGTCCATCTTGAGATGCATCGCCATCCACTTGTGCTTGGCCGGATCGACTTCCTTGATGTCGCTGATCTCGAGCTTCTTCCAAAGCTGGCCCTTCAGGTCGTAATAGTCCGCACGCGTCGCCATGAAGTTATCTTTGCGGATCCAGACGACCTGCTTGGAGATGGCGGTGCGGTCCTTGACGCTCTCGTTGACCGGCGTCGACTCGATCACGTAGCAATGTGCCGAGCCGCAGGCATCGTCAGGCTTGACCATCTTGTAGGTGAAATCCTCGAGGTGCGGCGTGACCACGTCTGAGTAGCTGAACTCGGAGGCCATGAAGCTGCCGCTCTGGTCTTGGCGCTGCACGCGACGGATCTTCTTATAGGTAGGGAGATAGATCATCACGTCCGGATCGCCCTTGTCGTGCTCGAGAAAGAGGATCCCCTCGCCCTTGATCTCCGGCGGATAGCTGAAGCGCGTGAGCGTATTGTAATCCACGCCATTGGAGTTGAGCTTGCGCCACCAGGTGAACTTCTTGGAACGATCGACGCCGCCCCCGCCCCCCGTCTTGAGCTCGGCGCTCGAGATCACCTCGCTGAGCTTGCGGGCGCTCTCGTTCTTCTCCATGACTTCTTTCGGACTTGGCGTGCTCGAAGTCCCCGGCGCGGCCAATGCCTGCGCGGAAACAAGAACGAGAAGCGATGCGATCATCTTATTATTCATAGGCCAATGCCTCCTTGATTTCGAGATAAGCGGCCCGGCGCGACGGCAGGAGCCCGGCCAGGAGCGCGACGGCGAGCCCGAGCGAGGACGCGCGAAGGGCCGTTTCAAACGGAAAGTAGAACTCGACCGACCAGCCCATCGTCCTCTCGACACCGAAGCGCACCCAGAGGTACGCGAGCCACGCGCCGAAGCTCAGTGCGATGAGGACCGCGGAAATGCCGAGCGACGCCGATTCGAGGACGATCATCTTGAAGACCTGGTTGCGCGCCATCCCCACGGCGCGAAGCAGTCCGAGCTCGCGCATGCGCTCCATCACGCTGATCGAGAGCGTGTTGAAGAGCCCGAGAAGCGCGATGAGAAGCGCCGCGAACTCGATGCTCTTGAGATAGGCGAAGCTCTGGTCGATGGTCTGCACCATCTCCTTCTTGAGCTCGGAGTTGAGCGTGATCATGAGGTTCTTGTCGCGGCCGAAGCGCGCGTCGATGGCCTGGCGGATCTTCTCGGGATCTGAGCCGGCCTTGAGGTAGATGCCGAAGACGGTGACCAGCGGATCGTTCCAGTATTGCTGGTAGAGCCCCCGGCGCATATAGACGACGCCCTGCTGGGAAGCGTAATCGGTCATGACGCCCACGATGCGCGCGTCCAACTTGCCCGTCGGCGTCTCGATCGCGATCCGATCGCCGGTCTTGTTTCCGAAGTGATTGACGAAGCTCCGCGAAACCATGATCGTCGGATCGGCGCTGTGGAAGAGCTCGCGGCCGGCGTCGGCCGTATCGCGGTCCTTGACCTCGAAAGTGGAGTAATGAAGAAAGGCCGGCGGCTCATCCAGCGCCTTGACCGCCAGCGTCCGTCCGCCGTAATCGAAATGCACGAACCGAAGCGCGCCGATCGGGTCCGCCAGCGCGTCCCGCACCTCGGGCACCGTCATCAGCTCGTCGCGGATCGACTGGTCGATCGGCTGCGTCTCGAACGCGAAGACGCGCCCCTGTGAGGAGACGAGCATGTCGGCGTGGAAGACGCGGCCGACCCAAGCCGAGATGGAATTGCGGAAGGACGCGTTCATCGTCGAGATGAGCACGACCATCACCAGGCCGACCATCAGCGTGAGCACGTTGCTCGCCGTACGCCTCGGGTGCTTGAGCAGGTTGTCCTGGCTGAGCTTGAGCAGCGTGCCGCCCGTGCGGCCGAGCGCGCGCCGGATCAGGGCAATGATGCCCACCGAGAGCCACGGCGTGATCAGCACGACGCCGCCGAAGGCCGCCGCCTGATTGAAGCTCTCCCAGATCGGATTTGTCGGCTCGATGCCGGCAAGGGCAAGCGCCCCGACGTAGATCAAAAGCGCGGCGCCTAGGCCAAAGGCGCGCTTGAGCAGCTTCTCGCCGCCTTCGCCTTCCTGCTCTTTTTGCGTGCGGATCGCCTCGACGGGCTGGATGGAGGTCGCCTTCCAGGCCGGAAAGAACGCGGCGACGAGCGAGGCGACCGCGCCGAGAAGCGTCGCGCGAATGAGATCGTTGGTGCCGAAGCGGATGTTCGGCGGCGCGATCGGCATGAGATATTGCTTGGACATGGACGCCGCGACCGAGCCGACGAGCGAATGCGCGAGCGTGTTGCCCATCCAGGCGCCGAGCAGCGCGCCGAACGTCCCCATCGCGATCGCTTCGGAGAGAAAGAGGATCATGATCCCCTTCTGGGTCGCGCCGAGGGCGCGGAGCGTGCCGACCTCACGGCGGCGCTCGGCCACGGAGATGCTGACGGCGTTGGCCACCATGAACACGCCGACCATCACGGCCAGCGAGCTGACGATGGACATCAGCTTTTGGAAGGTCGCCACCATCTGCTGCATGCCCTGGGACTGACCCTCGGGCTTGTCGACTTTGTAGCCCGGCCCCACGGACTCGCGGATCTTGGCAGCCAAGGCATCGAGGTCCTCGCCTTCTTTGGCGACGATATCGATGCGATCGACCTTGCCGCGCTTGCCGAAGGTCAGCGCCGCTCCATCGATGTCCATGAGCGCGATGGCGCCGCCATAGGCTTTGGCCGGCCCCTCGGGCGTGAGGATGCCGCGAACGACAAAGCGCTTGAGCCCGTTGGCTGTCGCGAGCTCAAGTGGCGAATCCATCTTGAGGCCGTGCTTCTCGGCGAAAGGCTTGGCGACGACGATGCTGTCGGGCTGATTGAGGAAGACGAGCGGATCTTCGATCAGCTGCTGGTCCGTCGTCTTGTAAGAGCGCACATTGGAGTCAGTCAGCAGGTCGATGCCAAAGATCTGCAGCGTTTCGCTGGTCCGGGCTCCGGCGAGGTACGCGCGCGCCTCGATCATCGGCACCGCGCTCCGCACGCCCATCACCTTGGCGACGTCGTTCAGCTTGTCTTCGGGAAATCCGGTCTCACCCGCCGTGACCGCGAGCTGCGCCTTGCCCGAGATCGCCTCGAAGTTCTCTCGGAACGAATCGAGCGTCGAGCGGTTGATCAGGTCGATGGCGACGAAGAGCCCCACGCCCAGCGCGACGCTGATCGAGGTGAGCAGCGTTCGGAGCGGCTTACCGGTCAGATGCCTGAGGCCGACGAACCGGAACAGGTTCAGCACGCTACACCTGCGCGACTTTCTCGAACGATTCGACCTTGCCGTCGCGGAGGGTGATGAGGCCGGTGCCATAGGACGCGGCCTTGGGATCGTGGGTCACCATCAGGACCGTCTGGTTGCGCTCGCGCACGAGCTTCCGCAGGAGCTCAAGCACGTTGGCTCCGGTCTTGGTGTCGAGGTTACCTGTCGGCTCGTCCGCGAGAATCAGCAGCGGATCGCCCACGAGCGCGCGCGCGATCGCTACGCGCTGCATTTCGCCGCCCGATAGCTGTCCGGGAAGATGGCCGAAGCGATCCTTGAGCCCCATGTAATCCAGAAGCTCCTTGGCCTTGCCTTCGACCTTGGAGAGCGCCTGCCCGTCCAATAAAAGCGGGAGCGCCACGTTCTCCAGCGCCGAAAGCGAAGGAAGAAGATTGAAGAACTGGAAGATGAAGCCCAAGCGCCGCCTGCGGAAGACCGAAAGATCGTAATCCGAGAAGGACTCGATGGGCTCGCCCGCGAATCGAACGGAGCCGCTCGTGGGTCGGTCCAATCCACCGGTCACCTGAAGAAGCGAGCTCTTGCCGGATCCGCTGGGACCCATGATCGAGATGAACTGCCCCCGGTCGACCTGGATCGAAACCCCTCTCAGGGCCTCGACCTTCTGGTCCCCGCGGACGTAGGATTTCTTCACATCAAGAACTTCGAGGAGCATAATTGAGCCCACATATTGGTCAGGATCGCCCTCGAAATCCATGAGTTTCTAGGGATGGGCTCAGAAAAATTGATGCAACGAGTCTTGCGAAATCTCAGGGCAGGCAAGGGATCAAGAATCCGGGCATCGAGCCTGCTCATCGGAGTGTCTAAAAGATAGTCAGTGAAAAGGCCTAATACGGCTGATCACGCCAGCGCGCAAAACGGCCCCAGGAAAATCGGCGTTGTGCGAGGGAGTTTGATGAGCTTTTCCCGGCACGATTCTCGCTGATGGGCCCCTGTCTGGAACCGCACACAAAGGAACCTCTCATGGCGAAGATCGGCGCAAAACTCAGGCTCTCACTCTTCGCCACTCTCGCACTGCAAGCTGGCTCGGCGCAGGCGACGAACTCCATGCACGACATCGCCCATCACCCCGGGCGCCACAAGAGCGCCGAAACTCCGATCGAGAGACACAAGAAATACGAGATGAACGGCACGGTCATCGAGTTCCAGGCGTTCGACAAGCTGCCAGATGACCTGGCCGCGATCCTGGGCGACGCGGCCCAATCAAAGCTCACCGAGGCGGATCTCGACGCCGCCGTCGATGCGACAAAGCGCCGCGCCTACGCCGTCTCGCGCGGTTATCTCGACGGAGAAACGACCCGCGACACGCTCGAGTACTTCCGCGAAATGAGCCTCACGACTTCCGGCTTAACGGTGACCCACGCGCCCACTTACCTGGCAACGGTCCCTAACGGCACGGCCTACCTCATCCGCCCCGCGCACGAGGGCGAACCGGCGCGCATCTTCCAGATCTTCGCCGAGACCCCGACCGGACACAGCGATTTGATCGAGGACGGCCGGAACTTTCACTATCCGGATGGTCGCACGAACCGCTTCGTGACAGACGATAAGCAAAACGATCCGGCCCGTGAATTTTGGAAGCGACTGAGGAGCGAGGCGGAGGCGACGCGGGCTCTCGAGCCCACACTCTGATCGGAAGCAAGAAATCATCTTCCGTGCCGGCGCTCTCCCGAGGCTGGCTCGACGGCGAGATCACGCCGGACACGATGCAATGGAGCGAAGAATTGTAAACGGCCAAGCGATTCGGTTCGTCGCGCCTTAATCCCGAATCCGGAAACCGGGATCAGTTCAGCACCTTGAACGTCGCCGGCGGCATCATCTTGAAGCTGAAACCGAGGGCGCTGGTGCCGAGGTCGAGGGCCTTCTCTTTATTGGACCAGACCTTGGCGAGCGTCGCGCTCTTGAGCTTGCCGTTGTAGGTGCGCGGAAAGCTGTTGAGGATGAAGACATCCTTCGGAAGCGAGCTCTTGTTCAGGATCTTCTCCTTGAACATCCGCTCGAATTCTTCCTTCACGGCTTCGGCCATGAATGCTTTTTCCTGCTCGGGAGTGATCTCGAGGAAGAGCACCGGGCGCGGACCCGTCTTCTCGTCATCCATCGGCAGCACCTTGACGTCGCGAACGTGCGCGCTCGAGTCCATCGCGGCCTTCTCGATCTCCTTGGCGGAGACGCGCTTGCCCTGCACCTTGAAGATGCTGTCGGAGCGCCCTTGAATGATGAGGCGATTGTCGATCGTGAGCATGCCCATATCGCCCGTCTTCATGAAGCCGTCTTCGCTAAAGAGGCCGGCCGGATGCTCAGGCATGTTGTCGTAGCCCAGCATGACGTTTGGGCCGCGCAGCCAGATGTGGCCAAGCGTACCCGGCGGCAGCTCGCGGCCGGACGACGAGCGGACTTCGATCTCCTGCTCGGGTAGGACGTAGCCGGCGTTGTCGGACATGAAGTTGGGATCGAGCGAGCTGATCATCGAGACACGAATGCCCTCGGTCAGCCCGTAGCCCTTGTGGACGACGGCGTTCGGAAAAAGCTCTCGCGCCATCTTGAGATGGTCGGCGCGGATGATCCCGCCCGCGAGCTGGATGTGCTTGACCCGCTCGTTGGCCGGCAGGTTGCGGCGCTTGCGCTCCTCCCAGCAGAGCCGGAGGATCTCGCCGATCAGCGCGACGAAATCGCCCTCCGACTGATCGATGTTGCGGAAGACGCGGCCCAAGCTGTAGGCGCTCTGATAGAAAACGCAGCGGCCGCCGGCGAAGAACGTCGGCAGGAACTGCGTGTTCATCGCCATGCTATGGCAGATCGGCAGGATGACCGGTGCCACCGAGTCGCGCGAGAGCCCGAAATGACGAATCAGCAGATCCGTCGCGTAGAGAAGCCCGCTTTCGGAAAGCTCCACGCCCTTGGGCTCACCCATGGAGCCCGACGTATAAAGGATGAGCGCCGTACCCGCACGCGGGAGCGGCGGCAGCACCGAGATGCGATTGGCCTGGATCGAAAGCACGCGGCCATCAGCGCTCACGCGCACGACGGGCGCGTTGCTCTTGAGGCCCGAAAAGATCTCCTCGCTCATCGCCAGCGCGTGGAGGCGCATTTTGGGCACGAGCGCCTCAAGGGTCTCGGGCGACTCGGAAGGATTGAGAATGACGGGGACGCGGCCGAGCGCCATGGTAGCGAGGATCGCGAAGCCCTTGGCAGCGGAGTTCTCGAAGAGAATCCCGACGCGACCGCGGACGGGAGCCAGCGCGATGATCGCCGTCTTCAGCTCCTGAATGCGCGCGAGCAGGTCCGCACCCGTGAAACGGGCGGCGTCATCGCATAAGAGCACGCGATCGGCGTTCGCTCGAGCCGTCGAAAGAATCCGATCGGCTAAAGTGAGAGATCTCACCTGCATTCCTTACCCCTTTAGATTTTACTTCCCCCAAACAACCTAATCGAACGGGCAGCCTTTAAGCAACCCTCATACCAATACCGACCTTGCGAGTCATCCGAACAAGGCGTTCTTATTCTTGGTTTATTAATAGTTGATAAAAACAGGTATATTACTGCGGTGCGATATGACTATCTGCATCAGGGCGTTTTTTCATGGTCATCCGCAAAGAGCGAGGTAGGGTCAAAGTCCTATGGCACTCAAGGTCATCCAATTAGGACGCTCCGTCCAAGACGCCAAGGCCGGTCGCGCGCCGATTCTGGTTTGTGTGCACGGGTACATGGGCGGACCGGACGACTTCCTGAATATGATTCCTGCCTGGGAGCAGCAGTTCTGCATTCTCCAACCCGATTTTCTCGCCGCCTTCCGCACTCACGGCATCATCGAGATCACCCGGGAGGGCGTGGGCCAGCTCACCTACGAGGACTCGGCCGATCAGATCGCCGATTACCTCAGGCGCGAATTCCCAGGAAGAAAGGCTTATTTCTTCGGCGTCAGCTTCGGGGGCAAGATCCTCTTTGACTTCGCTGCTCGCCATCCGGAACTCATCGAAGGCGGAGTCATCACGGATATCGGGCTTGGAACGCTCTCCGGCTCCGGGCTCTATGAGTTTCTCGAGGTCACCCTCCCCTCGATTCGGCTCGATCTCGAATGGCCGGACCTCAAGGCCGAGCTGATGGCTAAGATCCCCGAAAAGAACGTGCGCGTCCTCGTGCAGACCCAGCTCTACTATCCTAATAAGGTCCCTCCGGCCGTTTGGAGACCGGGGATTGAAACGCTTCAATCGCTCGTTCATGAAACCCGCATCGCCGAACAATGGGATGTCGCCGACCGAATCCATTGCAAGATCATCGTCCTGCAGGCGGAGTCTCTGAGCTCCGTCCGCGCGGATGTCGCCGAACGGATGAAGGGTTACCGGAACTTCGAGATGCGCCTGATTCCGGGCTCAACTCATTTCCTTCACATCACCCATGTGAAGCCGATCCAGGACGCAGTTATCGAGATGACTTTAAGCGGTATTAAGACTTGAACCATGAACTCTTAGAGTCTAAGGTTCATGGGTCTTGTAACATTTTGACACCTGGAAATCGGGTAACCAGGGTAAGTCGTTGAATTCATTATGTGTGATCTTGGCACTGAGGTTGCTCAGCGTGTCAGGGCTTAAGGAATTTCCATGCGTTGGTTTTTGATCGACAAACTTTTGGAGTGCGAGCCAGGCAAGAATGCCGTCGGCGTCAAGTGCTTCAGCCGCTCTGAAGAGTTCTTCCAGGACCACTTCCCGGGCTTCCCGGTCGTCCCGGGTGTCCTTCAAATCGAGATGATCGCGCAGACCGGCGGCAAATGCGTCCGCCTCGCGCTGGGCCACGAATTCACGGTCCTGGGGCAGGTCAAATCCGCCAAGTTCTACCGCAATATCGAGCCGGGCGATCAATGCATCGTCAAGATCGAGGTCCAGAAGCTGGCCAAGGCCTACGCGATCGCCACGGGCGTGATCGAGGTCAATGGCGAGAAGTGCGCGACGGCCGAGATCATGTACGGCATCCTCTCGCGCGACAAGCTCGACCCCAACTACCACGACCCGATCCTCTTGGACTGGAAGAAGAGGAAGGGGCTGCCGATATGAGCCGGATTTTATGGGCCAAGGCGCTCGTGCCGCCGGCGGACGAGCCGGTCAAGGAGCTCGACTACTCCCAGTATTTCGGAGCTGCGGCGAAGGTGCCCGGCACGCGCGCGATTCCGACGGCAACCGAGGATTTCGCGCTTCCCGACCCGCGCGCGGTTCGAAGCATGAGCCGCGCCGCCGTGATGCTCGCCAACGTCTGCATGGCCGCGCAGGAGACGCTCGCGCCGTTCCTGGCCAAGAGCCCCTTCAGCGTCGGCGTCTACTGCGCCGTCGAGAACGGCCCGCTCGATTACCCTTCGACGATGCAGATGCTCGAACTGACGCGCGAGCAGTTCGCCGAGCGCTACAAGCGGCTCCGCAATCCCAAGATGTACCTCAAGCAGCTGCCCAATCTCGCGGGCGCGCAGATGGGCATCTTCCTGAACCTCATGGGCAAGATGGACGTTTACAACCACTCGACCGGCGCCGCGCTTCAGGCGCTCGACCAGGCCGAAGTGGATCTCGAGCAGGGCCGCGTGGACGCGGCGCTCGTCTGCACCGGCGTGAGCTTCGAAGATCCGCTGCTCACCCTTCGCGCAAAAAAATTCGCCTCCGGCGGCCGCATCCTCTGCGAGGGCGCCGCGGGAATCATCCTCGTCAAAGACGAAGGATCGAACGGCAAACAGACCTTGTGGGATCCATCGAAGCACTCGGGCTCCGAGAGCTACTATGGGATCGGACATGAAATCATCACGCTTGCGCGTGAAAACAGTAAGGAGAATTAAATGGCAACTGAAACCGAACTTTATACTTTCGTCGAAACCGCCATCAAGACCGTCCTCAACCGCAAGGACCTCACGATGAAGCCCGAGACCAAGCTCGCGGGCGACCTGGGCATCGAAAGCATCGACCTGCTCGACATCAGCTGCGAGCTCGAGAAGTCCATTGGACGCGAGCTCGACTTCCGCGAGCTGGCCAAGCACGTCGCTTCCACCAAGGGCACCAACGCCAAAGACATCGCCGTCCGCGACGTGGTCGATTACATCCAGGCGACGCAGTAATGTCCAAGCGGGTCGTCGTAACCGGAGTCGGGATCGTCTCGCCGCTTGGGCATGACGTCGGCGAGTTCGGCAAACGCATGTTTGCCGGCGAGTCGGGCGTCGTGAACATCCGCGGGACTTTCGTTCACGAGAACTTCCCGGTTCCGTACGCGGCCCTCGTCGACAACTCCAAGCTTCCGCTGGCGCGCGTATTCGACGGAGCCCCACGCGAGAGCGTCTCGAAGTTCTGGAACTTCGCGGCCTACGCGACCGAGCGCGCGCTGGATGGCGCCCCGAAGGGGACTAACGTCGACGCGATCATCTACGGCACGGCCGAGGGCGCGTCCTTCGAGATCGTGAGCGGCATCATGCGCTCGAAGCTCGACCCCGAGAAGTTCGACTGGCGTTCGGCCACGACCGAGACCTCGCTCGAGCTCATCGCGCGCATCGTTAAGTCGGCCGGCCTAGGCGAGATCCCGGTGCGCCGCCAGATCGCGATCAACAGCGCCTGCGCGAGCGGCAACCAGGCCATCGGCATGGCCTTCGAACGCATCCGCTCGGGCGAGTGGAAGCGCGCGCTGGCCGGCGGCGTCGATGCCCGCTGCGACGCGAGCAATCTGATGAACTTCCACATGCTCGGCGCGCTTTCGACGGCCGAGGTCGAGCCCGCCACCGCGAGCCGCCCCTTCGCGGGCGACCGCACGGGCTTCATCCGAGGCGAAGGCGCTGCGACCCTTCTTCTCGAAGAATACGAAGCCGCCAAGGCTCGTGGCGCCAAGATCTACGGCGAAGTCGTGGGCTACGGCAACACGAGCGATGCCTACCGCCTGACCGACGGCCGCGACGACGGCTCCTGCGTGATCCAGGCGATGAGCACGGCGATCAAGGACGCGGGCCTCCGCCCCGACCAGATCGACTACGTCAACGCGCACGGCACCTCCACCAAGCTCAATGATCGCCTCGAGACGCTGGCGACTAAGTCGGTGTTCGGCGACCATGCCTACAAGATCCCGATGAGCTCGCTTAAGTCGCAGATCGGCCACTCGACGGTCGCCGCGGGCGCCATCGAGTCCGTCGCCTGCCTCGTCATGCTCCGCGACCAGAAGCTCGGGCCCACGATCAATCACCACGTCAAAGATCCCGAATGCGACCTGGATTACGTCCCGAACGTCGCGCGCGCGGCGAAGGTCGAGACGATCCTGAGCAATAACTTCGGCTTCGGCGGGCAGAACGCCTGCTTGGTCTTCAAGAAGGTCTGACAGCCATGACGACTAGCGCACCCCGGCGGCTGGCACTGATCACGGGCGGCACTTCCGGAATCGGCTTCGGCGCGGCCAAGGCGCTCGCGGCGAAGTACGACCTCGCACTGGTGTTCTTTTCGGATGCGACGAAAGCCGCCGCGGCCAAAGAGTCCCTCGCCAGCTCTGGCGCGCGCGTGGAGGTTTACCAAAAGCCTCTGAGCACGCACGAGGACTGCAAGAGCCTCGTCGAGCAGGTCACCAAGGACTTCGGGCGCGGGCCCGACGTGCTCGTCAACTCCGCCGGCAAGATCCGCGACGGGCTCTTCATGGGCACTCCCTTCGAAGAGCATCAGACGCTGATCCAGGAACATCTGCTCGTCACGATGTCGCTCGCCCATCTCGTGCTCAAAGGCATGAACCGCGAGCGATTCGGCCGCATCGTCAATCTCAGCTCCATCAGCGCGCGCTTCGCCAAGCGCGGGCAGGCCAATTACGCCGCGGCCAAGTCTGGGATCGAAGGCTTCACGCGCACGCTCGCGCTCGAGGTCGCCCACCGCGGGATCACGGTCAACGCGGTCGCGCCGGGCCTGATTGAGACTCCCATGACCCAGGCGATCATCGAAAATTGGGCCAAGCTCCCCGATTCCGACGGCGGCCTCCGCAAGCGCATCCCGGCGGGCCGCACCGGCACGCCCGAGGAAGTCGGCGCGCTGATCGCGTTTCTCTGCTCGGACGAAGCCGCCTACGTCACCGGCCAGACTTTGACCATCGATGGCGGCCGCTCCCTCGGGGATTCGGCATCATGAGCGCCGCTCAGAGCGGCCCGCTGGCCGGTCCATTGAGCGGAAAGATCGCGCTCGTGACCGGCGGCACGCGCGGCATCGGCCGCGGCATCTCGCTTGAGCTCGCCCGGCAAGGCGCGCGGGTACTCGCGGTCTTCGCGCGGGATCGCAAGTCCGCCGACGCGCTCGAGGCGACGGCCAAAGAGCAAGGCCTCGCGATCGAGACGATCCGCGGCGATCTTTCCAACGACGAGACTTTCGCCCAGGTCGTCGCGACCGTGAAAGAGAAGGCGCCCCATCTCGACATCCTCGTGCACTCGGCCGCGAGCGGCGTCCACAAGTCGGCGCACGAGCTCTCGGCCCGGCACCTGACGTGGACCTTCAATATTAACCTCTTCTCGATCCATAATCTCGTGCGCGAGCTTTTCCCGCTGTTTCGCCCAGGCGGACGGCTGATCGGAATCACCTCGAGCGGGGGCGTCCGCACGCTTCCCCACTACGCGGCCGTCGGCAGCTCCAAGGGCGCGCTCGAGTCGCTCTTTCGCCATTATGCCGTCGAGTTCGCCCCCCGCGGGATCGCCGTTAATCTGGTCAGCCCCGGCATGGTGATGACCGAAGCGGTCGAGGCGTTTCCGGACAAGGAAGCCCGCATCGAAAGCGCACTTAAGGACACGCCCACCGGAAAGATGACCACTCCCGAACAGGTCGGCGCGGTGGTATGCTTTCTCTGCTCCGAAGCGGCATCGCAAATCGTCGGCCAGACCATCGTGGTCGACGGCGGCCGCTCGGTGCCAACTTAGAGGTAACCGTCGATGTGCGGCATCTGGGGAAAAGTCACCCGCGACCGTGAGATCCGAAGAGAAGAAGTTCTCGAGCCGATCCGCAAGCTCGCGCATCGCGGCCCCGACGGATACGGCTGGTTTCTCCAAAAGAACGTCGCTCTCGTCCACACTCGCCTCTCCATCGTCGACCTCGCCGGCGGCGCGCAGCCGCTGCTGAGCCACGACAAGCGCTACATCGGCGTCGTCAACGGCGAGCTTTACGATTACCAACAGCACCGCGAGCGCTTGCTCGCGCAGGGCATTCCATTCAAGACCAAGTCCGATAGCGAGGTCCTGCTCAATCTCTTCGCGACTGGCGGCTCCGACGCGCTCTCGCCGCTCTCGGGCGAGTACGTTTTCATCTTCTACGATCTTCTGGAGAAGAGGATCCATTTCGGCCGCGACCTCCACGGCGTCAAGCCGCTCTTCATGCGTCGCGAGAACGGTGCGCTCACGCTGGGGAGCGAAGTCAAATCGCTCCAGGAAGGCACGCCCGTCCTCGACGAGACCTACGTCAAACGCTACCTCGCGCGCATGATGGTGCCGCCCCGGACCGCGATCCAGGGCGCGCATCACGTACTCCCCGGCCGTGTCTACACCTATGATCCGAAGCGTGATGAGCTGACTTGGAAGCGCTTCCAGCGCATCCCACTCGGGCGCGAGCGCAAGCTCAAGGGCCGCGAAGCCGTCGAGAAAATCGGGCACGAGCTCTCGGCTGCCGTCAAACGCCGTCTCGTCGCCGACGTCGAGGTCGGCTGCTACCTCTCCGGCGGCATCGACAGCGCGCTCGTGACCGCGCTGATGGTCAAGCATGGCGCCAAGCCCAAGGCCTTTACCGTCGGATTCAACGAAGAGAAGTTCGACGAGACCTCGCGCGCGGGCGCCATTGCCCAGCACCTGGGCGTCGAGCATCTCAAGATCCAGCTGACGGGCGGCGCGTTCCTCGACCACCTTAAGCGCTCGATCGTCGCGTTCGAAAATCCGGTCGCCAACCCGCACGGCGCCGCCAAGAACATCCTCTCCAAGCTCGCCGCGAGCAAAGTCAAAGTCGTGCTCACGGGCGAAGGCGCCGACGAGTGGTTCAGCGGCTATCCTTATATGCGGCTCCGCAAGCTCAAGGAGTTCGCGGCCCGCCACCCCCGCATCGCGCAGGGCGCGGTCGAGAGATACCTCGCGCTCGAAGGCGGCATCGCCAAGAACGCGCTTGACGGCAAGGCCTCACGCTTCGACTCGCGGATCGCGCCTTTGCTCAGCGGCTATGTTCCCGCCGTTTACTCGCGCATTCCGCGCGATCGCCTGCGCCACTACTACACGGGCACGAGCAGCGATCGCCCGGTGATGGAGGCGATCCAGGATTTCGCCGACTATCTGAAGGAAGACGTACGCGAGGGCTCAGCAGCCGAGCCCTCCTCGCTCGGCGAGATGGACCTGAACGTCTGGGCAGGCTGCCGCATGGACATGCTTCATTATATCCTGGGCAATCTGGGTGACCGCCAGGAGATGTCGCACTCACTCGAGGGCCGCACTCCGTTTCTCGATCAGGCGCTGGTGACGGCCGCCGCCCAAGTTCATCCCGATACGCTCCTCCGCGGCCTGACCGAGAAGCACGTGCTGCGCGAAATCGCCAAGCCGCTTCTGCCGCGCGAGAGCGCCGAGCAGAAGAAGCACCCCTTTTTCGCCCCGGCCCGCTATCTCTTTCTTCGTACCGTTCGCGCGGAGATGGATGAGGCCGTACGCGGGCTGGAGAAGCATACGCCCTGGCTTCCGTGGAGGAACTTCAATCACCTGCTCTTCCAGCAGAAAAACACGGATCTCACCAAACAGCCGATGCGCGACGAGGCCGTGAGCATGAAGCTCGTGCTCTTCTCGCTGGCGACGCTCGTGGATCAACTCCACAAGCCCCAGCTCGCCGAAGTCCGCGGCTACACTCTGCCGGAGACCGTCGACGAGATCGCGTCGCGCGAGTTCAGACTGGCGTAACGCAGCAGGCCCGCGTCGAAGCAAGAAAATAGACCTCGCCTATGCCTGCTATAGCCGCATCTAGGCTGTGCGGGACTCAAAAAATAAGGTATTTCTAAGTCATGTCCGCGTCGGCTGGGCCTCGCCCGATTCCAGAATACCTGCTTCCTTACATCGTCCGGCAGGACCCTTCTCTGTATACGGCGATCGATCACGCTTCCTGGCGCTTCATCATGAAGCTCTCGCAAGCTTACTTCGCCGAGAACGCGCACAAGAAGTACCTCGATGGCCTCCGCGAGACGGGTGTTTCGACCGAGCGGATCCCGCTCATCTCCGAAATGGATCAGAAGCTCCAGAAGTTCGGCTGGCGCGCGGTTCCCGTCAGCGGCTTCATTCCTCCCGCCGTCTTCATGGAATTTCTCTCGCTCGGAATCCTGCCCATCGCGGCCGACATGCGCACGCTTGAGCACCTGGCCTACACGCCCGCGCCCGACATCGTCCACGAGGCAGCCGGCCACGCGCCGATCCTCGCGGACCCCGAATACGCGTCCTACCTGCATAAGTACGGCGAGCTCGCGCGCAAGGCGATCTTCTCCTCGCGCGATCAAGAGGTTTACGAGGCCATTCGCAGTCTTTCGGACATCAAAGAGAACCCGCGCTCCACCGACGCCGAGATCGACGCCGCCCAAAAGCGTCTCGACGCCGCGACCGCCGCCGTCGACTACGTGAGCGAGGCGACCGAGCTCGCGCGCATGAGCTGGTGGACGATCGAGTATGGCCTGGTGATGGACCAGGGCAAGGCTAAGATCTACGGCGCGGGCCTGCTCTCCTCGATGTCCGAGAGCTTCAGCAGCCTCAATGGCGGCGCCAAGCATGTGCCCTTCTCGCTCGACTGCATTCACATGACCTACGACATCACTCGCCCGCAGCCGCAACTCTATGTCGCGCGCGACTTTCAGCAGCTCGTCGATGCTCTCGCGGAACTAGGCAAACGCATGGCCTTCAGCATCGGTGGCCTCGAGGGGCTCGGCCGAGCCTGGCGCGCGGGCACGGTCACGACCACGCAGCTCGACACGGGCCTGCAGATCAGCGGCAAGCTCGTCGAGTTCGCGCAGGATCCGAGCGGCGCCGTTTCTTTCGTAAAGTACGAAGGCCCCGTTCAGCTCTCGCAAGGGGATCGGCAGATCGAAGGCCAGGGCGCCGATTACCATAAGCAAGGATTTTCGTCGCCGCTGGGACGCGTGAAGGGTCGCGGACGGGACGCCTCGACGTTGACCGAAGACGAACTCAAAGTCGGCCGCCTCGAATTCGAATCCGGTGTCGTGCTCGAAGGCAAGTACCGCTCGCGAGTCGAGCGGAACGGCCGAAACCTGATCGTCACCTTCGACCAGTGCCGCATCACCCACGGAGCGCGGACGCTTTTTGATCCGGCCTGGGGTCCCTTCGATCTTGCCTGCGGCTCGCGCGTCACCTCGGTTTTCGGAGGCACGGCCGATCGCAAAGCCTACCTGGCGGCAACGGGCGGGTTCGATCAGCCACCGCAGTTTCCGAAAACCAATCTCACCGAAGCCAATCGCGCCCTCAACGAGCTCTATGCCCGCGTACGCGCCTACCGCGAAGCGGGAAAGAAGGACCTGCCCGCTCTAACGGCGATCGTCCAGGAGCTGGATCGGACGCATCCTTCGGACTGGCTGCTTCGGTATGAGCTTTTGGAGCTGGATCGGACGCAAGGACTGTCAGCGCCCTGGGCCGCGGGCATCCGCAGGCGCCTGGACGAGATCGCGGCAGCTGCCGCGGACGAAAAAGGAATGATCACTCGCGGTCTTGCCCTGCTTTAGGCTGGAAAGACGCGCCGCGATCCGTTAGGGTGATCCCAATCGGGATGTAGCGCAGCCTGGCTAGCGCATCTGCTTTGGGAGCAGAGGGTCGCAGGTTCGAATCCTGCCATCCCGACCAGTTTTATAAACACAAAAAAGCGGTCCTCACGAATGTGGGGGCCGCTTTTTGTGTTTTTGGACTTTGCGGCAGCAGGATTCGAAGCGAGCGAAGCGGCCGCATTGGATCTGACTCAATGTCAGATCCAATGTGGTAAGTCGCACAGGATGTGCGACTTAGCTTCGCGAGGGGAGGCCACGCTTTCGACGAGCGGGACGCGAGGAGGAGAAGTGGCCGAATCCTGCCATCCCGACCATTTTTCGAATACTGCTTGAGCCGAATCGGCAAAAACCCAATCAACATAACTACCTATAAACAC
>FTBH01000085.1_pt1 | contig 25999 bp, 27 predicted proteins | sample 1639321 | NCBI WGS metagenome assembly FTBH01 (sample SAMEA3914864, study PRJEB12502) | metagenome | biome: forest; material: soil | place: USA | collected 2012-03-12 | depth 0.3 m
CTGTTCGTTGTGGAGGAGTCGAAGTTGCTCCGGGCGATTTTATCGTGGCGGATGAAGAGGGGATTGTAGTGGTCCCATCAAAAGATGCTGAAACTATTCTCAAAAAAGCCCAAGCCAAAGCCAGTAAAGACGCAGGTGAGACTTTGGAGACTTGGGAAAAAAGCCATCGCGCAAAAATTGATGAAGCTTTGAGGGTCAAAGGATTTAAGAAGTAGAGAGGAACTCAATCAATAGGGTTTTCGAAGTCGTTTTTAGGTTTCGCGCCGGATTTGTGGCTCATCACGCCACGCTCACGTCAAAATCCAGCTCAAGTCTCTCCGCCAGATCCATCAGCTTATCCACCGTATAAAGGTCGATGCGATACTTCACGATTTCGTTGATGCGAGACGGATCGACTTTGAGCTTTTTTGCCAGCTGGACCTGAGTCAAGTCGTGCTCGCTCAGATAGATGACGAACTTTTCACAAAGCTTATACTTTACTCGGTCGGCCTTAGTCGCATTCTTGGGAAGCAATCGAGACGGTTGCGCCTTAGCGAGCTTAGTCCTAATTGTTTTCAGTTCTTTTTCACTCGGAAAACCCATTCTATCTCCTTCGACCATCCCGATAAGCGTTCACGATGCCAATGTAGATCGAGTTTTTCTCCAATAACCAAATCAGCCGATATTTCTTCTCCTGATACTCGATCAAAGTGGCGAAATAAGAGTACTGACTCGTCTTGGCCTCCGGCAGTTCGCGTCTCCCATCAAGTTCACAAACGAGCCTTAGAATCAAAGTATCGCTCATATACGAGCGGTGCTTGCCCTCGAAATGCGGATCGATGACCACCTGATCGATCGTGATTCCGTTCACGGTAATTGAATCGATCTTATGAACTCGCCGTTCTGAGGACACGAATTTACATTAACAGGAATTGCGAAATTTCGCAATTCATCACCCCGAGAGACCTCCGCCCTGAAATTCGAACTGTTTTGCTCAATTGTTTCGGGTGCTTGGGATTCGGGGACCAGAAAAATTAGAAATGGCGGAGAGAAGTGGCTATTTTTCGAACTGAAGCTGCCGCTCGGGCCGCGTAGCTTAACTTGCCAGGTTACTTCGTAATTCCTTGGGAACCAGAATGTTAGATAGCGGTTCCCAATGGTTACTTTTCTGGTTCAAATGCTCACCCCTTACGCATTCTGCCCGCACGATTAACAGGCGGTAATTACCGGTCAGCAACAGCGCCCAATTGCACCGTCCTTGCAGCACTTTCCAAGGACCAGGGAAGATCATGGATTTTTACGTAGCGGGCAGCTGGCCTTAACTGGAGCATACCATGTCATTCAAATTGCCTCGAACACTTGAGACTTTCGTGAATGCTTCAAATACAGGTGATGCGGCAGTGGGAAGTTCGTGCTTCACCGAGAACGCCACCGTTGTAGATGAGGGCCAAACCGTGCGGGGACGCAGCACTGTTCGAGATTGGATGGAGCGGACTAAGAAGAAATACAATCATCATGTAGAGCCAATGGATTTCAAGGAAGGTACAGAAGAAGCGATAATGACCGCTGAATTGAGCGGCAATTTTGAAGGAAGTCCTGTCACCCTCGAATACCACTTCAAGATCAAGAACAACCTTATTGATGACCTTCGGGTTGTTCAGCCCTGAGAGCCTGATATGCTTGCGGTGTACGCGGAAAAGGCAGATGAAAAGAATCCGCTCTCGGGGCTCAAAGTCGGAGAGCTGCCGAAGCCCACGCCTCAGGAAGGATGGGTTCGGGTCAAGGTTTCCCATGCGAGCCTGAACCGACACGACATTTTCACTTTGATGGGAATCAACGGGCAAACCGAACCGATCAAATTCCCTATGATTTTAGGGAACGACGGCGCGGGAACCCTCGATGACGGGACCGAAGTCGGGATTTATCCAGTCATGGGTGATCCAAACTGGCGAGGCGAAGAGATACTCGACCCGACGTGGCATGTCTTCAGTGAGCTTGTGCCTGGGACAATGGCCGAGTACGTTGCCGTTCCCAAAAGAAATGCAGTCTCCATTCCCAAGGGGATTTCCAGGGAAGTGGCAGCTTCTCTCGGAACCGCTTGGTTGATCGCTTATCGTTCCCTGTTTCGGAAATCGAATCTGAAGTCAGGTCAGTCAATGCTCGTCCAGGGGGCAGGTGGTGGCATGTCCACGGCACTCATCCAGTTAGGTCGCGCGGGTGGATACGAGGTCTGGGCAACCGCAAAAAGCGAGGGCTCCCGTCAAGTCGCTGAACGCATTGGGGCTCACAGAGTATTTAGCATCAACGAGAAATTGCCCAGGCAAGTCAATGCTGTCTTCGACAACGTGGGACCCGCAACCTGGGATCATTCACTGCGATCCGTCGCTCGTGGTGGGACCGTAGTTACGCTTGGTGTTACTACGGGTCCTGAAGTGAAAATGGCACTCATGCCCATTTTCGTGAATGAGCTGACAATCACTGGCGCAGTCATGGGAACAAGAGACGAGTTTGCGCAACTCATGAATTTCGTCCAGACTTCAGGTATCAAACCGGAAATTGGCAAGCTATTGCCGATGCACAGAGCTGAAGAAGGTTTCCGCGAGATGTGGGAAGGCAATATCAAAGGAAAAACCGTCTTCACCGTGTAAGGCTAGATCCCCACTCGGAGTTTCCAAATGTCATTGTTCCAAGAGCAAGAGGGCTTACGATGAGACCCGAGCGGCCAAAAGAACGATAGTCAGTCAGTTTCATATTTTCCCTTATTCTTAATACCTGTTTACGATCGTCTTCATCTGCGTGAAGTCGTCAATCGACTCCGCTCCTAGCTCACGACCGATTCCCGAACTCTTGTAACCGCCGAAAGGTGCAACTGGATCAAGCTCAAATGCGGTGTTGATCCAAACGATCCCGGCTTTCATGGCTTTTGCGACCGCATTTGCGTTGTGGTTGTTCTTTGACCAAATGCTCGCGGCAAGTCCGTACTCAGACTCGTTTGCACGCTTAATCACTTCAGCTTCGTCCGTGAATTTCATGAAGGCTGCAACCGGCCCAAAGATTTCCTCTTTCGCAATTCTCATTTGATCTTTAACTTCGGTGAAGATTGTGGGCTGTACAAAAAAACCCTTCTGACCCACGCGCTCGCCACCGGTTTTGATGTTTGCTCCTTCATTCTTTCCGATCGAAATATACCCCGTGACTCGATCAAACTGTTCTCGCGAAGTAAGCGGACCCATTTGCGTTGTCGGATCAAACGGCATTCCGACCTTAATTTGCTTTGCCGCAGCCGAAACCTTTGCGGTCACTTCTTCGTAGATACTTTCATGAATGAAGACGCGGGTTCCAGCGGTGCACGCTTGGCCAGAGTTTCCAGAAAACCCCATGAGAATTGTAGGAATTGCTTTTTCAAGATCTGCATCAGGGAAGACAATAACAGGCGACTTACCGCCAAGCTCAAGACTCACTTTTTTCAACGTCTGAGAAGCAACCGACATAATATTTTTGCCGACGGCCGTCGAACCCGTGAAGGTGATCTTATTGACACCCGGGTGAGCCACCAGCGCCGCGCCGGCAGTTTCGCCAAGACCAGTCACTATATTGATAACTCCCGGCGGCAAACCTGATTCAAGAATCAGCTCCCCAAATCTTAAAGCGGTCAGCGGTGCTTGTTCAGCCGGCTTTAAAACAACTGTGTTTCCTGTCGCTAAAGCAGTTGCAAGTTTCCAGCAGATATAAAGAATCGGCCCGTTCCATGGAATAATCGCTCCAACGACGCCAAGAGGCTCTCGCATAGAGTAACTAGTAACTCCACTTTCAGTGGGATGCGTACGGCCGTAGAGCTTGGTTGTCCAACCGGCATAATAACGAAAGACATCGGCCATATTCTTAGTCACGTAAAGAGAGGAGGTATATGGCATACCGTTCTCAAGGCTTTGAATCGCCGCCATCTCTTCGGCGTTCCTCTCGATCAGGTCTGCAATTTTAAGAAGGTGGCGGGTTCGTTCATGAGGACTAATGGAGTTCCAACTAGAGCCTTCAAATGCGTTACGGGCTGCTTTTACGGCGAGATCGATATCGTCAGCCCCTCCGCCTGAGACCGTTGCCAGACGCTCTTCAGTAGCAGGGTTAATCACGTCAAATGTTTGCTCTGATCTTGATGGAACCCACTTACCTCCGATGAGATGGCTGAGTTTAACGTCTTTAACGAATGCTTTTGCTGCTTCGATTGCTTTTTCATGGGCCATATATACACTCCTCGTTTGATCCATACATATTTACATGACATGTTAGTTTGTAAGATTATTTACCACTTTACAGATTTTGTCAAGCTGTAAAATCAGAGGGTCTTGGAATGGCACGCAACCAGGTTGTTTTGGAAGCCGCATTTAAGGTTTTCTCGAAATTCGGATACAAAAAAGCTTCGATGAGCGATATCGCACAAAGCGCCGGTATTTCTAGGCCGACTCTTTACGCGCTCTATCCAGATAAAGAGAGTGTTTTTTCTGCGCTAATCGAGCAGACGATAGAGCAAAACATTTCGGAGACGTCTCGTCGAATAGAGGGGGTTAAGGATTTAGATTCGAAATTGCGCCATGTACTTGATGTGTGGATTATTGAACCGTACTCCGCAGCCATGGAGACAGAAAATGGATCAGAAATGGTACTCGGAGCTTCGCTATATGCACCCGTCGCCATGAATAGGCTCTGGAAAGAATTTGAACGAGAAGTTGCGAGCGTGCTCGAATTAGGCATGCGAAAAAACGGCGTTTCCGCAAAGGAACTGGCTATAATTTTTGTTTCTTCTTGTCGGGATTTTAAGGCCTCTGCGAAATCCGTCAGAGAGTTAAAAAAATCGACCGAGATTTTGCTAAGCTTGGCAAATAGCCTTTGATTTTAGCCACTTTAGAAAAAGTGGCGGAGAGAGAGAGATTCCCCTCCGCGTCTCGGCCTAAATGGCCTCGCGCTGCGGGTCGGGGCTCACTCGGCGCCCGTGTCTCCTCGCGACTGCGTCGCTGCGGGGACTACGGGCACCCGCCTCGCTCCGCCCTTCGACGGTCGCGCATCCTGCGCTCCCTAATCTCTCTCCAAGGTACAGAAATGCTCCCGCATTTCTGACTTTATAAGCTCCGCCATTCAAATCCCTAATCACCCAACTTGGAAGTTCACCGTTTGGACCCCCTCTAGGGAACGTGAGCATTCGGGAGCGTGTCCATGGATGGACCAAAAGCGAATGGCGACACCGATCCCTAGAGGGGGTCCAAACGGTGAATCTCTATGATTATTGATTAGGGATTTAAATGGCGGAGAGAGAGAGATTCGAACTCTCGAGAGGATTTCTCCTCTGCACCCTTAGCAAGGGTGTGCCTTCGACCACTCGGCCATCTCTCCGCAGATGGTAGATGCTCATGGGAGCCAAAACCGGTCGATCTACTGCCTATATCTTACATTAGGGCGCGGGGCAAACACCCATCTAATTAACTCACTCGTCGCGCGCCGAGTATTCCGACTAACGCACTACGGTTTTCGTTAGACTTTCTGGCGATGGGTGATCAGGCCGTGGGTCGGGTCATAGGGCGAAACACCGACAGTCACGCGGTCGCCGACGAGGACCTTGATCTTGAACTTCTTCATTTTCCCCGACAAACGCGCGGAAATCGTAACCCCGTTATCGAGAAGGATCTGGTAATTGCCGCCACCGGTGAGATCCGAGACTTTGCCTTCAAATCGAATGAGGTCTTCTTTGGACATAGAGCGACCCTCTTAACATACCCATATTGCGAAACCCACAGCTTTCCAAAGCTATGGAAGACGCCTGGGTCGATTGATAGCATTTATGGCAGGCATTACGGGCCCGGAATGGTTGAAAACGGGCCTGCAGGATATTTCCTATCCCAAGGAGAATCCCGAATGCCCGTTTTCGAAGAACATCTGTCGCGTCGCCTGCTTCTTAAGAGCACCGTCGGCGCCATCGGAGCCCTCGCCGGCTCCACTGCCCTCGCCCGCACTCTCTGCGGCCTGACGCCCGCGCAGGACGAAGGCCCCTTCTACCCCGAGCATGAGCAGCTCGACGAAGACAATGACCTGACCTGGGTCAAGAATTTCGCCCAGCGCGCGCTCGGGCAGGTGATCTACGTCCAGGGCACCGTCCGCGACGAAGAATGCAAGCCCGTGCAAGGCGCGCTCGTCGAGATCTGGCAGGCCTGCGCGAGCGGCAAGTACAACCACTCCGCCGATACCAACACCGCGCCGCTCGACCCCAACTTCCAGTACTGGGGCCGCGCCGTCACCGACGCCGAAGGCCGCTATCTCTTCAAGACCATCGTGCCGGGCGCGTATCCCAATGACCCGACCTGGACGCGGCCGCCGCACATCCACTACAAGGTCCACAAGCGCGGCTACCATGAGCTGACCACGCAGCTTTATTTCAGCGGCAACCCGCTCAACGACGAAGACAAGATCCTGCGCGGGATTCCGGCCAAGGAGCGCGCGCTCGTGATCACCGATCTTCTCGACGCGGGAGCAGGTTACGAAGCCGGCTCCAAGCTCGGCTCCTTCGACATCACGATCCGCAAGGTCGTCTAGCCAGCGCCGGACGGATCACTCCGTCTTGGAGGGCGCGCGAGTCTGAGCCCCGGCCGCATTCACGGCGCCATTGGCGGCGGTGGGCGCAACCGAAGGCTTGGCCTTGCGCGCTTCATTGGGATCGATCGAGCAGAGCACGGACTTTCCGCTCCAGAACTGGTTGAACTCGCCCTTGAAGCCGCCGCTGATATCGAAAAGATCCATGCCGACGAGCTTCTTCTCGCCGTCGGGGCGGATCAGGAACTGAAGGTTCATCGACTTGACGACGGCTTCGGCTCCATTGACCTTGCCCTTCTCCTCGAAGGTGACGTAGTCGAACTCGCCCACGCGCTTCTGCGTGAAATCGCCCTTGAACCTGACGCTCAGGCTGGACGGCGCGCTCCCGTCCTCGTTGACGCTGCAGCGGGGGATCGTCGCTTCGCCCGGCTCGGAAGCCGTGGCGCCGAGATACGTGATATTGACCTCGAGCGAGTCGCTCCTGGGCGACTGGGTCGCGACCTGCACTTCGGTCGAAAACGTCGAAGAGTGCGCTTCGAGTAGCTTCTGCACGCTCTGCGCGTTGATCGTCGTCTGGGAGACGACCTGCGACTTGACCGAAGCCAGGCTTCGGAGCGCTCGCATATTCAGCGAGCCGTCGGTTTCGATGACTTTGTCTTCGGCGTCGGCGGCCGCGGCGGATGCCGGGTTGCGTCCGGCGCCCGAGGTCGCGCATCCCGCGCCGGTCATCGCAGTCAGAAGGAGGCCGATCGTAGCGTTTCGGGCGAATTCCATTTCTATTCCCTCATTGGCCATTTTAGGAAATCAGCCCAAAGAAATCGAGTATCCTTTTTCCGTCAGAATCCTGACGCTCGATCCGCTCGCGGAGGTGCCGAACTGAGCGCTTTCATCAGCAGGATGAGCGCGTCGCGGTCCTCTTTATCGGTCTGGATCGATGCCAGCTCAGGATCCGGATTGACCAGCAGGCCCAGGCGAGCCTGGATCGCGACCTTGGCGTAGAAGCGCACGACGCCGTCGATCGTACCGCGGTTTCCGGTATGCAGATACGGCCCGGTGTAAACCAGCTCGCGCAGGCCCGGGGTCTTGAAGCGCGCAACCGTGAAGGGCTGAAGCCCGTCGCGCGTGCAGTCGACGTTCCACGGCGCGGGCGTACGGGCGCGGACGTCGTTGCAGATCCAATCCCGCTGCTTCTCGCCGAACGCGTTCCAAAGCCCGAGGTCCGTCAGCTCGGGCCGCGCCTTCTCGGGGATCGCGGCGTAGAGCTCGGGCGAGCCTTGCTTGAGCGGGATCGGAAGCTTTCCGAAGGTGCGTCCTCCATGCATGAGCTCGTACTCGTCCTGCGCGACCCCCGTATTGTGGAAACCAAAATCCGTGAAGGCCGGAGGCGCGTGGCAGGCGATGCAATTGGCAGGACCGAGAAATGACTTGAGACCCTTGAGCTCGCCTGCGCCAAAGCCCGGGACGAACTTGGGCGCTTTGATTTTATCGATACGCGAGAGAAGCGCGCGCCCGTACTCGACGTCGCGCTCATCGGTCCTGGGCTGGGCGGGCAGCTCGTTGGCCCGAAGAAAATCATCGTAAGGCGAATCGAAGGCCACGGCCGTCCGGAGATAATCCGCGACCTTCGTCGCGACGACCTCCAACACCTGAACGTCGCTGACGTGCGCGACATCCAAGCCGAGCGTGCTCCGATACGGGAGACCGCCCTGGCCGTCGTCCTCGCGGACCACGCGTGCGATATGCCGAATCGCCTGCGCACGCTCGGCGGGGAGCCAGCCGAAATTACGGCCCGTGAACCCGCCCTGGACGAGCTCCTCGACCGAGGTGAACTCGCCGTCATAATGGAGAAAGAGCCTGGGCTCGCGAGAGATAAACGCGTTCACAAATCCTGGCGTATTGCGCAGCGTAGCTCTCTTGCCGTCGCCCCGCTCCGGAATCGGCGAGCGGCGCGCGAAATCAGCAAAAGCACGGGTCCCGAGCGTATCCTTCAACTCGTCGGACAGATGGCACTGCGCGCAGTTCATCGACTTGCCGGCATACGGTCCGGAAGCCAGGACCGGGTCGCCTTCTCGAAGGGGCGCGTTCACGCCCTCCGAGTGCGCGTAAAAATACTGGGCAAACCGCGTCTCGCGAAAGAGTCGCTTGCCGACGACGGTATCCGCCTTCGCGGCGATCACCCATAGCCCCACCAAACTGAGAATCATTCCCAGTTTGGGTAACAGATCCTAAATCACCAGTCGATAGGTTCTTTATCCCGAAAGAAACCGCCGGTAGGACCGCCGTCCGGGAGCGTCGCGAGCCATACGATCGTCTCGGCGCCTTCTTCCAGCGTTCTTTCTGCTTCAGGGCCGCCCATATCCGTCTTCACCCAACCCGGGCAGACCGAGTTGACGAGTACGTTCGTGCCCGCCATCTCCTGAGAAAAGACTCGCGTCACGACGTTGATCGAGGTCTTGGATATCCGGTAAGCGGGCCAGCCCCCATTCATCTCCGAGAGCTGCCCCATCCCGCTCGAGAGATTGACGACGCGGCCGTAACCGTTCTTCTTCATCAAGGGGATCAGCGCCTGACAAAGCTGGTAAGGTCCGTAGACGTTGGTCTCCATCGTTTGCCGGATGAGATCGACATCGATCCGAAACGCGTTGGCATCCGAAAACTCGCCGGGCGTCGCGTGATCCATCAGAACCCCGGCGTTGTTGACGAGCACATCCAATCGCCCCACCTGGTCCGCGATGAAATCGCGAAGCTTCAAGATGCTCGCTCTTTGCGTCACATCGAGCTCGAAGGGGATGACCTCGAGGCCCTCCGCCTGAAGCGACTGAGCGGCCTTTTCCGCCTTCTCGAGTTTGCGGCTCGTGAGCACCACCTGCAGGCCTTTACGCGCCAGCTCGCGGGCGGTCTCAAGCCCCAGGCCGCGGTTGGCACCCGTGACGACAGCTACTTTCCTGCTTCGATCGATCTTCATATGGGCTATGACTAGTGCAAATGCTCAACCAGTGCCAATCCAAAGCGCTCGGCCTTCTCGAAAGCTCGCGAAACGTCTTCCTGACCGGCGGCGCAGGCAGCGGCAAGAGCTTCCTCATCCGCGAGTTCCTACGCTCGCGCCCATATCCGGTCCTGGCCAGCACGGGCGCGGCCGCGATCCTGGTGGGTGGGCGGACATTTCATAGCTTTTTCGGGCTAGGAATCATGGAAGGCGGCGTCGAAAAGACCGTCGCCAAGGCCCTCCAGAACAAGCGCCTCACGAGGCGGCTGCGGGATTGCGTCGGCGTGGTCGTCGACGAGATCTCGATGATCCCCGGCGCCGCGCTTCAAGCCGCCGAGACGATCGCGCGAAAAGCGCGTGAGGCCGACGAACCCTGGGGAGGGCTGCGCGTAATCGCGGTCGGCGACTTCTCGCAGCTCCCGCCGGTCACGCGCGATCCGCGGGCCCGCGACTGGGCTTTTCTCGATACGACCTGGGCGCGGAGCGAATTCGAGCCTGCGATCCTGCGGGAGATCATGCGCTCCAAAGACGACGAGTTCCTCGAGGTGCTCAATCTCGTGCGCAAGGGCGTAGCCGATCGCCGCGTGATGGACTTCCTGCGCTCGCGCGAGATCCCGGATCTCCCGGACTTCGACGGCACCCGGCTTTTTCCGCATCGAGGAACGACCGAAGAGTACAACCTCGCGCAGCTCGCCAAGATCGACGGCGAAGAAGTCACGCTCGCGACCGAATATTCCGGAAAAAAAGAATCCATCGAGAGCCTCAAGAAGAACTCGCCCGTGCCCGAGCTGCTCCGACTCAAGGAGGGCGCGCGCGTGATGATCCGGCAGAACGATCCCGAGGGACGCTGGGTCAACGGCTCGCTCGGCGACGTGCTATCCGTCGAGAACGAAACGATCTCCGTTCGGCTTCTCGCATCCCAAGAGCGCGTTTACATCCCGCGTACGACCTTTGATCTCCTCGATGCCGACGGCGACAAGGTCGCAAGCGCGACCAACTTTCCGCTGACGCTCGCCTACGCCACTACGATCCACAAAGCTCAGGGCAGCACGCTCGATCGCATGTGGGTGAGCCTTCGTAATCTTTGGGAGCCGGGCCACGCGTATGTGGCCTTGAGCCGCGTGCGCGACGCCGACTCGCTCTTCATCACTGGCTGGGACGCCCGCTCGATCAAAGTTGATCCGAACGTCGCGGCATTTCACCATGAAATCGGCGCTGACTAGGACTCCAAGATAAAAGTCACCGGCCCGTCATTGGCGAGCTCGACGATCATGTGCGCCTGAAAGACGCCGGCCTTGGTCAGCACGCCGAGCGACGAGCTGTAGGCGAGCGCCTTCTCGTACATCGGCTTGGCGAGCTCCGGTTTCTCCGCACCGGTAAAGGAGGGCCGTTTGCCCGACGAGCAGTCGGCGGCCAACGTGAACTGCGAGACCATCAGATGCTCGCCTCGCGCGTCGATCAGGGAGCGATTCATCTTTCCCTGCTCGTCTTCAAAGATGCGCAGCTCGCAGATCTTGCGGACGATTTTTTGCACTCTCTCTTCGGTGTCCCCCGCCTCGATACCGAGCAAGGTCAGAAGCCCCGGGCCGATCGCCGAGACCTCCTTGCCGTCGACGCTGACACGGGCACTCTTCACTCTTTGAATGACGGCTTTCATGGGGCGGGCGCCTCTTGACAGTTTTCGGGGAGTAACCAGCTTTTTATTTAGGAGGTAATTGATATGAAACGCAACAACGCATTGTCTCTCTGGGGTGATATCGGCAGCCTTCACCGCGGCATCGACCGCTGGTTCGAGGAAACGATGTCATTCAACCCTCCGGTCGACGTCGAGGAGACCGAAGATCAATACATCTTGAACTTCGATCTCCCGGGCGTCGCCAAGGAGGACGTCAAGATCGAGCTGCACGACAACCAGATCTTCGTGACTGGCGAGCGCAAGTACTCGAAGGATGAAGAGGGAAAAACCCGCCATTTCGCCGAGCGATATCACGGCACGTTTCAACGCTCGTTCGGCTTTCCAGCCAAAGTGGACGCTGACAAGATCGAAGCCGCTTACAAGGACGGCGTGCTGACGGTCATCGTTCCTAAGTCAGAGGCAGCCAAGCCGCGCTCGATTCAGATCGGCGAAGGCAAGTCAGGACTCTTCACCAAGCTGCTTGGCAGCAAGGAGAAGAAAGAGTCAGCGGCTTAACGCCGAAGGCTCCGGCCTCTTCTCGGTGACAGCGAGGCGGTAAGACAGAAAGAGCCGATCGCGCTCGCTCTGCGGGACGGGGTAAGTTCGCTCGCGCGAATGATCCAGGACCTGCTTGAGCGGGCGCGCCTCGTGTTTCCAGAAACGCTTCACCTCGTTGAGCTTCTCCTGGATGAGCTTGGGCTTTCGGCGCGCGGCCGCGTTCTCGACCAGCGAGAGCACGAGAGTCGCGAGCGCGTCCGAAGACTCGCCCTTGAGGAACCGGCCCCAGTCCACGAGCCAGCTCTCGGGCAGCTGCCTGAAGAACGCCTCATGGGAAAAGCGCACGAACCTCTGACTTCGCCGGCGCGGGCTCTTATGACCCACGAACATCAGGAGCTCGCTGAGCGCGAAGAACGCGTCGCGAGTCAGCTTGCGGCTTCGGTAGGCGCCGTGAAACTCGTACCCCTCGAAGAGCTCGGGCTGGGTCGTGTAGCAGATCCCGAACTCGCCCCCCACATGACGGATTCCGATCAGGGGATATAGAAAATGAAAGGCGCCGGCGACGTTCCATTTGGGCCGGTGCGTTTGAATCAGCCTGAGCTCAAGAAGGCAGGCTTCTTCATGATTGGTGCAGACTTGAAACTCGAGCCGGGCCGCATCGGCCACGATGGATCGCATCTTCGCGTGCTTTTTCCGGCGCTTGGCGTTTTTGTACTGCCCAAGCCGGCGGCGCAGGTTCTTGGCCTTGCCGACGTAGATCAATGCCCCGTTCGAGTCGAAAAAACGATACACGCCCGCTTCGGTCGGAAGCATGCCGAGCCGATCATCGCCAAATTTGATCTCGAACTGCTTTTTACGGGCCACGCATTGATTCTAGCAGGAGCCCCTGTTAAACCACAGGCCGATCTATGGAGCAGGAAGAAGCCGAAAAACCCAATGCCCGGTCTCTCGCGCTCCGGCGTCTGGGAGTCCGCGAGTATTCGGCCCACGAGATGCGCTCGTACCTGAAGCGAAAGGGCGTCGAATCAGAAGAAGCCGCCCGCGTCGTCGAGGAGCTCGTCGGCGAGCGGATGATCGACGACCACCGGTACGCCGGCGTGGTCGCGCGCGCGCAGAGCAATCGCGATCAGGGCCCCGGCAAGATCATGGCCAAGCTTCGCGCCAAAGGCGTCCGAGCGGGCCTCGCCGAAGCGCGCGCCCTCTTCAACGAGCATAGCTCGCGCGACGAGCTCTCGCTGGCGCGCTCGATCCTGGAGCGCCGCTACCCGAGCGCGCGCGAGGATCTCCGCGAGCAGCGACGCGCCTATGCGGCGCTCATCCGGCGCGGCTTCTCGGGAGACGTCGCGCGCCGAGCGCTCGGAAGCGCGGATCCGGGCGAAGGCGAGGAATGAGCCTCGTTAATTCCAAGGCCCGGGGCAAGCCTGGAGACGCTTGCGGATATTGAATGATTGGCCCTCGATCGCCTTACCGGTCTTTGCATCGACGAGCTGGATCTCGCGTCCGCCCCGTTTGCCGACCACCTCAAATCGAAGGCCGTTCGAAACTCTCATGCGCGAGTTGAGGAACTTGCTGAGTTCCTGGGCGATGACTTCCTCGTGTTTGCTGCCTTTGAGGACCAGCTCCTTGAGTACTTCTTCGTCCCCGAGCATCGACTCAAGAACGGGATTTTGGCGCGCGAGATTGAAGCGGGCGAATATGCCCTCCTGGCCAACGGCGTGGTCGATGTCTTTTTCGATCGACTGAAGCTTCTTGATGGCTTCGGCATCGGCGCCATTCGCGCTGAGTTTCTGCAGTGATTTGTCGTACTCGGCCTGAAGCTTGGCAATCTTCTTGTCGAGATCGTCATTCAAGGTTCGAAGCGTGACATTTTCTTCTTTTATGGCGAGCTCCCGGAGCGCTTGTTGGAAAGAGTCCTCCGCCTTAAGGTGCATCAAATCGACCTCAACGCCGAAATCGGCTTTGAGCTTCGAGGCGATTTCATTCATCCGGGCCACTCGCGCGTCCGCTCGACCTTCGGCAAACCACTTGCCGTATTTCCATTTACGCGCGCGCTCCGAGTACTTCATGCGCTCCAGATTGAGGCTCGACATTTCTTTATAATAGTCATCGATCGTAGCCGCCGCCTTTTCGGCACTCTCGGCTTTGACGAGAATCTTTTGGGATCCGACGGTGACCTCGACCACTCCAGCATCGCCGGCTACATTTGCGGTGGCACCTGCTGCAGCTCCGCTTCCGGCTGCGGCGCTTTCGGCAGTCACGCCTGCAGCCGCATCCGCGGCTTCGGCCGCCTTGGACATGCGCGCGATCGCACCGGCCGCGGCGGCACCGCCAGCCTCCCAGCCTTTGCCGACCCAGCGGATATAATGACTGATGCCTGGAAAATTGAGCGGGTTGAAAAAGAGGACCATTCTGCCAGGGATGGAATTGGCGACGGCATAGATTCCCGTCCCGATGACTTCGCCGGCCTTCCCAGCCGCGGCGCTCACGCTGGTCCCTGCTTTGACCGCAAACTTGGCCACGCCCGAAAGCGCGTGCTCGCTCTCGGCCACCCCCTTAATGGCCTTACCCGCCATGCTCGCGCCTTTGCCGACAAGCGTGGTGGCTCCAGAAGTGAGATAAGCCGAGATAAACTCGCCGCCCAGGAAGCCGAGCACTCCGCAGGCAGCCGACATCACCTGATCGGCGCTCGCGGCTTCGAAGCAAACCCAGGGCTTCACGCAGGTACCCAGGCCCATCTGGCCAAGCGTCGCGCTGCCGCTCCACTCGCGACATCCGTAGTTATGCGTGACCTCATGGACGATCGCGTCCCAGATCTGCGCGACCTTCTGATGGAACCAGGCCGCGGGATCCGAGAAGAAGCTCGTGGCCTCCTCGGGCGAAGCGCGGCTGGCTTCGAGCTTTTTGTCGGCCATGGAGTCTTCGACGCTCTTGGAGCTGCTGAAGAGCGAGCCGATCGCCTTGAAAGGAAGCTTGATCAGCTCCCAGATCCCTTTGATGTTGAAGAGCAGGTTATTGATGATGCCCGCGATCGCAGCCGAAGCGCAGCTGCTCTTCTTGGTCGTGATGCAGGACTGGTCCGGCTTGATCTTGTTGGCGACCCATTCGGCGACGCCGAGCAGTCCTTCGCCGCCGATCGTGCCGGCAGCGACGCCACCCGCGGCGCCGGCAACGACTTGCGAGCCGGTCGCAGCGAGAACTCCGGTCGCGCCCGCGGCGCTGCCTGCGGCTACCGTTCCGATCGCGCCAGTGCCGATCCTGAATACATCGCGCAGAACCATGCAACCCAGGTCGCCGAGTAGACTGCCGCGATTTTCGTCCGCGGCTTTGCGACAGGCTTCTTCGTCTTCTTCTCCGCCGAGCTTTCCGAAGGTCTCATCGCCGAAATTGCCCCTCGGCATCAGATCGCCGACGGGATCAGGCGGCAGGCATGAATCCAGATCCATGCGAGACTGACGAACGGGAGCCGGCGCTTGAGCATCCGCCGTCACGGCCGTAGGTATTGGTAAGCCCAATGCCACGTAAAGCGCGCGGCAGTCGAGCATCCCTTTCTTCTCGGGCGTCACGACGGGTGCTTCTTCGACAAACTTGCCTCCAGGCTCGCAAGCCTGGCGCACGGCCTTGATGTCGTTAGTCGTCATCTGAATATTAGGCGCGGCCGCGGGCGGTGCTCCCGCAGGCTGTGCCGCCGCGAGGGTGACCGTCGGAATGAGGATCGTCGCGATGAGGCGCTTTACTCGCAAGCGAAGCTCCTCACCACTCGATCGATCTGAGTGGAGTATTGGTTTTCATGAGCGGCTCTCATCAACGTCGAGAGGTGATAGAGCTTGCCGCGGCAGACGACGTAGACGCTGGCTTCGACGTACTCGTTCTTGAGATCAGGTCCGAGCACGTAGCGATAGCCGATCGAATTGAACTCGCTCGTTCCGATCTTCTCGCTCCGAAACGGCAAGTATGCGAGCGAGCGCCCGCCCCGGCGCGAAAGCCAGGCTTCGCGACCGTCGCGGTAATCGCCCTGATTGCGATCGAGCTCATTGGGCTTGAGGGTCGGATAGCTCTTGCCCGTCGGCGTCAAAGAAATGACGGGACGGCCTCCGCCCAGCTCAGGGCCCATCATCATGAGCGGTACGCCGAGATAATCCGGCAATGCCTGCCACTGAGCTGGGACCTCGATCGAGACCTTGGCGCCGCTGAGGGTGAAATGGCGGATTTCGCCGCGGGCGCTCCCACAGAGAAGGGCAAAGGCAGTAGCGAATATCGGCAAATAGGGAATCTTCACGATCTTCCTATCGGCGAATGAGTCCCTCACCTTAAAGCTCAATTCATCAGGACGGGTTACCGAAGAGTACTACGATATGAACCGGATCACCGCCGTCGCGCTTACGCTGTTTTTCACCGCCTCTTGGGGCGCCACGCTCACGGCGCAGCTCCATCGCGCGGCTCATCGCCGGTACCGAGTGAACCCGGCGCTCCGGCTTCCGGCGTCCGAAACGGCGCCGATGGCGAGCGGGGCGAACCGTTCTCCGGCCGCCATTGCTCCCGCGGCACGTTCGGCCGAGGAAGAGGCCACGCGGCTTCTTTCCAAGCTCAACTCGAGTTGGGACGAATTGGGGCAGCTTGTTACGCTTGAAAAGCTTGAAGCAGGTGGTCCGACCGCGACGATCGACGCGCTCGACTTCGTGGACAACAAGCAGACATTCATCCAAGCAGCCCAGGCCGCAGCCTCCGGTGGCGACGTTGCTAGCATCAAAAAGCTGATCGAAGAAAACGTTCCGCCCAATAAGATCTCGAAACAGATCGCCGAGCTCCTCAACAAGAACGACGGCGCGCTTCGCCTTAAGCTGATCGAAAATTCGCCTGAGCTGGCCAGAGTCTATGCGGCGCATGTCGAGATCGCCAATCGGGGCATGCTCAATTTCTTCAAACCCAATTCGGATAAACTCGCTGCGACCTGGATGCGAGAAGCCATTGAGAAAGCGGCGCAAGCAGGAAAAGATGTCCCCGTGAAGCTGATCCAGACCATGGCGCTTCAAGAAAAAGCGCTTGGCGAAAAAGGCTTCGCGCAGTGGCTGGTCAAGCTCCAGAAAGAGCACGAGGGCATGAACCTCGTAGGCGTCCTCGACGGAATGCGAGGACAGCTCCACAAAGATCAGGTCAAGGTCATCGACGAACTCATTAAGAAGACCAAGGGCGGCGAGAGGTTTCGCGCCGTGGTCAGCCCGACCACGCCGGCCGCCGCCAGCGCGCCCGGTGCCGCAACTGCGTCATTGGCGCCATTCAAGATCCCCTATATCAACCCCACGGGCGGCGCAAATTGCTTTCTCGGGGACTTCTACAAGTTCGCGGGCGGCGTCCGAACCCCTTAACAAAAACCCAATTAGCAGCCTCTTGCCGGTCGCTCGGATCGAGAGTACGGTGTCCGCATGTTCATGCGCACACTTGCCTCACTTTTCGTCATCGCATCCCTGACCGTCCTGAACCCCGCGGCCGCCCTCTCGGACGAGAGTATCGTGGCCTTCGGCGATTCGATCGTCGCCGGATATAACTCCGAAGGCGGCGGACTCCACATCCCCGGCGGAAACCTCGTTCAGCGATTTCAGCAGCGGCTTCAGGCGACGACTACCGAGACGGTCACGGCTCAGAACCTCGCCTTTCCGGGACTGACCTCGAGTCAGATCGTCAAAGCGCTGAGCCTGGGCAAGAAGGACGCCGCGGATGCCACTTATCTGATCCTCGATGCCGGCGGGAACGATTACCTTCACCTGAAAAAAGAAGATAAGGTCTGCGACGCCGACGCCTGGCAGGACGCGCTCTCCGGCTTCAAGACCAACTGGGACAAGCTCGTGGACCGCGCGCGCGAAATCAACCCCAAGACCGAGCTGCGCACCTTGGGGCTCTACTTTCCGCTGGCTGACCAGTTCCGCGGCGTCGTCTGCAACGCCGCCACGGGCTTGACGGCTTACGACCTCTTTCTCCCGGTTCTCATCGAGACCAACTACGAGATCTGCTCGACGTCGCTGCTTCACGGCGGCCGTTGCGTCGACCTTTTCGCCGAGTTCAATTGCTCGGCTGTCAACCGCGAGCTCTGTCAATGGCGTGACGTCGATACGCTGGCTTCGTACCGCGCGCGCATCATGCTCTTGAACTCCCAGATCGAAGACCCGAGCAAGGGCGACTGGGTGCAGAAAGACGGCATCCATCCCAACTCCAAGGGCCACGCCCGGATCGCCGACCTCTTTTAGTCACTGCCCCCTTATAAAGGTCTGGAAATCAGCCGCCGATAAATAGGCGAGATGAAGACTCGTCCGTGGCCTTTAGTCATTCTCGCCGCCTTTCAGATGCTCTCGCCGGTCACGAGCATCGCGACGAATTGTTGGCTATTAAAAGTCGGGCCGTACGCGTATCTGAACGCGATCTTCGCCAAGCCGGCGCTGCAGATCGTCGATTTCTTCTTGGTCATGCCGATCGCGGGCATCGCGATCTACTGCATGAAGCGCTGGAGCTATCCCGTCTTCCTCGCCGCGCTCCTCTGGTCGGCGGCGGCGAATTTCTTCCAATTCAGCGCCCATCCCGGTCTTATCCCGATCAGCTGGCTGATCTCCGTTTACGCCGTCAACCTGGCGCTGGTCGCGTACTTCTTGATTCCGGAGGTTCGCACTACGTATCTGGATCCCGGCGTTCGCTGGTGGGAATCCAAGCCGCGCTACTACATCAACATTCCGGCCCGCTATCGCTTTGATGAAAACACGGGTTGGATCGAGAGCACGATCAGCAATATCTCCGAGTCAGGCGTCTTTCTGGAGATCACGCGCCCGGCGCTTCCGGTTCCGCATGTCGCCGAAACCATCCAGCTTCAATTCCAACTGGTCGGCTTCGAAATCAACATCCCCGGAAAGATCATTTACATCACTCCCAACCGCGCGCTCTGGCGCTGCGGAGTGAAGCTGCTCCATGCCCACGGCAGTCGCAAACGGCTCTCGCGGATGCTACGGGCGCTGGAACTCCTGGATGTACCTCGTCGACCCGAACGCGGTAACTGGCTAGCGAGTCTCAAGAGCTGGTGCCTGCAGGCGGTTCACTCCGGCGAAGGCTGGCTGCCTCAGCTTCCTCCTTCGCACCCGGCGGTCTGGGGCTCGGCTAAGATTGAAAAGCCCCAAGACAAGGTCGACGCCGCTTAAATTAAGTTAACAATCGAAGGCCGGCGGCTCATATCTATATGAAACTGCTAGGTTAACTTGACTTTACCTCGTTTGACTCACAAAGGCTGTGAGTTAAAATTTAGGTATGAGACTCGGGGTACCCATCAGGCCGCTCTGCGCCATCCTTATAATGGGCATTTGCAGCTCGGCTTGTGCCGTGCGCTTTGAGCTCGAAGTAGCAATTCGACGCATCTCCGTCTCCCCCGAGAGCCAAACGCTCGCTCCATCCCGACTGGCGATGTACAAAAAAGCGTACTAACGTCATCGCTCATGCAGAAAGAGCTCGCGCGCGTGCTCCAAGAGCGGTTTGGCTTCGATGCCTTCCGGTTGGGGCAAGAAGACATTCTGGGATCAGTGCTTGGCAACCGTGACGCCCTCGCGGTCATGCCCACGGGCCGCGGCAAGTCCCTTTGCTATCAGCTTCCCGCGGTCGCCCGCGAAGGCACCGTCATTGTCGTTTCTCCGCTGATCGCGCTCATGAAAGACCAGGTCCAGGCGCTCGCCAAGATCGGGATCCCGGCCGGCTCCCTGCACAGCGGGCAGGACAACGAGGATAAGCGCGCGGTTTTCGCCGCGCTCGAGCGCGAAAAGCACTTCATCCTTTATCTGTCGCCCGAACGAGTGCAGAAGCCGGGCTTCGCCGCCTGGGTGAAGAAGCAGAACGTCTCGCTCTTCGCGATCGACGAGGCTCATTGCGTCTCTCAATGGGGTTCCGACTTCAGGCAGGATTACAATCGGCTCCAGCTTCTCCGCGAGCTCAAGCCCGACGTGCCGATTCTCGCGCTCACGGCGACGGCGACGCCCGCGGTGCTCAACGACATCGCCCGCCAGCTCGCCTTGCGAAATCCCGACCGCCACGTGCATGGCTTTTACCGCTCCAATCTCTATTGCCAGGTCGAAGCCTGCGAGAACGACGCGGTCAAGACCGCGGTGCTCAAGGAAGCGATCGCTCGCACGCCAGAAGGTCGGATCATCATCTACTGCGGAACCCGCAAACAATGCGAGGAAGTCTCAAGCGAGCTCGCCCGCAAGCACGGCACCGGCGCCCAAGTCGGCTACTACCATGCCGGCATGAGCGCCGATGACCGCACCCGAGTCCAATCCGATTACGAAACCGGGAAGCTCCGGATCTTAGCCGCGACCAACGCGTTCGGGATGGGTATCGATCACCCGGATGTGCGACTCGTCGTCCACTACCAGATGCCCGCCAACGTGGAGTCGTACTACCAGGAGATGGGGCGCGCCGGGCGCGACGGCAAGCCTTCGACCTGCCTGCTGCTCTACGCGAAGAAGGACCGCGCGCTGCACTCGTTCTTCATCCGGCAGGCCGAAGCCGCCGACACCGAAAAGGAACAGGCCACCTTCAACAAGCAGCGCTGGCGCGCGCTCGACGCGATCACGCAGTTCTCCGAAGGCGGCGAGTGCCGGCACGCGGGCATCCTGACGTATTTTCGCGACTCCCAGCGGATCAAGAGCTGTGGCCACTGCGACATCTGCGCGCCCGAGGCAGGGGCCCGCGTGCTCGCGCCGCAGGCTGAGGTGCGCGCGGCGGCGGCCACGGTCCGCAGGCGCCCTTCGGGCGGCGGACGCGGCAGCGAGAAGCGCGCGCCGGTGGCGGCGCCCGAGACGCTTTCGCGCGAGGCCATGTTGCGCGTGGAGGTTCTCAAGGAGTGGCGCAAGACGTACGCCGACTCGCTCGACGTGCCCGCGTTCCTGGTATTCAGCAACAAGACGCTCTATGATCTGGGCGAGAAAGACCCGCGATCGGTCGAGCAGCTGCGGGGGATCTATGGCCTGGGCCCGCAAAAGATCGAGACCTTCGGCGGCAAGGTTCTCGAGCAGCTGGCGATGGCCAGAGGGGGCGGAGCATGAGGGTAGAGACGCAAACGCGGTCGATCGCTAAATCCATTTCCTGGAGAATCTTCGGGACGATTGCGACGGCGGCGCTCGTCTTCGCCTTCACCGGCAAATGGGTGGTCGCCCTGACCGTGGGTGGGATTGAAGCACTCTCTAAGATCGCGCTCTTCTACGTGCACGAACGCGTGTGGCACCGCATCCGCTTTGGCGTCAAAGAGATCGAACCCTGCGTGATCTGGTTGACCGGACTCTCGGGCTCGGGCAAGTCCACGATCGCCAAAGCCCTTCAAGAAAAACTCAAGGCTCAAGGCTACCGCGTCGAGCGGCTGGACGGCGACGAGATCCGCGACCTCCTGCCCAGCACCGGCTTTTCGCGCGAAGCCCGCGAGAACCACATCCTCCGCGTGGGGCTGCTGGCGCGCTACCTCGAGCGAAACGGCGTCTTCGTGATTTGCTCGCTCATCTCCCCCTACGAGTCCTCTCGCTCCAAAGTGCGATCGCTCTGCAACCGCTTCGTCGAGATCCACGTCAGCACGCCGCTCGAAGAGTGCGAGCGGCGAGATGTCAAAGGGCTCTACGCGCGGGCGCGCCGAGGCGAGATCCCCGAGTTCACGGGCATCAGTTCGCCCTACGAGGCACCCGCGAGCCCTGAACTCGTCCTTGACACATCGCGAGTTGCAATTCACGCGGGGGTCGATAGCATCATCGGTCTCATCCGATGAACTATTTGAAACTTCTCGAATCCGAGGCGATCTACATCCTCCGCGAGGTCGCGGCCCAGTTCGAGCGTCCAGCCCTGCTCTTTTCGGGCGGCAAGGACTCGACCGTGATCCTGCGCTTGGCCGAAAAGGCGTTCCGGCCGGCACGCTTCCCGTTTCCGCTCGTCCACGTCGATACGGGCCATAACTTCGAGGAGACAATCGAGTTCCGCGACCGCACGGCCGCTCGACTGGGCGAAAAGCTTGTCGTCCGCACCGTCCAGGATAGCATCGATCGCGGGCGCTGCAAGGAACCCACCGGGCCGAACGCGACCCGCAACGCGATCCAGTCGGTCACCCTCCTCGATACGATCGCCGAGTTCCAGTTCGACGCCGTCATCGGCGGCGCTCGCAGGGACGAGGAGAAAGCCCGCGCCAAGGAACGCATCTTCTCTTTTCGCGACGAATTCGGGCAGTGGGAGCCGCGCAGCCAGCGCCCCGAGCTCTGGAGCCTCTACAACGGCAAGATCCGCAAGGGCGAGAACATCCGCGTATTCCCGCTGAGCAACTGGACCGAGCTCGATGTCTGGAACTACATCCGCGAGGAGAAGATCGAGCTTCCATCGATCTATTACGCCCACGAGCGCCAGTGCGTCCGCCGAGCCAACGGGACGCTTCTGGCTTCTTCGCCCTTCATATCGGCCCAGGACGGCGATCGCACCGAGCGCCTCTTGGTCCGCTGCCGGACCGTCGGCGACATCCCGGTCACGGGCCTCGTCGAGAGCCGTGCCGACGATATCGGCCAGATCATCGACGAGGTGATCGCTGCGCGCACCACTGAGCGTGGCACCCGCGGCGACGACAAGACCTCCGAATCCTCCATGGAAGACCGCAAAAAGCAGGGGTATTTCTGATGGATCTGCTGCGCTTCACGACTGCGGGCAATGTCGACGACGGCAAGAGCACGTTGATCGGGCGACTGCTCTACGACAGCAAGGCGATTCTCGAAGACCAGCTCGCCGCGGTCGAGGAGGCCAGCGCGCGCCGGGGTTTCGACTCGGTCAATCTCGCCCTTCTCACCGACGGCCTCAAGGCCGAGCGCGAGCAGGGCATCACGATCGACGTCGCCTACCGCTATTTCACCACGCCCCGCCGCAAGTTCATCATCGCCGACTGCCCGGGCCACCTGCAGTACACGCGCAATATGGTGACTGGAGCCTCAGGCTCCAATCTCGCGATCGTCCTGGTCGACGCCCGACGCGGGCTCGTCGAGCAGACGCGCAGGCACTGCTTCGTCGCTTCGCTTCTCAGGATCCCGCATCTCGTGATCTGCGTGAACAAGATGGATCTCGTTGAATTCTCGCAGGAAGCCTTTGAGAAGATCCGCGCCGAATTCGAGGAGTTCTCGCGCAAGCTCGAGATCGTCGACGTGACCTACATCCCGATCTCGGCGCTCCAGGGCGATAACGTGGTCGAGCCTTCGACCCGCATGCTCTGGTACCGCGGGCGCACGCTCCTGGCGCATCTCGAGGACGTGCACATCGCGAGCGACCTCAATCACATCGATTTCCGCTTTCCGGTCCAAGGCGTGATCCGCCCCCGGGACGACGAGCACCATGACTACCGCGGGTACACCGGCCAGATCGCAACCGGCGGAGTCAAAGTCGGCGATCCGATCGTGATTTTGCCGGCGGGTTTCGAGACCCAGGTCGCGAAGATCGAGTCGGGAGGCGTGGAGGTCCAAGAGGCCGTCGCCCCGCATTCGGCGACGCTCCAGCTAGCTGCGCCCTTTGACGTGAGCCGCGGCGACATGATCGTACGCCCGGGCAACCGCCCGGCCTGCGTCCAGGATGTCGAAGCGATGATCTGCTGGATGGGCTCCGAGCGCATGGACCCCGCAAAGCGATACCTGTTCAAGCATACGACTTCGGACGGGCAGGTGATCGTTCGCGAAGTCCTTTACAAGATCGACATCAACACACTGAGCCGAAACGAAACGGATCGCGACATCGCGCTCAATGATTTCGCCAAAATCAAACTCCGCGTGAGCAAGCCGCTGCTCTGCGATCCGTATCGCGCCAACCGCTCGACGGGCAGCTTCATCCTGATTGACCCGGATCACTTCGGGACGGTCGCTGCCGGGATGATTTTGGGGCAATCCTGAGTTGACACTCGACCTGGTTTGGATACTGTTTCGCTAATCCACCAGTGTGAGGGGAAAACCAGGGATGACACGTTCTACCAAAATGATTTTGGTAACGGGCGGCGCAGGCTTCATCGGAAGCTGCTTCGTCCGTAAGCGAGTTCAAGAGGGCCACCACGTCGTGGTGCTCGATGCGCTGACCTACGCCGGTCATCGCGAGAACCTCGAAGGCATCCGCGGCCCCGGCTCTTGCGAGCTCGTGGTCGGCAATATCTGCGACGATCGCCTGGTGCGCGAGCTGCTCAATCGGCTCAAGCCCGATGCCGTCGTCAACTTCGCCGCCGAATCCCACGTGGATCGCTCGATCAACGGTCCTTCGATCTTCATCGAGACCAATGTCCGCGGGACGATGACGCTGCTTTCGGCCTCGCTCGAATATTGGAAGAGCCTCGAAGGTCCCCGCAAAGAATCCTTCCGCTACGTGCAGATCTCGACCGACGAGGTTTTCGGTGCGTTGGGGCCCGAGGGCAAATTTTCCGAAACGACGCCTTACGCGCCCAATTCGCCTTATTCGGCCTCCAAAGCGGCAGCCGACCATCTCGTCAATGCCTGGCACCATACGTACGGCTTGCCGACGATCATCACCAACTGCTCCAATAACTACGGCCCCTACCAGTACCCCGAGAAGCTGATCCCGCACATGATCATCAGCGGCCTGGCGGGCAACCCGCTGCCCGTCTACGGCAAAGGCGCCAATATCCGCGACTGGATCCACGTCGAAGATCACTGCGACGGGATCTGGCTTGCGCTCACGAAGGGTCGCCCGGGCCAGTCCTATTGCTTCGGCGGCGATGCCGAGCGCAAGAACATCGACGTCGTGCGCGAGCTCTGCCGTCTGATGGACGAGATGCGTCCGCGCGAGGACGGGCTGTCGCACGAGAGCTCGATGGTCTTTGTCGCCGATCGTCTCGGACACGACTTCCGATACGCGATCGACGACTCCAAGGCGCGCACGGAGCTGGGCTTCGAGCGCAAATACAGTTTTGAGAAGGGTTTGGCCAACACGGTTCGCTGGTATCTCGCGAACCTCGACTGGGCCATGGCAGTCCTAGGAGGAAAGACCATTGAAGGGAATCATCTTAGCTGGCGGAAGCGGAACTCGGCTCTACCCCCTCACGCGGGTCGTGAGCAAGCAACTCCTTCCCATCTATGACAAGCCGACCCTCTATTATCCGCTCTCCACGCTGATGCTCGCGGGGATCCGCGAGATCCTCATCATCAGCACGCCCCATGACCTGCCCATGATGCAGCAGCTGCTCGGCGACGGAGGGCATCTCGGTCTTTCCATCTCCTATGCCGAACAGAAAGAGCCCAAGGGCATCGCACAGGCTTTCACGATCGGAGCCGACTTCATCGGCAATTCGACGGTCAGCCTGATCCTGGGCGATAATATTCTCTACGGGCATGAGCTGGCGCAGACGCTCGATCGCCCCTCGCGCCTTGAGAAAGGCGCCCATGTGTTTGCCTACCATGTGCACGATCCCGAGCGTTATGGCGTAGTCGAGTTCGACCAGTACGGACGCGCCATCAGCCTCGAGGAGAAGCCCAAGCAGCCTCGCTCATCGTATGCAGTGACGGGGCTCTACTTTTACGACTCAAACGTTGTCGAAATCGCGCGCGGCCTCAAGCCCTCCGCACGCGGCGAGCTCGAGATCACCGACGTCAACCTCGAGTACCTGAAGCGCGGTGATCTAAACGTCAACGTCCTAGGCCGCGGCGTCGCCTGGCTCGACACCGGCACCTACGACTCGCACATCGCGGCTTCGACGTTTGTCCAGACGCTCGAGAAGCGCCAGGGGCTCAAAGTCGCCTGCATCGAGGAAATCGCATTTCACAAAGGGATGATCGGCGCCGAGCAGCTCGAAAAGCTCGCGGAGCTCAACGCCAAGAGCGACTATGGCAAGTACCTGCATCAGGTGCTGCGCGAGAGCCGGCAGCCGGGCGGGATGCGGCCGCAGTTTACGCAAAGCTGATTTCGGGAGGGTCCGCTATCCGGACTAATTACCTGAAATGAATAGGTTTTATTAATATCCCTCCTCTCGACAATCCAACCCGCACACGATAAGACGTGCGCTCGCATGGAAAAGATTTCGCTGGAAACGGTCATGACCGAGCTTGGACGTATGAGAGTCGAGATGACCGGCGGATTCACCCGGCTCGAAGCTCAGACGGAACGTATCGAGAAGGACGTCCGAGGACTAAAGCAAGACGTCGGCGTTCTCAAGCAGGATGTTCATGTGCTCAAGCAGGACGTCGGCGGACTAAAGCAAGACGTCGGCGTTCTCAAGCAGGATGTTCATGTGCTCAAGCAGGACGTCGGCGGACTAAAGC
>FTBH01000071.1_pt1 | contig 25593 bp, 24 predicted proteins | sample 1639321 | NCBI WGS metagenome assembly FTBH01 (sample SAMEA3914864, study PRJEB12502) | metagenome | biome: forest; material: soil | place: USA | collected 2012-03-12 | depth 0.3 m
CCTTCCCCTCGCCGCAACAAGCCGCAGCCCAAAGAGCAAGCGCGCGCGAACACCCGCATCACCCCACATCACGGATGCCGCGAGAATCACCTCACCCGCCCCGAGCTCTGCACCGTTTGCCACAGAAGCGCGTGAGTCGGCGCCTAGCGCAGAAGAGCGCGACTCGGCCCGCTGCGGAAAGAAGCACGCGAATCTCTGCCAAAATCAAGAGGCGCGAGGCCCCATAATATCTCTGCCAGAATCAAGATCGCCGAGCGCGCCGACTTTCAGTCTTCGCGCCCATCCGGCTGCACGCCGAGATTTTGCGCGACCGCGAGACCGAGCCACTGCAGCTCGACCAGCGCGCGGATGAATCCGAGCGGCGTCTTGCCGTCCACCTGGACGGAGACTTCGGGCTTGAGCTTGTCGCGCACATCCACCGCGCGCGGATCGCGGGGCGTGCCCAGGTACCAGAAGCGGTCGCCCGCCGCGCGTGCGAGCTTCGGGCCGTGAAAATACTCTTCGGTCCCGAACGCGCGCGCCGTGAGCCGCGCCATCTCCATGAGCTTGAGCGCCGTCTCACGCGCGAGCCATTCGCCTTCCCACTCGCCGACGACGATCGTCGGCCCCTTCCCGGCGCGCCTGCGCAAATCACCCAATACGGGATCCGCTTCGCGCGAGAGCGCGAACCATTCCTCGCGCGCGCGATCGCCGAGCAAGAGCGTCGTCACGGCGCAGACCGCGCCCGTGACCGAGACGGTATGAGGCTCGCAGCGCTCGAGCGGCGAAGTCGTCAGCAACAGATCGGTGCGCGGTGGCTTCTGAACACCCGCGCCCGTGACGGCCACGGTAAACGCGCCGGCCAGATGAAACGCCTCGAGCGCCTGGAGAGTCGCCGGCGTCCCGCCGCGGTGAGTGAACGCGAAGACCCAATCCGACGGCTGCGGAAAAACCTCATGCCCCACCGCCATCGCGTTGCACGCGACGATCTCGGCGGCCGCGAGCGTGGGCTCGCTGGAGGCCAGAGCGCGGATCAGCGGAAAGCTCGTGAGCTTGGCCGCGAAGTAGCTTGAACCCACTCCGAGAAGCACGATGCGGCGCGGACGCCCGCGCGGGAGCTGCCTGGTCGCCTCAATCGCGCGCACGGCGATCTCAGGCCAGATCGCCTTCTGGCCGTGCAGCGTCTCTTCAACGATGCTTTCGAACTTCGTTTGATGAGTCTGCGAATTCCTTTTCGCTTCCAGCATCCATGCCCCTCCGGTTAGAACTTCATCTTACCAATTTCTTCAAATAAGTGAATCTGTCCCAGGCAGGCTTTTTCGAGATCGCTGACCAGCAGGCTCTCGTTTTCGCCGTGCGCGTTGGTATACGGGTCTTCGACACCGATCAGCAAGGCAGGAGCGCCGCCGAGCGCTTCGGCGAACGGCCGCACGAAGGGAATCGACCCGCCGCAGCCGACCTTAAGCGGCTTCTTGCCGTACCCCTTCTCAAGCGCGCGATCCGCTGCTTCAAACACAGGCCCAACCGGGTCTGTCGACCAGGCGGGGGCGCCGTGACCTTCGCCTTTGAACGTGACTTCAAGCCCCCAGGGAATCCGCGAGCGGATAAAGTCCGTGAGCTGTTGGAACACCTTTTCGGGGCTCATATTGGCCACGACGCGAATCGTGACCTTGGCCCAGGCCGTGTCATTGATGATGTTACCGGCCTGTTTGCGCGAAGAAGCCTGAATCGCATTGACCGTCAAGCTCGGAAGCCTCCAGACCTGCACCGAAGGCTCGACCGTCGGATACTTGGGATTGCGCAGGATCTTGCCATTCGGCACGAGGCCGACCTGCTTGCGAAATTCTTTTTCGTCCGCGGGAATCTCGCCAAGGATCTTGGACTCGCCCGGCGTGACGGGTTTTACGTCGTCCCACATGCCGGGAACGGCGATCTGGCCATTCTCATCGGTGAGGCCCGAGAGCGCCTTGGCAAGCGCCATCGCGGGATCCGGCACGGGGCCGCCCCACATTCCGGAGTGCACGGCGCCTTTGAGCGCGCGCACTTCGACCTCGACTCCGACAAGGCCTCGGAGCGCGACGGTGAGCGCGGGAACGCCGCAGTCGAAGTTCGAAGTATCCGTCAGCACGAGAATGTCGGCCTGAAGTTCCTTCTTATAGGTCTCGAGAAATTTGGAGAGATGCGAGCTTCCGATCTCTTCTTCGCCTTCGATGACGACCTTGACGTTCACGGGCAACTCGCCCTCGGAAGCGAGAATCGATGCGATCGCCGAGGTGTGCACGACCACGCCGGCCTTGTCGTCGGCCGAGCCGCGCGCGTACATACGCAGCCCCCCCGGCCCTTCCTTGAGGGTGGGTTCGAACGGAGGCGACTCCCAGAGCTCCTCACGCCCCGGCGGCTGGACATCGTGATGCGCGTAAAGCAGAAGCGTGGGTTTGCCCGGCGCCTTGAGCCGCTCGCCGTAGACGTACGGATGGGCGCCTGGAATCTCGAGGATTTTGACATTCTCAAGTCCGCGCTCCTTGAGGAGCTTGGCCACGGCTTCGGCGCTCTTGCGCACGTTCACCGGATCGAAACCGTCGAAGCTCACGCTCGGGATCCGAACGAGGGTCTTGAGGTCATCGAGGTAGGTTTTGAAGTTGGATTTGAGGTGCTCGGCGGACGATTTCATGCCCCCTACATTGTCTCCCGAGGGCCGATCTTGACAAGGGCAAAGCCCGTCTGCCAATGTGCGGGCCAACGCAAATGGCCGGACCGACTACCCGCATTAAACTCAACGCTTCCTACTGGCGCCACCTGAGCTGTGTCCCCTTCTCAGAGGACATCGTCCCGTCGAGCTTGTTCCTCAAGCACCGCCACTTTCTTGTCTTCGACATCGAAACCCAACGCCTCGTTCAGGAAGTCGGCGGCTGGGACCACATCGACAAGCTCGGCATCTCGGTCGCGTGCGCCTACGACAGCAAGACCGACCAGTATCTTACCTTCACGGAAAAAGCCCACCCCTGGCCCGGCTGCGGCACGATCGAAGAGCTCGTCGCGCTCTGCGAACAGCGGCTCGTGGTCGGTTACAACATCCGCGGCTTCGACTTGCCGGTCTTGGTTCCGTACGGCCTGAACATCCAGAAGGTCGACGCCTTCGACATCATGTACGACCTCGAAGCCCTCACTCGCCAGCGCTTCCTCAAGCTCGAAACGGTCGCGCGCGGCACGCTCGGTACCGGAAAATCCGCCGACGGTCTCCAGGCCGTCGAATGGTGGAAGGCCGGCAAGATCCAGCCGATCATCGACTACTGCTTGCAGGACGTCAAAGTCACGCGCGACGTCTTTCAGTTCGGCCGGCAGAACGGCTTCGTCAAGATCGCGCGCGCCGAAGGCGAAGCCGCGCAGGTCAACGTTCAATGGAACTAAAAGGTGGCCCCCTGCTTTTGGTTAAGACTCGCGTCATAGGGTGCCCATGTCGAGTCTAATCCTGGGAGACTCCCCCACTCTCGCCGAGCTCCAGCGCTACCTGCGCCAGCTCGAGCGCGACCGCGGGTTCTCGTCCGAGACCGTGCTCCAGAAATGCCTGCTGCTCGGCGAAGAAGTCGGCGAGCTCTTCAAGGCCGTACGCAAGCATGAAGGCATTGCCATCGACTCGAACTCAAAATTTGGCGCGATCAGCGAGGAGCTCGCGGACGTGCTCATGTACGTCCTCGCGATCGCCAATCGCCTCGAGATCGATCTCGAAGCGGCCTTTCGGGAAAAAGAAGAAAAGAACAAGAAGCGGGTCTGGGCTAAAGCCTAGTGATGCTCTTCGTGCTTCGCGGGCTCTTCATGCTTCGCGGGCTCGACGCTCGCGGGCGCGTGCCCCTTGGCCTTCGAGGCCGCCACAAGCGCATTCTCGACATCCGTAGTCTGGGCATGCTCTTCGGACTTGGCGTTGGCGTCGTGCACGACGGTCTTCAGCTCCTCAGCCGCTTCAGCCAGCACGGCGTTGCTCGCCGCCGACGCCGCGGCCGGATCGACCGCCGTCAGGAAGCGATTGACCGAGTCGCTCACGTTGCGAGCCCAGCCTGCCGAGCTTCGGCAACCCTGGCGCTCAAGCAGCGCTCCGTCCTCGCGCACCATTCGGATGCGGACCGGATAGAGGCAACCCTTGAAGATCGGCTCGCCGGCGTTCTGAACGGTCGTCGCGAGATTGGCGAGCTCCTTGCGAGCGAACTCGCCGAGCTGCGCGGTTTCCTTCTGCGATGCCAAAGTGCGCGGCGTCTCGACAGCCGGCTCGTCGTTGAACTTCGGGCTCGTGCTGATCTGCGGATTAGCGGCGTCGCGCGCGTTCACGTGGAGCGTCCACGTCGCCGGCCCCGCCCACTTGCTCAGCGGCCCCGAATACTCGACGAAGGCCTCGACGTAGGGCTGTTGCCCCTTCTGGATGGCGTCCTGAACGGCCGGGCTCTGCATGCTCATGCACCCGACCAGCGAAGCGCCCGCCGCGATCCCGCCCGTGAAGACCATCAATATCTGCTTTTTCATTTGTGGTCTCCTTTGGACTCGTTGGCGACTGCGCGATCGACCCACGCGCCTTTGGCGGCGCCGCCGGCATCGGCGGTCAGCCAACCCTTGGCGCACGAAGCGACTTGAGCGTCCGCGAACGCGGGCACCACGCACTGAAGCGGGGCCACGGCCGACGCGACCGCGGTCGACACGGCCCATCCGGCTTCCGAATAACTCTGATCGCCGCAGGTTTCGTCAGCGACCTTCAGGCATTTGAGAAGAGGATTCCAGACCTGGGCTTCGAGCTTGCTCTTGGCCAGCTCGCAGGGCGCCCAACTTTGCGCGAGAAGGCGCGAGATCTCGAACTTGGCGCGCGCCCGGTCTTCGTTGACGAGACGGATGAGGCCCGTGCCGACGCGGACGAGCGGCTCGCCCTTGCCGACTTCGGCAAGTACGCCGATCCCGCGCCAGGAAAGATCCGGTTCTTCGGCCGCGGGCGGACGCTGGATCTTGACGGACTTCATGCGGGCGATCATCTCGTTTCGCGAGGACGCCGGAATGGAGCCGCCGCCGTGGCTCAGCCACGTGCCGAGGTCGGCCTTGGCTTCGTGAAACACGTCGATCACCTTATTCCAGTCATCGCGGGTGATGGCCGAGAGCGAAGGCGCGGAGCCCTTGAGCTCGACGCGAGCGCAGAGCCCGCCCTTGTCGAGCTGCCCCTGAGGATCGAACGGGTGAAGCTTGCCGGGCTTCGCGGCATGCTCGCGAAGCGGAATCGGATCGCTCACGTCGTCGGAGTCGGATTTTTTTCCGTGATGGTCTTTCGCGTCGTCCTCTTCGCCCGCGACGATCGAGGAGATACCGCGAGGCGCGTTCCCATTCTTCGATCCGCTCGAATGATAAACGAGGATTGCCGTGCCGGCGACGATCGCGGGCACTCCGAACCAAAGAAACTGCTTCAAGTTGTCGCGCATCCTGCGCATAGGAGAATCTCCCTCTAGCCCTAAATTCTAAGGGTCTTATCGCGAAATTCCAAACGAGAAAGCTCTTGCATCAGGTCAAAGAATTGACATCATAATCGCCTATGCGCATCGTCTCGCTCGCCTCACTCTTGTCGCTTCTAGTTCTCGCCGCCTCCTGCAATCTCAAATCGACTTCGCTCCTTCCTGAAAACGAAGGCCCGGGCAAGGAGACGATCGCGATCGTCGGCACCAACGACATCCACGGAACTCTGGCGCCGCTTCAGCTCAGAACGCGCGAACCTGAAGGCACGCCGTCAATCGATTACCAGGCGGGCGGCGTCGCCTACCTCGCCTCCTATATCAACATCCTTCGCGACAAGACTGGTCCCCGCCTGCTCTGGCTCGATGGCGGCGACGAGTTCCAGGGATCCATTGAAAGCAATACCGAGAAGGGCGCTCCCATGGTGCAGTTCTTCAATGCAGCAGGGCTGAGCGGGGCGGCCATCGGCAACCACGAATTCGACTTCGGCCCCGAGAACGATCCACCAAAAGAAGGCTCGAATGATCTGCTCGGCGCCCTGCGCGCTCGACTGAAGGAAGCCAAGTACCCCTATCTGGCCGCCAATATCGTCGATCGCGCCACAGGGGAACATGCGCCCTTCGATAACGCCAAGACACGCACGCTATATACGGTAGGCGGACTCAAAGTCGGCGTCTTCGGCTTGAGCACCTTGGATACGCCCACGACGACCCGCTCGACCAACATCAAATCGCTCAGCTTCGAAGACCTCAAAACCGCGACGCTTCGCGAAGCCGAAGCCTTGCGCAAGGACGGAGCGCAGATCGTCGTGCTCACCTCCCACGTCGGCCTCAAATGCGAGAAGGGTAAAGCGCCGAGCGGCAATACGCTTCGCAAATCCTCCGATCTCCAAGGCGAATGCGGCGACGGCGACGAGATGGTTCGCCTCCTCCGCTCCATTCCGACCGGAACCATCGACGCGGTGGTCGCAGGTCACTCGCATCAAATCGTCCATCATTGGGTGGCCAACACGCCGGTCATCCAAGGCGGCGCGAATGGACGGTATTTCAATGTGATCTACCTGACTTACGACTGGAACCAAAAGAAACTCTTGAGCGATCGCACGCGGATCGAAGGCCCCGTTCCCGTCTGCCCGCTCGTCTTCCAGAACCAGAACGACTGCAACGGCGATCGACCCGCGCCCTCCAACGGCCGCGGACCGCTCGTGCAGGCCAAGTACAAAGGCGAGAAGATCGAAGCCGATTCGGCCATCCAAAAACTCCTCGAGCCCGTCTACGCCCGGTCCGCCGCCAAGAAAGCCGAGCCCGTGGCCGTTGCCGCTCGATCGATCGACCACGACCGGAGCAAGGAATCCCATCTGGGCATCCTCTTCGCCGACTCGCTCCGCGAAGCCGCCAAGAGCGATGTCGCGATCATGAACGCCGGAGGCATCCGCGCCTCCATCGAGCAAGGACCCATTACCTACGGCACGGTCTTCCGCGCCATGCCGTTCGACAATGCCGTCTCCAAGCTCACGCTGACCGGCAAAGAGCTCAAGCTCATGCTCCGCATCGCCGAAAGCGGCTCGCGGGGTTTCTTTCCCGTCTCGGGCCTCAAGCTCAAGGTGATCGATCCCGCCTACGACGCGCCCTCGAGCGACCTGGACGGCGACAAGAAGACCTCCGTCTGGGAGATCAACCGACTGGTCGAAGCCAAGCTGGCCGACGGGAAGCCGATCCAGGACGACGCCAACTACACGGTGGCGACCATCGATTTCCTCGTAACGGGCGGCGACGACATGGGTTGGTTCATGAAGCAGATCCCCGACTCCCGCAAAGAGCTCAACGTGGGCATCTTCGCCCGGGACGCTCTCGTGGCCCACCTCAAAGGGCTCGCACTGAAGAACGGCGGACCGATCAACTCGGTCGAGCATCCGGTCTACGATGCCCAGAACCCTCGCTTCACCTTCGTGAAGAGCGAGAAAGGCAAGCCCGGCAAAAAACGCCGGCATAAGAAATCCAGTCGCAAAGCAAAAACCGGCTAAGCCGTCGCAAGACGGTCCGGCCGCGAGTGCGGCCGTAAACCTTTCGCGCAAGCGAAAGGAGGCTATAAATGATAGAATCTTAGGTAGCGAGGGGTTGCTACCTATGGCGAAAACTTTATCCGGCCACGAAGTCCTGAGTCTTGTCGATCAGTCGATCAAGAAGGAGTTCGAGAGCAACCGGAGGATCCTCTCGTTTGAGGAGTACCTCGCGGTGCTCGGCGAGAATCCGGAGCGCCACACGCGCGGCTCGGCTCGCTACGTCGCCGACATGATGGACTGGTTCGGGACCGAGCCTTCAGGACGCTTCAAAGTCTTCGACCTGCCGCTCGAAGGCAAGACCCACAAGGTGGTCGGCCAAGAGCTCGTGCAGAACCAGATCTACCGCTCGCTCAAGACCTTCACGCGCCAAGGCCTCAACAACAAGCTGATCCTTCTTCACGGCCCGAACGGCAGCGCCAAGTCCTCGATCGTCCACGCGCTCATGCACGGCGTGGAGAAGTACTCCCGCGAAGCCGACGGCGGCCTCTACACTTTCAACTGGGTTTTTCCGGTCGAGCGCTACACCAAGGGCGGAATCGGGCTCAACACCTACTCGGCCCCGCGCGACGCGCAGTCGGGCCCTCAAAGCTACGCGCACATACCGGACGAAGAGATGGCCGCGCGCGTTCCCTGCGATATGCGCGATCACCCGCTGCTCATCATCCCGCAGGAGCATCGCCGCGCGTTCCTTGAGAAGCTCATCGGCGAAACCAAGACCGCCGAGCTTTGGAACAAGCTTCCGACCTACCTCACGCGCGGCGACCTCTGCCACCGCTGCAAGCTGATCTTCGATGCGCTGCTCACGGCCAACGGCGGCGATCTCAAGAAGGTCCTCTCGCACGTGCAGATCGAGCGCTTTTATTTCGCGCGCCGCTACCGCAAGGGCCTCGTCACCATCGAGCCCCAGATGCACGTCGATGCGCAGTACCACCAGCTGACCTACAACCGCAGCGTCTCCGCGCTGCCCGCCTCGCTTCAAAGCCTCAATCTCTTCGCGATCACGGGCGACCTCGTCGATGGAAACCGCGGCATCATCGAGTTCAGCGACCTGCTCAAGCGACCGGTCGATACTTTCAAATACCTACTCTCGGCCTGCGAAACGGGCTCGGTCAACGTCGCCACCAGCATCGCTTACCTCGACGCCGTGATGCTCGGCTCGACCAACGAGGTCCAGCTCGACGCCTTCAAGGAGTTCCCCGACTTCACGAGCTTCAAGGCGCGCATCGAGCTGATCCGCGTCCCCTACCTGCTCTCGGTCAGCGGCGAGCGCGAGATCTACCAGGCGCAGCTCCCGCAGATCGCCGGCGACAAGCACGTCGCCCCGCACGTCGGCGAGGCCGCGGCGCTCTGGTCGGTGCTCACGCGCCTCAAGAAGCCCAATAGCATCAACTACGCGCCCAACGTCTCGACGATCGTCTCCAACCTCACGCCGGTCGAGAAAGCCAAGCTCTACGACACGGGCGACATGCCCGCCTCGCTCTCGCCCGAGGACCGAAAGCTCCTCCGCGCCAACATCAAGCGCCTGCGCGAGGAGTACTCCAACATCCCTTACTACGAAGGCCGGATGGGCGCCTCCGCGCGCGAGATCAAGTCGATCCTCTACGACGCCTCCCAGAACACCGAGTTCGCCTGCCTCTCGCCGCTCGCGGTGTTTCGCGAGATGGAGGAGTTCGTCAAGCGCGTCACCGAATACGAGTTCCTCAAGCAGGACGTGAAGGACGGCTACCACGACGCCCATGAGTTCATCCAGGTCGTCCGCAACGAGTACATGAACACGGTCGACAAGGAAGTCCGCGACTCGATCGGGCTCTACGAGTCGGCGCAGTGGGAGGAGTTCCTCCGCAAGTACGTCCAGCAAATCTCCCTCGTGCTCAAGAAAGAAAAGTCCAAGAACCCCATCACCGGCAAGATGGAGGATCCCGACTTCGCGCTCATCCACGAGTTCGAGAAGATCGTCGAGGCGCCGGACGATAACGCCGCCAACGCGGCCGAAAAAGAAGCCTTCCGCCAGAACATCATCTCGCAGGTCGGCGCCTGGTCGCTGGACCATCCGCGCGAACAGGTGATCTACGCCAAGGTTTTTCCGGATTTCTGGCGCAAGCTCGAGAAGCATTACTTCGAATCGCAGAAGGCGCTCCTCACCAAGATGCACGACGCCGTCATCGTCTACGGCACCGGCGAGGGCGATCCCAACTCCGAAGGCGCCCAGCTCGCGCGCAAGACCGTCTCCAACATGAAAGCCAAGCTCGGCTACTGCGATCACTGCGCCAAAGAAGTGATCACGAGCCTGATGAAGAGCAGGTATTGAACGTTAACTGCGCATTGACGCCCGCTTCCGACGGCGACACAATGGCAGCATGAAAACCTTCTCGCCCCTGTTGCTCGCCGGCCTCGCCTTCTCTCTCGCCACTTCGCACCAAGGCCAAGCCCACGACCGCACTGACTGGCGGACGGACCGCGAGGCTTTCCGCTCCGCGCACCCAGCGCCGATGCCCCGCACTACTGCGGATCCCACGGCCTACCCGGTTCTTGAGATCGATCCCGCCTACCTCAAAGAGAAGCTCGCGCAGCTCTCGGGCGCCGCGTCCGTCGTCATCGACGGCAAGCGGGTAACGATCCCGGAACGTGGAGGCCTCCAAGGCCGCAAGCTCGCGCTTCGCTTCCTGGCGCAAGAATACTCGGCACTCGGCTTCGCGGTCTCGACGCAAGACTTCTCGCGCGGCTCCAACTTCGTCGCCGAGCGCAAGGGATCGGATCCCTCGCAGGTCCTGATCCTTTCGGCGCACGTCGACTCCGTCAATAACGCCGGCGCCAATGACGACGGCGCGGGCGTTATCGCCGGTCTGGCCATCGCCAAGGCGCTGCAAGGCTACTCGATCAAGCCCACGCTCCGCATTCTGGCCTTCGACCTCGAAGAGCTCGGTCTCGTCGGCGCGAAGGCTTACGTCAAGACACTCAAAGGCGCCAAGGAGAAGATCCTCGGCGACGTCCACCTCGAGATGATGGCGACCAACTCCCGCAAGGACGGCTATTTCCACGTCATCGACTGCGGCAAAAAAGGCTCCGTCGAGATCGCCGACCACGTCATGGGCGCAATCCAGGCCCTCCGCATCGATCTCAAGCGCTACGATGCCTGCACCGACCGCAGCGACCACGCCGCCTTCTGGGACGCCGGCATCCCCGCCGTGGTGCTCTCGGAGAACTTCTTCGGCGACGACGGCGACCCTTGCTACCACCAAGGCTGCGACGTGCTCGACTCACGTCTCGACTTCGACTACATGGCGCGGATCACGCGAGCGGCGGGGTCGGCCGTCGCGCGGATGCTCAGCGCAAGCTTGCAGCTCACGGCCCGACGTTGACCATTCCGTCGCGCAAACCCTCGAGAGTCGCCTCGTAATTGGCGCGCCAATCCTTATCGGACGGGAGGGCGCGCACGACCTCGACTCGGTCGTCAGAAGCCGCGTGCTTGAGCATCGCGCTCCGCTGAAACGCAGTCTGCTCGCGCGTCTTTTGCCGCGTCGAGGGTCGCACTGAATTGTAATCCATGCGCCGAGCCCAGAGCTCGACCTGCTCGCGCTTCTTCCTGGGGAGACCGTCCGTATTGGCGACAATCGGCACGTCGTTAAGCGAGTCCGCGTCCTTGGCCAGGAGGACACCCTCCACATGCACCTGGGCGCCTTGGTCGCGGACGACATCGAGAATCCCTTGAGGAACCGAACCCAGGAGCCCGGTATCGAGGACCAGAACGGTGTCGTAAGCGAGCACGCCATTTTCGTTCAGGTAGCGGCTCAGGCGCTCGAGCGCGCCGCGGGGCTTCGAACCATTGAGCATGAAGCCTTCCGGTATTTGCCGCGCAACCCCCGTGCGGCGCCCTTTGAAATCCGGCCCGAGCGCGTACCAAGGGTCGATGACCGAGGTCATGAGCGGCAAGTAGAGGATGTCCGCGCTCTTGGCGATCCCTCGCTTCTCCGCATACAGCTCAAATGCCTTACCGAGATGCTCGGCCCCGCCCATGGCGACCAAAATCAGGGTCCGTCCCTCTTTCGGGATCCGGCTCTCGACGTTGCGGCAGAACTTCAGGCCCGCCGCCTTCATGAACCGACGAGCCACGCGGTAGTGGCTCGAGGCCACGGGAGTCGCGCGAGTCGCGGCGCTGGCGGCTGACGCCAGCAGACAGATTGCCAATGCGATGACTCGAGTCCTGACCATAAACGCCGGGAGCATCTCAAACCTGACTTAAATAGTCAATATTTAAGAATTACCCCAGAGTCCGGAGCTTGGCCGCCAACCTCTTGATTTCAGACGACTCCGGCGTGGACTGTCTCTTCACTATGTAGATCGGCCGCTCGACTTCGACTGGACTCTTGAGCTCGACGAGCCGGAGCGGCTCGCGGACGGTTTCGTTGTAAATCCGCACAAGGAAGCGCGGGAAGAAGCCCACCGCCGAGCCCTGGCTGACGAGCTGAAGCGCCGTCTGAAGCAGCTCGACTTGATAGACCACCTTGCGTGGGTGCTTATGATCCGGAAAGCCGTCCAGCCCTTTGACGTCGCTTGGCGTGCCGTGGACCGGAAATACCGGCGCGACGAACGGAAGCTCCAGCGGGTCGCGCACTCCTTTGACCAGCGCGGGCGCGCCGAAGATCCCCATCTCGGCCTTACCCGCGCGCAGGAACTCGACTCCCGGCCGGGTCATCGGATCATAGGTGATCCCGATATCGACGCGACCCTCGGCCACCGCGTCTTCGAGGAGCCCCGGAATCAGCTCATGCACCAGGAGCCGATACCCCTTGAATCCCTCGCCGATCAGGCGCGGCAGAAAGTAAGTCGTAAAGACCTCGAACGAGGCGATGCGAAGCTCGGGCGTCGCCGCAGTCCGAGGCCTTAAAAGCTTCGTCTCCTGGACCAGAAACTCCTTGGCCCGCGGAAAGAAACTCCGCGCCTCGTCCGTCGGCGCGAGCCCGCGCCCGACTGCATGAAAGAGCGCGAATCCCAGCTCTTCCTCCAGGACCTTGAGTGACTTCGACAGCCCCCCGTGGGAGAGCCCTAGGATTTCCGCCGCTTTCCTGAGGTTTCCGGTCTCGTAGACGGTGCAAAACTGGCGAATTCGATTGGTTTCCATTTGGAAACGATTTTAGCACAATATTCGATTTATGGAACCAACGCGAACGGATATTCGCGTATCAGGAGAATGACATGAAGAAGTACCTGGCCCTGCCCGCAATCGCATTATCGTCGCTCTTGGGCTCCGCTTCCCATGCCGACATCAACCCGATCGAGCGACTCTCCTGCTCCTCGAGCGATCCTAAACGCGCCGTCCATATCGAGGCCGACTTCAGGATGGACGGCGAGAGCGAGGACACCTGGAGCGGGCACGGCAACGTGCAGGTCAGCTTCGGCAATCAGTCCAAACTCAAGCTTTCGGCGGAAGGGATCCCGTTCTTCCGCGGAGCCTGGACCACAGATCGCCTGAACTTCTATCTCCGCGACGACCAGGGCCGAGTGAACTACGGATTCATCATCGAAGACTATTTCGCCAAAGCGCCGGCCAATGACCTCGTCGGGACTTTCCATGGCGTCGAAGGCTCGGCCGTTAGCACCTCCCTAAAGTGCATACGCTTCACCCAAGGGGGCTCCCAATGACCAAGACCTGGATCGCTCTTCTGATGCTCACCTTCCCCGACCTCAGCCACGCGAGCTGCTTCGAGCTGGTTGCCAAGGGTTCGACCGGCCCCGTCTTCGGCAAGGCCGCGCTTTACGAATGCGACGGCACGGTCCGTGGGGCCGAAACCTTCGAGGAGGGCGCCAAGCTCGCCGATCAAGCAGCTCAGGCCCAGGCCGCTTCGTTCGAGCCGATCCGCTCCTGCCGCCAGCTCGGACTGGACCGCCTGACTCAGTTCCGAAGCTTCTGTGACCCACAATCGGCCTGCATGACCTTCGTGACGCGTCTTTATTTCAGCTGCGGGCATTCCGAGTAAATGATACGCCTCGTCTGAGTGAAGTCGACTCATGACGTAACCGCCGATAGCTATCTCGTGACCCACTTCGTGGACGAAGGATCCACGGGCGGGCGGCTCGACTCGTTCCTCAAGGCCCGATACCGGCACCGTTCACGCCAGCAAATCCAGGCCGCGATCGACGAAGGCATCGTCACGATCAAGCGGGCGAAGGGCGCCCACCTGCAGCTCGGCAAGATCAAGGCGAGCCTCCAGCTCCAGGGCGGCGACGAAGTGCTCGTGCTCTCCGAGCGCAGGCCCGAGCCCAAGGTCTGCTTTGATTACAAGACCATCTACGAAGACGATCACCTGATGGTCATCGAAAAGCCCGCCAATCTGCCGGTCCACCCCTCAGGACGCTACTTCTTCAACACGCTCCTGATCCACCTGCGGACTCAAGGGCATAAGACCCCGCTCGGCGCTGACCGCGAGTACTTCCTCCCTCACCGGATCGATAAGGAGACGAGCGGCGTCCTCTGTCTGGCCCGCGGACGCGAAGCCTGCGCCGCGCTCGTCAAGCAATTCGTCGAGCGCTCGACCGAGAAGCGTTACCTCGCCGTCGTCCACGGCATTCCGCCCGAGGAGTTCAGAGTCGACGCGCCCCTGATGCGCGCCAAGAACTCCGAGATCGCGCTCAAGATGGCAGTCGGCACGCTCGAAGAAGGCGCCCAGACCGCGCTCACGACTTTCAAGCGGCTCGAGACCCATACCAACTCCTTCGGGACGTTTTCGCTCGTCGAGTGTTTTCCGAAGACGGGACGCCAGCACCAGATCCGCGTGCATCTCGACCACGCCGGCCACCCGATCCTGGGCGACAAGCTCTACGGCATGCCCGACCGCGAGGCCACGAGCTATTACGAGCGCAAGCACCTGACGCCCGAAGCGCAGGCCCGCCTCATCATCCCCCGCCACGCGCTCCACGCCGCCTCGCTCGAGTTCGAGCATCCGGTCACGCTCGAGCGCATGAGCTTTGACTCAGGCTTACCCGAGGACCTGCGCGGGTTCCTGGACGGGACGTATACCCCGGCGCCCTTTGACGAGTTCGAGGTCTATGAGGCGCCTGAGCTACTCCCAGTCGACTAGGATCCAGTTCCCCGACTTGCGATCGAGCACGACCTGACGGCCGCCGATCATAGAGATCCCGCCCTCTGGCGGCACGGCCTTCCTCGGTCGAACCCGCGGATGAACCCCTCTCAATCCAAGGAACGGAATGAGCTCGTCGTACTTCCTCAGGTCCTCGGGGTCTTCAATGCGATCCCGGAACCCCGGAGGAATCCACGGCCATTCCTTCGGCCCTCCCGCCCGCGCCCCATATTTTTTCAGGACTCCATGGAGGTAGGTCAATCCGTCGATTTCAGCATCCACGCGATCGACGATCAGGAACGAGAAATCCTGGCCGACCTTGCGGATCCGCACTTTTCGGACTCCGCGCAGGAAGCGCCTACCATCGACCATCCGCTCGACATAGACACGGCCATCTCCTCCGCGGGATAGAAACGGGATCCGGATGACCGCTCGAGGGTTTCCCGCGATCGCAAAGACATGCGATGCGTTGCCCGCACCCAAGAACTCCCCGAGCGTGTATTGGTCATTGCCGAATCGCACTGTGTCGCCTGCGCGAAGGGACAGGACCAACTCCTCATAAACGGTTGGATCGGGGTGGGGCGGCCCCGAAAGCGCTCTTTTGAATCGAGGAAGCCTCTTGAGAGTTTGGCTGACCTCAAGCGCATTCAGCAAGTCGACGGTTACCGGCTCACCATCGATGGTGTTCTTGAAATTACGCCAATACTGCTGAGTCGCTTCGCCTCGAGCGCTGGCTTCTCGATAAGCGAACTGCCCAAGCTTCTCGAGGACGTGAAGCGGCAGCTTGCGAGCCCCTGGCGATTGGGCGAACCCAAACGCGGGAAGCAGGCAGAGCAGGATGAGGCAGCAGGCATTTGCTATTTGAGTCGCCGAAGACATGGGTCCGACAACGTATCGGAGTTTCATTGGAGGAAACTGAGCGAAAATCGATCTTCGCGAGATTTTGGCAACCGGATCGGAGCCCTGTTGCGGATTTCGCCAGCTGCTTAAGATTTAGGCAGGGATGCAACGCCGTCTGAGCCCTAACGAACCGTCAGGCCCCGATTCCGAGGAACGAGTCTTGCGAATCAGACACTCATGCCGAAGCCACGTTCATCCTTCATTTTCCTTATCCTCTCCCTCGCCTCTCTTGCCGGAGCCACTACTGGTGCCCACGCGACCACTGAGACGCCAATTCGCGGGCCTGGCCGCCACTTGAGGAAAAAGTTGATTCGCCTTCCACGCATTGAACGGCCCGTCGCGATCGTAAGGATCGACTCCAACTCGCAAGCCTGGGTTCACGGCGTCGTGGAAGACGGTCCGGAAGGAAACCACTGGTACCTCCCCTCGGATCGAGGCCGCTATCGCGCACCGTCCGATGCCTGGGCCAACCTGCAGGCGGAGTCCACGGGCGAAGACGGGATCCTACGCAAATCCGGCTTGAAACCCCCGAACGATTTCACAAAACTTACGCACCGACACGACGAAGCTGTCACCCGATGGCTTTTTAGCGCAATCGAAGCGTTCAAAGACGCGCCGGATGGCGACCTCACCTCCGAGCGCGGCCGGCAGATTGCGATTGACCTCTCGATCATCGAGGATTGGGTCGCCAGGTAATCGAATGGTCGAAACCGCTCTGGCCCTCTTGACGCTCCTCATGCCGACCTCTTGGGCGAACGACCGGTTTCGCCCCGAAAGGCCGGAGGAACTGCCATTCGGCACCCGGACCGAAGAGACGCTATCTGTTCCCGGCGCCCAGGCGATCTACGTAAACTTCCGAGCTCTCCGGCGGGACTTTCCAGGGCTTCGCAATCTCGACGACAGCCAGATCGTGAAGTTCATCGAGAGCAAATTCAACCGCATCGGATCCCGGCAGCCCCGACTGAACGGAGTCCGTCAAACGCGGATCCCGATCGATCCTGAAGCTCCCCCGCTCCGCGGATACCGTCCCCCGGGCACGTTCAGATCCCTCCACTTCTTCGTTCCCTCGCCTGACCCAGCCTCTGCCGCCGCTGGAGAGACCATAAACGTGGATCTCAAAGGCAGCGGCCTTGGCCCGGAGTCCGACCAAGACATCCTGGAGATGCTCCAGGAGCATCGCGAGGCCCTGGCAACTCAAGATGCCGAGCGACAAAGAACGCTCCTCGACGCGCTCTTCGAGAAAGGGCATAGCAGCGGTCTATCCGATCACACGAGCATCGCGGAACTCACCCGCCTCGAAGCGCTTCAAAAGCTCGCCGATCTGCGAAATTTCGAAACCCAGTCCGATCATCAAGTCAGCGAAGTCTATTTCTTGCTGCGCTATCCTTTTGATATCCTGCGCAAGGATGGAAAACTGAGTCCAGCGATCGCGATCGGACGCCAGACCAACTTCGGGCGCAGCCTCTTTGAACAATCCGGGCATCGAATCCCGGACGATCTCTATGAGGATGAAAGAGGCCTGAAGCAGAGGACGTTCAGCAATGCGGCCATCGATGCCGGCGGAATGCTCATCACGGGCGACCCCTTGACTGAGAACTTCGGCCTCGGTCCGAACGGAGACAAGCGCCGAACCGCGACCTACAAACCAGAGATCGAGGCCAAAGTCATCGCGAACTCCCTCAGCGGCTCGCAGAAAGAGGTCGACGCCCACCTCGCTCAAATGCTCGAACCGGTCATGTCAAAATGGCGCGGGCTTCCGGACTCGGTCAAGAACAGCGAGCCGCAATCAAAGGACGGGAAGAGAAGGCTTGAGATCTATCGCCTGGCCCAAAAGCGTCGCCCGGAGCCAGCCGATGTGGACGCCATCCTCTCTTACCTGGAAGCGGCGAAAGACCCGTACTTCTCCCTCCTCATCATCTCCAAACTCGAGGGCAAGGTCTCGCTCACAGACTACCCGCGCTTCGAGCCTCTCCTGGAAGCAGCTGTTTTCAAAACCCAGGGACTGGAAGCAAGCAGGTCGGCGGCGAATTGGCTGCTGAGATTCAAGCCTCGCAATCCGGACTTGATCGGGGAGGTCTTTTCGAAGGTTCAAAAAACCGGTGGAGCGATCGCCAAGCATTATATGGACCGGCAAACCATGGAGCTCCTCCTGCGCAAGTACGTCTCTTTGGCGGCAGCACTCCCCAGAGAACACGTGCAGACCCTAATCCGGCGCCTCATCGAGATGGCAAGGGACAACAGGGTGCTCATGCGAAAACGCCTTTGGGCCTATCGTCTAGCCTCCGAAGCCGCGATCGACGACGATCGGGTTCTCAGCTCGCTTCGAAAGGACCTCCTGGATCCGCCATCCGGAAAATGGAGTGTCAAATCCAAGGAGCGGATCGACGCGTTTGAGTTGCTGACGCACCTCGCGGCCCGGTCGGCTAGCGCCAGCCGGCTCCTCGCTGAAATTCGGAGCGCATCGTTCGCGGACTCGATGTTCGCGCGCCGGGTGCGGGGTGAACTTTCTTCTCGATCGCCGAGGAAGAGTCATCGCGTAGAGACTAAATAAGCGCGCGACTCAGCGCGAGGTCCATATCAATTCGCTCGCTTCTTCTCGACCCAGCGTCCGTCGACCTTGGGCGAGAGCTCGATGGGCTCCTTCAAGAAATACTCGGTCATCGCTTCGCGAAGAATGCCGCGATCGCCGTTCTCGATCAGAGGCACGTTCTTGAGATCGTCAAAGCCCGAACCCCCCGCAGCCAGGAAGTCGAGGGTGGCGATCTGGAAGGTGCGGTCGCTCTTGGAGCCTTGCGCTTCAACCGGACCGTCCGTGGCGAGATCGTAGATCACTTCGCCCTGCACGGTTTCGACATGAAGGAGACGCGCCTTCGGGTCCGTCTCGGCCTCGGCGCCCGTGCCCGGCTTGGAGCAGTCGCGCTCGAAGGTCACTCTGAGGCCGCTTTGCATGAGGGCACCGTACGCGCCGCAGGTCCGCACCGAGCGCGTCAGGAGCTTGAGCAGGAGCGAGCGCTTCATCGGGCCCGCGAGCACCGCGTGGTTATTGAACGGGATCACCTTGTAAAGCTCTTCGTACGTGATGTCGCCCGCGTCGATCGGAGCGCGGATTCCGCCCGTGTTCATGAACGCGATCTCGACGTCCGTGAGCTTGCGAAGACCATCGGTCAGCGCGTTGGCCAGCGGGCTCTCGCGCGTGCGATCCACGGCGATCGTGCCGGAGGCGTGGCCGAGCTTGCGATCGGAGATCGGCGCGATCTTCTCGCGGGCATGTGCGACCAGGTCGAGGATGCGGGTGTTCTGCTCGACGGGGACGCCCTCAATCGAGACCTTGCCGTCTTTGGCCTCGCAGAGCTTGGCGTCGGTGGGCTGCTGAGGGTCGCAGCTATCGTGGAAGAGCGCGATGCCGGCGAAGGCGCGCGTCTTCGCGACGTCCAGGCGCTTGGCCTGGGCGTCCCAGACAAAGTCGATGCGGCCATACATCTTGCCGCCCGAACCGGACTGGATCACGGGCACGTCGTCGATGATATTGCGCTGAACCATGTGCGTGTGGCCGGCGACGATCGCGTCGAGCTTGCGGCCATTGGCGTTGATCTTTTTGACGAGCTCACCGTCGTTGGCGGCGTTATGCAGGATCATGATGTAGACGTCGGCTTTACCCTGGAGCTCGTCGTAAGCGCGGAGATAGGCATCCGCCTCCTCGTCAAAGCAAAGGTCCGTGACGTTAGCCGGCGTGGTGGTCGTGGGAGTCGAAGGATTGTCGATGCCGATGAGCGCGACGCGAAGGCCCGCGATCTCGCGAATGAGATAAGGTTTGAGGAAGTCGACGCGCGCGGCCTTGGTCCAGTCGATCGGCATCTTGCCCTGAACTTTGCAGCCGATCCCGTCGACCTTGAGCTTCTTGCCCGTCACGTCGACGATCGAATCGCTGAAGTAGGTGTTAGCCGAAAGCACCGAGAACTGAGCGCGCTCGAGAAGCTTGAAAAAAGCGCCGCGCGGATTCTGGTCCGGATTGGTCGGCACGACCTGGTCGTCCTGCCAGCCCACGGGGCCGAAGTCGTAATCATGATTGCCGGGAACGACGGCGTCGTAGCCGACTTCGTTCATGGCGTCGTAGAGGAGCTTGCCTTCGTCGTAATTGCTGATCAGGGTGCCCTGGAACTGGTCGCCCGCGTCCAGCACCAGCACGCCGGCGTCTTCGCCGAACTGCTGGGCGAGGCCTTCTTTGACCGACTTCACGGCGCCCGCGAAGAAGGCCAGGCCGCCCATGAGCTTGCCACTCTTGTTGGCCGTGGGCTCAATGCCGCCATGGATGTCGTTGGTCATCATGAGCGTGAGATGCTTCTCGGCCGAAACCTCAGCGAAAGAAGTCCCAACCAACGAAACAAGAGCCAAAAGACCGACCAGAAGATGAGATTTCAAGAAAGCCCCCTAAACCGGCCCCCGCCGGTGACGGCGGATATAGCGCAGAAAAGGGCGTTATCAAATATTTAATATTGGTTATTAATAAACCAAAAAAGACCTGCGGAAACGACACCCTAGCCGACCGGAATTGCACCGAGTAGGTCGCGCGAATCGGGCGCGCCAGATATGGGCTCACGGTCGACTTCATGCGTGTATGCGGAAAAAAACCAACACACAATTAATTTGACACAGCGTGTAATTTCCAGATAGTAACGGAGCATGAAAAATCATTCTCTGGCTCTTCTCCTTTCGGCACTCTCGTTTGCTCCCTCTATCGCCTCGGCGACGACGGTGACGATCCAGTACAACGCGCTCGTGAAGCTTCACTTCGACGATCAGTACAACGGAAAGAAGGTCGCTTCGGTGCTCGCGCACGTTGGCCTTGACCGCCAGGAAGCTCCGGGCTGGGGTGGCAAACGGGGTTGGCAAGACATCCAGGATATCACCCTAAGCCGCAAGGCGGGTCTGGGCTTCACGGCCATCGCCACCTTGACGGACGCCGTTTCAGTGGGCAGCCCCGGCGAAGCTAAGATCTACGGCCCGGTGGCCAGCTTCCTGGTCACCTATGAATCAGGCGAGAGCGCTTGGGTGAACGATGTAAAGATCCCAATTCAGGCCGTACAATGCATCCGCCCCAATTACGGTGCCGTGAAGGCCGACCAGGACAACCTACTCGCTCTGAGCGACTTCATCGCGTCAGGCTCAAAGACAGCTTTTAGCGAAAGTATCATCATCAGCCACGGAGAGTATGGATCGACTTGCGTGGAGTCCATGGTCGTGCACTGAGAAACCATCGACAGCCTCCTCCGGCGTGTGGGAGACGTTGTATTTGGGCTCTTACCCCGCTTCCGTCATCAGCGCGATCGTTTTTGAGCGAACGGACAGCCGACAATATCTTCCCTGATACGAGTCTCTCGGCCGGAGCCTATTTCGTTAGGGCATCCGGCCGGGCACACGAGAATCGACTCAAGTCATTCTAGCCAAAAACAACTCATCTCGACCGGCCCTACAGTCGAGCCATCGACGATAGAAACGCCCTGCACGCTAATGGAGGGGCCGCCTTCGGCATTGTTCCAAATGCCAAGTTGAATCGAATCCCCTGCCTCGAAAAGCGAGGAGAGGGACAATGTCTCAAAGGAGATCTGGACGCTGGGATGCTTAAACTGCTCTAAAAGGTCCGGATAGCCGGATATAACATTCCGGTCTAGATCGACGTAAGCCGCGCTGAGGAGCTTTCGCCCGCCGAGGTGGGAGAACTGGAGCCGGAGCCTCTCCGGATGGCCCGGGGTCTCAAACACATAGAACGCGGTATTGGCGAATTTCTCGCCTCCGTTACAAAGACCGAAATAGCTGTTGCCGGGAAAAATCGCTTCGACTTTTCCTCCGGAGACGATGTGAGCGTTGAGGTGTCGGGCACGGCGCGAATCCTTCTCCCCGCTGGATCTAAGGTGCCTGTAGATAGCCTCGTGAAGCATCAGCGCCGCTTTTTGTGTTTCGGACAAGGCATTCCAAATCTCGGTATCGACCAGGATCTGGTTATCGTTGACGTAATTCACTGTCTGCTCAAGCACGCAACCCACAGGAATAACCGCTTCGAAAGAGTCATCGATCTGCTTGAGCTTCGTTCCTTCTGGAAGGAAAACCAGGTGCTGGGTGGCATTGAGAAACCAGTCATATATTCCGGAACGCGGCATGCTTTGCCAGACCGAGACTCCCGATTTCTCGAGCACTAGATAGGCTTGGTTTTTCCAGGCTTCAGACGACTCCGAATACTTGAGCTGGTGGATAGTCCTGCCTTCGTAGAGGTCCAGGATCTCAGCGGAGTGGATAGAGCCATCAGCATTCCGGCAGACCACGGTCTTCCCGCCACCCCCTTCCATTCCGGCAAATGCATGTGTGACAGAGGCGAAAAACAGCATGAGAGCAGGTAATGCGAACTTCATATCGGATCTCCTATTGTTAAACATTGGCGAATACCAGCGCAGATTGCCGGTGATAGGCAGGATTGGATAGATTTTATTAGTTCAACTTGCTAAGTCTAAGTTGACCTATGGGTAAATATCGAAATCGTGGGCAATTCTTCGAGCATGAGGATTTCAGGGAGTGCATCCGAGCCTGGGCGGAGACTCGGGGACGTGGCGAGTATCGCCGAATGGCCCTTGCGCTCCGGATGCACACCACGCTCCTAAGCGGAGTGGTTCACGGACGAAAAACGCTTACTGAAGAGCAGGGTTCGGCACTCTGCGCCTATATGGGACTGAGCGCGCTGGAGACGGACTATCTGTTGAAGCTCATCCAACTGGATCGAGCGGGAAGTGATGGGCTTCGAGCTATCTATCGACGCCATCTAACCGAGCTCAGGACATTGGCTCTCCAGGCGAAAAGCCGCGTACCGGAGGCCCGTGAGCTCAGTCACTCGGACCGCGCGATCTACTATAGCAGCTGGCATTATTCTCTGGTCCGGCTCCTGAGCTCAATCAACGAGTACCAGTCGGTCGAGAGCATCTCGAGCAAGCTGGGATTTCCCAGCTCTCGAGTAAGAGAGATATTAGACTTCCTGGTCTCCCGCGGCTTGTGTACCGAAGGTGCCGACGGGCGCTATCGACGAACCGAGAAGAACACCCATATTGAAGCGAGCTCGTCCCTGGTCGCTCGACACCACCAGAACTGGCGAGCCCGCTCCATAGAGCTCCTGGAGCGGATAACGCCGCTTGACCTGGCTTTCACGGCTCCCGTATCCATATCACGCAAGGAGATCCCGAAAGTTCGCGCGATCTTGCTTGATGCGATTTCCGAGGTCGCCAAGCGAACCGACGCTTTACCATCGGAGGAAGTCGCCTACCTGGGCATTGATTGGATCCGGCTGTGAGATCCGCGCAGCGAACGCGCGCCTGATCCTTTGCGATTCTAGGCAGCCCGGCGCTTTCCGAAATGCTGTGTCAGGATCTCATTAATGAGGGTCTGATACCCCTTCTTACTCCTCTTAGCCTCGCGCTTGATCTGCTGGAGAACCTGCTGGTCAAGCCGGATCGCAATGAGCTTCCGAGGGAGAAGGCCAATCAAAGGGCGTCCCAGTGGCTTTCCACGAGACAGTTCAGCGGTGGACAGCTCCGGCGCGTCCGAAAAGTCGATCCGGCTATCGGGGATAACTTTTGCGCTCCGCTTTGCTCGCGTGCCGCGCGCTGATGATCCTGAATTTTTCTTTGCCATCGCCGCTCTTTCTGACCGTAAACACGATCATTAGGATTCTGCCTCGGTCGGACTTGGCAATTGCCACATAGCGATCTTCCCGGGTTTTCGCACCTGAATGGGATAATCGTGAAGCATCCAGACATTTGGATCCACGAAACACGAGGTCGCTTCATCGAAGCTAACCCCATGTTTTTCTAAGTTCCTGTCAGCTTTCCGCTTGTCCCACTCGAACACGATTTAAGTATATACAAAAATCAAGACTTGGGCAATTCTCTTCTCATCTTAGCGATCCAATCGAAACGGCGGCGTCCAAGGCGGCAAACTCCGCGGACATTCTTCGCCGTTCAGCCGAATCGTCGCGAAGCCTCCGTCACGATCGCGATCATAGCGAAGATCTCCGGCGATCGAACCATCGCGCCAAAACGGCACGCGCGCGTACCTCAGCAGCGCGACGAAGCGGCAGCTCTCGGCCGAAAGGCGATCGAACTCGGCGCGCTTGCCCCGAAACTCGGTCACCCAATCAAGACCGCGATCGGACGCAAGCGTCGGCGTTTGAACCGGCGCCGCGTGCTCGGTCCGCACGCGCTCCATGCAATGCGCTGCCGGCAGCAGCTCGGGCGCCAGGCTCACGACTCCGATTCGCTCGATCACCTCGAGATCGGTCGCGGCGGCCGAGACCACGCGCCAGCAGAGCGGGTTGCCCGGGCCGGGGCTCAGCACGAGCTGCGCACGCCGCTCCCCCGGCGCCTGGGTGCTCAAAAAACTCCGCACTCGCTCGCGCGCGATCGATCCGCAAACCACGAAGACCCCGAGCACGGATACGACCGCAAGCCAGCCCAACGCGAGCCTTCGCGCGCGAAGCCGCGTAGACTGTAGCGCGCGCGCAAGGAAGAGCATGCCGTAGATCCAACTCAACGCGATGCCAGGCACATAGCCGCGCGCCCAGCCGAGAATCGGGATGAAGCCCACGAGCGCGTAGATCCACGGCCTCACCTTGCCGAACGCGAGCGGAATCAGCGCGCACCAAAGCAGCGGTTCAACGATGAAGATCGTATCGCCATAGAACCACTGATTGTAAAATGGCGAGAGAGGATGGACGCCATACTCATTCCAGGAGTCCGCGAGGATATGCAGGAAGGACGCGACGAGCGAGAGCGGCAAGAGCGCGCGCCAGGACACGGTCACACCCCGGCGGCCGAACCGCGAGAAAAGCGCCCCGAGCCCGGCGCAGACCAGGGCTAGAACGAGGGCGCCGAGCAGCGTGTGCGTGTACCCCCGGTGATGAAGCAAGTAATAGAGCTGCCGGCCGCCGCCGATATCAAAGAGGCGCTCCAGCGCGATATCGCCATCCGGCGCGTTGCTCGCCAGGATCCCGGTGAAGATCATCGCGCGCTGGAGCCGAGGGTTGTTGCGCCCCTGCTTGATGAAGCGCGGCGCCGACCGCGCGAGGGCCGCGCCGATCAACGAATGCGTGAGATTATCCACGCGCGGCCCGGGCGGAAATCAGAAGCCGCGCCATCTCGGCGAAACCAGCGCCGCTCGAGGCATCGGTCAGCCAGCGCGGCTTATGAGCGATGCGCGGCAGGTACTGAGTGAGATTGGCGACTCCGACCGAGTTGGCAAAAGCCTCGAACATCGGCTCGTCGTTGGGCGAGTCGCCGATGTAGAGCCACTGAGGGCCCTCGGACTTGATCGGGCTCCCGCCGGGCGCGCCGCGCGCGATCCACTCCTTGAAACCGCGCTTCTTATCGTACTCGCCGAACCAGACGTTCACATGAATGCTCGAGAGCTTGGCATGCGCGCCCATCGACTTGCAGAGAGCGAGCAATTCTTCGACATCGGCCGCAGGCCAAGCAGGCACGTCTTCGCAGACGTCGATGGCCAGGTCGTATTCGCGGTAGCTCTGGTCCGAAGCCCACTTCGCGTGCGGAAACCGCGCGCGGACCTTCTTCCCCAATTCTTCGAGCTTCTTCCGCAGTTCGATGTTTTCGGAAGCCGGCAGCGTGTCCAGCCGCTTGCGAACTCCGGCTTCCATATAAAAGGTGAACGCCCCGTTCTCCCCCACCACCGCGTCCACCGGCCAAAAACGCGCGATATGGTCGCACCAGCCCGCGGGACGCCCCGTGATCGGCACGACGGCAAAGCCCGCGCTCTTGAGCGCCCAGAGCGCCTGGTAAGCTTCGGCCGTGAGCTTGCCCTGGGTCGAGAGCGTCTCGTCGATGTCCAAGCAGACCCCGCTGATCTTGGCGAGTTCAGAGAGATCGGCTTGAGCCAGGCGCGTGGGCGACTTCATACGGGACAGTTCCTTTGTGAACAAACGGCGCCTTCGATTCCGCAAGGCTCGACATGGATGGTGACGGAGGCGCCCGGAAATCTTTCCTGCAGTTTGGCTTCGATCGCATCGCAGATATCATGCGAATCGAGCACCGTCATCTTGCGGCAGACGAC
>FTBH01000067.1_pt1 | contig 25262 bp, 24 predicted proteins | sample 1639321 | NCBI WGS metagenome assembly FTBH01 (sample SAMEA3914864, study PRJEB12502) | metagenome | biome: forest; material: soil | place: USA | collected 2012-03-12 | depth 0.3 m
ATTCTGCTCCCGTAAAATGCTCCGTTGGGATACATAACTTGACTTACTTTGACAAAGAATTAAAACTGCGCCTCCACATGCTTTTCCAACCGGGTTATTTCACCGTCATTGCCGGACCCTGCTCCATCGAATCGTATGAGCTTTTTTCGTCCGTAGCGCGATTTGTAGGCCAAAACGGCGCGTCCGCACTTCGCGGAGGCATCCATAAGACGCGCACGCGCGCGGATACGTTCCAGGGCCTCGGCTCGGAGGGTTATGACCTCGCATATCGGGTCAAACGCGAGGCAGGACTGCCTTTTGTGGTCGAGATTACCGACCCGCGTCAACTCGACTCGCTTGCCGAAATCGCCGATGTCTTTCAGGTCGGCGCCCGCAACATGCACAATACGGAGCTGCTCAAGGAACTGGGGCGCATCCGTAAACCAGTTTTGTTGAAGCGCGGCCTCTCAGCCTATCTCGACGAGCTCTTGGCGGCCTGCGGCTACATCGTCGCCGGCGGAAATGAGCAGATCATCCTCTGCGAGCGCGGGATCCGCACCTTCGAGACCGCGACCCGCAACACGCTCGACCTCGCATCGGTCCCTTATCTCAAGTCCAAGTCAGGTTTTCCGGTCATCGTCGACCCAAGCCACGGCACGGGTGTCGCCTCGCTCGTCGCGCCGATGTGCTGGGCGGCAGCCGCGGCGGGCGCCGACGGAGTCATTGTCGAGGTTCACCCCGAACCCGCCAAGGCGCTCTCGGATGGACCGCAGGCTTTGACCTTCGAGGCCTACACCTCGATGATCGCCCGACTCGAGCGCGTGCTCGATGCGATGGATCGTCCCTTGGCCCGGCCCGAACCGGCGCCGCGCCTGGTGACCCGAAACCCTGAAGTCGCGCGAACTGTCGCTACGGAGGCCCACGTATGAATCTGACGTCCCAGACTCCTGAAGCGCCTCGGCCAAGCGATCCTTCTTCGATTCGTCACATGTTCGGCGAGATCGCTGGACGCTACGATCTGGCGAACTCCGTGCTCTCGGGCGGCATCCATAAGCTCTGGAAGCGCGCGCTCGTCGACTGGAGCGGCGCCAAGCCCGGCCATCGCGTCCTCGACTGCGCCACCGGAACGGGCGACCTCGCCTTCTTGTTCGAGGAGCGCGTCGGTAAGTCGGGCCAGGTGATCGGCACGGATTTCTGCGAGCCGATGCTGGATCTGGCCGCGCAGAAGGCTCGGGCTTCCGGCTCGCGCACTCAGTTCGAAGTCGCGGACATGAACTATCTCTCCTACCTGGACGATAGCTACGACGTCGCTTCGGTCTCCTTCGGGATCCGAAACGTCGCCGATCCGCAGCGCGCGCTCTCGGAGCTCGCCCGCGTGGTCAGGCCCGGCGGCACCGTCATGGTGCTCGAGTTCGGCCAGCCGACCTGGCGCCCGTTCCGCGGCGTCTACAACTTCTACTCGCGCCGATTCCTGCCCGTCATCGGCGGGGTCCTGAGCGGCAAGCGCGACGCTTACACTTACCTTCATGATTCGGCTTCAATCTTTCCTTGCGGGAAGGAATTCGAAGCCATCGCCCTGGCGACGGGCAAGTTCGCCGAGGCCGAGAGCCGCGCCCTGACGGGCGGGATCGCATACCTTTATCGCCTGACCGTAGGAAAGAACGAAGACGCATGAGCGCATTTCTGCCACCCGAAGAGCTTCGCGCCGTCGAGTCGCTGGACCTGATCGTCCAAGCGCCCGCGCACATCCCGGAGATCCCCAAGCTCCTCGAGAACACCTTGCTCGTCGGCGGCAAGCGCCTACGCCCGGCTCTTTGTTTTTTGATGGGACGCCTTCTGGGCATCCCGAGCGCCAAGCTCGCGCCCTTCGCGCGCGCGGCCGAGCTGACCCACGCCGCGACGCTCGCGCACGACGACGTCACCGATGAGGCCGATCGCAGGCGCAATCGCCCGACGCTCAACGCGGTGGTCGGCAACTCGCGCGCCGTGCTCGCGGGCGACCTGCTGCTCGCACGCGTGCTCCGCGAAGTCGCCGATCAGGGGCATCCCGAGATTTTGCGCGACATGACGGTCGTGTACGAGGACCTTGTCACCGGCGAATGGCTGCAGCTCGAAGCCCGCGGCAAGATCGATGTCACGCGCGAACTGCTCGAGCGCATCTCCCGCCACAAGACGGGCTCGCTGCTGCGCTGGTGCTGCTCGACCCCGGCGCGCTTAGCGTCCCGCGGCGCCGACTTCGTCCGCACGGCCGAGAAGCTCGGCGAGACGCTGGGCCTGGCTTTTCAGATGATCGACGACGTCATCGACTTCGAAGTCGGCGGCGAAAAACCCTTCGCCCAGGACCTGCGCGAAGGGACGGTGAACTTCGTCACGCTCGAGATGATCGAGCGCCGACCCGAGCTCTCGCGCCAGCTGGTAGAAGTGCTCGGGCGCGAATCGCGCACCTACCCTTGGTCAGACGAAGAGCTCCAAGCCGCGCGCGAGGCCGTTCGCGCTCGCGTGGAAGACCGCATGCGCGAGGCCGACGAGTACCTCGCCGAGCTCGCGCGCGCACCGCACGACACCCACTCGCTCGAGTGGATGAAGCTGCTCTTCGCCGGCATGGCCTGCCGGACGCGGTAAGGCTCAGGTCCCGGTCGCGAAGTACGCGATCGAGGCGGACTTGCCGCTGCTGAGCGTGACCGTATAGCGGCACATGGAGCCGTCATCGGCATCGACAGTAGCGTCGATGGTGAAACTCGCCGTGCGAATGCCATCCGGGGGGCCTTCGAGCTGGACCTTACCGATCGCGCAGCTGGTCGAATTCGGAGTTTCCTTGCCGTCGAAGTCTACGTAGGTCCAAGCGACCTGATACGACTCGCCGGGCGCGAGCTTGAATTTCACGCCGAAGTCGATCAAGTCGTAGCCTTCTGGGAGATCGATGTCATCGTCGTACATGTTCTGCTGCGCTTCTTCCTTCTGGGAGAAGTCGAGCGACGAATAATACGTGTAAGTGAGCACCTTCGCTGAAGCGGAAGCAGCGAAAACCGAAACCATCATGGCAAAAACAGAAAAGGCCTTCATAAGATCTCCTATCAAATGAATATTTTAGATTCGGCGTTTTGTACTTTGAATGACGCAAAGAGTCAATAACGTGTTTGCGCGAATTATGGACCTCGTTACGTGACGAGTATCCCGGCGTAATCAGGTTATGGAGTGGCGGTTTAAATGCGAGCGCGGCTATATTCAATTTGACTCATAATGTCAAATTCCTAACTCACGCCAATTGACTTTATGACGCTGCGCATATATTTAAGAGTCCGAAATGAAGTCTTTTATGAAAAAGGAGTTTTCTATGAAGTCGCTTTTGATCGCCCTCACCGCTCTTCTTCCGCTCTCGGCTCTAGCCGGCGAGCTTCCGATCGCCGCTCAGCCCGAGGTTTACAGCTATGGCCAGGCCATCACCTGCAGGAACGACCGCCTTGAGATCAAGATGGTTCCGCGCGCGCCTAAAGCAGGCGAAGCAGCCTCTACCTTCAAGGACAGCGGCGAAACGCTGATCAAGGGCAAGGTCGACGTGACAATCACCGAACGCGGCGTGGTGCTCGCGAGCTTCGTCGCCGAAGACAACACCGATCCGCATGAGTCCTCCTGGCCGGTATTCAATTCCGATCAGCCCGACTTCGTGTTCTACGCACAGGATTTGGAATACCCTCAGACGATCGAATTTAAGGGCCAGCTCCTCGCCGACAACATCAGCTGCAACTAAAACTCGCGCTAGCCGAATCAAGAGGGCGTGGTAGCCTGCTGCCATGCCCTCTTTGCCTTTCTACTGGGTCGACGCATTCACCTCGCAAAAGCTGGCGGGCAATCCCTGCGCCGTAATCCTCGATGCTGACGAGCTCGACGACGCCCGGATGCTCGAAGTCGCGCGCGAGATGAATCTCTCGGAGACGGCGTTTGTCATGCGGAGCACGCGCGCCGACTTCCGCGCGCGCTACTTCACGCCCGAGCGCGAGATCCCGCTCGCCGGTCATCCGACGCTCGCGACCACGCGCGCGCTCCTCGATGCGGGCCGCATCCCGGCCGGCGACCGAGTCTTCCGGCTCGAGCTCACCGCCGGCATCGTCGAAGTCGAGATCGCGGCCGGCGCCGTAGGCAGGCAAGTCCTGACGATGAAGCAGCTTCGGCCGCAGTTCCTGCGCGAGCACGATCCGGCCGAGGTCATGCCGGCGTTCGGGCTGACTCCGCAAGACCTCCGTCCCGGAGCGAAGATCCAGACCGTCAGCACCGGAACGCCGGGCCTCATGGTCCTCGTTCGCGACGCCGAGGCGCTCCGGCGCGCACGGCTGGATGTCGACGCGTACGTGAAACTCCGCGAGCGCGCCGACTTTTTCAGCCCTCATCTTTTCTGCTTGAGCGGTGCGACATCCAAGGGGCAGACTTTTGCTCGCCACTTCGGCGTGCCGCCGGACACGGCCGAAGACCCCTTCACCGGCTCGGCGACGGGATCGATGTCGGCATTTCTTTGGCGCTACGGCTGGATCAAATCGCCGCGCTTCGCCGCCGAGCAAGGCCACTGGATGGGGCGCCCCGGCACGGCCCAGGTCGAGGTCATCGGGCCGCCCGAAGCGATCGAGGCGGTCAAAGTCGGAGGCGAGGCCGTAACGGTGATTCGCGGATCGATCGACGTCGGGTAGAATATTCAGGCTCATGCTCTTCTTCCTTCTCTCCCTCATGCTTGCTCCTGCCCGCGCCGAGTTGCCGCCCAAGGAGATCGCCGCGCGCGAGACCAAACTCCGCGAGGCACTGGCGCTACTCAAACGCGTGGCGACCCAGGCCAAGGCGGACCGCAGGACCGGTGCCGCGCTCGACGTGATCCACATCGGCCGGACCGCGTTCGACGAGACCCTCGACCGAACGCTCTCGCAGACTGACATTCCGATCCGCGAGACCTTGATCGACTATCGCAAAAGCGACGAGGAGACCCACTGCGAGGAGTCCAGGGACTGGGGCGGTCACATCGTCGCTTACGTTCTGTCCAGTCAGCGCCGGATCGTTCTCTGTAAGGCGGCTTTCAAGGACGTCACGCGGCTCTCGAACACGATTCTCCACGAGTTCGTCCACGTTCAAGGCATCGTGGACGAATGCGACGCCGAAGGAATCGCCTATCTGGCGTTTCGGCTTGCAGGCGAACGCTACCCGCTTGGAGACTATAATGCCCGCTGCAAGTCGATTCGGGATCTCCGAGCCGAGCTGAGCTCCTGAGCAGGAGGCCTCTTCAGCCTCGCTAATTCGATCTGGGAGCGTGTCGGAACTGACCCAGATTTTCATCCCGACTCGATTAAGCGAAAATAGAGGAACCGGGGGCATTAGTCGACAACGTGAGAAAACTCACCATTCATTCTCATTCATGGACGCATTCTTGGGCGACTCTGCTTGGGCTGACCAGCGCGCTCATCGCACTGTCCGGCTGCCGGGAGCTCGGCGCCGACGGCGAGAAGCGGATGCTACTGCCCCGGTCGGCGGGAGCCGTCGCTCAATCGGATAACGTCGACGTCCCTGAGAACCTGCCCAGCAGCACTCCTTCGGAGGCAATTCCCTCGCCAACTCCATCACCGACGGCATCAGCGACGCCATCACCGGACTCGGAGCCAATGGGTGATACGCCGGTCGTCGGTACGCACCCAGGAACACCTGCCACGCCCGGTCCGACTGCGCTTCCTGCTCCTACTTCTTCTCCGACTCCGACTGCTTCGCCTACTCCTACGGCTTCGCCTTCCCTGCCTGCTTTTCCTTCTCCCACGGCTTCGCCTGTTCTCATTGGCCGTCCCGCGACGCCTGCTCCTACTGCTTTGCCTGCTCCCACGCCGCCTCCGGTGTCACCACCTGTTCCCACTCCGAGTCCGTCTCCGACCTGCACGCCTGCCTTCGGAAACAGCTGCGGCTGCCCAGCTGGAATGTACTGGAGTGCCAACAGCGCTGGAGCGCGCTTCTGTACGCATATCGGCGGCGATACGACCGGCTGCCCTGTCGGTCAGTCATGGCATCAGAACGGCGTGGACAACTGGTACTGCGATTACGATGTCGGGCAGACCGCCGGATGCCCTACTGGCACGAGCTGGCAACAGAACGGCACCGGAAAATGGTACTGCGGCCATACGATCGGAAGCTCCGCCGGTTGCCCAGCTGGCCAGATCTGGTACCAGAACGGCAACGGCGAAGAATATTGTAATCATCAGCTCTACTCGCCCACGGGTTGCCCCGCCAACCAGACCTGGCACCAGAACGGCGCCGGAACCTGGTTCTGTAGCTACGATGTCGGAACCTACGCGGGATGCCCAAGCGGCAAGAGCTGGCATCAGGACGGATCCGGAACGCTTTACTGCAGCTACAATCTCGGTGACACGACAGGCTGTCCCAGCGGAATGTACTGGGACATCAACAGCACTGGCAGTCTCTATTGCAATCACGTAGCCGGAACTTCAACCGGTTGCCCAGCCGGACAAACCTGGCAACAGAATGGAGTCGGAACCTGGTACTGCGCCGTCGCGAACGGCGAGACGGCAGGTTGTCCTGACGGAATGTATTGGACCACCAATAGCTCGGGCGTGCGCTATTGCACCCACATAGCCGGGACTGCCACCGGGTGCTCCGCCGGCATGACCTGGCACCAGAACGGCATCGGCGCCTGGTACTGCGCTCATTAGATTTCGACCGCGCTAACCTTCGAGCTGGCTGAGGTACTTCAGCGCGACCGAGTTGTTCGGCTCGAGCTCGAGGACTTTGCGGTACCACGCGATCGCTTCGTCTTTCTTCTCGAGCTTGCGATGAATATGGCCCAAGTTGAGGCGAACGCGTACGCGAAGATCCTTATCGGTCGAGAGCGAGTCGACCCGCTCGTACTCCTCGATCACGAAAGGGTAGTACTCGGCCTTGTGGTACTGCGCGAGCGGCCAGATCGTGTCGCCCGCGGATTTGTGGAAGAGCGGATCGCGATCGAGATACCGGCGTCCGCGCTCAAACAAGGCCACCGCCTCGCGGTCTTTGCCTTCGCCATCGGGCATCTTCGCGGGCTCCGTGCCCCAAGTCGAAAACTTGGAGTAGAGCAGCCAGGCCACATCGGAATAAATGTCACGCGCCGTCGGATCGACGTCGAGCACGCGATAGCCGAGCCTGATCACCTTGTTGAAGCTGCCGGGCGGCTCGTCCTGATCGCCGTTTCGGAAGTAGTAGTCCATGCACTCCGTGAGGAGCTTCGTGTCCCGGACCTGCTCGAGACGCGCGAGCGCGCGTTCGCAGGATGGGAAATCGGCAGCCTGAACGACGGAGGTCAGCAGGGCGAAGAGAAGGGCGATCATGAGTCGACGGTAGACTCCGACTGACCGCGTTCGCAAGAGGTCGTTAAAACTCCATGTCGAAGACCACCGCCGAGGCGTTGGACTCGAAGCCCTTCTGGTACTCGGTGACGCGCTTCTCGAAAAAGTTGGTCAGTGGCTGCACGTCTTGGAGGACCATGAAGCCGAACGGGTTGCGCGCCAGGTACTTAGGCGGATAACCGAGTGCCACGAGTCGCTGATCGGCGACGTACTCGAGGTACTCGCGCATCATCGCCGGAGTGAGACCGGTCACGCCGAACGAGAGCGCGTCCTGGCAAAAATTCATCTCGACCTGGATCGCTTCCTCGATCATCGTTTCGACCTTGGCCTTGAGAAGGTCGTCGAAGAGATGCGGATACTCCTTGCGGATCGCGCCGAGGGCGAGCATCGCGCCTTCGATGTGAACGCTCTCGTCGCGGAAGACCCAGTTGGTCGCCGTCGAGAGGCCAGGCAGGAGGCCCTTGTTGCGCAGGAAATAGACGTAAGCGAAAGAACCGAAGAAAAAGAGCCCTTCGACGCAAGCGGCGAAACAAATCAGGTTCTCGATGAACTGGCGACGTTTGGGGTCCGTGTCGAGCTTGTCGAGGTTCTCGATCGAATCCATGTACTTGAAGCAGAAGTCGGCCTTCTGCTTGACCGAGGGCACGGACTTGTAGGCATCGAACGCCTCTTTGCGCTCATGGATGTCCGGGATGTAGTTATCGACCAGAAGCAAATAGGTCTCGACGTGCAGCATCTCGTCGAAGAGCTGCTTGCCCAGGAACATGCGAAACTCGGGCGAGTTGATGTGCTTGTAGAAGTTCAGCACGAGGTTATGCGCCACGATGTTATCGGCGGTCGCGAAAAAAGCGACGAGCCGCTTGATCAGATGCGCTTCCTGCGGCGAGAGCTTGTCGCGGAGGTGCTCGAAGTCGACCGAGAAGTCGATCTCGTCCGTAGTCCAGATATTCTTGATCGAGTTCTTGTAGAGCTGAAAGAACTCCGGGTACTTCATCGGCCGGAGCGTCAGGTCCAAATTGGACTCAAGAATAGTTTGCTTAGTCATTATAGCCTCCTTTCGCTCATGCGAAAGGTCATCGCCGGGATTCCCTTCCGCCTTCGGCAGAATTCCTCCCCGGCGCGCGGCCTCGCGGCCGCGTGGGTTAATTTACTTTATTGGCAGGCCTCGCAGGACTCAGGATTTTCGAGCGAGCAAACCACGACAGCTTGCGCAGCAGCCTGAGTTTCGGCCGTGGTCGAAGCGGCGCCCGTCACGGGCATCGCGGGACCAGCAGCTGTCGCGCCGGCGCCGGTTGTCGTGGACGAAGGGCCGACGGTCGTCTTCTTGATCGACGTCTTCGCGCGCGAACGCAGGTAATACGTCGTCTTCACCCCTTGCTTCCACGCGTACATGTACATCGAGGAGAGCTTGCCGAGATTGACGTCCTCGACAAAAAGGTTGAGCGACTGCGACTGGCAGATGAACGGCGAGCGCAGCACGGCCATGTCGATCAAGTCCTTCTGGGCGATTTCCCAGGTGGTCTTGTAAAGCTCGCGCAGATTCTGCGGGATTTCCTCGACGGCCTGGATCGAGCCTTCGGCGGCGATGATCTTGGCCTTCATGTCCGTGTTCCACAGCCCGGCCTTCTTGAGGTCGGAGATGAGGTAGCGATTGACCTGAAGGAACTCGCCGCTCAGGGTCTCGCGCTTGAAGATGTTCGATATCTGCGGCTCGATGCTCTCGTAAGAACCCACGATCGAGGCGATCGTGGCCGTCGGAGCGATGGCGATGAGCAGGCTGTTGCGAAGGCCCTTGGAGCGGACTTCGGCTCCGAGCTTTTTCCAGTCATAATGGAACTCCGGCATCACGGCCTGGAGGTCCTGAGCTAGAAGAGGCTGCAGATCGCCGCTGGCGTAGCGCGAATCCTTGAAGTTCTCGAACGCGCCGAACTTCTGGGCGAGCTCGACGCTCTGGGTGATCGCCGCGTAGTAGACGGTCTCCTGGATGCGAGAGGAAACCTTCTTGGCTTCGTCGCTCGTGAAAGGAAGGCCCATCTTGAAGAGCGCGTCCTGAAGTCCCATCACGCCGAGGCCGATCGGGCGCCACTGGCTGTTGGAGTTCTTGGATTCGGTCGTCGGATAGAAATTGCGGTCCACCACGCGGTCGAGGAAACGCACCGCCGTGCGGGCGACCTGCTCGAGCTTGGCGTAGTCGAAGCTGCGATCCGCTTTGACGTACGAGACGAGGTTCAGGCTGCCGAGGTTGCAGACTGCCGTCTCATTGCTGTTGGCGATCTCGAGGATCTCCGTGCAAAGATTGGAGCTGCGGACAACGCGATCGCCGGTACCGGTCTGGGCGCAACGGAGATTTGCTTTGTCCTTGAAGCACATCCAGCCGTTTCCGGTCTCGGCCAGCGTCTGCATCATGCGGGCGTAGAGCGCGCGCGCCGACACTTGCTTCATGAACTTGCCTTCGGTCTCGAGCCGCTCGTAGGCGCGATCGAACTCGGTGCCGTAAGTCTTGAGCAGCTCCGGCGCGTCGCTCGGAGAGAAGAGGCTCCACTTGCCGTCAGTCTCGACGCGCCTCATGAAAAGATCCGGGATCCAGAGCGCGAGATTGAGGTTATGCGTGCGGCGTTCTTCGGAGCCCGTGTTGTTTCTAAGCTCGAGGAAGTTCTCGATATCCGCGTGCCACGGCTCGAGATAAACGGCCGCCGCGCCCTTGCGTTTACCGCCCTGGTTGACGGCGTGAACGGAGGAGTCGAAAACTTTAAGGAACGGGATGATGCCGTTGGAGAGGCCGTTGGTGCCCTTGATGAGAGCGCCCGACGCGCGGACCGGCGTCCAGTCGATGCCGATTCCGCCCGAGAACTTGGAGAGCTTGGCGCAATCCGTGAGCGACTTGTAGATGCCCTCGAGGCTGTCCTCGGCCACGGTGAGCAGGTAGCAAGAGCTCATCTGCGGATGGCGAGTGCCCGAGTTGAAGAGCGTCGGCGTCGCCGGCATGTAAAGGAACTGGCTGATGATGTCGTAGAGCTCGATGCCTTCCTTGACGGAATCGGCGAGCCCGAGCGCGACGCGCATGAAGAGCCACTGCGGGCGCTCGATCATCTTGCGCGTCTTGGGATGACGGAGGAGGTAGCGGTCGGCGACGGTCTTGAGGCCGAAATACTCGAAAAGATCGTCGCGCTCGTGGCGAATGGCGAACTCGACGGTCTGGAAGTCCTGGCTCACCAGCTCCATCACCTGGGTGGAGAGCAGGCCGAGCTCGGTGGAGATGCGGACGTAATCGCGGAAGGCGAAGTCGCGGCCGACTTCCTTGCGGATCCCCTCGCTGAGCATGCGCGCGGCGACTTTGGAATAGTTCGGCTCGTCGGCCATCAGCATGACGGCGTTGGCGATCGAAAGATCATCGAGCTCCTGGGTGGTGCTCCCCTGGTGCAGACCGCTGATCGTGCGCTTGGCGACTTCGAGAGCTTCCACGTTCTCGAGACCACGGCATGCGCGATTCACGGCATGCAGAATCTTTTCGATCTTTACGTCTTCGCGAGTTCCATCCCGCTTTACGACCTGCATCTGAGCTTCCCCCTCAAAAATACGGAAATAGGAGAAGCCGCTTGAGCTGCAGGCGCACACTCGCCTGCACAAGCACACTTGCCTGTCCTAGTTCCGAGAACAGTAACGAAGTTGATTAGTCATGCTCGAGGGCGCGATCGGGCTTGCGTGGAAAAAATCAAGAACCCAGCTCACCGTTGCGGCTCAGCGCCGGATTTTCACCGGACTTCAGCAGCACTCAAGCGTGATGTTCAGTGAACGTAAGGGAAGCAATCGGCGGAGTCAACGGCCCTAAAAAATTTTTTCAGGAATACGTTAAAATGGCTCTTTTTTTCGAAAACGCTTCGCGGCATCCGCGAGGCGGCTTCGCTACTTCAAACTAGCGAGGGAATCTTTCTGGTCCAGCTCAGAAAGTTGTTGAAATCCACCAACGAGTTTCTCCCCCGCGTAAATCACGGGGACGGTCTTCATCCCGCTCCTTCGAGCGAGCTCGTCCCAGCCCGAATCGTCATCCCACTCGAGCATAATCTCCCGAAAAGAAATGCCCCTCTGGGAGAGCAGTGCCTTGGCCCGCAAGCAGAACGGGCAGGAAGGAGAAGTGTAAACCACGACCTCGCGACCGCCGCTCACAGCGCCAACTCCTGTCCGAGAACCTCTTGAAAATACCGCGAGAGAAAAGACTTGAGCTCGATGCCCTTGCCCTTGTCGTCCCACCATTGTTCGCGGGAAGCGTCCCAGTTGAAATGGACGGCCGTTCCCTTCGCTGCGAGCGCCAGCCAGAGTTGGCGAACCGACGGTTGCGAGCTCAGGATGCAACGGGATCCATCGGCGAGAGTGATCGTCATCGAGCCGGGAATCCGCTCGCACTCGGCCTGATCGGGATCAACATCGTCGAAAGCACGGCTGATGCGATCAAAGGTCTCTTGAATCAGCGCCCTGTATTCAGTTTCGGTCATCACCCTTGCATTACCACGCCTTGTTATGATTGGCTATTTGGCGATGAGCGAATCCAAAGTCGAAACCTGTTCCTGCGGTAATCCCCTCCCCTACGCCCAGTGCTGCCAGCCCATCATCAAGGGTAAGCGCAAGGCAGCGACTGCCGAGGACCTTCTTCGTGCGCGTTACAGCGCTTTCGTGCATAGCGAAGTCGATTTCGTCCTCAAGTCCCACCACAGCAAAACCGCTTCCGAAGTGAAACGGGAGGAGATCGAGGACTGGTCCAAGAGCTCCAAGTGGCTCGGGCTTCAGGTCGTGCAAAAAGAAGCCGGGGAAGCGCAAGACGACAAGGGCACGATCGTGTTCTGCGCAAGCTACGAAGCGGGCGGCAAGCGCAACGACCACTGGGAACAGAGCTTCTTCGAGAAGGAAGCGGGCGAGTGGAAGTTTCTCGATGCGCGCGGGATCCAGACCGGCACCTATCGCCGAGAGTCCCCGAAGATCGGACGAAATGACCCCTGCCCCTGCGGCAGCGGCAAAAAAGCCAAGAAGTGCTGCGCGGCATAGCCATCGGCACTTAAGCTGCACAGCCCGGAAGGCATGAGTGCTTTCCAAAAGGTGGTTCTCCCGGCTTTCGTCATCAGCCTCGCTGTCGCGGGCGCTTCGGCGTTCACGAGCTCCCGCTCGACGCCCGTCCCGGCGCCCTCTTCGGCCCCACGCGCCGCGGAGCCGACTGACGCATCCTGGGGCAAAGTCGCCAAGCGCGCGATGCCCTCCGTCGTCAGCGTCAATTCCGTCAAAGCGCTCGACGCCGAAACGCTGGCGGAGCTCGGAGGCCCCAGCGGCCTCCCGCCGGGCGGCGGCATGCCGGGTTCCAATCATCCTTATTTAATGGGAGTGGGCTCCGGCATCATCATCCGAGGCGACGGGCTCATTCTCACCAACAATCACGTCGTCGAGAACGCGTCCAAGGTGACCGTCACTCTCGACGAGAAAACCAAGGTCCCCGCCCGGATCATCGGCACCGACGACAAAACGGACCTCGCCGTCATCAAGATCGACCTCAAGCCGGGACAAGGGCCGCTTCCGGCGATCGGCTTCGGCAACTCGGAGCAGATGAACGTCGGCGACTCGGTCGCGGCGATCGGGTCGCCCTTCGGGCTTGGCCAATCGGTGACCTCCGGCATCGTCAGCGCCAAGGGCCGCGGACGGATGGGCATCCTGGACATCGAAGATTTCATCCAGACGGATGCGGCGATTAACCCCGGCAATTCGGGCGGCCCGCTGCTCAATACCCAGGGCGAGCTGATCGGAGTGAACACCGCGATCTTCTCCCAGAGCGGCGGTTACACGGGCGTCGGCTTCGCGATCCCCGCGCGCATCGCCTCCGAGGTCACGAGCGAGATCATCAAGAGCGGCCGCGTCCGCCGCGGCTGGATCGGCGTCGCCGCGCAGGATCTCGACCCCACGCTCGGCAAGTACTTCAAGTCGCCCGACGGTCAGGGCGCGCTAGTCAGCCAGGTCAATCCCGCCGGCCCAGCCTCGAAATCGGATCTCCGTACTGGCGACCTGGTTCGCGCCTTCGATCACCAGAAGGTCGCGGACGCCGGGCAGTTCAAGTCGCTGGTCGGCAAGAGCAAAGCCGGCGCGAGGATTCCGGTGGAGATCGTCCGGGACGGAAAGCCCAAGACCGTGGATCTCATGATCGGCGAGCAGCCCAAGCCCAAAGCGCAGATGGCCGCGATGATCGCCAAATCCGATCCAGCCGCGCGCAAGCCCATCGGAATCACCGTCGAGGACATCCCCGGCGAGATCGCCAAGCTTCTCGATCGCCCGAAACATACCGGCGCCATCGTCGTTGACATCGAGCCGGGTGGCGCCGCCTTCGACGCCGGGCTGATGCCCGGGGACATCGTCGAGAGCGTCAACCAGGTCAAGATCGACGGCCCCAAGAAGTTCAACGAGCTGACTCGCAAGAAAGACGTCGACTCGATCGTCCTCTACATCCAGCGCGGAAAAGAAGAGAAGATCTTCGTTCCGGTCACGATGAAGGCGGAAGGGACCTGATAGCGCCCCTTGGCATCCGGCTCTGGCCGGGCTAAAGACACCGCTATGCCCGGCTCGACTTTCACGCACATCTGGGACTCCAACCTGATCGGCCTGGTCCGCTCGAAAACCGACGGGGAGATCCTGGACGCGAACGCGTATTTCCAGCGATTCATCGGCTACTCCATCGAGGAGATCCGAACCAAGAAGATCCGCTGGACGGAGCTCACCTCGCAAGAGTTCCGCGCCGTGATCCCTCAGGTTCTCACCGAAGTCCGTGAGACCGGCAAGGTCGAGAGCTACGAGAAGAGCTACGTCCGAAAGGACGGAACCGAAGTTTGGGCCTTGGTCAGCGCGATGGCGGTTGAGGACAAACCGGGCGAGTTGATCGCCCTGATCCTCGACATCACCTCCTCCAAGAAAGCCGAGCACGAGCTCAAGATGAGCGAAACGCGGTTCCGGTCCATCTTCGACCGCGCCGCGATCGGGATCGCGACGCTCAGCCTCGAAGGCCAGATCCTGACGGCCAACTCGGCGCTGCAGGAGATGCTGGGTTACACCGAAGCGGAGCTGAACGTTCTCGGAATCCCAAGGATCACGCACGCCGACGACGTCGACGCGGACATCGCTCAATACACGGAGCTGGCGGCCGGCAAAATCGAGCACTACGAGATGGAGAAGCGCTACTGGCGCAAGGACGGCAAGCTGATCTGGGGCAATCTCGCCGTCTCGCTCGGGCGCGATCCGGAGGGCAAGCCGGCCTTCGTCGTCGGGATGGTCGTCGATATCACGGCCCGAAAATTCGCGGAAGAAGAGCTTCACAAGGCCGTCAGCGACCGCGACGAGTTCATCGCGATCGCGTCCCACGAGCTGCGGACTCCGCTCACCTCGATCTTCATGCAAGCCGAGCTCATGGCGCAAAAGATGGCCGGCCCGGGCGAGATCAGCGCGAAGGAAAAGGAGCGCTTGCATAAACTCAGCCTCGTCTCGCTCCAACAAATCCACCGCCTCAAGGACCTCTTCGAGATGCTCCTCGACACTTCACGAATGGACTCGCTATCGAAGCCCCCGCTCCAGAAAGAAAGAGACGTGAATTTGGGCGAGCTCGCCAAGGAGGTGATCGCCAGGACCCGGTCCCAGGCGACGCTTCAGGTCCGGGACAAGGTAACAGGCTGCTGGGATCCCGCGCGGATCGAGCAGGTGATCACCAATCTGCTGGTCAACGCGACCAAGTTCGGGCTCGGCAAACCGATCGAGGTCACCGTCTCGCGCCGCGAGAGTTTCGGGGCCTTGACCGTCACGGATCACGGAGTCGGGATTCCGACCGAGAAGCTGGCTCGAATTTTCGATAAATTCGAGAGGGCCCACCCTTCGTCCTCGATCGGGGGCCTTGGGCTCGGGCTCTACATCACGCGCCAGATCGTCGTCGCGCATGGCGGGACGGTGAACGTCCGCAGCGAGATTGGGCGCGGGGCGACGTTTACCGTGGAGCTGCCGGTCGAGGTTTCGCTCCAAAATAGCGAGAATACCTGCGATCCACCCTGCTGAAAAAATTCTTGATCCCCTGGGCTCGCTCCAGAGGACGCTTGTCTTTGACCCAGCTCTGAATTTTCAGATCCCATTCCATATGCGGATCGATCGTGATGCCTGCTTCGCGGATCAATCGCGCGGTAGGTCGGTGCGCGAGCTTGCGATGAATCTCGTGAAAGCCCTGGGCCGAGATTTTCATGGCGTAAAGGCCGGGCCTGGCTGGCGTGTCTTGAATCAGCTCGAAGCCAAGCTTCTTGTAAACATCGATGTTCTCTTCCGGACAATGCAGGACGAACTCGGCCGGCAGGATGAAATTCGGATCCAGGGCTCTTCGGTAGAGATCGACTTCGGCCGCCATGAAGAGCGCGGGAAGCGCGTCAAAACCCTGCGAGTTGATTTCGCTCAGCTGGGCGGTGCCCTGCACGCGCCTGCCATCTTTTTCAAGATCTAGCCAGAGCGTCTCTCCGGTCTTCACATCCCAGATCGGATAGACCTTTGAATCGTATTCTTTGGCTTCGTAGCGCCAAGGGGCCAAGTTCTTGTCGAACGGGAGCGGAAACTCGCTCTGACGGTTCGGGTAGGTGACTTGCATCGTACCGAAGCCGGATTTCTTCCAGGGAGCGCCGATGTAAATCGTGGTCGCGTGGCTGCGCCAATTCTCCAAACCCCCGTGCATCTCCGCGAGGCTTTCGCGAATTTTATCGAATTTCTTGTCGAAGACCTCGAACGCCTGCTCATGAGCGGCTTGCGCCGATCTTTCGGCTTGTCTTGGAATCCAATCGTCTATGATTCGAATTCGATTGCCGGTAGCATCCACACTAATTCGATAGGGCTCGGCCTCGAAGGACATCCTGATCCGCATCGCGTGGCGACCGCCGAGCCCCAGGAACCCGCACCCCTTGCGGAGCATATTCTCGGTCTTTTCAGATAGGCGTTTATACCAAGGGAGTTGGCCCACCTGGATATCCACGTATGCGAGTCCATCGGCGAACGCGACGGTCTGGGAAAGCAGTCCTGCGATGATGAGCGCCTTGGCGGCAAATCGGCGGATCCCGAGCATTCGCCGCAAAGTATCATAACTATACTAATTTGGTCAACTTTAAACTGTTATTGTTTAAAATGCCGGATCCGGTCCGAGATACTCGCCACCGCGCGCTCCCGGTATTCGGCCAGCCGCGCCCCGCGCTCGATCGAGAGCCCTTCGATCAGGTGGCCCATGATCTCCGCATGGATCTGCTGCGCCAGCTTCGCGCAGGCTTTCTTTCCCGCGGCGCTCGGCTTCGATCCGAGCGCGAGCATGCCGGCGATGCGCTCCTGGGCCGTGGCCCTGAAGGCGGCGTTCTCGCGCGAGAAGTCGGGGTCGATCGCGGCGAAGAAGTGAAAAAGCAGAAAAACCCGCGCCTGCTCGGGATAATCGATCACCCAGTCAAAAACCGAGGTCACGATCGTCGCGAGTCCCTCCTCGCGATCACTGACCTCTTGAAGTCGATCGATCGTCAGCCTCTGGGCGGTGGCCAGTGAGTACTGGAGGCAGCTCAATAGCAGCTCCTCGCGCGTCTTGAAGTAGTAGTTCACGTGCGATCGCCGGATGCCGAGCTGGGTCGACACCTGCTCGAAGATCGCCGAGGTCAGGCCGTGCCTGGCGATCTGGCCGACGGCGGCCTCGATGATCGCGGCCTTGCGCTGGTCGGCCTTGCTCATCTGCAGAGCGAAGGTCTGGGCGAAAAGGGCGGCGTCTAGCTTGGGTTTGGCCGGCATGGGGATATTCTAAGTCAAACCAGGCAATTGGCCAATCGATTAGATTTTTAGCCTAATTTTTTGGCAATTAGCCAAAATTAAATGGACAGATGTGACGCGATGCATTATAACAACCCTCGAACGGGCCGCCCCAGGCCCATTACAAGGAGTTCTTATGAATCACGGTTTCAAAAATATCGTCTGCCTGAGTTCGATTTCCCTGCTTCTCCCCTTGCTCGCGGGAGCGGCTACCGGAGGCATGCACTTTGACCCCAAGATGACACACTATGATCCCAAGCACGAGGCCCACCGGGCTCGCAAAACCCATAGCGACAGCGACCCCTTGCGCGGGCCCAAAGCTGTCGAACTCATCTCGAAGCTTAGACAGAGTGCCGAAAAGCAAATGGCGACACTCAGGCAGTCGAATGACCCAAAGGAGATCAGTGATGCCATTTATTATCTTTCGGATGTTAATTATCAGCTCAAGAACAAAGGCATCCTGACCTTTGGAACTATCACTCCCGATCTTCGCAGAAGGCTGCCGCCAAGCGAAGAAGCCCAGCGCTTTCTTCCGGAGGTCATCACCTACCTCGATGCAGCCCTCGACGGCATGGAGCGACTTTCGAAGTTCCCCCAAGGGAATGATTATCGAGACTTCTCCAGTACGGTTAAAGACTGGTGTCATGACTTTCAGCAGATTTACTTCGATTTCTGGGCTCGTGTCCCGTCCCCGGTCGCATCTTCAGTGACGGCGAAGGACTTGGCTCTCAAATTTGAAAGGATTTTCGCCCGGGAGGTGTCAGGCTGGATGCCCGTTCGGATCGTCCGGGAAGGATTTACGTATAACCCCCGGGAAGAGCTCGGCCAAATCATGAACGTCAATCGCGTTCAGGCGGTCACAAGCCTCTCGTTCCAATCCACCGCCGATGCCGGCCGCGACTTCCGTTACCAGGACGATATTCCAGGCAGTCATGATGCCTGGACCCAAATTGGTAATTTGAACACGGTGAGAAAAGCCGTCGGCTTGGAGCCTCTCCACTATGCCGAGATGCTTCCGAACGGAAAGGTGACGCTGCTTGTGACGCCTTCGTTCATGGTGCCCAAGGGCTTCGAAGACTACTACAGCTTCACCGACTACAAGACGGAGTATTAATTCGTGAAAATCCGGAAAGCCGACCTGATCTCACGATGAGGTCGGCTTTCTCTTCCTCGCTGTCGATAACTGCCAACAAGGACTTGTTTATGAGTGCTGCCGCCAAAAGCGTTTTAGTGTTCGGAATCTACATGCTCGTTCAGGGAGCCACTCTGCTAGTGGTGCCCAACCTCCTGCTCTCATTGTCCGGCTTGCCCGAGACCAACGAAGTTTGGGCTCGCCTCGTAGGATGGTGTCTCTGCGCCCTCGGATTCTACTACGTCCAGGCCGCAAGGCAGGAGCTCATCCCTTTCTTCAGATGGACGGTGATTGTCCGCGTCGGCTATTTCGTCGTGACCTTGGCTCTTTGCTTGACGACTGGCGCACCGTGGATGCTGCTGGGCTTCGCGGCGGTCGAAACCTGTTTCGGAATATGGACCGGCCTTTTGCTTCGTTCAGTTAACCGAGAGAGCTAAAGTCCGCTCGCAGTCCGATACCAATTCGGAAGTCCGGGGCCGGCTTCCGGTTTCGGATCGCGGGCGGCGGGGGCTGGGTGCTGTCCCGACACTGTCACAGCCACGGTAACGGGCACAGATGCCCGCTGCCAGCTACCAGTCCCAAAATAAACCGGGCACCCTTTCGGATGCCCGGCCTAGGTTCGCCCGACTCATTTACTTTTTGACGCAGACTACTGCCAAAAGTAGGGGGCCACCTTTTGGCTACCCGAGGTTCACGCCCAGCCCCAGCATTCCGCTGAAGATGTCGTTACCCGGCGTGATCGTCCAGTCAGGACGAAGGGTCAGCGAGACGTTGGGCGCAAGCCCGAAGTCGACGTCGCCGCCGGCATTCGGGTATACCACCCATTGATTGCTGCTTCCCGTATTGATCGCGCTCGCGGTCGAGCGGTAAGTCACGTTACCGCCGCCGTGGGCGCCAACCCGCAGGTTGTTGCCGAAGTTGTAACCGGCCTTGAGGTTGGCCGGGACGATCAGCATGTTCGCGCCGCCGCTGATGTCCTGTCCGGCATCAGGGCTGGTCCCGAAGAAGTTGGACGTCGGGCTCCCCAAGTGCGAGAAGATCGCGCCGGTCTGAGGCCCGACGAAGAAATTCGTCGGATCTTTGGTGAACCAGTTAGTTATGTTTCCGTCCACTGACAAGCCGGCCGCGCCGCGGCTGGTGTTGTTGTCCAAGGCGTCCTTGTACGCCAGCACGCCGACCATCGGCTTGACCGATACCGTCTCCTCACGAAGCAATCCATTGGCGTTGAGTTTGTCTTGTTCGGCTTGAACCGTGTAGGGAGGCGATCCATCGGCCGCCCGAGCAACACCCGCCAACAATACCAGGCTGGCCAGCGCGCCCGAACCCCAGAGAAAGGTTGTTCGCATATTGATGTCTCCTGTTTGTTTCCAGGAGCGTGCATATCCAGTGCCCTTTGTCGAGCTCAGGCGCGTCCGATTTCAGTGTCCCGAATAACCCTTTGGTCGGGCGTTCCAGAGCGTGAGCATGAGCAGTCCGCCGACGGCGGCGAAACCGATCATGCTGGGCGCCCAGGTGCTCCAGCCGTACTTCTCGAGCATCCAACCCATTCCGACGCCCACGGCGGAGCCGCCAACGTACTGCATTCCATCGAAGAAGCCGGCAGCGGTCGCCGCCGCCTTCTTCCCTCCGAAATCCATAGAAGCCGTGCCCGAAAGCATCGAATGCACGATGCTGATGGCGAACGACTGCGTGACGAAGGCGAGGATCACCCAGTCCACGCTCGGAGCCTTCCAGATGATGAACAAGGAAACGACCTGCAGAAGATATCCGCAGAACGCCATGGGCGCCCGACGTCCTTTGAAGACCCAATCCGAAAGCGAGCCGGCGGCGAACGCGCCCAAAATGCCCGCGATCACGACCCCACCCGCCCCCTTCTGGAAGATGGGCGACTCGAGGGTGAGATGCTGGGCTTCCTGCATGTAGCGAGGGAACCATTGCTCAAAGCCATGGCGAACGAGTCCCGTGCAGAACTCGGCCGCCGCGATGGTCAGCATGATCGGGCTGGCGAAGACTTTCTTGAGGACGTACTTGAGGCCGCTCGCGTTCGTATCGCCGCTCGAAGCGTCCTGGACGTCGAGCGGCTCGAGGCCGACGTCTTCGGGTTCGTTCTGGACGTTGCGATAGGTCAGGTAAGCCATGATCGCGACCAGAGCCGACGGCACGAAGAAGACCCACTGCCATGGCAGCACGGTAACGAGAAAACCGCCGAGCGCGAAAATGAGCGCGCGACCGCTCTGGATCATCGAGCCGAAGATGGCCGAGAAGACGCCCCGCTCGCTGATGTGGAACCAGGCTGCATTGACCTTGATCAGCGACAGCGCGCTGTAGGATTGGAAATAGCTGTTCAGCGCCCAGATCGTCGCGAGATAGCCGAGCAGCAACGGTCCCGTGCCCAGGAAGCCGAGGTACGCGCCCAGGCCAAAGAGGAAGTTGAAGATCACGGTGCCGATCGCGCCGATCAGCATCGACTTGCGTCCGCCGATGCGGTCGCTGATAGGGCCGTTGAAGATAGCCGAGAGGCCGTAGATCGTGAGCGCCGGCGTGATGATCCAGCCGACCTGGGTCTTGTCCCAGCCATAGGCAGTCGAGAGCGCCTTGTTGGCGAACGAAAGATTGTAACGGCCCATGTACATGGCCGAATAGGTAAAGCCGAGCGTGAGCCAATTGATCGCGCGGCGGCGACGGAATGCGGGGGTCAAATGCGACTTCATATATACCCTCCTTCCGCTTCGCGGAAGGTTTTCGCCCGGAACCCCTTCGCGCTTCATGCGAATTCCTCCCGGGCGGGCCGCCTCCCCGTGCGGTTCGGCGGCCTGGTTAATTACAGTATTCGGTTTACACTTTCACTATCTTGATCTGGCTGCCCTCGACCGACAGCGCGCGCTGTCCGTTGAGGAACGCGAGAATCTCGTCGCCGACGAGCTTCGCGGCCGAAGGAGTCAGGAGCCCCTTCTTTTCCAAGTCGTCGGCCGATCTCGCCCCGCTTCGGAGAAGCGGGAGGAGCTGCGCCGTCGTCATCAGATGCTTGGCCGCCAGTTGGTGGCGATCCGCGAGGATCCCCACGTAGCACTTCAGCAGGTCGAGAACCTGGTTCTCTTCGGCTGAAGGGATTTCCTGCCTCGGCCCGCGCGAGACAGGATTGACCGGAGCCGCCCCCGATTCGGCGCCCCGGCGAATCGCATCGAGAATCGTCTCGCTGCTCTTCGTGACTTCGCCGCGATTCAATCCGCGGAAAGATTCGAGATGGGCTTTGTCCTTGGGACGGACATGCGCGAGGTCGACGAGCACGGCGTCGTCGGCCACCCAGCGCCGCGGCAGATTGAGCGCGCGCACGCGCGCCTCCCGCCATTTGATCAGCTCCAGGAGAGCCCCATAACCTTTTTTGTCGAGACGGCCCCCGCGCGCGAGCTTGCGGGCGGTTTCGTCGACGTCCGGCTCGTAGAGGGAGAGATCCTCCCACTTGGCCGAAGCCTCGAGCGCCCATTGCCGACGGCCAACCTGGTCCAGCTGCGCGAGCAGCTTCTCGCCGAGCTCCACGAGGTGCTCGACGTCCGCGTGCGCGTACTCGAGCAGCTGCTGCGGAAGCGGGCGCACGGACCAGTTGGTGCGCGCATGGCCCTTCTTGATCTCGACGTCGAGCACGCTCTTGAGGAGCTTGCCCAGACCGACGCCATCGCCGTAACCGCAGAGCGAGGCCGCGACCGAAGTGTCGAGCACGGGCGTCGCGACCAGGCCGAAGCTCGTGTACAGGCACTCCTGGTCCGCCTGCGCGGCATGAACGATCTTGAGGATCGATTTGTCGCGGAAGATCTCTCCGAGCGGATTGAAGGCGGGATCGAAGCCGCCTTGCGGGCCCGGGCGATGCCCCTTCTTGAAAACCTGCGCGTCCACGAGCCAGGTTTTGTCGCGCGTGGCGACCTGGATCACCTCGACGATCGGGAAGAACGTGCTCTCGCGGATGAACTCCGTGTCGAAAGCGATGATCTTATGCTTTTTGAGTTCATCCGCAAGTTGCTGAATCTCGTCGAGCTTGGAAAGCATCATAGAAAAACGTCTTACTCGAAGTGGTGCCCGCCCGGAGGAACGGTCTGACCGCAGAGGACTCCGTCCATGACGAGATATCCGCCCTCGTGCGTGGTCCCCGGATCAGCGGCATGCACCCAGTGGATGATCGCGTCCGAATTGGCGCCGCCGCCTTTGGGCGGCTTTCCGTTCGGCGTCCGCAGGGTAATGTAATCGCCGCAGGCCTCGACCATCTGGCCTTCATGCGGCCCCGGAAGGCTTCCGAATTCGTAGCTATAGACGACCTCGAGGGTGTCTTTCTCTTGGGGGCCGATTTTAATGAGAAAATGGTCATGACCCGTTTTATCCGGGTAGACGAGAACGATCTCGCCCTTCACGCGGGCGCGGTCATGGTACTGGACCGGAGTCGAAGCCTTGAGCTGAACTACGCGAGCGTTGTCGATCTCAAGAGGAGTATGTCCCTTGAGGCAGGGCGGAACTTCTTGCGACCATGCGAACCCGAACGGCGACGAGATCGTCGACAGGAGCAAGGCGTAAATCGAGACTTTCAAATAACCCCCAGGGATTCGTTCGGGCGTGGAACGAATTGGGGTTACCGTGACTCAGACGCTAAAGCAAGTTCCAACCCTTGAATTATGCGGCGCAGCGAAGATCCAAAACAAAGACTCGAATCCGAACTTTATTGGTCGGGCCGGCCAGATAAAAATCAGTCCGGCGAGGGTCTTCCTGGAAAACACGATAGGCGTAATCGGCGATCACGCGCGCGGCTTCAACCTCGCTTCGTTGATATTCTTCGATACGAATCTTGGACTTGAGCCACTGGATGCCATGCTCTTGGATCTCAGGGCGAACGAAGGGTTGCGATAGAAGCTCTTCGACGTAATCGCCGAACTCTTCTTCTTCCTTCGAGACCTGCTCGCGATGCGCACGGAGGCGATCGAGGGGGTCAGAGTCGCCCTTCTGAAGTTCGCCCTCAATTAAATGGATTTCGCGGTCGTCTGAAAGGGTCTCAATCAGAACGGGTGAGCCTTGATCGTAGCTGATGACAAGTGCGAGGGTGGCGGACTTCATGGGACTCCCTGTGGTGGTGCCGCATCGGCGCGGCCAGGTGATTTGGCTGACATAGAGCTTTTCGGGTACCCGATCGGGTGGTCTGAGCGGTTTAACTTTCCTCTGGTCACGTGCAACTCGGTCACTAGCGACACACCCAAAAGCTTATCCTCCCTATTTATTGACTAAATTAGTCAACAACTGAATAATTAGAGATAGTCCTATCCACCGCAGTACGTAGGGAGTTTTCTTGAACTGGAACCACAGGGTTAGCGCCCTGCTCGTCACACTCAGCTTGGTCGGATGTATGGAGGCCACTCAACAGAGCGGTTCTTCGACGCCCGGTCGCGCGATGAGTGTCGGCCAGTCTCAGATCAGCTCCAACAAAGTCATCGTGCCTGCGGACGGCGTATCGTTCGCGACCATTCAGGTTCGCGTGAAGTCTTCCTCCGGCGCCCCTCTCGCCAGTCGCGCCATCGCGCTCAGCTCAAGCCGCACCCAAGACGTGATCACGGCCGTCGACTCGTTCACCAACGCTTCAGGCGTCGCGACGTTCAGGGTTTCGTCCACTTACGCCGGCGACGCGTCCCTCTACGCCACCGAGCTCCAGTCCGGCCGGGCGCTCTCGCAGTCCATCGTCGTGAGGTTCCAATCGGGAACGGTCAAGACCTCGACCTCCACGATCACGGCCGACGATTCGCTTCCGGCCGCGGGCCCTACGGGGACGATCGTGACGGTCGGGCTGCGCGACACCAACGGCAACCCGGTCGAACGCAAATACGTCCTTCTTACCTCGAGCCGCGGCACGGTCGATACGATCACGGCCACCGGCTCCAACCTGACGGATAGCGACGGCAACGTCACCTTCCATGTCACCTCGCACGTGACCGGCACGCCGACGTTCACGGCCCAGGACATCACCGACCACCTGACCTTCACCAACTCGACCGTCCTTCGCTTCGTGCCCGGCCCCGCCGATCCGGCTCACTCGAGCGTCTCCATCGACAACACCAGTCTCACTGTCGGCTCGACGGCGACGATCACGGCGACCGTCAAGGACGCTTACGACAATCCGTTCGCCAGCCAGGCCATCGACGCTACCTCGAGCCGCGGAAGCTCCGACACGGTCGCGAGCCCCGCCACGGCCAACGGAAGCGGCATCGCCACCTTTGTAGTGGGCTCGACGACAACCGGCACCTCGACCTACACGGTTTCGGCCGGAGGAATCTCGCTGACTCCCACGGTCTCAGTCACCTACTCGCCCGGCGCGGTGAGCGCGACGCAGTCGACCCTCACGCTCTCGGCATCCTCAATGACCGCGCACGGAAGCGTGACCGCGACCGTCACGCTCAAGGATAGCTACGGCAACGGAATCTCCGGCAAGCTCGTCACCTTGACCTCATCTCGCGGCGGCAGCGACACGATCACGACCAGCCCCGCGACCAGCAACGGTTCGGGTGTCGCGACCTTCACGTTTTCATCGGATCTCGCGGGTTCGGCCACGCTCTCCGCCGTGGGCGATGGCATCAGTCTGGCCCAAACGAGGAGCGTGACGGTCAACCCCGCCGCCGTGGACGCGACGCAATCCACCTTCACGCTCTCGGCCGCCTCGACGTTCACCCATACCAGCGTGACCGCCACCGTCACTCTCAAGGACGCCTACGGAAACCTCATCCCCAGCAAATCCGTCACCGTCAGCTCCTCGCGCGGCTCGACCGATACCATCTCGACCAACCCGACGCTCTCGAACTCCTCGGGCGTCGCGAACTTCACGGTCTCCTCCAGCACGGCCGGCACGCCGACACTCACGGCTGTGGGCAACGGCGTGACGCTCAGCCAGACGCGGGCCTTGACGTTCGTTCCGACCGCCGTCAACCCGGACAACTCCACCTTCACTC
>FTBH01000099.1_pt1 | contig 25034 bp, 27 predicted proteins | sample 1639321 | NCBI WGS metagenome assembly FTBH01 (sample SAMEA3914864, study PRJEB12502) | metagenome | biome: forest; material: soil | place: USA | collected 2012-03-12 | depth 0.3 m
AGCGCAAGCTCCTCGAAAAGCAAAAAGAGGGCAAGAAGCGCATGAAACAGATCGGCAGCGTGGAAATCCCACAGGAAGCATTCCTCGCCGTCCTAAAGGTGGACTGACGAGTGTCGAAGCGGGTTTATAAAGAATACGGGCTGGCGATCGCGATCGCAGTGACCGTAGCTTTGCTGATCCGCTTCTACGTCGTCGAGGCCTACCGGATCCCCAACGCCGCCATGCGGCCCTCGGTTGAGCCAGGGGATACGATTTTCGTCAACAAGTTCGAGCGCGAGCCCAAGCTCGGGGACGTCGTGATCTTTTCGCCGGTCATGGATCCCGGCCACGACTACATCAAGCGCGTCGTCGGGCTCCCGGGCGATAAGGTGGAGATCCGCTACACCCAGCTCTATCTCAACGACAAGCAGATCTCGCGCGAGCCCACGACCGGCGGGCATAACTGCGGTCGCGAGCGCTTTCCGAACGAACGCGAACACTCGATCTGCTGGGAGCCCCCAGCAATCGATAATTTTGGTCCTGAAACGGTGCCCGATGATTCGGTCTTCGTGCTCGGAGATCTTCGCACCCAAGCGAGCAAAGATATTTCAAAACCCAAAAGTTGGGGTATGATCCCCAAAGCTTCGATCAAAGGGAAGGCGATGGTGATCTGGCTCTCGCTGGATCCGCAGTCCTCCGGCCGCAGCGCGCTCTTCCCTCAATTTCGTTTCGAACGCATGTTCAGGAGAATCGAGTGAGACTGAAGAATCTCCTCTCCGCCGCCGACCTTAGCCTAGAGCAGATCCATTTTCTCTTCGACATCGCCGGAACTTTTTCGAAATTCCTGAAACTGAACCCGGAAGGCACGATCCCGCTCCTGCAGGGAAAGACGGTCGTGAACCTCTTCTTCGAGAACTCGACGCGCACGCGGACCTCGTTCGAGCTGGCTGCGCGCAAGCTCGGTGGCGGCGCGATGACTTTCGCGGCGGCGAGCTCGAGCACGCAAAAGGGCGAGACGCTCATCGATACGGCCAAGAACATCGAAGCGATGCGCCCTCAGTGCCTGGTCGTGCGGCACGCTTCGGCGGGAAGCCCGCAGATCCTGGCGCGCAACCTGTCGATTCCGGTCGTCAACGCCGGCGACGGTTTTCACGAGCACCCGACGCAGGGACTCCTCGACTCCTACACGATCCAGGAGAAGCTCGGCTCTCTTCAGGGCAAACGCGTCGTCATCCTGGGCGACATCGCGCACTCGCGCGTGGCGCGCTCGAATATCTACATCCTCAAGAAACTCGGCGCCGAAGTCGCCGTCTGCGGACCGCCAACGCTTTTGCCGCCTCATCCCGAGCGCCTGGGCGTGAAGCACGCGTACCGCCTCGAAGAGCTCCTGCCTCAGGCGGACGTCGTCATGGCGCTCCGGATCCAGCTCGAGCGGCAGAACCGCATGCAACTCCCCTCGGTCGGCGAGTACTCGCGTGTCTGGGGCCTCAACACCGATCGCGCCAAGCTTCTCAAGCCCGGCGCGATCATCCTGCATCCCGGCCCGATCAACCGCGGCGTCGAGATCGATCCCGAGGTGGCCGACGGCCCGCGCTCGGTGATCCTCGACCAGGTCTTCAACGGCGTGATCATCCGCATGGCGGTCCTCGCGGCCATCTGCAATCCCGAAGGACTCGAACGTTGGGTCTCTGAAAATAAAGCCGCGCAAAGCGGCTCGCCCGGGAGGAATTCGCCCGAAGGGCGAAGGGACTCCGGGCGCACACCTTCCGCGACAGCGGAAGGAGGATATAAATGAGTTTGCTCATTAAAGGCGGCCATGTTTTCGACCCGACCCAGAAGCTCGACGGTCCGGGCGACCTCTTGATCGAGAACGGAAAGATCGCAGCCATCGACGGCCCCGGCAAGATCCCGGCGAGCCGCGCCCAGAAGGTCATCGACGTCCAGGGCGCCTGGGTTCTGCCCGGCCTGATCGACGTGCACGTGCACCTGCGCGAGCCGGGGCTCGAGTACAAAGAGACGATCGAGACCGGTACGCGCGCCGCGGTCGCCGGTGGCTTCACTTCAGTGGCCTGCATGGCCAACACGCAGCCGGTGAACGACACGCCCTACGTGACCGCGTTCATCCGCGAGAAGGCCAAGCAGTCGGCCGCCTGCCACGTGCACATCATCGGCGCGGTCACCAAAGGACTCAAGGGCGAGGAGCTCGCCGAGATCGGCGGGATGATCGCCGAAGGCGCACGCGCGCTCAGCGACGACGGCATGCCGGTGATGAACTCCTACCTCATGCGCAAGGCGATGGATTACGCCAAGGCTTTCGGCGTGCCGATCATCAGCCATGCCGAGGATGCGAATCTCGTCGGCCAGGGCGTGATGAACGAGGGCGCGCTTTCCAACGAGCTCGGCCTGCGCGGCAACCCGGCCGCGGCCGAGGAAATCCTCGTCGCGCGCGAGATCGCGCTGGTCCGGCTCACTCGCTGCCCGGTCCACATCGCTCATATCTCCACCGAAGTCGCGCTCGAGCATTTAAAACGCGCCAAGGATGCCGGCCTGCCCGTGACTGCCGAAGCGTCGCCGCACCACCTGACGCTGACCGAAGAGCATGTCCGCGGCTACGACACCAATTTCAAGATGGCGCCGCCTCTGCGCAGCGAGCGCGACGTCGAGGCCCTGCGCAAGGCCGTGGCCGACGGCCTGGTCGATACGATCGCCACTGATCACGCGCCCCACGGCCTCGTCGACAAGGCGCTGGAGTTCGACCAGGCGGCAAACGGGATCCTGGGCCTTCAGACAGCCGTCCCGGTTTCGCTTTCGCTTCTGCATTCGGGCGCGGTTTCCAAGACCCGCTGGCTCGAGTCGCTGACGACCGCGCCGGCTAAGCTCCTCAACATCCCGGCCGGCACGCTCAAACCGGGCGTGCAAGCGGACGTCACCATCCTCGCTCCCAACGAGGAGTGGACCTTGACAGAAGATCTGATTCTGTCAAAAAGCAGGAACTCGCCCTTCATCGGCCCGGCCTTTCGGCACCTCATGAAGGGTCGAATCAAAATGACAATCGTTGCAGGGAAAGTCGCGTATGAGCAATAAAGGCATTCTGGTTCTCGAAGACGGCGCCGAGTTCGAAGGGTTTCTCTTTGGCGCCCCGGTCACGGCCGAAAGCATCCAGGCCGCTTGCACCGACAAAGCCGCCCGCGTACGCGACCGCGGTTACGGCGAAGTCGTCTTCAATACTTCGATGACCGGCTATCAGGAAATCCTCACGGACCCCTCCTACTACGGCCAAATGGTCTGCATGACCGTGCCCCACATCGGCAATACGGGCGTCAACGAAGAGGACCCCGAGAGCGCCCACCCCTGGTGCGGCGGCTTCATCGTCCATGAGGCCTGCGACGAGCCCTCCAACTGGCGCTCGAATGGCGGCCTCGACGCTTACCTCAAGAAACACGGCGTTCCCGGCATCCACGGCATCGACACACGTGCCCTGACCCGTCACCTTCGCTCCAAAGGCGTCGTGCGCGGCTTGATCCTGCCGCTCGAGCAGAAGTCGCGCGCGCCCGAGCTGCTTCGCACGCTTCCTTCGTTCGAAGGTCGCGATCTCATCGGCGAGGTCACCACGCGCGAGCCTTACCGCTGGAACAAGAGCGGCGAGAAGGCCAAGTACAAAGTCGTGGCGATGGACTTTGGCGTGAAGTGGAATCTCCTCAAGTCGCTCGAGCACCTGGGCTGCGAGATCGACGTCGTCCCAGCCAACACCACCGCGCAGGAAATCCTCGCCCGCAAGCCGGACGGCATCTTTCTTTCCAACGGCCCCGGCGATCCGTCGGCCGCGCCCTATGCCGCTCAGACAGTCAGCCAACTCGTCGGCAAGGTCCCGCTCTTCGGCGTGTGCATGGGCCATCAGATGCTCGCGCTCGCCATGGGCGCCAAAACCTACAAGCTCAAGTTCGGCCACCGCGGGGGCAACCAGCCCGTTCAGGACCAGCACACCGGCTGCGTCGAGATCAGCTCGCACAACCACGGCTACTCGGTCGATGCCAACACGCTGCCCTCCAATGTCGAGGTCACGCACTGGAATCTCAATGACAAGACCGTCGAAGGCATCGCCGTCAAGAACTCCAAGGCGTTCTCGGTCCAGTACCACCCCGAAGCCTGCCCCGGCCCGCATGACTCGATCAAACTCTTCGAGCGGTTCGTCGCGTCGATGCAGTCCTGATTCAGCGGGTCGACTCTAGGTCGTATTCGACGATCCCGGTCGGAGTGGCTGCGTAGAGCTTTTTTCCGTCGGATGAGAGCGAATATTTGAGATTTCGAGTTTTCACCTGCCCGTTCGGCTTCGCTCCGACCGGCCGAAGCTGGTCGTCAGAAATGTCGTAAATCCAGACCGCAGAGTCCTCGGCGCAGTACACGAGTCGATCGCCCGCCGGCGTGAACGAGATGAACTTGGGCTCTCCATCTGGCACCTTAGGAGCGACCGAAATCACTTTGCCGGTTGTACCGTCGATCAGCTCCAAGCGTCCCCGAGTCACATATGCGATCCGGGAGGCATCCGACGAGCCCGCCAATAACGAATACGAAAGGAAGCGCTTCGACTGGATCACAAGCTTTCGAAGCAGTTGACCCGAATCTGCAGAATAAAACTCGATCGTGGGCTCGATCCAAGCTTGATTCGAATCAAGCCCCTGAGTTACAGCCCGCCCCAGCTCGCGACCATTCCCGCTCTCGAAGAGCGGGATGTCGCCGGATCCCATGGGTATCTCTTTGAGCGCCTCCAGCTTACCCCCCGGGCCAATCGAGCCGAGCAGCAGCTTGCGGGTGGCTTCGGGACCCTTGTACTGCATGAGAAGGACCCGCCCATTCTTGAGGAACTGGATATTCGAATATCCGACAAAGTACTGCACCTCATCGCCTGAGGCGTGATCGATCAGGTCCACATGATACGATTTGCCGTATTCGAACTTCAAGATAGCCCAGGCCTCCCACTTTCCATCGGGCGAGATCGCCAGACTCTGGGGTTCCATCTTGCCTAATTTCGCTTCGCGGACTGGAGCAGCCTTGCCCGAGACGCGGGTCAGAACACTCGCGACATCATCAGAATCGGACGTCCCGATCAGAAAACGCGTCCGATCGAGCGGGTCGATCGCGAAAGTTTTGATGTCGCTCTGGTCGAGCACGGTCTTTCGATCGAACCGCACCAGGCCGCGCTGCTTGCGATCGACTTCTTTTTCGACCTCCTGGCCCCGCGCGAGAAACTCCTCTTCGCCCTGAAGAAGCGCCAGCTTTTCCTTTTCGAATAGTTCCCGCTCGGTTGGCGCGAGTTTCGCTTCGCCTAGCGCGATCACTCTCATGCTTTCGGCCAGCTGAAACTCGTCGAAGCCCCGAAGCTCCGAGAGTTTTCCTTCGCGAAGGAGCGCTAAGACCTCACGACGCCGCGGCGGAGGGATCGCACCGCGCTGAGCGCGAATGATTCGCTCGTAGGAGCGATAGAGGGCCGACCTCAGGTCAGGAATGGCGCTCGATGCTCCCGCATGAACCGTGACCAAGATGCCGATGATCCAGATCAGCTTGGTCATAAATTACCCGACAGATCGAACTCGTAGAGTCCGCTCTTATGTCCGACGTAGAGCTTCTTGCCATCGTCCGAAAGCTTGATGTCATCGAAGCCATCAAGCCGATGTTTAGCGACATCAGCGACTCTGGGAGTCTCACCAACCATGTCGTAAACCCAAACGCCGCCTTGGAGATCGCAGGCCACGAGACGCTTGCCATCCGGCGTGAAGGTCACGAATTTGGCCTGCTCCCGAGAGGCGACGGACGCGCGGGATTTCAGCGCGCCCGAATTGGCATCGAAGATCTCGAGTCGGCCCTGGCTTAAGTGCGCCAGCATCGTTCGATCGGGCGATAGCGCGAATCTTGATTTTTCGTCTATCTTTCGCGACTTCAACTCGAATCTGCGGACTGTACGCCCGCTCCGGCTCGAATAGATCTCGATCTCAGGGCGTCTTTTATCCCGCGTGAAGCGCCAGATCTCGCTGCGATCGGGCGAGACGAACGAAACTCCGGCCTCGATCTTCCGGATGACCCTGGGCTTTTTCGGGTTGGATACATCCACGAGCTGCTGACTGTCATAGGTCTGGGTCAAAAGCAGCCGATCGGCGCCGTCGACGAACTGAACGCCGCCCCCCCAAACACCGCTGCCCAACTTTTTGCCGGAGGCCAAATCGAAGAGCATGTATCCGTTCAGGTCGCTCCTATTGTAGATACCTGCAACCGCGCGCGTCCCATCGGGCGAGATATCCGAATGAAAATAGGCTTTGCCCCAATGAAGTGCTTTCGCGGCCGCCGGATTCGCCGATCCGACTTGGACGATCTCCAGACGCGTGTCCGTCCCCTCGTCAAAATCCAACCCTGATCCGATCAGAAACCGCTGAGGGTCGTTCGGGTCGACGGCAAACGAGCTGATATCATCTATTTTTATCAGCCGCTTGGGCTGCAACGAAGTCCACTTCCGCTCCTTCTTATCGAGCTTTTTTTCAGCCTTCTCGTTCTTCTGATCCATTCGCAGCTCAGACGCGAGAAACTCGCGCTTGGATTTCTCGAAGGCCTCACGGCCTTTGGGGTCGAGCTGATCGAGGATCGCCTGAAAGCTGCGCCGCCCCTCGGCCAACCAGAGCCCCTCCACTCCTTGCGCGCCGTCCGAGGGCGCTCCCGAGGCCTCTGCCCGAAGCGCGGCTTCACGCCGCTCGCGGGGCATGCCGCGAAGCTGGGAGAGGGTCGCGCCCCGGTACGCATTGAAGATCTTGCCCGCGTCGAGGCCCGAGGCATGCGCACCCTCGCAAATAGCCAGCAGAATGAGAAGGACCGAACCGGCTGTCACGCCTCCTTAATTACAGGAAACATGCCGGCGTTTCGGGCCCTTAAACCCATTTGGGAACAGCCGACTGTCTAAACTCTGGACACCCGCCTGAGAACCTCGCTAAACTGGCCCTCGGCCATGTACCAGAAATACTTAGAACCGGTGATCGAAGAGTTCACCACCGGCGAATATTACCGCGAAGTCTACAACGCCAAGCAGGAGTATTTCGACAAGGCGGGCGTGGTTTACGAGGACGACGTCGAGTTCGAACAGCGGATGTGCATCTTCATGGACTGGTACATCTTCGAGCGTGACCTGCCGGGCGTCGACCTACCGCCGATCAAGTATTACTTCCGCAAGAACAAGGATAGCTTCTCGAACGACGAGCTGAACATCTACCGCGACTTCTGCTCGACGATCCACTCGCTCTTCCGCCTCAAGCGCTTCACCTGGAGCCGCAAAGGGCTCGTGGTCCAGGATCTCTTCTCCAACAAGAGCTACACGGTCACGGATTCGGAAATCAATCGCGGCTTCGCGCGCGGCGATCTCTTCGAGGCGCGCATCATCCCGTTCAAAGGCGGATACGAGTTCTCGCGCGGCTTCTGTTTCCATCCGACGGACATGGAGTCGTTCATCCTGAGCGAGATCAAGAAGGTCCGCTACCAGGACAAAAGCCGCCAGACCAAGCTCATCCTTCAACTCGCCGCAATGAAGCTCAAGCATCTGCGCTTCAGCCACATCGATATTCAGCACATCTACACGTTCGATTCGAAGTTCTGATCGAAACCCTGAGCATTGGGGCATTTCGCGACAGTGTCTCAAATTACTTCGATCAGGTTTTTGCTCTTGCTCACGACCCTTGATCCATCCTAAAAATAGGATGTGCGAAGTCGCTCAACGACCCGCGCCATTACAATCAAGTCACTCAAAGGAGACTTTTATGAAGAAGATGATCGCTCTCGCTCTCGTGCTCGCTTTCTCGGCCGTCGCTTTCGCTGACGAAACCAAAGATGCTCCTGCTGCTGGCGCTCCGGCTGCTGAAACCGCTCCTAAGGCTGAAAAAGCCACCAAGAAGCCCACCAAGAAGGGCAAGAAGGCTAAAGCTCCGAAGACCGAAACCGCTCCCAAGACCGAGTAATCTCGATCTCGCTATAAGGCATCACAACGGTCCCGTACGGGACCTGCGACACCTAAGAGCGTTAAGAAATCGCCCCCGATCTCGCCTCACGCGAATCGGGGGCTTTTTTTTGCTATGATTGAAGTATGCAATTAGCCGACGCCAGGAGGCCCGCCCGGGAGGAATTCGCGCGTAGCGCGAAGGGGCTCCGGGCGCATACCTTTCGCGCAAGCGAAAGGAGGCTATAAATGAAGAAAATCCTAGTCATCAAGCTCAGGGCCATGGGCGATACCGTGCTTATGACCGCCTCCCTGGCGGAGCTGCGGCGGGCCTTTCCGCGCGCCGAGATCCACGCGCTGGCGCTCGCTCCCTGGCATGAGCTGCTCGAAAACCATCCGGCAGTCGACCGAGTCTGGTCGCTCGCCAGGCCTCGGGAGCGAGTCGCCCGCCTCAGGGCGCTCACTCGCCTCGGACTCCAGCTGCGGCGCGAGCGCTTCGACTGCGTCGTCAACCTGCACGCGAGCCCATCGAGCTCGCTGCTCTCTTACGCTACCGGCGCGCGCAGACGGGCCATCCACTTCCACGGCCTGCGCGACCGCGACCGTTTTTCGACCGTCGAGATCCCCGACCGCGGCACCGTCAAGCCCGTCATCGAGCGCGACCTCGACACGCTCCGCGCGCTCGGCGTCCGAGTCGCCGCGCCCGTGATGCCCGCCGTGTTTCCGCACGGGCACGAGATCCGGAGCGCGCAGGCGTGGCTTGAGGGCATCGACGCGCGCGGCCCGCTTCTCGCGATCGGGCTCGGCGCGAGCCGCGCCACCAAGTCCTGGGGCTCCGCGCGCTTCGCCGAGGCCGCCGTCGGCTGGGCCTCGCAGCTCAAGGACGGCGCGGTCCTGGCCGTCGCCGGCCGGGGCGCGAGCGAAGATGCCTGGGTGAGCGAGTTCTCCGAGGCCCTGCTTCGCGCGCCGGCGGAGATCCGCGCGCGCGTCCATGTCACTCAATCGCTCGGCATCCGCGAGCTCGCCGCCGTGCTGAGCCGCGCGCGCGTCTTCCTCGGCAACGACTCCGGCCCCAAGCACCTGGCGCTTTCGGTCGGCACGCCCACAGTCACGCTCTTCGGGCCCGAGCATCCGCTCGAGTGGCATCCTTACCCTCGTGACCGCCATCCTTACTTTTTCATTGAATCCTTGAGCTGCCGGCGCGACGCTGAGCCGGGGTTGCCGCCCTGGTGCGGCATCTCGGAGTGCATCGAGGAGAAGCACCGCTGTATGACTGAGATTCAAGCCGCGCCCGTGATCGCCGAATGCCTGCGAACGGCGTCCCTGCCCAGGGGATCCGAGTGAGCGCGCGCATCCCGTTTTCGGTCGCGATCATCTCCAAGAACGAGGAGCGGACGATCGCGCGCTGCCTGGAGTCGCTCGCGTGGGCGGACGAAATCATCGTCGTCGACGCCGAGAGCACCGACCGCACGCGCGAGATCTGCGAGCGCAAGGACGCGGCCTGGTCGGGTAAGGTCCGCTTCTTCACGCGCGCTTGGACGGGCTTCAAAGACCAGCGCATGTTCGCGATGGCGCAAGCCAAGAATGACTGGATCCTGGTCGTCGATTCGGATGAAAAGTGCAGCCCGGAGCTCAAGACCAAGCTCGAGGAGCTGCTCGCGGCTCCCGGCGGCCCGCCTTGCCGCGCCTACAAAGTCCATCGCACCGAATATTTTCTCGGAAAGCCCATCCGCTACGGAATCTGGAATCCCAGCTATCAAGACCGCTTCTTCAATCGCCAGGGCGTTCGCTACGTGAACGACATCCACGAATACCCCATCTTCCAGGTCCAGCCCGAGAGGATCCACGAGTCGCTGCTCCACGACCCGACTTTCGCGCCCGAGCGGTTTCTCGAGAAGATGAACAAATATACGACGATCGAAGCGAGGGACCGCGTGGCCGCCGGCAGACGCACCAACTGGTTCCGGATCGTCGCCGCGTTTCCTGCGATGTTTCTCAAAAACTACTTCTACTACTCGGCCTATAAGGACGGAATCCACGGCGTCGTGATCTCGGTGCTCGAGGGGATCTCGCGCGCCGTCCGCCATGTCAAGATATGGCAGTTCCAGCGGGAGCTCGAGCAGTGTCAAAAGTGAGAGTCTCCGGCTTTACCCTCGTCCGGAACGGCGTGAAGTTCGATTACCCTTTCGAGGAGTCGATCCGCTCCCTGCTTCCGCTCGTCGATGAGCTTGTGATCAACGTCGGAATCGGAGACGACGACACGCTGGCGCGCGTCCGGGCGCTGGCCGCCTCGCCCGAGAGCGCGGGCAAGATCGCGATCTTCGAGAGCCGCTGGCCGCTCGACGATCCCGAGCAAAAAAGAGGCGGCCGCATCCTTTCTGACCAGACCAACCTCGCGCTCGACCGCTGTACGGGCGATTGGTGCGTGTACCTCCAAGCCGATGAGGTCCTGCACGAGGGGGATCGCGAGCGCCTGCGCGCCGCCATGCGCGCGGCGGACGCGCGGCCCGAGATCGAGGCGCTCGTCTTCGAGTACGTCCATTTCTACGGATCGTTCGACGTCGTGCAAAGAACCCGCAGCGCCTATCGGCGCGAAGTGCGCGCGTTCAAGCGCTCAAGCGGCGCGCGAAGCGTGGGCGACGCGCAGAGTTTTCGCAAAACCGACGGCTCTAAGCTCACGGCCGCTCTCGCCGGCGCGCGCGTGTTCCACTACGGGTGGGTGCGCCCGCCCGAGAAGATGCGCGAGAAGACCTTCTTCATGGACCAGCTCTACCACGGCGCGCCCGATCCCTCGAAGGCCGCTCAGGGAATCCCGCACACGGGCGACAACTACCGCTACAAGCGAATCTGGGGCCTCTCGCCTTTTCGCGGCACCCACCCCGCGATCATGCGCGAGCGGATCGCCGCCAAAAACTGGCACTGGGACCTCGCCCGCTCGCCGCTCGAATGGTCCGCGCGCGACGCCAAGAAGATCGCGCTCGACCTCTTCGAGCGCGCCACGGGAGTGCGGCTCTTCGAGTATCGCAGCTACCGGCTGCGAGGCTAGCTGCCTTCGACGTAGCTCTTCAGCGTCGCGCGGACCTGCCCGAAGCGGCTCCAGACATTGAATCCCAGGATCTTGCGACGAGCGTCGGCCGAAATGTAAACGGTGTTCTCGGGACCCGGCATCACCTTGCCATCCGCATCCAGCTTGGAGAGACGGATCAGATACGCGTCCACCCGCTTGTGGTCGTACTCGATGGGACGAAGATCAGCCACGGTCACGAGCACGCGGATGAGATTACCTTCGGAGACGACCGGTATCTTGAAGGTCGCGTCTTTTTCGAGAGGCAGGGTCCGCAGGAAATACGCCGCCGAAAGCGAATCTTGCACGAATTGCGGAATGGCGAACTTCTGATCCGAATCATTCGAGGTGCCGTCGGTCTTCTTCCACTTGTTGGTGAACTGAGTCTCGCCCTTGGCGAAATCGTAAGTCTCGACCGAGGTACGCTGGATCTTGGATTCGTCCTGCACGAGCTTGAGCTTGTGACTGAAGATCCCCTCGTAGTCGAACCAGCTGTCGACTGTGTCGTTGACCCGATAAAAGAGCCCGACGACTGCGGAGGTCGCAACGCGTCCCTGTGCGTGATAGGACTTGCGCCCGTTCACGTCGGTGAGCGGCATCAGCTCCAGCACGACGCTCAACCCCGGAATACCGAGGTAAGTGACTTCGATCTCGTGCTTTTCGCCGGGCTTGAAGACCGCGACCGGCGGCTGGCGCGAGGGAATCTGGGTGTTCACGCTCGCGCCCGCGGCCAAAATGCCGGGGGCAAGGAGCAGGAATAATCCCATTAGTTGAGTCTTCACATACAGTATTTCGGCATCCGCGTTAAGACCCTTGAGCTGTGTCGACGGCGACACGCGACGAAGCGTCGTCGCACGCCCTCAGCTCTACTGAACCCAGCCCTGCTCGCATCGGACGCGTCCCATGGATACCGCCCTCTCGATCAGGTGCTCGTTTGCGGGAGTGAACTCGCGCCTGGGATGCCAGACGTGAAACTGCAGCGCGAGCCCTTTGAGCGACTTGATTTTGAGCCCCAGATTCTTGAGCCGGACTTCGGCATCGGTATCCTCGCGGCCGTAACCTTCGTAGGCTTCGTCAAAACCGTTGATCGCTTCCATCGCCTGGCGCGAAACCGAGTAGTTGCACCCCTTGAGATCGGCCACGCGATCCATCTTGAGGAGCTTGCGCATCGGCGGCCAGGAAACGCGCAGGGTGCGATTGAGATATTCGCTATCGCCCTGGAGCATGCTGAGCACGAGCTTGGGATGCGGCCAATCGAAGAAGCCGGCGCGAACATCGGCGGCGGTCAGGCCCTCGCTGAGCTTCGGTCCGAGCTCCACGCGGCGTCCGGCGAGGTAGCGGCCTTCTTCCTGCTGCTCGACGTGATCGCGCATGAAATCGCGATGCGGAACGCAATCGCCGTCGAGGAAAACGAAAACGTCCGCGCGCGCCCGCCTGAGCGCTTCGTTCAGCATCCGGCATTTGCGAAATCCGCGGTTCTCCTGCCAGATATGCTCGACCCGCCCTGGAAAGCGCGACGCGAAAGACTGAATGACGGCGGCAGTCTCCTTGCCGGAGCCGTCGTCGCAGACCAGCACCTCGAACTCCCGTAGGCTCTGTCGCTCCAACCCCGCGAGCACGAGCTCGAGGTGACGGGGCATCTCATAGGTCGCGAGAATCAACGACGCTTTCAAGCCACTCAAAATCTCAACCTCGGCCGATGCCCTTGTACTCGAAGCCCTGCTGCGCGAGCGAGGCGGGATTGTAAATGTTGCGACCGTCGAAGATCAAAGGCGCCTTGAGCAGCGATTTGACCTTGGCGAAGTCCGGATGACGGAACTCGTTCCACTCCGTCACGAGAAGAAGCGCGTCGCAGCCCTGGGCGGCGTCGTAGGCGGATTCGCAATAGGTGACCTTGCCGTCGCGCGTGCCGATGATCTCGCGCGTCTTCTCGATGGCCACGGGGTCGAATGCCCGGATCTTCGCGCCGGCGGCGATGAGGTCGTCGATGATCACGAGCGCAGGCGCCTCGCGCATATCGTCCGTATTGGGCTTGAACGCCAGGCCCCAGACGCCGAAGGTCTTGCCAGCGACGCTATCGCCGGATTTGGCGAAGTGAGACTTGACCTTCGAAGCCAGGTGTTTCTTCTGGCGGGCATTGGCGTCCTCGGCCGCCGTCACGATGCCGAGCTCGATGCCATTCTTCTTTCCGGTCGACATCAGTGCTTTGACGTCCTTCGGGAAGCAGGAGCCGCCGTATCCCACGCCGGCATACAAGAAATGCTTGCCGATGCGGACATCGGTCGTCATCCCGCGACGGACTTCCTCGACGTCTCCGCCCGTCTTCTCACAGAGAATCGCCAGCTCGTTCATGAAGCTGATGCGGGTGGCGAGAAACGCGTTGCAGGCGTACTTGGTGATCTCGGCCGAAACGGGATCCATCCAGATGATCGGATTGCCTTGGCGAACGAACGGGCCGTAAAGTTCGGCCATCTTGCGGTAGACATCTTCCTTGTTCGTTCCGATGACAACGCGATCGGGCTTCAGGAAATCGTCGAGCGCCGTCCCTTCCTTGAGGAACTCGGGATTACTGACGACGTCAAAGGGATGCTTGGTCACTGCCGAAAGCCACTCGGTCACGGCCTTTTGAGTGCCGACCGGCACGGTGGACTTGTTGACAAGGAGCTTGTAGCCGTTCATCGACTCGCCGATCTCTCGGACCGCCGCCTTGACGTATTGCATATCCACATCGCCGTTGGGCGCGGACGGGGTCCCGACGGCGAGAAAGATGATCTCGGCGGATTTGACGGCGTCCGAGGTGCTGGTCGTGAAGGAGAGGCGCTTCTGGGCGACGCCGCGCTCGACGAGGGTCTCAAGGCCCGGCTCATAGATCGGGATGATCCCGTTCTTGAGGTTTTCGATTTTCTTCTGATCCTTGTCGACGCAGACCACGTCGTTGCCGGTATCCGCGAAGCACGCGCCCGCGACCAAGCCCACGTATCCCGTTCCGATCACAGTGATTTTCATAGAGCGCATGCTCCCAAAGAGGGCCTCAATATGCTAGCGTTTTTTGAGATGCGCCTGCCCCTCACCGTCACGATCATCACCCTCAACGAGGAAGCCCATATCAGCGCCGCGATCCGTAGCGTTTCGGGCTGGGCCGAGGAAGTCCTTGTGGTCGACTCAGGCAGCAAGGACGACACTTTGCGCATCGCGAAGGAACTGGGCGCGCGGGTCCTCACCAACGCCTGGAAGGGCTACGGGCAACAGAAAAACTTCGCCCAAGACCAAGCGAGCCACGATTGGGTGCTTAATCTGGACGCGGACGAGCGTGCGACTGACGCGCTCAAGAAAGAAATCGACGAGCAGCTCAACCCGATCGAACTTAAACTGACTTCAGCGGCCGCCTTCGCGATCCCCCGCAAGAACTTCTACCTCGGCCGGTGGATCCGCTTCGGCGGCTGGTACCCCAATCGCCTGGTTCGCCTCGCGGATCGGAGACGCGCGCGCTGGAGCGAGCCGGACGTCCATGAGGTGCTCACCGTCGCGCAAGGCAAAGGCCGGATCAAAGAGCTTCGGCAGCCGATCGAGCACTTCGGCTTTCTCGCCATCCACGACCAGATCGAGACCAACGCGCGCTACTCGCGCCTGGGCGCGCAGCTGCTTCTCAAGCAAGGACGCAAGTCGAGCCTGACGAAGCTGATATTGAAGCCGCTCGGAAAATTTATCGAGACTTACCTGTTTAAACGTGGTTTTTTGGATGGGCTCCCGGGATTCATCATCTCGGTGAACGCCGCATACAGCATGTTCATGAAGTACAGCTATCTGATCGAGTCGGACCTCCGTGAAGATTCTCATCGTCGATAACAACATCATGCAAGAGAGCTGGGGCGCCAAGGAGCTCGTTCACTACGCGCGCTCCGTCGAGAACTCGACCGTCCACGTCCGCCGCGCGCCCCATGGCGATCTGCCGGCGGACCCAAAGGCCTTCGATGCGATCGTCGTCTCGGGATCCAAAACCGCGGCCAACAAGAGCGACGCGTGGATCGATGACCTGCTCGGATTTCTCCGGCGCTCCGTCGACCTGGGCAAACCGGTTCTGGGCGTCTGCTACGGGCACCAGATGCTCAACCGCGCCTTCGGGGGCGAGAAGCACGTCCGCCGCGCCGAGCGCGGCGAATTCGGCTGGACCAAGATTCGCCTGACTGGATCTTCGCCGATCTTCGAAGGATTTCCGGAGGAGTTCCACTCGTTCTCTTCACACCACGACGAGGTCCGCGAGCTCGCGCCCGGCTTCCGGAAGCTGGCCGAATCGGAGATCTGCCCGATCCAGGCCTGTCAGCTCGAGGACCGCCCCGTTTTCGGAGTTCAGTTCCATCCCGAGCGCCGTGCCGAAGAGGCCAAGCGCTGGTTCCTCGAGCAGAAGAAAAAGAACCCTTCCCGGCCGCTCATGCATCCGAACGGCACCGACAAGATCTTCGACCCCAAGGTGGGCGAGCGGATCTTCCGGAACTTCTTCGCCCTGGCGCGCGCAGGCGGGTGAAGCGATGAAATCCAAGCACGTTCGCACCGCGGTCAAACTCATCCTGGTCATCGCCTTTCTCGGCCTCATGGCCAAGAAGGGCTTCATCTCGCGCGAAGCTACCGGCCGCGCCTTCGAGCACTGGGACCTGCTCCTCGAGGCCTGGGTCGTCTCGCTCCTCTGCCTCTTCGCGGGCTGGATGCGCTGGCAGATCCTGCTTCGCACTCAAGGCATCCATCTTCCGCTTTCGAGGACCATGCAGCTCGGCCTCGTCGGAAACTTCTTCAACGTGCTGATCCCGGGCGCCGTGAGCGGCGACTTCGTCAAAGCCTACTACATCGGCAACGAGATCTCCGGAAAACGCGCCCAAGCGTTCGGGAGCATCCTCTTCGATCGCATCGTCGGACTCTCGGCACTCGTCGTGGTCTCGGCCGTCGCGTTGGTGATGGGTTTCCACCGCTTCGAAGGCACGGCGCTCCTCTCGGGGATCAAGGTTTTCATGAGCATCTCGGCTTCGGCCGTCGTCGTTTTCTACAGCTATCTTTTCTTCGTCCGCGAGCACCACGACCCGTTCCTCAAGATCCTGCGCGGACTCGAAAAGCGCTGGCCGCACGCCGGCTGGATCAGCTCGATCGTCCGAATCTATGAGAGCGTCCGTTATTACCACCATCATCGGGCGGCGGTGCTGATGACTCTGGCGCTCTCGTTTGCCATCCATCTGGGCGTCGGCTGGACCTGCCTGCAGTACGCGCACGCGCTCGGCGAGCAGCATCTGCCGCTCATCGGCTTTTACGTCGTCGTGCCGATCGGCTTGCTCGTCACGGCGATCCCGGTGGCGCCGGCCGGCGTCGGAACGGGACACGCGGCGTTTCTTTATCTCTTTCACCTCATCGGCTCCGATCGCGGCGCCGACGTCTACACGCTGGTTGCGCTGAGCAACCTGACCTTCGGGTTGATCGGGGCGCTGAATTACCTGCAGTTCAAGGCCAAGGCGCCGAAGATGATGACGGATGTTGAGGCGGCGGGGAATACATAGCAGGGGTCGGGTGACTGCCTTTATCGGTTGGGGTGGAGCGGGGATTTGAGCATTGCGCCCTACACAGCGAACTCGAGATGGAACGCCATCTCGCAGAGTGCTTCCAGCATTATGAGGTGTCAACATGCTCGAATGCCGTGGCCCGACCTTCGCACCGTCGCGAGACCATGCACATCCGACCATTCCAGAAAAAAGCGCTCGCGGCGCTCGCGAAGCCCGGCTCATCACACGTCATCTGCGTCGCCCCGACAGGCTCGGGCAAGAGCTTGATTTACGAGAGGATCGCGACCGAAAAAGGGCGGCGCACGCTCCTCATCACTCCACTCGTCGCGCTCGCCCGGCAGCAGGAGGCGCGGCTCGGGGCGCTCGGCGTTCGCGCCTTTCGGCGAGCCCGAGAGTCGCGCAGCGGGGCCGGAGCGTGGATCACAAGTCCGGAAGCGCTCCTGCTCGCGCGGGCCGAGCTCAAGGCGTGGGCGCCTGATTTTTGGGTAGTCGACGAGTGCCATTGCCTCTGGGAATGGGGCGAGGGGTTTCGGCCCGCCTTCGCCGAAGTCCTCGGGCTTCTTCGCGAGCATCGGCCACGGCGCTCGCTCTGGCTGACGGCGACGCTCGATCCCGCGAGCCGAGCGAATCTCGTCGCCGCGCTCTCCGAGCTCACAACCGCGCCCGTGCAGATCGGCGATTTCGGCGTGCCGCCCCGGATGAGGATCGACGTCGCGCGTGTCGCACCGGCGGCGCGGCCGGAGGCGCTCGTCGCGGCGCTCAAACAGCTCGAAGGCACTGGGGTGATCTTCGCCAACACCCGCGAAACCTGCGAGCGCCTGGCGCGGCTTCTGGCAAGTCTCCATCGACGCGTCGCTTATTACCACGCGGGACTCTCGAGCGAGGAGCGCGTGACGATCGAAACGCGGCTGCGCGACGGCTCGCTCGATTGCATCGTCGCGACCTCGGCGTTCGGCATGGGCATCGATATCCCGCAGCTCCGCTGGGTCACCCTCTGGCAGCCACCGCCGAGCCCGCTCTCGCTGGCTCAAGCCATGGGACGCGCCGCGCGCAACCCCGAGCGGGAGTCGCGCGCCCTCATCTACTGGGACGAGAGCGATTTTCCGCCGCTCGAGTGGATGACCCTAGGCCGCCCGGAGCGGCTGCGCGATCTCAACCGGGTGCGCGACTTCCTCTTATCCGCGGATTGCCGCGCGCGAGGGCTTGCTCGCTATTTTAACCATTCCTTGTCAAAAAGATGCGGCCTCTGCGACCGCTGTCGGATGGCCTGAACGCTTTACTCGTTCCGGTTTTTCGGGCAACTTGGGCGGTGAGATGAAACTCCCTATTCTTTTCCTTTCCCTGGCCCTGTTCGTTGCTTCTTCATTTTCCAGCGCGGAGGACGCCAAGCCCAAGTACGGTCCGACGACCGTCCCGATTTCGCAGGATCATTCCTACATCCGAAAATCGGCGGCGCCCGACTACTGGGCGATCTCGCCGTTTTACGCGAGCCAAAGGGACGAACGCTCCTGCTCCCTCGCGAGCGTGACCATGCTCGTGAACGCCGTCCGCAAGGCTCGCGCCGTCCAGCTCGGCTCCGAAGACAAGCTCGCCACACAGGACGAAGTCCTCAAGAAAGCCGACGATCAGAACTGGACAGACGTTCTCACGACCAACACCCATGGGACCTTCAAAGGTCTCGAGGCGCTCTCGACCTATATCGAGAAGAGCCTGAAAGCCTATGGAGTCCCTCCCAAAAAGGTCGAGTTCATCCGAGCCGAAGATCTCTCCAAGAAGACTGCCGATGCCGTACACAAGGCACTCGTCGAGAACGAAAAGTCGGATCAGGACTTCCTGATCGCGAGCTTCGACCAGTTCGAGTTCACCCAGGATACCCACGTCGGTCACGTCGCGCCCGTAGGCGCCTACGACGCGGCGAAAAAACGCGTTCTGATCTTCGATCCCGACCGCCAATGGTACGAGCCCTACTGGGTGCCCGAGGATGTCTTTCTCAAGGGGCTCTCCACGCTGGATCCCGCCGCCAACAAGAAGCGCGGTCTCGTCTGGATCAAGTATTGAGTCTCAAGCGCCCGTGTAGCCTTCGAGAAACTGCGTAAGGTACTCGAGGGACTGCTCGGACATCTTCGAGAACTCGATGCCCATTCCCGGGGGCCCGCCTTCGGCGCCGCTCCGAACCCATCGGCAGTAGCCATCGCCTTCGAACATCTGGAACTTGAACCGGAGCTCAGAGCCAGTGGCCGCGATCGGAGCTTCCGTCTGGATGAAAAATCCGCCGCGACCTAGATTGGTAGCCGTACCGCGAATCACATTCCCTTGGCCGAGCTCGATCTCGACGGCGAGAGCGACCGGAATCCGTGGATGCCTGCGGCGCGTCTGCTCGACTGCTGACGACAGGCTCATCCGAAGCGCGGCCTTGAGATCGGCCATCTTGAACGGTTTTATGAAAACGGCGTATGCGCCGAGCTGGTACACAAGAAGATGCGAAATGTCGGTGTACCCGCTCATGATGATCACGACCGGGGAGATCGGGTTGATGCTTCTGACCTTGCGAAGGAGGCCGACTCCGTCCCCACCCGGCATGCGGACATCCGAGACGATCGCATCCAAGGTGTGGCCCAGCGACCGCTCGTAGGCTTCCTTTCCGTTCGATGCCTCGATGACTTTGCAACCTTCGGCCTCGAGCTCCTCGCGAATGATCTCGCGAAGATCGGCCTCGTCGTCGGCGACCAGGATCGTCTTTCCCGAGAGAATGGGATCGCTCACGCGACTCTCGCCTTCTGGGCCGATTTTCCGGATCTCGGCAGCTCGATCCTGAAGCAGGTATTGGCGCACGCCGAGTCCAGCCGCAGAGCCCCGCCGTGGTCTTCGATGATCCCTTTCGAGATGCTCAGGCCAAGGCCCGTGCCCTTGCCGACCTCCTTGGTCGTGAAGAACGGCTGCATCATCTTTTCGGCGATCTCCGGCGGGATACCGGCACCCGAATCAGTCACGGAGATTCGAACCGAATCCTCGCGAGGTTCCAGTCCCAGCTCCACCCAGCGGATCGGTTTGTCCAAGATCGCGTCGAAAGCGTTATTCAGGAGATTCAAGAACACCTGCGAGATCTGCGAAGGACGGCAAAACAACTCGAGCTCCGGGATCACCGGCACGCGAAGCTCGACGCCGTAGTTCTTGAATCGCTCGCGGCAAAGCTCGAGCGTATCTTCGATCACGGAGCTCAACATGACCTTCTCGCAGGGGTCATGGTCGGCATTGCGCGCGAAACTCCGAAGACCGCGGATGATCTTGGAAATCCGCCAGGCGGTCCGCTCGATCTTCTCGGCGAAAACCTTCACCTTGTTCGCATCGAGACTCCCACTCTCCGCGAAGCTTCGCAGCTGCGCGGCCTTTCCATGGATGATGGCGAGCGGATTGTTGATCTCATGGGCGATCCCCCCGGCCATCTCGCCGAGCGAGGAGAGCTTCGCTGAACGGACGATCTGCATCTGCTGCTCCGCGATCAGCCTCTGGCTCTCGCGACTGTCAGTGACATCGCTTGAGATTCCCAGCAGGTAACGAGGGTTGCCGCTCTTGTCCTTGACCGGCACTTTGACGGTGCGCACGTACCGTCTTCCGAGGACGGGGGAGTCCACCGGCTCCTCGAGAACCTCGACGGCCATTCCGCCTTCGACGGTTTCGCGGTCCTTCTTGCGGAAGAAGTCGGACTGCTCGCGTGGAAATAGATCGTAGTCGTTCTTGCCGAGGATGTCCCTTTTCTTGAGGCCGAAAAGCTTCTCGGATTGCTTGTTCCAGAGCGAGAAGGAGTATCCTTCCTGCACGTCCTTGCAGAAGAGCGCTACCGGCAAGTTATCGATGACCGAGTCGAGAAAATGCCCGTCCCCGATCCTCGATTCTCTCCTGAGCTCGCGCTCGAGCCGGATCCGATGCGCGAGCTGTCCAGCGACCAGCGAAAGGTTCGCGATCTGATCCTGAGTCAAGCCGCCGGAGAAATTGCCGAAGACCGCGATCGCGCCGATGAGCTCGCCTTTTTCGTCCGTCAGAGGCAAGCCGGCGCGGAAGTGGCTCCCTTGAAACTCTCTCTCCTCGAAATAACTCTTCTTCGTGCGAATCTTCTCGAGGACGACGAGCTCAGCGCTCGGAGAGGACGGCGTTTCTGACGCCCAGGAGAGAATCCAGTTCTGGCCACGATCCAGCACCCCCACCAAACTCATCGGAGCAGTGGTTACCGCCATCGCCAGACGCGCGAAATCCCCGTAATCCTGGTCTTTCATCCATGATTTGATCGGTACAAACTTAACGAGCCTTAAACGTCAAAATTCCGTCACGCGGCTCGGGCGCGATCTTTCTGCTTCCGCACGACGACCGCTTCGGTGAACCAGAGAAGTTCCTCGAAGAACTCCCTGAAGACGCCCTCATAGGCGGGATTCTTGGTTTCACCCTGATCGTCGAAGCTCTCCTGGACCTTCGCGACGGCGAACTCCGCCGGAATCGGGAACGCCCCCATTCCGAGCGAGACGATGCGAAGCTGGTTGAGGCAGTTCAGCCCCCCGAAACGCCCCGCCGAAACCGTCACGATCCCGACGGGCTTTCGTTCGTACTCGGGAAGCAGGTAGTCCAGCGCGTTTTTGAGGACCCCAGGATATCCGTGGTTGTACTCGGGCGAAACGATGATGATCGAGTCCGCCTCATCGACTTTGCGCGCGAACTCCCGCAGGCCCCGAGGCGGGTCATCCCTGAAGCGAAGTCTCTCTTCCATGATGGGAAACTCGTACTGCGCTAGGTCCAGAAGCTCTGATGACACGAGGGGACTCTGTTGAACGCGCTTCAGCACGAACTTGGCGACCTTGATGCTCTGCCGCTCGCGGCGAGTGCTGCCGAGGATGATCGGGATGTTGAACTTCATGCGATTCCTTCCCAAGCAAAACGCATACCCCTTCGGGGACATGATATAGATCGGAGCCGGAGGCTCGAAGAAAATGACCGCACGCGCGAATTACCAGAAACTCTCTCCCCACGCCGTTCAAGCATTGCTGGCTCTCGACAAGGCGCTTTCGGATACGCCGCTGGAGCGTAAGATCATCGACCTGATCAAAATCCGGGCATCGCAGCTGAACGGCTGCCTCTTTTGCCTGGACATGCACTCCAAAGAAGCCAAACGACACGGCGAGCGAGAGCTCCGGATGCATCATCTTTCGCTCTGGCGCGAGTCCCCGCTCTTTTCAGCCAAAGAAAAGGCCGCGCTCGAATGGACCGAGCTCCTCACCCGCCCCAACCAGCATGGAGCCGAAGACGCCGATTACGAAAACTTATCCCGCCACTTCTCAGAGAAGGAGATTTCCGATCTCACTCTTGCGATCGCAGCGATTAACGCATGGAATCGGCTGGGCATCGCGTTTCGTTCTGAGCCGGGCCTACTTGATAAGATGCTGGGTCTGGACAAGGTCGAGATCTAGATCTGGATCCAAGCCAACAGGGTCAGAGCCGAGAAGGGAATGCCGACCACGAGCATGAGATCGGAAAGCTCCGGATCGAGTCCCTTCTCGGCCGCGATCACCGCGGCGGTGATCATTGGCGCCATCGCGGCCTCAAGCACCGAGACACGAAGAACCAGCCCGCGAGCTCCAAGCGCCCAGTAGAGACCCAAGATCGCGGCGGGTGCTAAAATGAGCTTATAAATCACGCCAGCCGCGAGCGGGCGCAGGCGCGCGCCGATCTGCTTGCCGCCGAAGCGAAGCCGCGCGCCCACCGAAAAGAGCGCAAGCGGGACGAGCGTCGAAGCCAGGCGCTCAAGCGCCGATTGAAGCGACGCCGGCAACACGACGCCCCTGAGAATCGTCAAGGAGACGAGCATCGCGATGAACGGCGGAAAGGCTATGATGCGCGTTAGCAGCGCGCGGGGCGCGACACGCGAGCCGGCGAAAAATTGCGCGATGGCGATCCCGGCAGTAGAAAGGATCAAAAAACTCCCAGGCTGGTCCGCGAGTACCGCGATCGCCAGGCCGTCGCGCCCGTGCAATGCCTCGATCACGGGGAATCCGATGAACGAGGTATTACCCAGGCCCGCGGTCAAGACCAGCGCGCCCACGGTCGCGCGCGACCAACCCCAAACGCGGCCGAGCAGCGAAAAAACCGCGAGTGCGCCCGCAAACACGAGCCAGGGCATGACCATCGGAAAGAGAAGTTCGCGCTCGAATCGCATCGAAGGCAGAACGGAAAGCGAGAGCGCCGGGAGGGAGACCCAGATGATGAAGCCGCTCAGAGCGGTCGGCGTGTTCTCGGGGATTTTTCGGGCGCGCGAGAGCGCGTATCCCAGGATCGCGCAAAGAAGCAGAAGTGCGAGGTTGGACATAGGTATCGAGGCGAAGCTAGCTAATGGTCCGGAAGGTGTAAACAGTGTAAGATCGATGAAGCTCATGAAGAAGCCAGCCATCGTCCCGGATCACACGGCCATTCGAGTCGCCCTATGGCGCGCGATGCATGTTCAGGTCGATTCGTCTCCTCATGTGCTTGTCGACGAGATCGGCTTGCGACTTGCCGCTCCGGAGCCGAGCTGGAAGCAACGCCCTGACATGCATCCCGACTGGACTCGCGGGTATCGCGCGTCGATCGTCGCCCGCGCTCGATTCATCGAGGACCTGGTCATCGAGCGAACTCAAGACGGAGTCGATCAATACGTCATTCTCGGAGCGGGCCTGGATACCTTCGCTCAACGAAGGCCCGAACTTGCCGCGAAGCTCCGTGTTTTTGAGATCGACCAACCCGAAACGCAGGCCTGGAAGCGTCAACGCCTGATCGAGCTGGGTTTCGGGATTGCGGACCATCTGCGGCTCGTCCCTGTGGATTTCGAATCCGGCGAGTCCTGGAAGGAGCGGCTGACCGCGAACGGGTTCAATGCGAATCGGCCAACCGTCGTGGCGTCGACGGGGGTGGCGATGTACCTCACGCGGGAGGCGAACCTGGCCACCTTGCGAGAGATCGCGACACTCGCGCCGGGCTCGACGCTGGCGATGACTTTCATGCTGCCGACTCCGATGGTGAAGGAAGACGAGCGAGCTGCATATGAAATGGTCCAGGACCGCGCGCGAGCGGCGGGCACGCCGTTCCTCAGCCTGTTTACCCCGTCCGAGATTTTAGACCTTGCGCGCGAGGCGGGCTTTCGCGAAGTTCGGCATGTCTCCGGAGCCGAGCTCACCGCGCGCTATTTTGCAGGACGCGCCGACGGCCTTCAACCCGCGACCGGCGAAGAGTTTCTGGTCGCGACGACCTGAGGTGAGCGATGGACGAACAAGACTTCGAAGGGACCCTGGTACTGGAAAAGCTCGCGGAAATCGGCAAGGTCGACGACTTTTTCGAAGCGATCGACTCAGACGACTTTGACCGAGCCAAGGCATTGATGAAGCGGGCCCGGATCGACTCCGAAACCATCGCGGTCGTATTAAAGAAGATGGGCCAGGCCGATGACTAGCCTCGCGCTAGAGGATGAAAGGAGACAGGATGAGAAGGCTTGCTTTAAGAATATCTGTTTCGGCTGATGGATTTATTGCGGGGCCGAACGGCGAAGTCGACTGGATGGCAAAAACCCGAAGCCCCGCCGGTGCCGCGTGGGTAGCCGAAAAGATCAGCCAGGGCGGGGCTCATCTGTTCGGGCGAAAATCATTCGGCGAAATAGCGCCGTTCTGGTCCTCGGCGACCGGCCCCCTGGCGGACGCCATGAACAACATCCCCAAAATTGCTTTTTCCAAAAAAGGTTTTGATGCTTCGAAAATAACGGGGGCATCGAAATCGTGGACCGATTCGCTGGTGCTGACAGGCGATTTGTCGGAAGAAGTCGAAAAACTGAAAAAGCAGCCCGGAAAAATCCTTGTCGCTCACGGAGGCACGAGCTTCGCTCAAAGCTTGGTTCAAACGGGGTTGATCGACGAGTTTTGGCTCGCGATTCACCCGATAGCGCTGGGGTGCGGATTTCATTTATTTTCCGAACTGAAATCGCCGCTGGATCTTAAGCTGGAGAGCTCGGTCTCGTTTGAGGCGGGTACGCTGGCTAATGTTTATCGCGTGGGATGATTGAAATCACTCAAGCAGTTGAGAATGCTTTAGCGTGAAAGCATGAACGAAACTTTAGGAACGCCCTGGAGGGCTGAAAACCTATGTTGAACACGTATGAATTCAAGACGCTTTCCCCTACGACGCTTGCGGATGTTCTCACCCGAGATCGGGTGATGGACTTCGGGATTCGACCCCTCTATTTGGATATGCCTCGGATTGCAGGGCCTGCCTTCACAGTCCGATGCGGGACAGGTGACAATCTCATGCTTCATGCCGCGATTTACCGGGCGACTCCCGGCGCGGTGATTGTCGTTGAGTCAGCCGATTGCAACTATGCCGTGGCAGGGGGAAACGTCTGTGCTGTGGCTCAAAAGCGTGGCATTGCGGGTTTCGTTATCGATGGCGTAATTCGCGATCTTGCCGAGGCCCGAGAGAATCG